>JADEYI010000478.1_pt1 | contig 54907 bp, 100 predicted proteins | sample 8542331 | NCBI WGS metagenome assembly JADEYI01 (sample SAMN16510988, study PRJNA670497) | mine drainage metagenome | isolation source: biofilm near Copperflume 1 | place: Germany: Marsberg coppermine Kilianstollen | collected 2018-02 | reverse complement strand
TGGAGGGGAGTTCGCGTATGACCTCGTGCCCGCCCACGGGCGCTCCCACTTGTTTATCATTCGAGGCGCGAGCTTGGGTCCTTGTTCAGGCTTCAAAGAAGTTCCAGGACCTGGCTGGACATGCATTGCCACAGGCAGTGGCGCCACTGCCGCCTACTGGGCAGTGTGACAGATTTTTATTTCGACTGCAGCTGTGCAGCTTGCCGAACCGTTGACTCAGTCAACTTGACTTGACAGTCACCATGCATGTCTGCTGCACGGCATGGTGGCTAGGTGCCACCAGGCGGCATGGCATGATCTGACTCAGAGCTGTGGATCCGCAGGATGCATTGCACACATCCCATGCATGCACTGCGCAAAGCATGCAAATTTGCAATGATCATGATGTCACAGTCAGTGGTTGACTGTGCGGAACGCATAGCCGGACGGTCCTGCAGCTAGCAGCGCTGCAGCAGTCCGTGCACTCACACTATCCGCCGCCTGAACCAGCACTTCCATGCGCGGCAAATCATTTGCCTCTGGGTTGGCTTCCCACCCTCTGGCATTCAACGCCTTGGAATCCATTGAGTCTGCCGCGCACACAATTGTAAGTAAAAAGGCATAATGGTGGGCTTGAGCCAGTCTGCAACTTGAGGCCTGGAAGCCACATTCTAAATGAGGTGCGCCAGCATGCTCCGCAGGCCATATTATTACATGCATCATGCATGTGATGATCACTGATGAGTACATCACCGACATCATTTCTGTCTAGTTGATGCGCTTAGCACAAATTGCATGCATAGAATCTGCAAGAAGTCCAGCATATCTTATACATTTGAACAGCCTTAAAGGCCATGTTCAGCGTGTTTCTGGTGAACGGGAGTTTCTAGATGGCACAACATCTTGTTTCACAGGACAATTCTGCCTGAGCAAGGCTAAAGCTTCTACGCGAGAGGTGTGATCTTATCCTTGCCAGGAGTCTCAGGCCGACCTCTGACTGAGGCCACTTCGCCACTTGACTATTATTCCAGACTGGCTGCCAGTGGGATTCTCTACATATTCAGACTCTGATGCCTGCATGGCCCCAGCTGAGCTGGCTGCTCAGCTCAGGTCAAAGCCGGCAACATTCTTGACAGCGTACAGCAGCTTGTCGCGGATGGCTGTTGCTGAGCGGTATGGTGGGAGCTTGAGCAGGTTGATGCAGGTGGAAGCTGAAGGCAGTCGCTCCTGTGCAGCCTCATCCAACACCGATCCTGCCATCTGCACCCCATGATCACCGCCATCAATTCACTGACCACCAAGGCACAGGCACAGTGCTCTCCAGCCCATGGAGCAAACTTTGCCAAATGAATTGCCAGAGGGCAGTTGCATTGAGAAGATTCACGTGTGCATCAGTGGGTACATGCAAAATGGCATGGCATAAAAACGACACCCACCTGGATGCATAATTTTGGGTCAAGGTATTGGAAGCCAAGGAGCGGCGGCCGGCTGCAGGATGTCACAAAGCGCAGGAAAGCCTTCTGCTGCTCTGGCGTAAAGTCTTGCAGGGCCTGCATATCGCCCTTTGCCCAAATCAAGCCGCATCGCAGCAACAGGCCACACCTTCTCATGCTGGCAATACATGGAGGCAAGCTGTTGCATGCAGTGCAGAACATACACACAAGGTAGCCTGGCAGTCGATTCAGCGCACCCTCCAGAACTCCAGGATGACTGGATGATCTGTGCCGTAGCCGCCTGCATAGTTGACATGTTGCTTCATGTCCTCCAAGTCCAGGCCCTGGTGGTCGCCGCCTCCTATGAGAGCCTGCACAGCCCGCACCGGTTATGCCCATGCACAGCACTAGAGTTCCACACAATTAGCACTTTGAAGATCCTTCCCCTTGTTGGGTCTGGTGCAATGACTCCAGCGTCTCTGCCAGCCAGGCAGCAGCAATACCACAGGATGCACGGCTGCCAGCAAAGGGCTGCTGCTCTTCTACATGTCCTCTCGCACACATGCATACTATGCATCACAATCGCAAGCCCTTTCGGAATAGCAATGGGGCAGCCCTACTTTTCTTTAAGTACATGCACTCCAGCAGCAGCAGCTCTTGTCCAACTGCGCTCCTCAGAAAGAGTGCTATCGCCTGGAGTAGAGATAAACGCTATCAGTTTCTGCCCGGGCGCCACCTGGAGCTCGGCCTCGTTGAACATGGTGATCCATTCGCGCGCAATGACGTCCTCGAGGCCGCGGCGGAAGGCGTCGGTGGCGCGCTTGATCTGCACGTTCAGCCGGAAGTTGGCCACGCGGTGGATGTACTCCAGCCGGTTGCCGTCCGTCACCGCCCGCTCCCGCGATCCCGGCACCAGCTCAATCTGCGCAGCACCCATGATCCAACACTCACATCTGTGGGGAGCGTCACAACTGCACATGCCCAAGCTTTCCACAATCTCAGAGGTGACCTTGTTCAACCAATGTTGTAACTGACTATTGACTTGCAGACAAGCAGCGCTCCCTGCCTCATGCCCGATGCCGAGCAGACCCTTGCCAGGGACACCAACCAGCACCCAATCCTCAGCTGACTCAAGCCAAAACATCCAACCTCTTCAATCACGCATGATGGGTGGGTAGGTCACTCAATAGTGCACATCCTTGCAGCTTGCTGTGCAGTGCTCGCATTTTCATTCAAAAGCGCCCGGCGAGATGTGGGTGGGCGGGCGTCACCTCTCGGTTGGTGCCGAAGTCGGAGTCTGTGACCGTGAAGGTGAGGGCGAGGTCTTCCACGTCGCCATCGTAGTCGCGCAGGAACAGCAGTTGGCGGTACAGCTCGGCGTCCAGCGAGGGGAGGTCATTTAGGTCGCAGCCGCGCCGTAGCAGCTTCTTCAGGAAGAAGCCCGCCAGCGGCACCTCTAGGAGGATACCCTGATACACATTGACAACAGCGAAGATGAGGCAGTGCAAAAAACAAAGTGTCTTCTAAGCCTTTCTATGTCCCTGGTACAAACCTTTCAATGCACCACACTGTTCCCCAATATGAAAAAGCAAGTGCGTTAGCATTGCGGCTCACTTTTGCCCAATACAGCGCTATGGGTGCAATTTTCAGGGTAAACAGTATCAGGCATGTCATGCTGGTTGCTCGAAGGTGACAACAACAATGGGAGATGACCTCACCTCATACAGGGCCTTGCCGACCATCTTGCCCATGAACTCGAAGAGGGCAAAGGCGTTCGGCTCCACAGTGGCGGCGGCAGGATTGGGGTAGAGCTTCTGGTCGGGCGTGGCCTTGAACAGGCCTATTCGCGGGTCAAACCCCTCCTTGATGAGGTTCTCCATGAAGTCTTTGAAGAGGCCGCCGCCATCCACCCCAGCCTCAACCTCCCCAAAGCTGTCCACGTACTGGATCCTGATCCGCCCCCGCAGCGCATCCCCTGGCAGGTTGAGCTTCTCAAAGCCATCCTGCACCCGGAAATGCCATGCATCAGCGCACATGACATCCACATGCATGGTCCAGAGTTTGGATTGATATTGCACAACATTGATATTCCTACGTTCTTTCTCGTCAACTGACGACCACATCATTTCAACCTGCTGCCAAAGGGCACAGCAAATGCCAGAGCACGTCGATCTGAAAGCCTTGTCACATGACCTTGATTGGCGTCGGAACACATCCAGTGAATCTGCCAATACGTGGGCACCGCTCAAATAAGACTTGGCATGCCTGGAAGACGCTGGAACGATGGATCATGCTGAAGCTCTGCGGGCCGTAGATGCCCATCTCCCGCCGCTCTGCTCTGTCGCCCGAGATCACCGTCTGGAACACCCGCGCCCGCTCCTCAAACGGAACCAGGAACGGCGCATGCCTGGCCCCATCAACTTCCAACGACTCAGCATTTGACAGGCATCCACTGTCCCATGTGTCATTCACATGGCAGCAGTGAAGAGGGCCAAATACATCGTCGAACAACAGCTGTGAACCACCTCTCCGAGATTGAGACAGTCACCAAATGTGCACAACATCAGACAAAGCACAATTGAATATGGCAGGAAGTGGAGAAAGCCCACGTGAGGATGGACCAGACGCGGGTGTGCTTGGCCTCCATCAGGCCGCCCACGGACGCGGCAGCAACCTTGACCTCGCTATGGAAGCGCGCTGGTGGCAGGTCCTCCGCCTGGAAGGCCTGCGGCGGCGCAAACTGCCTCCCGCAGTTGCGGTTGTACAGCTGGCCCAGCAGCGTCCCCACCGCCTCCTTCAGCTTTGCCCGCACTGCAGCCGCCCTGGCCGTCCATCCGTGGGGCGCAGGCGCGCTCTCCGCCCACAGCACCTGCAGGTCAATACAGGAGCACACATCTGCACCCTTTTTTTGGCTTACTGTGCTTTTTGCTTTGACATGCCACAATTGCGATGGATAATACCATTTGACATCATCCATTATACATCTGACTGTGAAATTTGCAGAGCACAGCATTTATCCCCCAGAAATCTGGGTGAGGGAGGAAGAGAGAAAGGAAGTGAGGCAGGAAGTGAGGAGGTTCGTAAATCGGGCGGAGAAAATCCACCTGCCACATGGCGAACTTGAGCAGGCTGACAAGGCCCCTGTTGCGCCCCGGCTGGTGCAGCTCGGCCAGCGGCAGCGGCTTCTGCAGGCGGTACATGTAGTCATCGCCAAAGGTGCTCAGGAAGGTGCTGTAGGTGCGCGCAAAGACGACAAGCGGCAGCATCCAGCCAGGGTCGCAGGCCTCATCCCTGGATGGCTCCCAAGCAGATGACGCATGCATGGCCTGCATATGCACAAGCAATTTTCTCGCTTACTTCACAAGGCATTGCTTGTGAAGCTGTATTTAGCAAGTGGCAACCACAGTCGAGATACCACCGTTTATCAGGGGTGTATTATTGGTGCTGTACTACTTATTCAGTGGGTGTACCTTGAGGTAAGAATACCAAAGGCGAGGCACCAGCTCAGCATGGACAGCCAAGACTATGAGGGTGCTCTGTCTGAGAGCAGGCGTGTCCAGCATTATGCTCAGCAGCTCCAGCAGCTTCCTCACCCCTGATGCGGTGGTAGACCTCCCATTCTTTGCATCCACTGCAGTGACCAAGCACCACACAAGATATTCAGGTGGACATCCATGACATTTTGCAGGGGCCTCTGCTGCATCACAGGCCGGCTCAAGCTTTGATCATATTGATTAGAAGATGAAAAGAAGCTTGGGTCAGGAGCTTACGAGATGCTGCAGCAGCCGTTGCAGGTGTCAAAGGCAACAGGATGGATATGATCGGCTTTAGGACAGCAGCCTCAGCCAGACAATTTATCTGGGCTGCTAGTGAAGTTGCTAGGGGCTCCTGAAGATTCAGATGGAGCATTTCTGCGAACACCATGCACCAAGAATTGTCAGAGATAGCTGCCAGTAGCCATTGTGACAATTGTAGGAGAGCATGCGTGCAGTTGCAGGTATGTAGTGGCAGAACAAACCTGAGGGCTGGTTGCTTGAAGAGGGCATGCTTTCTGACACATCATCATCTTCGTCAACCATGTGATCATCTGCGTCAAAGAGCCTTTGCAAGGGAATGACCGACATGAGCCAGCCTGCAACTGTCACAAATTGTACAGCCGAGGAGGACTGATGAAGCTGCAGCTGCGCATCCTGCATTCCACAAAGGCCTGTCAGAGTCTCATGGAATGAAAGTGCATTCCTCCAAGCAAAATACTCTTTCAACATGCAACCTTGCACTCCTCCCATGAACGCTTTCTATGGGGGGCAAATGTCCTGGGGGCGCACCGTGAGGCAAGCGCCTGCCACCTGGGCAGTGTTCCCAAGCAGGGCTGCAGCTGCAACAGCTTTGCCCCCAATACTCTCCTCTGAAGGGAGCCATGCGAGCAGAGCCGCCACACTGCCCAGCTCGTCCAGGTTTCTGACTGCCTGCTGCCACATCGCTGCCTGCAGGGACCTCAACGCAGGGTACCTGGCAAGGTCCAGACAGCAATCAACAGACATTCAACATGTATCTTGCAACTTGAATTGGGATTCCTAAGGCTTGCGGCACTTATGGTGGAGGACTCACCTTTCCCACAGCAGGGGGATGCACAGGAACTGTGACACCATACCAGTGTGCCTCAGAGGTGCAAAATGGACTGCTTGGCGGCCCAGGCATGTGAGAAGCTGCTGTGCTGGGCTCCCTGCCATGGCTGCATTGCTGGCTGATGCCTGGGGGCCGGCTGGCTTCAATGCCTTTCCTGTCCCTGGCTGTGCGGGAAGTGGTGCAGCTGCAAATATAGTGCTGCTTAATCTGTGGGACAGGGGAGCCAGGTGCTCCAGCACTGTGCATGCTACCTTAGCAGCTGCTTCTGTGCTGCCCAGAGGCAGCCAAGTCCGCTCATCTGCACAGCAGCACAAGCATCAGCACTGCCAAATCACTCTGTCAACAATTACAGTTCACTAACATGCACTTCCAGTTCATAAGCATGCACAAGTCCTGGTGGGCAGATGTCAATGCCACAGTTGCACAAAAATGGAAGCATTGTACCTGTCAGCAGTTCGATTGTTGAGATGGCCGTATTGACCACATCGGATGCATTGCTTGGCGCAGACCGGCGATGCCCATCATGGAGCACAGCCTGAAGCTCGCCGCTGTGGGATACCAGGGCTTGCGCACACATGAAAGCCAGCTGCTTTGCTCGCAGGAGGAGGATGTAGCTACTGAGCTCTGTCCCGTCCACATCACAGCAGAGAGCATGTCCTGCAGAAAGGCAGGACACAGTCTCACATACTCGGCGGTAATGAGCCTCAAGGTGCAACAGAGCTGGGCTCGCACGGAAGGTCAAGAATGTCCAGGAAAAGAGACAGCCAACAAATCGCTGTTCTCACCGCTGGGATCCTTGCTGGCCACAAGGCGTTTGCAGGCCACAACAAGCATTTCCACATCTGCAGGACTTTCCGGTTGGCAGAAGAAGCAGAGATCACGATACAGGGGCGAGGACAGCAGACCTGCTTCCCTGCATGCACAGCTTTGCACCTCAGCACGCTGTAAGCATGCATGTGAAGGATCACACTGTGAGCACCTGCAAAATTACATATATGGTAAAGGTATATACCTGTCTGCGATTTCTGCGCCTATGCCATACTTTTGAAGCCAGAAGCTCCGGGCAGCTTCCCGAAGCTTTCTGGCTGCATGCCGGCCTCGCCAAAAGGCCTGACCAGCGAATGAAAGTCAGCAACATCTATATTAGAGCATAAAATGATGACGTGCTCTTACAAATCTCCATTGTTTATCTGTATGCAGCGAAGGAACCTGAATCTGAAGGGCACTCTTCTGTTCCAACTTTTGTTGCTGCCTGCGCTTCCTCTCTAAACGAGTCCTCTCCAGCACCTGGACATAAGATGGAAACGTGGATTCCAATACACGGCACCGGGAATAGACACGGAGAGCATCTGTTGGTGCCATCACCGTACCCAACCAATAAGCACCAGGGAAAGTATAATAAAAGTGAGGAAACCCGTGCAATTTCATACTACCATATCCCAGGAAGTAGCTACAAATTTCCATAGCATGCTTTGCAAGAAAAGAAGGAAACGGGTGCTCTTCTTATGTCTTCCGAGTATTACTATATTTCACATCAAGGTATTTGTGGAGCACAGGAAGTGGCTTTGAAATGGCCTGTGCAAACGTACTTGCTCTCTTGATTCTTCCACTCGGCTTCTGCCGCGGAGATCCACTTTCGGCTTCGATGAAACCTGTCCATCAAAGCTTCGGAACATAGCTCTGTGACCTTGTGTGATGATGATATCACAGGTCTGCGGAGCTCAAAGTAAGCCAAATATTACTTGCAGTATGCATTTTTCCTTTTGTTCAGGCAGAGCGCGAATACGTGATTGAATACACAGACATCGTATTATATCGAACACAATGTGGCGATCCTAAATATGTTTCTTTTGTTTGCTGCTGTCTAACATTCTAAAAACACTTGAATAAACGTGACTTGCATTATTCTGATAAGAAACCTGAGTTCCAATGGGAATTCAAGACTTTCGCATGACAAGGAAGGAAACGAGAGAGGCTAGAAGCCAGATTTGGCATGACGGGCTGGCAATCAGAAGAGCGCCTGGAACATCTGATGATCCAATTCCTATGCTTCAAGAGCTGGAATATCAGGATCTGTTCAATATAGGTCAAGTATGCCCTTGACAACCATGTCCGAGCTGGCGATTCAGGGGCCTTTGACCATTCAGCCAGCATAAGAGCCAGGCATTGATATACCTTGTGGGAAATCTCGATGTCAGCATTAAAAGTTGTGGGGAATTTGTGTGGCATCATTGTTCCAAAACATGCGTTGCATGGACTCCTGGGATCATTGTCTTGAAAGGGTAACAGCATCATCAAGATGACGATCCGTTTGCGGAAAGAAATCCAGATATTTAAGGAGGTTTATCAACACAGTAGATTTGGGGATCATGTACAGGAGGCAAGTCCTGCACACCCTTCTGATGGAGGCACCTTTGAAACAAATTTTCGCAATTCAGTGGCACAACTTGGAGTACAGCACCGGTGTCCTCTGGCTAACCGTGCAAATCAGCTTGCTACCGTGTTAAGATCTTGCTTATCAATTGCAGGTGCACTTTGAGCAGCCCATATGCCTGACGGGCATCAAGGTTGGTGCGGCGCCTGGCACTGGGGGTGGCCCTGCAGGCCGCCCATACATCAACCTCTTCGCGCTTGATCTGACAACTCAGTCAGCCGCTCGCTTTGTACTGCTCACCCAGCACTGCACTCTGCCTGACAAAGACACCAAGGCAGTGCGCCTGGATGTACGTCTCTGTCTGCCATACTCCCATGTCTCCCTTATTTTGCTTGCGCATTCTCACGATATATTCTTGCATTGGCTCGCACCCTCATGCAAGGTGCTGGATGGCGCAGGCGATTATCACAACCACTGTGGTGCTGCGTGGCCAATTTCAGACTCTGCCGGTGGCCCTGTACGGCTGGAAATTAGCTCTGGACAATGGCCAGGGTCCAAGCATTGAAAGTGCTGTCTACTCTGCCAACTTTCTGCCTCCAACTCCTGCCCCCCGGGCTTTTGCAGGTGTGAGCGCAAACCCTCTTTATCTCTTGGCAACCTTTGAGGATCTGGCAATGCTGGTACCCACAGGCTTGACATTGAGACCTGTTTCTGGAATAACGGCAGGCCAGCCCTTTGCTGCGGAGCTGCCCAAGTATGCGCTGGAGGCTCTGCGGCCTCTGCTGGAGATCTGGGATCGCGCTGCAGCGTCAGAGCGCCGCCTGCGGGACGAGACGCTGACCAAAGAGCAGCTGCAAGCCGTGAGCAGTCCCCTCACTCGAGCACATCATTTGAGATTGCCATTTCTCCTGATATGCTCAGTCAAGGAGCAATGTGTTGGTTGAGAAATTGAGTGTCATGTTCTGTGCCGGGCCCGATAGGTGGAGGCGGCTGCAGACCGCATGTGCGCAGCATTACCAAATGCGGGCGCCCCTTCCACCAGCCCTAGCCTGCTCTACTCGCACTTTGGCTCGGCGCTGACCAATGGGCTCGGGCCGAGCGAAGAAGGGGCTGCGGCGGCCCCGGCCCCCGCCATATCAGAGCAGGTGGCGGACATGGCAGCCGGCTGGTCCCAGCTGCTGGCATCTGGACCGGGCTCGGGCTCTATTGCAGCGTTCGGCATGGCAGGAATAGCCGCATCCATCCTTGTTGCCGCATGCCCCAGGTGCGGCATGGACCCCACAAGGAATTATTTACTCTCCTGTGCACTTTTGAAGGCCTCCCTTAAGCTGCAGGCACATATCATGTCCAAGAGGGTGGTTTCGAGCTTCCTGCTGGATTGATTGGCACTAGAAGCATGCATTGAGGTGGAGGAATCGCGTGCAGGTATGCTGCGCGGTTCCTGGCCGTGAATGGGGCGGGCGCACTGACGGCAGCGCTGGCGCTGGCGCGGCCGCCGGTGTCGGTGATCCGCTACGCGATAGCCGCGCTGGAGGCGGTCACGCGCGCGTGCGGCCCTGCCGGCTGCGAAGTCGCGCTGGGCTGGTGGGCTCCGCCGTTGCCCCAGCTGGATTGCCCGCAAGCGCCCAGTCCTGGCCACGCTGATGGCCGGGCACTCCAGGATGCTGCCGAGGTGCGCCTCTCCGGCAGCATGTCTCTCATCCAATTCGCCTTGCATTGTTCCTGTTTGCGGTAGGGAATGACGGACCGCCTGATCTGAGACAGTTATTGACACCTCATACGACATTTACCAGTCGGTGATGAGATGTCCTGGAATGCTGCGCAGCTGGCTGAGCCAGAGATGAAGCTTGAGCAGGGGTATGGGAGGGAAGGGGAAGCGCAAGCAGGCTTCCTGGTCAAGGAAGAGCCGGACGTGGAGGGCACCACCCCAAGGGGCGAGGATGTAAGACTCCCTGCGTCGACATTTGATGCGCAGGAGGACTATGACATGCTTGAAGATGGAGATGCTCAAGCAGACGCCAATGCAGACGAGGACCTGTACAAAGACTATCAGCTCAAGCATGGAGGTGACAATTTCTTGCAAAGCACACGACTTGGCGTGTTGCAGATTAACTCACGCAATTGCGATGCTGCCGAGGGTAATGATTTTTGTCATGTCACGTAATGTTTTATGTCATGAGGTATGAGGTGTCTGCTTTGAACCAGTAGCTAAGTTGGGAACCACTGGTGCTGACATTGGAGCAGGTGGCCAGGGGGAGGGATATGAGGGTGGTGAAACCGCTGGAGAAGGGGGCGGCGCAGATGAGGCTGAGGCCCATCAGGAGGACGATGACCTGTATGCTGACATCGTGCCAGGACTGGCGCAAGTTGATGGGGTACGTGCTTGCGCTGGTTGTAGTCTGTACACACTCTGCAGATTGTAGATTCAAGATTTCCTAGCAAGCCTGGTTGGAAGAGGCAACTCTCGAGTTGAGCGGCTCATATGCGACCAGGAGTGGGATGACAGCGATGAGGACGTTGCTGGAGACACGGGCGCAAATGGAGGGCAGAACAACGCAGATGAACGGTGGGGCTCTGACGCACAGCCGAGGTGAGCAAACAAGCAGGCATCATACCCAGTGTAATCTGCAGGTTGCTGGCTTCTCAACCAATTGGCTGGCCTCCAAGTTTTTTGGATGCGTTTGTTCTTCGGCAGGCATCAGGCATTCATGTCATTGAGGTTGAATTGACGTGGTACTGGCTGGGGGGGTCAGATGGGAGGGCGAGGAAGCTGCTCATGCAGATGCGGACCATCGCTGGAATCCTGCCACTAAGGAGTCAGCGCCGCAGGCCGCTGCTGACGACGGTGTGTGATGCTTTCTGAAGCCTGAATCCTGCCTGGAAAGCACAGATTAGAAGACAATCCCGTGACGTGATGCAGCGACAAGGAGGAAGAAGGCAGCTCCTTGCACCTCCTTTGGCACAGTTTCATGGCACGGCTGCTGACTTGCAAGAGTAATGACATGCAGATAACATGCTGGACAAGATGCTGGCGGACACTCCAGACCACTTCTCTGAGGAAGAGGAGCCGCAGCTGGATGCAGGTGCACGATCCGCAGAAAACGGGGGCCATGACAAACACACCAGCACCTCAGACAGGTGCGGGATGTGTCCAGGTTGACAGCTACTGGGAAGGACTTTATCATGCCATCTTCTGCAGAAAGGGTTGTTGAAGAGATGGAAGGCTGTCATCTGCATGCATGAATGTTGTTCTCTGTGGGGATTCCAGGGGGCACAGCAGGGATGAGGGGAGCTCAAAACGCAAGCACGAGCCGGTGAGGTGGGAACCAGGGCAGGAGGGCGGCGCTCGGAAGAAGAGCAAAAGTGATCAGGACAAGGACGATCGCCACAAGGACAGGTGACAGTGGTGCCCACTTCAAAACACATGTGCACTCCATGTCAGAATGATACGGCGTGTGTTGACAATTGCTGTATGTTGAGCAGGAAATCCCATGACAGAGAAGGGGGCCACAAGGAGAAGAAACGCAAGCAGAAGGAGAAAGACAAGGACAGGGACAGGGAGAAAGACAAGGAGAAGGACAGAGAAAAGGACAGAGACAGGGACATTGGGAAGGACAGAAGCAGGGACAAGGAGAGGACCAAGGCATCAGAAGCAGATGGCGACAGGGACAGGAAAGAAAAGCAGCGCGAGAGGGACAGCAGGCGGGAGAAGGACAGGGAGAAAGACAGGGATAAGGAGAGGCAGAGAGAGCGCGAGAAGGAGAAGGTCAGGGACAGAGAAAGAGCCGCTGAGAAGAGCCACAGGTCAGAGCGCGAAAAGGAGTCCAGACGAAGTGTGGAAGCCCTAAAGAGCAGGGACCAGGAGCAGGCTCAGCGCTCCAAAGAGGCTCCTCGAGACCGGTGGGCCTCTTCACCGGTCTGACATGCTGATATCACCCACATGTGCAATGTCCATTTACTTTTCGGTGACAACTATGGGCTTCACAGTACTGAACACTGGCTTCTTGCGGGATGCCCCATAAGTTTCTGAGCATCCATTGGCGCACAGGAGGGACCGCTCTCGTGAGGATGATCAAAGGGATCGCAGAAGTGCCAGGCCAGATGCTGTGGACACGGCTCGCAGGAGCAGTGACAGCAGGGCACGCAGTAGGCCTGGGCGGGAAGAGAGCAGGCCCAGCAGAGAGCCCCAGCCAGCCCCTGCCAAGGCAAGAGGCAGGGAGGAGACAAGGCGGGCTGAGCCAATCAAGGAAGACCCAAGCAGGTGAATTTCCCGACCATACACTTTATCCGCAGAAACATGCGCAAAGTAATGGGCAGGCATCCTCATTGAAAGCGGTATCTCATGAAGGGACGCTGTGCTACAGGCAACACAGGAGCAGAGACGCCCCGGTGCCTGCGGGTGCCAGGACGCGCCCTGATATCAGGGAACCCCGCACGAAGCGGAGCCGCTCTAGGGAGCCGTGGCACGACTCCATCAAGCCTGACCCCGACACGGATATTGCCCAGGAAAATGTGCGCCGCCCCTCTCCCACGTCCATGTCTAGTTGCCCTGATCTGATGCCCTCAAAACACTGGATATTATTCTCTTTTTAACACACAGTGGGATTGATGAGCAGTGGGTTGTAGTTGACAGAGCGACATATCTTCCCAAAGACATTCTTGGCATTTTCACAGCATCTTCTTAAGCTAAGGGTGCGGTGGGTCTGGTGCAGGCGATGGAGAGGGCGGCTGAGGCGGCGCGGCAGGAGGAAGCTGACAGCGAGGCGCGCACGGCGGCGGCCGCGCAGGCGCAGGCGCGGGAGTTTGAGCGAGAGAGGGAACGCGCGGCGGAGCGCATGGAAAGAGAACGCCGCGAATTTGGCGGCTGCTACTCCGCCGTGCTGGAGGCCATCCTGCAGCCGCTGCCTAAACAGGTGGCGCCTGCATCTGTTGTGTTGCAAGATTGTGGAGAGTGTTGGGCAAGAATCACTTTCTATAGAACTGTCCTGGCTTTCCTGCTGATTACTGTGAATGTGAATGCAAATGCGAGGCCTGTCTCTTACACATCCCTGCTGTACATGCTGTCCTAGGGTGCCCCTCCTAGAGGTCACATAGTTACTAACGACCAGAGGAGTGCGCAAATGCCAAGTTGCCCTGAATGAGAGTGTGTTGGCTGCTGCTGCAGGTGGCTGCTGCAGGCGCCCAGCTGCTGGCACGCTTGAGGGTGGTGGAGGCTGTTGCAAAGTTCCAGGCGGCGGGCGAGGCGCTGGCCCGCATGCATGCCAGCGGCTCCGCCCCTGACACGCAAGCCGCCCAGGTGGCCATCGCGGAGACGGCCAGTACCCTGACAGCCGTGGCGCACGCCCTGGCATCCTCGGGCATAGCGGCAGAACAGCCTATACTGCCCGTGGTGTCTGGTCTGCAAGGACAAGGTGTGCACGCGAAATCTCCTATTCGTGATTCCCGGAATGTCTGGGAAGATGTCCCTATCTGAATCAATCAACTGACCGTCTAGAGCTATGCTGGTGGTCCATCCCCTCCTGTATATACTTGATTGAGAGCTGCCTGTGATGGACAGATGTGGTGAAGAGCTTGGGCGCCACCCCGGAGCCGGACATAGTGGCGCTTTCTACGCTGGCGGCTCGCAGAGCGCTTGCTCTGGTGGCCGCCGTGATGCATGTGCCTGCGGTGCATGCCACCCTGCTCGAGCAGCAGGGCCTGCTGCAACCGCCCACCACACCCGCTGTCATCATGGTAGAGTACCCCAACCTGTATAACCTCCTGGTCGCCGTCTGTTGCATTCCTTTGTGATAACAGATGTGGCCGCCAGATGTACTAGAAATAAAGTCTTGTCTGTATGTGAGCAACCCATTTCTTGTAAATAGGACATTGCTTGACAAGTGTGGGCATCTGGGCAGGCGCACCTGTCAAAGCCGCTGCTGCAGGCGGTGCGGCGGCTGCTGGCGGTGCTGCTGAGCTGTGCCGGGGGCCTGGACCTGCTGCTGCGAAACCCCATCCCCACAGGAGCCCTGCTCAAAGCCCTCGACCCGGCCAGCGACCCCTACGGGCCGCCCCTCCCCCAAGACCAGGAGCCTGCTAGGTGGGCTATTTTTGCTGTGCTGTGCTGTTGCCTCTTTGCAACCTTTATCCTGGGTGTATGCCTGCATGCTACCCCTTCTCATAATGGACCCTTGAGGCGCAGACTTCCCAGGTATGAATTCTTCTGTATGAGCAAGGTAACCATGCAAATAATTGATTGAAACCTAGCATACTGAGCCCGATCACAATAGAGATGACGAAGGAGCTGGTGCACATGTGGCAGGGGTTCGAGCGAGCACCTGGCGGCGACGCTGCGCGCCAGCATGGCGGCTGCACAGGCGGCGCTCGCGCTGGTGGAGGCCCCGGGGCTGCACTCCGCTGCGGCCGCGGACGCCACGCGTGCACTGGCCGAGCTGCTCAATTGGGAGGCCGGCCGCGCCGCCGCCGTCTGCGCGGTCGCCAACGTCCCTGGCGCCCTCAGCCGCCTGCTGGACCTTGTCCGGGTGCGCATTGCTTCTTTGGTGCTGTCCAACAGCTGGAATTGCTGTGCAATCTTTAATGTTGCATGCTGGCTATTACAAGCTGGGTGGCTCCTCCTGCAAGTTCTGAGTCAAGAAAAATCGCATGGTGTTAGGACTTTATCAAGCCTTTAACGCTTGTCATAGCTAGAGGATCACTGGGCTGGTGAGCTTCTGTTCTATGATATTTACGTGCTTGCTTGCTCTTGCATCAGGACCCAGTGCATCCGCACGCGGGCAGAGAGGGCCAGAAGGCTGCGGCGGCCGTGCAGTGGCGTGCGGGGGCGCTGTACGGCGCAGCGCTGCTGCAGGAGCTGGTGCAGCACAGCCACCGCGATGCCCTGCGCACATGGGCCACCGCTGCACCCGCCGTGCAGGCTGCCGTCTCGGACGCACTCTCGGCCGTGGAGATACCCTCTGACAATGGTGCGGCGCTCTATTACGTGCCACTGTATTTTGGCTAATATGACCACAACTCCGAAAAACCAGCTGGCAAGTTGGGCAACTTTCGCATTGTAGAGCAATGTCATGCTGGCTGTATGGAAACGATCCCCAAGGGAATTGTATCGTGGTGCAGATGATTTGAAGAAGCAGAGAGTGGTGCGCATGCTGGTGGATGTGAGGGGCCGTGTGGAGGCCATGATGCTGCTGCGCGACAAGGGCATCGGCGCCCTCATCACCTGCCTCGACGGCATCCTGCCGCCCCTTGTCGCAGCTGGTGAGACTTGACATACCCTCGTGTTGCAATTGCACCCGCCTTGCTCTGAGCCCATTATTCAATGAGTCCCTGCTCCATCATGGGAGACGCGTGTCCTCCTTGCTCCTGTTTGCAGTGGGGCAATGGGCCAGTCTTCTGTAGTTTTGCATTGAGAAGGGGCTTCTCAAAGGGAGTTGGAGAGATGCAGAGTGCTGCCTTGTTTGGATGCAGCTCCTGATGTGGCCAAGGACAAGGACAGGAAGGCGAAGAAGGTGCCGAAGCACGTGGAGCTGACGGCGGCGATCGCGCTGCTGCACGATGCTGACAAGAACGGCAAGGCCCAGACTGCGCTGCAGCTTCTGCACGCCGTCATCTCTGCCAGTGGAGGAGCCCACATTGGCCTAGCCGCCGCAGACGCCGCCGGGATCAAGGTGGGAGACCCACCTGGACATTCCCCTTTTTAAGAACATTGGGCACAATGTACCTGATGTGCCATGCAGATTATCAGCTTCTCCATTCAGCTGATTATCTGTATTTGAGCACTTGTATCTTTCGTTGTGCATGCGGTGAAAGCCTGTGTAGCTTGTCCGCAGACAAATCTTGCCTACAAGTTGAAAGAACAGGAGAGTATATAGTAAAATTACCCCCGGCTGGCGAAATGCAATGAGAACTTGCATGCTGTGTGCGCAGGTCATGGATCGGGCGCTGCGCTCGTGCACGGCAATGATGAAGGCCAGCAGCGCGGACGACGCCGGCGCGGCCTTTGCCGGAGACGCGCTGGACGACCTGGAGGTTGCCAGCAACAGGCTGCGCGCTGCGGCCTTGCTGGCTGCGGCTGCCAAGGCAGTGAACGCGCTGCTGCAGAGGCTGTCCGATGCAAGCGTGGACTTCAACAGCGGCGCCCTGCTGGAGGCCCTGCTGGCTGCGCACGCCACATGCACCCTGTCCACGGAGAGCCTGGCCGCCACGATTGGCCACCTGTCCTACCCCGCCTCAACGCCAATCCTGCAGGTGTGCTAAAAGCTCCTTTCACCTGCACTGAACAGATGCCCATGGTTGTGCGCTTCCAATCATGCTACCTTGAGTGTTTGCTGGTGCAGAAGAGTGACTTGTCTTAGGGCTGTTTCTCCTGGCAGCTGGGCGGCAAGTTGAAGTACAAGGATATTGCAATGTTCAGGCGAGGCAAGCGCTGGCAGCGTCCCTCAAGTGCTGGATCGCGAACAGCAGCTGGACGCCCGAGCTCATGCCGACCATATTCACGGCGGGTGCCTCCGCCAGCGGCGACCCACCCCTCGTCAATGCCCAGGTCGGACACCTTCACATCGATTCTTCTTTCCTTGCTGCACATTACCAAGACAGCTCCCACGTCCTTCTGGAGGCCTGCTTGCCTTGCTGCACATCACTGAATAATTGCCAAGTCCTGCTTCTCAAGGCCTGTCGTGAGATAAATGCTGCTGGGTGCAGGCGCCGCAGGAGATGCTGACATCAGCATGCATGCTGGCGGACATATTCCCGGCGGAATGGCCGCCGGCCGGCGCGGCGCGGCAGGGCGGCGGCTGCCACCTGCCGCCGGCGCACATGCGCTACCGGGCGGCCCTCGCGCGCTCTTTTGAGCCGTCGGCCGCCTCGCTGCGCCGGCTGCTGACGACCGCGGCGGGGAGCGAGGCAGTGCTGTTCCGCGCGGCGCTTGTGCGGCTGTGCGCGCGCGCGTCCGGCCTTGGCGGCGGCATGGGCATGTTCGTGGTGGGGCCCCTGATGGAGGAGCTGGCCGAGGCCGCGCAGCCCTCCAAGCAGGTCTTTGATGCGCGCCGCTGCCTCGAAGTTCTCGTGCCCTTGGCCTACCGGCCCGCCATCAAGGTCTGTCGCGTTCGTTTTACTCACACTGTCAGGAGGCTCACGCCTGCTACTCACTGAACTATCTTCAGTTGCTAAACAATTCACGGTGCGGCTTTGACAATAGTCTGGGGAGGGCAGGTGCCGGCACTGGTCTCTTTGCCTCTTTTCATGCCAATTAGCACCCTTCCACACACATGCCCAAACGACCATTGAAGGCAGCTCTGTCCAACTCGAACATCACTTACAGCCTCGCAGCAGTGGAATGAGCATGTATGTGGCACACAGGCTGCGCTGCTGGACGCGGGGTGCGCGGCGGCGCTGGGCCAGCTGCTGGCTCGGCTGTTGCCGGCTGCGGCGGACCCAGCAAAGGCGGCGGAGGCGAGCGCGCTGACGACCATGGCGCTGGAAATTTTGACCGTGCTGTGCAACACCGACGTCTGCCTGGACCCCTCCCTCAGCGCCGAGCAGCGCGCCACCGATGAGTGTGTCGGCACCAGCGAGGTGCGCCTCCCTTGCCTGACTGGTGGAACTGTGTTTAGAGGCCTCATTCTGTTTATCTCGAGCAGCGCACACAATGTACCCATTTATGCATGCACTCCTGACTTGAAGATTATACCAGGAAGAATGCAAGACATACAAGGCTGTGTAAGCGCCAAGTATGGGGGAGGGCTGCCTCACTGTCACATAAGCGTGCATCGACGTCACAGATCCGGTCTTGGAGAATAGGAAGTGTCCATTGTGTGAGAAGGACGTGGTGCCTGCGCAGGCCGGCAGCGTGGTTGCAATCTTGCTAGCGGGCCTGGTGCGCCTGGGAGGCAATGCGTTCATAGCCAAGCGGCTGGTGGCAGCGCTGGCGACGCAGGCGCCCGGCCGCGCCGCCCTGCGCACGGCCGCCACGCGCTGGCAGGCCCAGGCGACCGGCGCCTCCACCACCGGCGAAGCTGCGCTGCAGTGGGCTGTCTCACGCCTGCGCCAGCAGGGTGCTTGCTCATTCCTTTGTTGCTCCCACACTCACCCTGTTGAATTAAATGACTACTGTAGTGCTCAACCTAAACTGCGCGGAAAATAATTGTAAAAATTGAAAAAAGGGTCGAAAGTAAAACCCTAACTCCTCAAATACTTAACCTATTTAAGATCTGAAGGCGGATTTGGAAAGCTCTTGAGCAGGCGCATCTTTGGGGGACGTACTTAATGCACATAACAAAGTTTTTGATCAAGAAAATAGCCCTGCGGGAAGCTGTTTAATAATTCACTTTTTCCAGGGTGCGCAGTTTAGGTTGAGCACTACAGTAATTGTTGGGAATTTACAGGCGTTTGAACCTTGAGTGTAGCCGTTGAAGGCTGGACGTGGGTCTGAGTTGGCATTTTTTTTCCGTACTATTCAACACGTGGTGTAGATCTTGGTCCTTGGGCCTGAGAATGGGTATGTGTACACAGGGCAAGATGGGGCGGAGGCGAGCATGCGGCAGGTGTGCACGGAGGTGGGCGCAGTACTGCAGACGGTGGCCACCACTGAAGAGGAGGAGGACACCGACTGGCCCAGCCCCGCCAGCGCCCCCATCCGCTTTGCAGCCGCTGTGCAAGCCGCCCTCAACACCGGCCTGCCGCCGGCAAGCAGGTCAGGCTCTGTCTGCCTGCTGTCCCTGAACTCCTACAGAATGAACAACGCCACTTGCATGTTACGCTGTGAGCAATGAGCATGCCATCAAGCACTACAGCTCGGAAAGTAGGTAAGTTGCTTGTCTCCTCCTTCTAGCCCAAGGATTGGCTGCGCAGTGAGGACGAGCTGGCAGAGACGTCCAGCCCGGAGGCTCTGGTATACGATGCGGCCACGCGCATGTTCTGGCGCAATGTCAATGCGCGCGCGGCCGGCATGACCATCAACAAGCTGGGTCGCAAGCCCACGCGCTACGATATCCCCGAAAGCGTCCCTGTAGCCGCCGTCACAGCTCGACTGACCCAGGTGCACATCATGCATTTCGCTCCTGCTGGCTGCAAGAGCTTTCACAATTTCAGTATCTTCATTAGAGAGCGTGCAAGCTGGTGATTGACAGCGTGTTACTGATGATGCGCCTGCTCCACTTTCTTCCGCCGAGCAGGGTCTGACAAGTGCGAAGCATCCGCGCGACGCCAAGATGGCGGCAGGGGGGCCGGATGCCTCCCCATCGGCAGCCAAGGCGGCGCAGCAGCCGCCGGCGAAACCGGCGGCTGCCCATGCGCCTGCCCAGCCGGCAAAGACGCCCCTGGCGGCCATGCCCGGCGCCGACCTGCCGCCGGTGATCGCACCGCCGGGCCGCACGCGCAACAACGCGCGCGCCCGCAGCCAGACCGGCTCCCTGTCGCGTCCCACCTCCATTCACGTGGACGACTTCCAGCGCAACGGCGGTGCCGACGCTGGCCGGCCGGGCGGCCTCACCACGCCCCGCGGCAGCGGCAGCGGCAGCGGCGGGGGCTTCTCCTCGCAGGGGTCCGGACGGCACGGCGGCAGGAGCGGCGGCGGCGGCGGCGGCGGCCCGAGCCTTGCGCAGCTGCTCTCTGACCCGGCCGTTGTTGCGGTATGTTGCGTTGATCTTGGAGCTTTTCACTGTCGCAAAAGGCATGTGGGATTAGTTGTGGCTCTCTTTTGATGCGGTTTATGTTGCTTGAGCAGCTGTAGCAGGAGGTCTAACGGAGCGTGTTGTCGGTCTGTTGCAGAGCCTGAACAACCCGGCGAAGATGCAGCAGCTGCTGGAGCAGTACCCCATTCTGATGCAAGCCTTGCAGTCCGGCACAATATGAGCGCACAGCGTGATGAGACTGAAAGAAGGTTCTTGATGATCATCAAGGCTCATTGATTGCCAGAGGCAGTTAGGAGTAATAGAAAGGCTGATCGATATGGCATATCTGCTGGGAATTTCTCACTCAAGAGCAAGGCGAAAGATTCATTGCAAGGGTGCATATGGAGCGCGAAGGATTATTGGGCAGCATATCCTTGTCTCAGCATTGTGGATTGCTTCAATGGGCGGGGAGCATGATTCCAAGCTGGCCCACATCCTATGGAGTTGCAGCGGGTGTTGAGACTGCGCTGTAAGAAAAGTCAAGGCATAAGCTCAGGGCAAGACCTGATTGGCGGTCATCTGAGACTTTAAATTCTTCATGTGCTATGGTCCGAGCCTAGGCAGAGGGTCATTGTTGAAGGGAGCTGATCTGAGACGCCCTCTCACGTGTCAACGTTGCTCTGTGTGTATTGCTTGTGTGCCTGTTGTGTGTCAATTGTTGTTTGCCTGACATGTGATTGAGTAATTGTGGCTGGAGATATAGAGGTGTTGCGGTCTCACATGATTGAGAAAGGAAGCACCTGCCAGGTGATACGTCCACCTGCTGTGTTGAATTGCGGATTGCACCACATTGTCGCTGCAACCCAGGGCACAGATACTCTGAGTGCCTGGGCAGTGGTGAGTATCTGATCTGAGCGGAACTAGATTGGGTGTGCACAAGCACTGCACGCGGTTACTGCCTAGGCAGCACTGATGCTTGCCGGCTATGTGCGATACGTATATAGAGCACAAGAATCAAGGCAGCCGCACAGAGCCTGCACTTTGTGTGGGGCAGTTGCTTCTGGTGCTGCTTCTCTAGCAAGCAGCACCACTCCCTCCTGAAGAATGTGCATTTGAATTCCTACTTATTTGCGCACGCTTTCTGGCAAGGTCGCTCTCCATTGGCAACGTTCGGCTATGTTTTCTGCCCTGCTTGCCCAGCAATTTCTCCGGCCAGATTGCAGATTCTGTTTTTGTATAGTCATTTGTTGCTAAGTATTGGACTTGGGGCTTGCCACATTGCTCAGGTTGGGCCTGTGGGTTGACTATCATGCTGCCTTGGCATGGGAGCCATTTCAGGATGCCCTACTTGCATGAAGTCTTCTATTCCTCGTTGTGATGACGGTACTATTTCTTTTCCTTTTGCGAGTGCTGGCAGATTTCACTGTGATATGCCGATGGTGGATAGCTGGCTAAGGTGGTAAGAGGCAGTTTGAGGCTGCCACTGCTGTGGGGCCAAGGGTTGTTTGTGCAAGCTGCGCGCATGACATGCGCATGCACATTGATCTGGGGCGCAGTTTTGCTCGGCCAGCAGCCTGAATTGGCCTGGTTGCCATCAGTTCCTTTTCTACCCAGTGCTCCTCCGGACGATCAGGTTGGCAAGCTTGGGCTCTTAAGAGCCCTGGGCCCCCGGGGGTGCAGCAAGTCTAGACTTCAGCTGAGTCGGAGTCAGATCTGAGTCCATGATGATCATGCTCATGGAAGTCCAATCAGACCGGCCTAGGCTCAGCTGTGGTGCGTGTACCCCTGTTACTGTACAGTGGCTGTTTTTATGTGATCCGGTATGTTTCTGCCATAGTGCTCTTGGACTCTGCATTGGAAGGGACTCCTTGTTGACATCAAGTGCTGACTCCGCGGTGCGTGACCCACGTGTACTACAAGAGCGCTTTGGAGCCACCGAATGCTGGCTTTCGTAAGGCTACCTTGAATGGAGAAAAAATTGAAATAAAACAATCGTAGTTTGTGAGAAGCGTGAAACATTGGACACTGCGCCCTGGTATTGCTGACGGTGCCTCGGTACGAGACAACATATCGCTTTGTTGTGGTCAAGTTTCTTTGCTGGTTGGTTACAAATCAGCTTTGAGGTAGCAGATGCAATTGAATGTAAACAACTTGTTGCAAAAGGGCAGAACAATGTTTGGTCGTGTTTCAACGCCGACGAACAACGCAAGTCGGGGCTCAAGGCAGAGGCTCTCAGACTGTTTCACAAGCACATCGCAAAAAACCAATGCCCCAAGTTGGAGATCTCTGAATGTACTGAAACCTCTTCGCAATCAGAGTCCATCGAGCAATGGCGCTGTGCAACAGCATACCCGTGAGCTAGGGCAGGAGCCAACAACGCAAGGAAGAGGTGAACACCAGCTGATTTCGAGGCAGACGCCCAAGGGGTATCAATATACAGAGCAAGCGTACCTCACGGCACGCACCAGGCGTGTGGCTCAGCACTTCCCCACCGCCTTGGGCCTTGATGACTTTCTCAATCGCCTTGAGATTGCTCTGTTCGCCTATGGATTTACAGGGGAGAACTGCATTGGTACGCTCGATACGTCCTTCGTTTACAGATCACATGCGCCACATTTGCGAGCAGAAAGCAAAATCCTCCCGGGGCTTTGCAGATACTGAGTGTTCCTGTGCCTTGCCTATGGACAGCCATGTCCAACATGTGCCGCGACGAGATCAGCGCCACATTGAAGCAGAAGCTGGACGGCGTTTTTGGCTCCTCCTTCAACACCAATGGGCTTGGGGGCGTGCTCACCTGCGGTGTCACAGGAGTGAAGGCTGGCCTCTCACACTCACCCGTCTCTGAGGTGGGGCCCTCCATCCTGCTGGAAAACGCTGCATGGCACCTGCCATGCATAGCACTTGGCTTCGTTGTGGCACGGATGATCCTGTGCAACAATGTGGGACCCTGGTGTTGATGCAGGGCAGCGGGAAGGAGAGGTATGTGTTCATGAGCTTCCCGCACATCAGCGTGAATGCGGTGGGCACGGTGGGGGCCATCAGCCGGCCGGGGCGGCCGGGGCAGTCGTGCGCGTGCGGCGCCCTCAACGGCGCCCTCACCGACCTCAAAGCCACCGGCCTCGCGGCCAATTGCAGGAAGCCTGGAGGTGCGTCCCTATCACACTGCACACCTTCCTTGACTGCTTTCCCAGCCGCCTGTTTAAAGGCCACTCCATCTTTCCTAGGTTAGCTGCTGCTCCTTGAGCATGCAGCAGGCGCCAAGATCTGCAATCTGGATGCCTGCCACTCTACTGGCCACTCTACTGCAAGCAGTATTTCAGGTGATCTAAGGCTTTCTAGTGCGATACTCTTTTTACTTTGTAGAGGAGCTGGGCTGAGGGTGGGGAAATGTGCTGGCGCAGAGCACGATGCGATGGACCCGGAGTTCTCCATCCTGAAGCAGCGCCTGGCGCGCCGCATGCGCTATGAGGGCATGACTGACGAGGACATCCAGGCCATGGACCTCGTGCAGATCACCAAGGCACGCACACCCTCCTACCCTCTTGGTGTCCTTGACACTTTCCGAAGATTAGTTCTGCCGTTAGTTTGGTTTTTTGGGCACAGCTTGCCGTGTTCACAGTGCTGGGCAGAGTGTGGTTCTGTGGGTTGAGCTTGACACCTGGTAGTGTTGTGTCATGTGCTGCACAAGCGGGTATGGGTGTAGGTGAGACCTCTAATATAAGATGACGCTTCGCAACATTGCAAGCAACAGCAAAGATGAGTTCTGAGTTCTACCAGATAAGCTATATAGTGCCCCTTCAGGCGAGTGTCAACTTATGGGAGTGTTGCCTGATGGTAGCGTTTATAAATTGGCCTAGGAATAACACTGGTTTCCACGGTAAGATGTTGTTATAGTAATGGCTTTTGGGCTCCACAGTTGGGGTACTCCCGCCGCTTGGTCATGGGTAAAGGTTCAGTCCAATCAACAGTCCACCGTGACCGTTACATGGCCATGTAAGAGCCATGTGAAGCTGGCGCAGATAGCGGAGAGGACGATCCACGACGACATGGAGTATCTGATAAAGCACACGGTGGATCCGCGCAAGGCCGACTACGCCGTCATCAGCGGCATCCAGATCCACTCCTGGGGCGAGCAATTCGACGACGCCGCGCCAAATCTGGAGTACATCGCGCCCTGCTCCGTCTACTGCGTCGTGGCGGGCGAGCGCACCTACCTGGACCTCTTCACCATCCCCGGCCTTACCCCCCGCCAGATCAGCGTCCTGTCAGCCTCCGCCTCCCCTACCGACCGCACCAAGCCCGTTGACCCTGACGAGGTATGGCATCATCCCCAGTCCCTGTTTGCACCCGCAGACTGATAGGAAGTCTTTGCCCCCAGTGGAGTGGAGGCCCTGTGCGAAATCGCAGCTGGTTTTTGCATAGCATTCAATATTTGCTGGCAAGGCCGGTATAAGTACTGAGCACCGTGCCCATGGTTGCTTGGGTCTTGCTTGGATCTGGCGAGTCAGACAAGGGGCAAGATTGTGTGGCAGCTTTTGTACAGATTGCCTTGCACTGCAAATATTACAGCTGGACTCTTAGCAGGAGAGCTCAGCAAGAGGATGTCAGCTGGCCCCAGTGCTTAGAAGGAGGAATAAGGATCTTGGAGCTGATGACTGATGGGCACGTGTGAGCAGGTGTGCAACGTGGCGGGCAATGCTACGACGGTGCGGACGGCTGAGCCGCCGTACTCGTACAACAATCGGGAGAGCCGGCGGGCGGCGCGGCAGCGGGCGGCCATGTTTGCGCAGCTCATCGATGACACCGACCTGGACGTTGTTCTGGCGTCCGCCTGGCCCGGCGGCTGGCAGTCGCGCATCAAGGCTGGCTCCAACAGGGTGAGCCTGCAGCTCTGCCCCACTGTGAGAGGGTAGTGCTGTCAACATACAAAAAGCGAATGACATATTCCGTCTTGAGGCCTGTCATGCCTGCATCCCCCGCAATTCTTTTGCAAGTGGTAGTTGTCAGTGCTACGCGCTGCTCCTGCCAGAGGCAAAGCACGTCTGCACACAAGCTACAGGTAGAGGCTGCTACATATAGTACGCATTGATGGACCCGCCATATACAAGCAGGACCTAGTACCGAGAGCGTGTGCTCAATCACAATCATTGGAGGCAGCGAAGATGCGCTTTCTGGGAAGGTCAACTATGTTGCTTTCATGGTGCCGGCATGGGCAAGGTCAATTCTGTGCAGTGCATCTTGTGAGCTTTCTTGCTTGATCTGTGTGCAGCTGGAGAGCGACAACAGCTGCACGATAGACGAGAGCTACAATGAAGACAGCAAGAAGCCCTAAACACAAGCATCTGAGGCGTGTCAACTTGTACTCAAAGTGGCACTGTGGTCTGCAGCGCCTTCTTGTAATTAGACTCACAGACAATATTGCATTCTTTTGCATGTTTCTGCATGTCCATTATATAGACTGACCTTCTTGTCAGTCTATATAATTAGCTGTGGTAAGCACACTGGCATAGTCAGCTCTGTTGATTATTCCAGTGTCACACAAGTAAGCAGCGCCGTGCAACATTGATATATTGCTCTGGGCTTTGATCCTACGTTTGAAGGTTGAGTTCATGTATCAATCAAGGTGATGAAGGGTGGGGGCTTCAAGCCTCCTCAAGCTTCAAAACTTGCACGAGGTCTTGTAATTAAAGAGGGATGGACCTAACTTGGTCTTTTGCAATGCGCATCTAATGCCTAGGCCTCCGATCTTAATCGCCACTTCAGTGAGTTACATAATGCATAATGCACCGTGCGGCACAGTGCTAGAGCGGCATCTGCCGCACTTCATGCGCCTGAAGGCCGGCCTTTAAAGGGGACTTTAATAGTCCCGCAGGCTCCCGCGGCAGAATTCTCCCCGCAGTTCGAACTGCGGGGTGGATCTGGCACCTGGCGTCAGTGTGAGGTGATGTCAACATGCAACCTGGTAGAGGGCCATGCGCGGCCAATGGCGCAGAGCAAGCCCGGCCATGGCCTTGGCGGCCCGCAGCCTGCATAGAGCACATGTGTTGTACAATTTTGTTTTAAAAGCAGAGCATGCATGCGCAAATGTGTGCATGAATGTTGCTCGACAAGTCCGGATGAATCTCTGGGTGGCACAAGTGACAACAAATAGCAAAGTGCAAACGTTCGACTTTCCTATTGGCCCCAATTATGCACACTTTGGGGGATAATAGAGGAGATGACGAAAAGGGACGCCCCAGGAGAACGCCCCCACAGCGTGAGCGGCCGAGTCAAACTCATCGGTGCTCAGCTGGCAATAACACCGTGAGTAGGTGCTGATCTGAGCAAAGGTGGTTCCTACATATATTGCGCAGTGTTGGCGTGTGGTAAGGTCACGATTGTTAGGCAAGGTGAGAACACTTTTTCCTCCACTTGTAACTCATCAACGTGACTAGGTACGTAGGGGGCGGCTGCTTATCTCTATGTAATTTTCTATTGTTACGATAGCAATTAATGAAGCCTAAACTGCAAGGCTTACAATCGCTGCAACTAGCTGTGAAGAGCGTATTGGGTGTGATCTGGCATCTGGCATGTCGGTCGTGCTCGTCACGACGTGATCCTGCTTTTGTGCTCATCTGACCGTGTCACAAATGACGAGATCTTAAAAATGTCAATAATCGTATGATTCTATCCCCATCATTAGCCGCATCTAGCTGAGGTATTGAGTTTTGCTGAGGTTCAGGTCTGGAAGTGCCCATGGCAGTATATTATCTACTGCTGGTGGCTGCAGCCCTGTCTGTGCTGTCATCGACTGAGGCCGGTTGCTACCGTGGCCGTCCCAAGCCCGTCATCCCTCCTGAGCTGTACCACTGGAACGATGAGCCAACCACGCTGTTGGCAGCGAGGCACCTTCCTCGCAGATTTGACTGGTCTGATGTGGATGGGCAAAACCTGATTGTGTCCTCCTGGGGCCAGCATCAGCCCATCTACTGCGGGAGCTGCTGGGTGCATGGCACTCTCTCCATGGTAAGACATGCTTCTGAAGTCACATTCCATTTAGGGGTTTGGACAGCAATTCCTGAGTGTGACTACATTGTCTCATTTCTTAACTTGCCATGGTATTTGTGTGTAGGTTCAGGACCGGCTAAAAATCAGCAAGAAGGGGAAGGGCCCAGATGTGATGCTGGGACGGCAGTCACTGCTGAACTGCGCAGCGTATGAGGGCATGGGAGCAGGCTGCGATGGTGGCGACCCCATAGATGTCTTCCACTACATGGCCAAATTTGGGCTTCCTGACGAGAGCTGCAACACGTACGCACTCAACATCTTGTGCTGATGCCGCAGCATGCATGTGTTGTTCCGCTGTGATAGTTCCCAATGCCGGAAGTAGTTGTAACTCAAAAGTTTCTGAACCGTTTTTGCAGGTACAGCGCCACAGATCACACCAAGTTTGACCAGTCCCTGAAGCACTGTCCGCTCGGGGCTGTCTGTCGGAACTGCATGCCGCTGAATGACACCGCAGACACCTGCTGGGCTGTCAAGTCCCCCATCCTGTACAAGGTCAAGAGCTGGGGCAAGATCGAGACTGCCCACAAGTCTGAGCAGGTGCGTGTCTCTGCACGAGCGCGCAAGGAAATATCTTCTGCTTTTATCACGCCTTGGTGCTCTAGGCCGCTTTCATCAATTTCACTTCTATGAAGTTGCCAGGCCCATGTGCTTCTTTCGTTGACCAGGCACTCCCTACCATGATCTCCTACTCCTTACTTTGTATCCAGCATTTTTCGGCATTGTCGCGATGGTTTCTGTTCTCATATTTGACAGGAGTCTGCGATGATGTCAGAGATCTACCAGCGGGGCCCCATTGTGTGCTCAATCTCCACGCCCGAAGATTTCACATACGGATACCGCGGCGGCATTTACAAGGACCCCCTCAACTACACCAGGGAGACCGTTGACCACAATGTGGAGGTGTGCACTCCTTATCTCTCCTTTTCTTTGCCCAGCTCCTGGCGCCACACTGCTAACCTTCCACTTCAAATAAAAACGCAACTTAGCACCCACCTTGGGGTTGCAGGCTCTCAAGCTTTATGTGTCTGTAAGGCAGGATGGCTCAAGAGAAAGCTGATCCCTGTGCAGGTGACCGGCTGGGGTGAGGAGCACGGCGTGCCGTTCTGGATTGTGCGCAACTCGTGGGGCACCTTCTGGGGCGAGATGGGCTTCTTCCGCATCGAGCGCGGCATCAACTCCCTCTTCCTGGAGGACGGCGACTGCTGGTGCGCCCTCATGTGCCAGATCGCCCCGCCCGTTCCTTGTTGTCACTGCTCTAGTGAGGCCTAGCCTTGCATGGAGAATGCATGAGAGGCCGAGACCTGCCTTCTTCAACCCTAAGTCGCGGATGCTGCGGATGCTGTCAGCGCCCTATTGCTGTCCTGCACAAATGTCTGACTGACTTAAGGCTTGCATTGCCATCCTGTGTTCATGCCGAGAATATGTCTTCGAGGAGCTCTGCGTTGATGATGGGACAGCAGGCGTTAGTCTGCATGACGGGTGCTGTACCATTTTCATTGTTAGGCAAGCAGAGGTTGAAAGACACTGGTGGTGCAGGTATGCCGAGCCGGAGCATGAGATGGAGGATGAGGTGGAGGATGGCGAGCTGGTGGGCAGCATGTATGGCGTGCTCGACGCCAAGAGCGAGCAGGGCAGCGAGCGTGAGAGCACCACAGCCGCGCCCAGCAAGCTGGAGAGGGCGCTGGACAAGGTCCGCCAGGAGATCCAGAAGCAGCTGAAGCTGGCAGACAACACGGCGGTGCAGGCAGCTGCGGCGGAGGCTGCGGACGCGCTGCAGAAGATTGGCGCGACGCTGAGCGGGCTCAAGGCGTCCACCGCTGACCAAACCGCTTCGTAGGCTGGCTTGTGGCTCCGGACAGGAGTATTGCTTGATCTGTTCTGATACCTGATTCATGAATGATGACATGCGCACGATTCAAGTGCCTGTGGGTACTGGGTTTGAATACAAAATGATGTTCCCTTGAATCAGCCTACTTATCTACTCATACTAGTTGACTCGAAGCTGCAATCTTGACTTTCTCGATTACAGAAGGCCAGAACAACAATTTCCTTTATTTTATGGTGACATTCATGAAGGCAGCATCTTTCATTAAGTTTTTGCCTCAAAAATTTGCAATCTCCGTTTGTGTGAGGGAGGAAATTATGAGGGCTTAATGCCTCGTGTAATACAATGCACTGCAGCAACTCCCGCCATGTAGTCGCCAGATTGCTGGGCGTATGGCGTCCCAACTGCTGCAAGTATTGCCTCCTCTGCTTTGCTCGCATTCCCCATGGACTCATGGTAAAGGCCCACATACTGCAATCAAGCCAGATGTCTAGTGAGACTGGAACCAATCAACACATATGCAATGTTCCTGGAGCTAGGAGAGCAGGGAGTCTTAGGTAAGCGGCATTGTACGTTCAAAGAATGAGCCTGGATAGTAAAACGCACCAGATGCGTATAGAAACTGTCGTGACTGCCTCTGGCTGGGTCTACAGCTTTCAGAATGCTGTCTGGATCACTGCCATCCTGGAAGGCTGTGTATGCTGCTCGCATGACTGGCCTCGGATCCTCTCCGACCTGCATTAAAAATTCATTTGTGCTCTTTGTTTCACATGTGCTGATCAACAGTTGGGAAGTTGCTGGTCTCCAATACGTGCCTTCAAGAATTTCTGTCTTGCCGTCTCTGGCCCTGAAAGGCGCGCCTCAGCCAGAAACGCCCATATGGCCTCCTCTGTGTCATTGGGATTCACCGCCACATCATCCCTGAACTGTTGACTAGCCTCTTCATACTGCCCTGCACACCAACAAGGACAACTTCTTGGACACAAACAGCTATAGAACATATAATAGACATTATGGTATTTGCTGGGTGTCAGACGGTGTTGGAGCTGGCGGTAACACCTTCCTAATTAGCATGGGAATTGAGAGCACCTGCCTGCATAAAAGAGGCTAAGGCCCCGCTGCCACAGGTATGGCCGTATGTCAGGGTCCAACTCAAGGGCGCTGTTGAAGTCCTGGAGGGAACCCTCAACATCTGCCCGGCGAAATTTGTCCATACCAGCCTGATCAAGGCGCAGAAAAAAATTTGTTGCTTGTTGATAATGACAGTGGTGGCATTCCATGCTCTTTAAGCATCAAGCATCAGGCATGCATGCATGTCACCTGCACAAGCCGGGAGGCTTGTCTTGCTGGTGACTGTCGGCCAAGCACTCCCATCACAACAAGTGGTGCTGCTGTGGACAATAGCACTGAGCGCCTGCATGCCCCATATCCGTTGATGACTGCCATAGGGCTTTAAAAATTCGACATGGACAAGTCACCAGGATTTGTATGGTGATCACTTAGGTACCTGGGAATAATTTTGGATCTAAGGCAGAAAGTCGTCTCATGACATGCTTTATCAGGATTTATTCGATTGGTGGTATTGATTGAGGGTCTTCTGAGTATCGCACAGACATGATTCTGCACGCAGATCGTCGGCATGTGAATGTGATCGTTTCCACGAAACCTTCCTTTTAGAACAAAGATGCACCTTTTGCAGTTTCAGATTGCTTCTCCAAAATTCACGAAGAATCCTTTCATTGTGGATTTGAGAACATCTCCAGGTCTCGTTGAAAACAGTGCCTGCCCGTGCTGACGTCATCCAACTGGGCACGCCAGCTTGGGCAGAGCCAGGATTGCAAGGTTCCTTCTCTGCATGACTCAGATTACAATATTGGAAAGATACAGAAAGTGGCGCAATGGAGACCTGAATTGTCTCTTTTGTACATTCAACAAGCACACTGTCAACCTGCTTAATTGGCTTCGAGCGCTCTGTACAGGAACCTGTATCTTCATTAAATTCTGCATCATAAAATGCACTGCCAAAGCCGCCTGGGGCACCAATTGAGTTTCACATGCAGGTGCTGATCTGCGGTTGATCAGGATCTGCATGGCAGTCACATCTAGCCAAACACCCAGCAATGAAAAGCTAATGCCATGTCAGTGACCTTGATGCGCTAATGCATTGGCCAAGCGCTTTCGCTTCACAGGACCGAAGCCAATGCTGGTCAGGTAGCCATCCATCCCTCCATGTGACTCCCTGCGCAATACATTCCTGTTCCAGAATGGCACTTAGAGACACAAAGGATTTGGGCAAACCATGCATAACGCCTGCACAACATTCCATGTTCTACCGCATGAGGTGCATTTAACAAGGCACACTTGGGTTACTTGGAGCCGCACCTGAGGTGATCAATCGTGTCCAGCATGGCCTGAGGTGGTGACCGAGAGAAGATGCTGACATCCAGCCCCTTTAGCTCCTCTTTCTCCATGCCCCCAAGAGCAACGGCTCCCACATTGTCAGACCTGGACCCAGAACGGGGAAGAGTGACCCCAGGCTTCATATAATAGCTTTTGAACGGTGCAAAAAGAATCACGTGGAATGTCGGTGACTGTCAAGCAGTCACACAGAGCGCTCACCTCATGTAGTCTGACACAATCTCAGCGTCAGTAGCGCCACAACAGTAAAGTGTGAGCGCCGCAAGAAGCCCTGTCCTGTCCTTGCCGATCTGCCAAGCAGTCCAATTGCCAGTCAGGCGGAGAACCTTCACATGTGGGCAAAAGACTTCACCTGCAACAAAGCTGTGACTGCACCTTGCAAAAGAATAGTGTGGTGTCTCCGCCTTCTGCAGCCTCTGTCAGAAGCTGCACAGCATAAAAATGGCAAGTTAATCTCACACTTTCACACAAGTTGTGCATGTGCATGTTAAATTTGGCCAAGGGGATCAGCATCTTGAAAGAAGGAAAAAACTGACCTCCAGAGCTGTGCAAATTTCATGCCCTGATGTGGCCAGTATGTTCTTGTAGAGTCCCTGAAGGCCACCAGCATTGATTTCCCTGTCGAATCATCACACAGAAAGCCTTTAGAATACAAAAGCAAAGGTAGATGCAGTATAACTTGCTAGTCATCCATCCACATGGAGTAATGAGAGGTCTGCAGCGCACTTCATGGCTATGGAGATGGCCCTGTTCTTGTTGAGCAGGACACTCCAAAAAATGATGGATGCCGCTGTGCCGACGGGCAGACTGGTGATGAATGCCCGGTAGTAGCGGCTGCGCTCCAGCAGCGAAACGTGATGCACTGTCAGCACATCATTGTGCCGGGGCGCCTTTGGCAGGTACACAGATCCAATGTTGCCCTGCGACAGGCAATTCAGGCTTCAAAATTACACTCGATGGGATGTAGTCTCCTGATGCATTGTGGTGTGCATGAAGAATTGTGGATCACCTGCAGTGTTGCTGCTCCTTTCCGGCGGTCCACCTTCGTGATGTGAGCATTTTTGACCAGGAGCCCAAGGCCGTCCTGCTTCCGCTCATAGTCTGATCTCAGATCGATCTGCATTCAACAAGCCCAGTCGCCGGTTCCATCGCCTGACAAACAAAGCACACCCAAAGGCAACTGTCCAGCAGTGTTGAGTGAGATGTAAGGACGGTAGAAGAAGCTGCTCACCAGCCTTGTGATCTGCAGCATCTCTCGCAGCACCAGAACGTCCTCTTCGTTGGCGCTGATCGGGCAAGCAGCACGCAACACTCGCCCTACCCCAGGAACAAAGTCAGGCTCAGTTTTTGAGCCTTGCTTTCAGAAGCCCCCCTTTCTACACCACCGAATCATTAAAGAACTTGCTCTGTCTCATCTACAGCATCGCTGATCACCTGGTGCGATAGATTTGCAAGCCTCTGCAAGATCTCTTGCGTTGAGAACAGATTTCAGTTGGGCAGTGATGCGCGTTGTGGGCACCGGGTATGGCTCAACTGCAAACCACAGACGCCCTTTTGTTGATATTGGCCCTCGGGTTGTTTGCGAAAAATAGATGGGGTAGCTTGGACTATACACATCAGTTCCTGAATGTGGATAACCTGCCGTTCAACTCACCCTGCTTGAAGTTTTGCGCAGCTGACGAGGTCAACGGTCTGTAGCGAGTGCGAGCATGTAGGTTTTGATCTGGGCTGCACGTTAACAACCTTCCTATCCTAGAACTCCGCATGCAACTCAGGAAGAGGCCCATGTTTAGAGCGCTAACACAATTCATTCACCTGGAAAGACTTGGGTCCACGATGTTCATAATTCACAGCTCATGCGATCGCTCAAATTCTGCGTTGATCAAGCTCGATATTGTGTATGCCAGTGCAAGTGGGGTGTTATGATGATACAAACGAACAAATTGATCTCGAGGTCGACGATGCCGGAGGAAGAGTTGTGCGGAAGCTGGGCCCAGTACTGACTAACTGTTGACATTACTCCCACGTGGGCGCTTCTTCCCTGCAAAGACAGCTCCAAATTGCAGCCTGCATGATGTCTGGATCAAGCTGAGCTTTCGACCTTGGGGCGCGTACAGACAGCAGTTTTGTTCAGTTCAACCCATTGCGGGCACTGAGCTTAAGCTTGTGCTCGAGCAGACCAACTTACCCGCAGCAGCCACACAATGGGGTCAGGATATGAGAGGTATCAGGGAGTCGAGAAGCACTCCAGTGGCTTCAAGTTGCTTTCTGCAATGGGATGGAAGGAGGGCGAGGGCCTGGTGAGTCTTGATAACTATCTGTGCTGCCTAATCGACCTCCTGGCTGCCGCCCACTCCTGTTGAAATGATTACTGTCGTTGCAGGGGGCAAAGGGGCAGGGTCTAAAAGAGCACATCAAGGTCAGGAGGCGTCAGGATAGCTCAGGGATCGGCCTGGTGAGCGTCTTCCTTTGTGCAGTTTTGTGCCCTTGGCCTCCACCCCTGCAAAACGATGGACACCACTGCTGAGCTCAATGCCATGCGAATGCAATTTGATTGCATTCTTTTTGTGATGTGACAGGCTGAAGCAACCAAGAAGTCCAGAGATTGGACGATTGGAATGGTAGCATTTGACCAGGTCCTGGCAAAGCTCAGCAACATCTCGGCAGTGCAAGAAGAGCCGCGCAAGAAGAGAAAGCGCAAAGATGCTGATGCAGAGGATCCAGCGATTGCCAGTCAAGAGGCCGGTGCAGCTGCACCGGAGGTTGAAGCAGCTAGGAGCAGTGGCAAGACGAAGAAGAAGAAAAGCAGCCCTGCAGCTGATGCAGCAGTCACAATGGAGGCAGCAGCTGCCAGCATTGAGGATGTGCAGGCAAAGTCAGAATCTGAGGAGCAGAAGGGCACTGGCAAATCCAGGCATTCAGCTCGCTTTGCCAGGCGACGAGCCGGCAAGAATGTGCGCGGGTGAGTAAGTTCTGCAAAGCGGTGCACAACATCTCTACCCTGAAGCCCTCTGCTTGATGTAGAAATTGTTCAAACCCACTAGCGCCTCAAGCCCGAGTCCGACAGTTTCAAACGTTGCACAGGTATTCCGGATCAGATCTTGCAGCGATTCTGGGCGGAGGGGCGCGCTCCACTGAATCGCCCGGCCCGTCTGACTCCAAGGATGCAGCAACTTCCCCAGTGATGCCCTCTATGGGCACAACATTTGCTGCAGAGGAAGCGCCCGAGGCGCAAGGTGCAGTTCAATGTGCTAGCACGACCTTGAAATATCTCCTCTTGCAGCGACCACCATTGTCTTCACTGGTACCAGCTCTGTTGATTGGATTTAGTTTTGTGTAATGCAGAGAGCTGCGAGCTCCATCAGGACGCAGATATCCCTGAAGAGAAGCGGTGGTGGCATGGCTACTTCACTCCAGCAGGCAGACTGGGCAGCATAGCCCCCCCAAGGACGTCTTCCTCTGCTGCTCTGGCGCCCCAGGTGTGACTCATTATTTGTCATCATTAAATGAACGCCGTCCAGGGGCCGAATACCCAAAATTTCAAATGCTCAAGCTGGGGTTGTTGCTCAGATCGTTTGCGTGCACGCTGCAGGTGAAGATCAACGGGTTCTCAGAGCAGGACCAGGAGAACCTGTACCACTTGGCGCATGACAAGAGCGGCAAGGGACGCCAAGGCCTTGGCATTGCCAGCCGCCCCAAGAAGGTGTGCCACCTCAATCTCCCTTACCTCTTCACATGCCTCTATCTGCCATGACTACTGATTGCGTTCCTGTGACTGACAGCGTGTGCGCATGCATCAGGTGGCGGGGGCCAGATGGCAGGGCAAGAAGACCGCAATAGAGGACAGCGGTGGGGAGGAGGAAGCAGAAGGGGAGGCAGCAGCTCCTGCTGACAGCGAGGACTGCAGCGATGACACCCGAGTCTCCTCTGAAGAGCCCGGCTCCGCCTCTGCAGCGGACAGCCAGAAGCAGCCCAGTGCAGCGGCAGACCAGAAGAGCCTGAAGAGGCAGGCAATGCTGATCATGAAGGCAGCGTCAGGCGGTGTGACCATGAAGAAGCTGGAGAAGAGGGTGCTGGATGCGCTCGGGCTGCCCAGGAAGAGCGCAGAGAGGACGACTGCGCGGGGCCTGCTGAGACGCGCTGTGGATGCGAGCTCGAAGATCAGCATGCAAGAGGGGTTGCTGGTGCTGAAGAAGTGATAGGGCAGCTCCTGTTACACAAAAAGGTTTAGAGGTTTTCAACCATTCTTTACTGAAGGCCACATTGTGCCTTCTCGTCATGTTATGCAGACAATCGTTGAGTGTTGTAGTTTCCTATCATAGAGTCGTTGATGTTCGTAGCGTGTGCAAGCTAGTATCTGCTGTCATATGACCGGCGTATAAATGCAAAAATTGTTCAAGAAGAAGTCTATTTGCATCAAATTCCCAATGCATTTGCATCTGCACTATCTTAGATTTTATCATTACAATGTTCCACTCGTTCCAAGTCGTGCTACAGATATTGAGACTAGAGATTTGAATTGAGCCCAGTCAGCTAAGAGCAATAGTAGCTCCACAAGTGAATGCAGCAGAGAACTTCAGATGAGTTGTAAAGGTCACTTTTGCAGTGACGATGCAACACAAGATCTAGGTGCGAACCATCTCTTGCCTCAATTTGAGGCCCTCAAGTGGGCATGCACAACAGCATTCAATCTTCAGGGATGTGTCATGCCCGCAAAAGGGCATTGCTGGCACAACCTGTCAAGTGCTGTGGCAGCCCTCTCCTAATATTTACTATTATTTATTTACGGGACTGACTTGCATTTCGGAAAAAATGTTTGCGAGGGTGAAATCTTCAAGCAATGGGCAATGACGAACGACCATGGGTACAATCAAGGTGAGCAAGAGAACGGTGTTCCCTACCACCCCCATCCAATGACACTACCGACTAACCCTGAATGTAGGGTGTGAGGGCACGCCGCTGCCTGACACATCCTTCTACGTGAAGAAGTGGCAAAATAAAATAACTGTGATAAGTAAGACAGGTGCAGTAGAAAATTGACCATGCGCATGCACGCATAACAATGGGCCAATGACACGCCCCGGGCCGGCGGGGGGCCCTATGTGCATGCAGCCTGCTGAACTTCCAGCAAGCCAAGAGGACTGCCATGCACGCCGTGTGCGGCATGAGTTGTATCGCATTTGATCATGCCTGCTTTATAAACACATCTCCTGGCCTGGTCATGACCATGGTTAAGATTGATCATCATCATGACGTGCCACGTCGCCAGGTCAGGTACATGCCTCCTTCTTTTACAAAGAAAAATATAGTGCCTTCTAGACTCTATGGCCGGAGGCCTTGCACAGTAGATTGGTGTTGCATAGTACAGCAATTGGTGGTATAGTCGTGATAATGGATTGTCTCGTCTATTCAATGGTCTATAATATAATTCAATAACAGCAATCAATATTGCGGTTGTTCCAAGACCAACCATAAATGCTCAATAAATCTAACTAGAATGTTGATGGACATACTGAGACGACGGACAAGCACGTCACTGACTGCCAGAGAACACAAGACCTCGCAGAGCAGGATAGCCTGGGAAGAGGGTCTGGGTTGGCACGCCCAGCCGAGCACTCAAGCGGTCCATCAGAGTCACCACCATGCTCTCAGCCATCTCAGAGATCACCTGCACACAGGCTCATTAGTAATGCCCATCATTGATTGCAAGCTATCAGCTTTCGGCGTATTGTCTCCTTCCTGATATGACACAATTTTTGTTGCACGAGATGGTGACATACAAACCTGTGAGTTTGCCGTGCTAGCAGATGCAGCACTCAGGGCGTCTCGAACCTCCCGAATCTGCGCTAAAGGGTTCAGCAACGCCTGCAGTATTCTGTCCAGCCGTACATCTGTAAAATTCATTCCTGCAAACACCCACCAAATGCCTCACGTCTGCCCTGCCACCTCTACCTCCAGCACACATCTGCACACAGTCCATCAAGCATCATGTCTGCAACTACCTTTTAAAATCCCAACATGTCCTATCCATCAGGCAACCAAGAAGAGACTTGCCAGCACATGACAAGGGAGGGCCACAGGCTCCCACCGGTCAGGGAGGCCACTAGCTGCACGACGGACTGCAGGTAGACCTCCTCACTGCGGCTGAGCTCGGGCGCCACCGCCTCCACAAAGTCCCTCAGGCTCATGAGGCCGCGCCCCGGCACCGGCACGGGCGGCGGCGGCGGGGCCGGCAGCGCGCCGAACAGCGGCAGCCTCGGCGCGAGCGCGGGCAGGCGTGCATGCGCCCGGCGCAACTGGTCGCGCGCCAAGAGGTCGGCCCCGTCCACCAGCTCCCCCAGCAGCAGCGGCCGCAGCTGCCGCGCCTCTGGCGACAGCAGGAACGCCAGTATCTCCTGCGCCAGTCCCACCAAACCTCTCAGCTGATGTGAAACGGATGCACAACTACTGTGCAGATATGAAGTTCCCAGCCCTGCAGGTGTACCCTTGGGAGAAAGGACCTATTTAGTCCGTCCAATCTAGAGGAGCACCTGAAAATTTGGGGCCATCTATGTTCTGGCCTGGCCAAATCCACATTGAGCTGCACAAACAGGGCTGAGGACCTTGAATCAACAGCAGATTCACAGATAGATGAAAAATGGAGAGTAATCATTTTACAAGCAAGTGCCTACGTGCGGACCACTCTCGTTGAAAGTGCTGAGACCTGAGGAGCAGCAGACCTTTGCCGGTCATGCTGAATTTGGCAGCGATCCTAGGAAGGACTGTACTGCATAGTGCTCTCAGCCGTGGCTCACTAATTTGGTATTGGCATGTGACACTTCCATGACCAGCCTGACTGCCTAGTCCTCAAACTGGCACTGGAGGCCCGAGGCCAGAGATCGAGACAGAGTCTGGTAGACACAAACCTGCAGCGGGGCGCCGTCTGCGGGCACGGCATCAAAGTCCACAAAGCCATCGGTCTGCTCTGCCACGTAGCCCAGCGCAGCGTTGAGCACGGCCGACATGCGCGCCGGCTTCACACTGCCGCTGGCGTCAAACAGCATGTCGCGCAGCAGCATGCGCGCGCCCCCGCTGCTGCTGTCCCGCAGCACCTTCCGCACCACAAACGGGTACGCCTGCGCACCAGTGCTGCCTGTCAAATCGCTGGAGTTTGCATGCATCGAAGGCACCAGCAATAAAATATTGCATGTCACGCATAAGCAGGAAAACACCACAAGCTCATTACAATGAACTGGTGATGATCCCGGGCAGAGGGGAAGGCTGACCTGAGCAACCATCTGGTAGCCTGGGTCGCCCACAAGCGCAATTCCCTCCAGCGTTGCCACAGCGCGCGCCAACAGAGACCTGCAGCGGTAGCAACCGCCTGCTTGAGGGCCCACATCCCAAGTAAGATGCAGGTGTTGGGCAAGAACAGAGCAGTGGAAGTGGGGAGAAAGGAAGCTCACATGTATGGCGGCACCGAGAAGGGGATCTGGAGCGAGGCCTGCAGCAGATCCTGTGACAGCATCTGCAACACACCACCCAAGGATCAGCACATCCCATGTAGGCAGAGAATTGCCTTGGTGCTTGTACTGCTCAGAACATGACACGATGACACCAACTTGTGCACAGCTGCCACATGCTGACTTTGCACTGCAGTCTCAATATGTCCAAGCCAATCGCCATGTAAAAGGTGGCACCAGCCCCTCGATCTACACTGCAGTCTAGATATCTCAAGCGGAGCGCACCTGGAAGTTGAAGGCCTTGGCGCCGCCGCCACGGAGGTAGGGGGAGAGGACTCGGTCCATGACGGGGATGATGAGGCCGCGGTCGGCGTCAACCGGCAGGAAGCCAAGCGCCACAAAGTCGCTGATGAGGGCGTTCCAGTCGCGGTTGCCCAGGTGGATGGTCGCGCTCACCATCGCTTCCCTGTCCGCCGCCGGCAGCTCCGACACCAGCCCAAAGTCCAGCAGCGCCAGCTTGCCCGCGTGGGGGCCCTCCGTCACCTGTGCTCACAAGCTGCTGTGAGTGCCTTGTACCTCACAATATTGAATTTCTATTACAATTGTATTGATACTTTTTCGGTTTTCCACAAAGTGCAGTAAGTATTGAAATGAGAGTTCAATATCAAGCATTTGCAAATCCTTTGAATGCTAACGGGTCCTTTTTCCTGTGGAGAGCCTGCTGCATGCATACAGTTAATCTCCCAACCCAAAGTGGGATGCCAATAAGGGAGGCATAAGCTCTGCATATGTTCGAAACGCAATACATGCATTGGAGGGAAGCAACCACTTCTCTCAAAAGTTGTTTCTGGAATGACTTATTCTCAACAGTGATGCGGACAACTGAGGAAGTCCGGCCCGCCACTGTGGCATTTGAGTCTGGGAAGACATGCCACTGCTCACAGCTGGCAAGTCATTGATGGAGTGTAATGTCAGCACCTTGAGCAGGTTCCCTGGATGTGGGTCTGAGTGGAAGAACCCGATCTCCAGCAGCTGCACCAGGAAGGCGTCCTGCCCAATCTTCACCAATCGTCTAATCTCATCGGGCGGCAGCAGCGACAGCTTCGTGCCCCTCACAAACTCCATGGTCAACACCCGCCTGCACAAGAAAGCCATTCAACGTGTCTAGTATAGTCAGCAAGAAATTACTGCCTTAAAGATATTATAGACATAGATGCTTTACTTTCAGGACCCAGCACAAGCATTGGGTAATTCTGGGGATGTGCTGACCTGGTGGTGAGCGCAAGGTTGGGCTCAGGAATGACAACTGCCTCACTGTCAACGAATTCAGACTCTCTGAGGAGCATCTTCATGCGGATCGCATTGAGAGCCTCATTTCTGAAATCCATTTCTGTGTACAGACCCTCTGCGCACAACACACCTGCCTTGGTCAACGTGGTGGAAAAGAGATAGCAAGAATGCAGTTGCTTTAAGGAGTAAGTAATGAATTCCAGCAAGGAGGCAGTTGTGCACCTGCAAATGTGCTCAAGAGGATCTGGTAATCAGTGGTCTGCGCTGTGAACCTGCGTATGAGTCTCTCATACAAGACAACTGCTCGCCGCATGACATAGAGATCCTGCAAAACAGTGATGACTAGTGAGGAGGAGATCTCTGCGATCAGATCAGGGAGGTTGGAGCATGAATCCACGGCACATTGCTGCAACCACCAAGCGCACACCTTGGAAATAATTGAGAGCGCCGCCGGCCTCTGCACCTTCACCGCCACCTCTTCCCCTGAGGTGGCTAGCCTTGCTCTGTACACCTGCAGCGCGACACATCGCCACCAAGCTCATGCACCAAGCTCAGACAATGCTAGGTACTGGCATCTTGCTTGAAACTGCAATAACATGGGCCAAGGCAACTTTAGGAGCTATGATGACATGATCTCACCTGTGCAAGGGACGCGGCCGCGATAGGTTCCTCCGAGAACTCTGAGAAGAGAGTGCTGATGGGCTGGCCAAGCTCCGCCTCGATGACAGCCCGGGCCTCGGCCGTGGGGAAGGGGGCGATGTCATCCTGCAGCTTGGCCAGCTCTCGCAGGACTGGGGGCGGCAGCACGTCCGGCCGGATGGAGAGCACCTGCCCCAGCTTCACAAAGGTGGGGCCCAGGCGCTCCAGGTTCTGCACAGCCTCCCTGGCCAGCTGCTCTTGCTGCTGCTCCAGCCGGCCCCGGATCACCGCCGTCGCCAGCTTGCTGATCCACGGCACTGGAAGTCCACACAGGGAAGGTCTGAGTCAGTGCTGAATGATCCTGGTGCATAGCAGCATGCCAAAGGCCTCTCTATTCAGATTCACCACGAAGCATCCAGCAGCAGTCAAAACAAGTGTGCGCACCTGAGATGCCGGCAAATGTCGTCCATCGTGAGGCAAGCTCACCCCACCTGCAGAAAATATGCAGAGTTAGAAAATGTGCGAGGCCGGGCATGGATAGCAGTGAGGAGCGAATGTCCACATGGCCCACCTCAGCCTCCAAAACTCCGTGATCTTCGCCTCATTATAAACCAGAGGGAGTCCCTCATCATCAACCTGTGCATGGAGACACACATGCGAGATGAACACAGAGAGTTGTGCTGTTTGTCCAGACACGGAGGCAGGCTTATTGACCAAAAGATCTCAACATGAAGGACATGCAGTACCTCATCAGGATCAAAGCCCACATCGTCTGTCATTCTTCGTCTCGAGACATAGCTGACCTCCTGCATGTGCAGCAGTCCACTCCAGTCAGAACTGGCTCTTTGTCAACATGACACATCATCTCATACCACATACGCCTCTTGCTAGCCATTCATCGATGTGTTGAAGTTCACGATATACTCAGAATTTCCATGCACTTGAGATCTGCACAGCTCCTTGCACCCACCCTGACATCTCTAACTCGCACATCCTCTACGGATATCCTGTCATCTCCAGGTTTGATGATACCCAACCGCTGGAAGTTGTCTACGTTGATTGCGCTGGAGAAACTTAATCCCAGCGGTGTGGTTGCTGCCCGGACAGTTATCCGCGCCTTCCGCGTATTTTGATGACTCTGTGCATTGTAGAATCTAACCAAAGAAGGAAGAACGGTGTAACGAGCACCGATCATGGTGGAGTCCCAATTTAGTAGAGCTGTTGATCTTGACCACCGTTTACTATATTCAACCTAGCAGTCCGAAAGAACAATTGAAACTTGGACCAGTACTGAAACTTTCTCAAACACGTTCTTCACTATTTAACATGTTGCACTCCACCCTCTGCTGAATGTAAAGCAGTCGAAGACACCGAATCGGCTCGAGACGTTCAAATTTTGATGACGTGAGCACTGCCGTGGCTGCACCTAGGAAGGCCCCGTCAGAGGACAGCCATGCAAATATCCAGTGGCAAGACCAGCTGCTCTGGATTTCTAAAGCTGGAGCCAGTGACCCATTGAGCACTGCTCAGATCGCCATGCTACCAGAGCAAGCCTGTATTGGCCTAGGACACCTTGCCTCTCGGCAGGAAAACCTTGTAATGATAATGATATATTGAGGTCACCACGGTGGTAGCCGTACGGTGTCCAGAGCCGCTCTGCCGCAAATTTATCATCACCATCCAAAGTGTCATTACAGATGAGTCCGTGATGGTGCCATTTGGTGCAGCTACAGCTCAGTACAGCACAAAGGACTCCTTCGGATTATTCTTGGTCTAGTACTTACAAGCCTCAAGGTGTGGTTTCTAGCAAGACAGTACTACTAGTACCTATCGGCCTGGGGGCGCCGGCAGTAAATTCTAGCTGGCAGATTGCAGGTACCCACACTGGAGCTAGGGACGCCTGGCGCATCAATGGAGGCCTGAGCACCAAGGGTGTTCTTGGGTCTACTGTCTCTAGCGCATCTCTCAAGAGCCCCAAGAAAATTTCCAGAACACAGTTCAGACTCATAGGGGCCCATGAGGAGGCATTTTTGGCGCCGCCTTGGCCATCAATGTTTGCGCTCAGATGACATGACGGCCTCTGGCATTTATCTGGCGCCGGAGCAGGGTCAGGTCGAAGTTACGGCGCTGGTCCTTGTCTGCAAGGACAGTGTGCGCGCTGGACACCAGCTTGAACAGCTTGTCTGACGCCGCCTTCTGGCCCAGGGTGCTCGCTTTGTCAGGGTGGTACTTGAGCGCCAGTTGCCTGCATCAGCGCATCCGTCAGTATCCTTCCTGTGACTGACTAAGAATCATCATCTAAGAGTGTTCCCATAAGACACAGCACCCTCAGGTGGCTCCCAACAGGTCCCTCGCAGGTGTCTGACAGGTAATTACCGTACCAACAAAAGATGATGAGATGGTCTAGTGGTGAAGGGCAGGAATTGCGGATGCATTCCCACCTGAATGCCTGCTTGATGTCGGCAGTGGTGGCGGTGCTCGGCACGCCCAGCACAGCGTAATGGTTGGGCTCCGTCTCCAGTTTGGCGGCGCGCTGAGCCACTGACATCCTGTCCATTGCCTCCGGATATGCGCCCTTGCCCGCCAGCTGCGTCAGATCCTGCACTTCCATCACAAATTTTACAACCCTCTCAGACAATACTGGGCGGTGCCCACTCCCCTGCTCGCCTGTGCAAAACAGAGATCACTGCAGAGACCACTGGAATGTAAAATCCCATGGTCAGCACATTTCTTGTCAACAGAGTACGCCTGCACCAAACAGTGCAAGAGGCTGGGTGACAGGGCTTCTCTGTTGGGGGGGAGGCGCCAGTGACACTGACAGCACAGTGACCGTTGATGCACACACAGTGTTCGCACATACCCAGATCCCACCAGCCTCATCCTAACACAATCCTTATCCCATGTCCGGCGTTGTCCTTATTCCACTTCACAGCACAGGCATTTGTACTTTCATCTTCTGCAGGGCAGGGCATGACAGGACGCAGCTTGCAATAACCCGGAATGCATAACCTTAGCGGGGGCGCGCATGCCTGCATGGCGGAGTAGTGGTCCCCGACGGCGGAGTAGATGTCGGCACGGCGCTGCAGGACGCGCGTGTATCGGGGGTCGAGTGCCTCGGCCGCGTAGCAGTCGGCGATGGCATCGATATGGCGGCGCATGGCGTGCAGAGCAGCCGCGCGGTTGCAGTGCAACACGGCCTTCAGTGGCCCCTGGTCCGGCTGCGCCAGCACCAGCGCTGCTGTGTACTCCTCCACTGCCTTGGCGTGCTGCCCGCGCTGGAACTCCGCATTGCCAGCCTGCCGACAACACCACGCTCAGCCGTCAGCACATCCCTTTCTTTCTGCTTTTTCTCTTTCAGAGACTTCCAAGAGACAACTAATTCATTGAAGAAGAAACAGAGATGCAGACATGAATGAACATCAACAGATAATTTGCAGCGCATAACGTTCTTGGTTTTTGGCCTGATGCTACAGCGCAGACATCCGTGCAGGCCTGCCGTCAGATGAAGGCTGGGTAGAGCAACGTGCTAGTGGGTTACGGATCTGACCTGCTTGTGTTCTTCGACCTGCCGCCTCCGTTCGGCGGCGGTGGTGCGCGCCTCGGCCTCCGCCTGCTGCTGCTTAAGCTGCGCATTCTCCTGCATTGCAGACGTTCTCAGCATCTCCAGCACTGCTTGTTACCAGGGATCTCCAGAACAACTCGTACTAGGCTAACACTTGAAGATTTGCAGAACTCAAACTACACTAAAGCAACTGTGCAGAGAAGGGTGAGAGAAGGGTGAGACTGCGCACCGCAGTCAGCCGATGGATCTGGGCCTCAATCTCTGCAATGCGCCTCTGCTGGTCATCGCTGAGACCCCGGCGCTCTGGTTGCTGCTCAGACGCAGCACTTGTGCCTTGGCTGAGCCTCCTGCCATGACCAGGCGCAACCCTGGCGCCAAATTCCAACACGCGTCCTTGCAGCACGGGGGTCCCCACATCGCTGCCTTCGCCATCTTCCTGCTGCCCATCCTGCCAACAGTGCACACTCAGAACCATCAGCCAAGCATGTTTGTCATTTGTGGCTTTGGCTTGAAGCTTTTTACAGCCTGTGGCAACGCAAACCAGTGTATTGGATACAGAGAGAAATACTGTTAGGCCTTCAGTTCAGGAGATGGCCTCACCGCTGGTTCGTACTTCTTTAGGCGCTCAAGCAGGGCCTTGCACTCCCGTTGGAGGGCAGCCTTGTCGCGCTGCATGCGCGCTCTCTCCGACTTCCACGCAGCCTCCTGCAACAAGCACACCTTTGAACTCCTTTGATCGCATGTGCTATAGCTGCACACTTTCTCAGCAACCAGAGGAGTCATATCAACGTTGTTATTAGGCTGCGCATCACCTCGTCCTCACTGAGCCCCCTCAGGGACTTGGAGGCCGTCTTGCTGCTGTTGCTTGCGGGCGTGCCATCCTCCTGTGCCGACAGGTAGGCCTTGCCAGAATGGACCGTTGCTCCCGTGTACATTCCAGACTCGAGCCTTTCCAGCCGTGCCTGCCATAGCACCATGCAAAATGTTTTTGCAGCTTATCATACAGCTGTGCTTGCGCCCAGCGGAAAAGCTTGATGATTAGCAAAGACAACTGTGCGCATGGACAGAGCATGCCTACACAGTGCCATTTCTCTGGGACACCTGCAGTGCGACGTGGAGTGCTGAAACACCCATTCTTGGCCAGAGCAATTTGTGCCCAGTGCAACATGACAAGAGGTGGCACCTCCCAGCGGGCGCGCTCGGCAGCGAGGCCTTCCTGCAGGCGCTTGAGCTCGGCCTTCTTGGCGCAGTAGCCGACGACCAGGCGCGCGTTCTGCACGGCCATCTCCCCCAGCGCTTCGCGCGCGCCCCTTCGCGCCGCCAGCACCTCGCTCAGCGCCGCCTGCGCCGCCTCCGCCTTTGAATTCGCGTCCGCCACCGCCTTCTGCTGCGCATCCAGCTGCTCCCTCACCTCACTCTCCCTGCCACGCCACCACCTCATGAGTCAAGGGAGTCATTGAAGTCACAATTTGCTGAGGGGCCTCCAGTACTGGTAAAGATCTCTTGATTAAGAAACAGGTGACACACATTTAGAGAATCACACAAGATTGGAACAAAGGATAACCTGAGTGAGACAAATCTGCAATCACCCTCACTGTCACAGCCAGGAGTGTCACTTAGACAGGGCGCCCAGTTATTTCAATACCTGCAACAAGGCAACGCTTGCGAACCAGTACATCTTGTCACATGGAGACAGAAAACATCGGCAAGAGGTGAGCGGGGCAATGAAAGGGAATGCGATCCACCTGTCCTTCATCTCCTCCATCTTGTGGGCGAGCTGCGCCTTCTGCTGCTCATACGCGGCGGCCTGGCGCTTGACGTAGGTGCGGGCATCGCGCGCTATCGTCTGCGCCTTCTGCATGTGCTCCGCTGCCACCTTCTCCCTGGCGCGCACCTGCGCACCACATGCATGCCTTACGGGGAAACCCAACTCTCACAACTGTCTCATCATCAGCAGTGAAAACATTGAAACAGCACTTTGCTTTTGTTGCGCAGGATGCAGTGGCATCTGCAGCCTCTGTCTGGCACGGTGCAGCCCAGTGTAAGGGAAACCGGCAGGCTTCTTTCTTTTTGGACAGTTACGCACCTCTCTGTGCGCCTCCTTGGCGACAGCCTTGACGGACTGCAGGTCGAGCAGCGCTTCGCCCTGCTGCTTGAGGGATGTCTGCAGCAGGGACCACAGCACGGTGCTCCTCTGGGGCGACTGCGCAGAAGATTTCTGGGTTGCTGCGCTGGCAGCCTGCCTGACTGACGCCCGCAGCAGGTCCCGAACCTGCAGAGTGCACGTGCAAGATCAGTTCACTCACCCATTGCTTGAATTTTGAACCATGAGAACAAGATGAGGACGTCTGCAGGCAAGAACATGGGCCCGAAACAAATGCTCACCTGCAAGGAGTCTGCGCCCTTAGCCTTTCTGGATGTGGCGGCTTCAGCAGCTGCGCAGTCGGCCAGCAGTTCCAGTGCGGCTGTGCTGTCAGCAGGCCTGCTACTGGGTCTCCTCGGACTGGCACTGGCTTTGCAGCTGTCGGCGGCAATCCCTGAACCACTTGCATTGGCTGCGCTCTTGGGCCTTGCTGTGGATGGTGGCCTGCTGCCTGAGTCGTTCAAGGGCTGCAGAGGCCAGTATGGGGGCAGCGGCGATATCTGCATTGGGCTGTACTTTGGTGTCAGGGATGCCGAGCGCGCTCTCGTTGCCTGTGCTGACTGCGGTGATGGAGTGTCTGCACTCTCTGCATCTGTCTGTCTGCCTTTGGATCTGAGTTCTGCTTGCGGTGTCACCTGCATATACCCAGCAATGCCATCGGGTCAACGGCATGCACTTCGGTCATCCTTTGCTTAGAAATTGATGCTGTCAGCTCTTGGCTCTACCTTTGCAGTAGCTTCAGATGGACTGTTCTCAGCTCGGACATTCTCCTTGTCTGGGGTGCTGTGCAAAGCAGATCTTGCGGTCTTCCCGGTAGATGGGTTTCTGGAAATTGAACTGCTGCCACCCTTCTGCCGAGGAGAGCAATCGCTGCCAAATAAGCTGCCAAAATTGTTTCCTCGTCTAATGGTGGAGCCAATCCAAGCATCTCTTTCTGGTCCGTGATCCCGGGAAGATCCTGATCTGCCCTTGCATGCTTCCATCGGAGAGGTCTGGATGTCAAGGGTGACTGTTGTTCTCAAGGGACTGCTCGTCCGTCGCAATCTTGAACCTTGTGGGGTTGTAGAGAACAACCGCACAACAGGAAGGCTGAGATTTTCCATCCTCTTTGAGGTACCCGTAGGTGTCATCATGCTTTCATCGTTCGAGACTGTGCGCTCTGCCGCAACCTCTGATGATGATGAGAATGGTCTTGACTCCTGACTAACTGGGGTCACTTGCTCTCTTGCATCATCGACAGACGGGTTGTGTATTGAAGTAGGGGATCCAGTGTCCATGATCTCCTAAACCGATTTCACTTCAAAGAGCACTGGTAAGTCTGCAGTATCTCTGAATTTTGTAAAGTGTAATTTTAAGGCCCCTATTATCATATCCCAAAAACCACACTGTGGTGTTTCATTTGAGAAAAAAAAAGGCAGTCTCGCAACTTTGACACCTTTGATCGTCTTATGCAGGTTTGTCCATCCCCATCTGTTGTTTGGTTTTTGAACCACGAGGGTTTTCTACCCCAAAAATACACTTGGCTGGGGATGTATAAGATACATAGCTTCCCTTCCGCGAGAAGCTGCAACTGCCTGAGATAATATATATTCATCCCTTCTCACTTCGAAGCCAAAGGCAAGATTAAATACCTACACTTACATAGTATTGGCTATTGGCTATCCGTATTTATCGACTCCTTGTTGCTGCTGTATTACAGCTGCCGAGACAGCTTGGAAAGGTGAAGCGTCTGTGTTGCCAGGCAGATCTGAGCAGCAATCGATCAGATCTACAGTTCTTAAGGCATTTCACATTTGATTCTGATTAGTGGTACCTATTGTGACAGCCACCATGTCCTCACTTCGCGCGTTTCATAAGGCAGCAAAGGCTGCACGAAGCGGATACGATGCAGTTCTTGCGGTGCATTCAATTGCCAGATTGAAAGGATTGGCCATCCCTTCTTATCATGCTTCTCTGGGAACGTCCACGATTAGACAGGTGACAACGCTTTGCTTTGCTGTATTGCCTAATTGTGGAATCTCTAAATCAATTCTTAAAGATGGAGGCATTTCAGGCCGATCAACACTTGCACATTGAAATCGGTCGCCTTTGGTGGGGTATTGCTGCGGGAGTGCTGGGACTGGCATCCATGTCATATCCTGGTGATGCCCTCAGTGGCAATGAGAAATTAGAGCCCGGTATGTCATCTGCTATCACGCCCCACTGTTTACTGCCTCCACCCTACCCTAAATGTCTCTCATTTTGCATGGGCCCTCTTGGACGACAGTCGTGTCTGCAAAAGATGCCCATATACTTGTAAGGGTGCTGTGGTGTTGCGCAGAGGCATTACGAGAGCTGGCTGCCGATCTCGGCAGCTCTAGCAATGCAGATCGCGAGAGGTCTGCAAGCATGTTGAGTGGGCTGACCATCTTTCTGGAGCACCATGATACGTTGTACGCTGCTGGCATCTTCCCTGCCTTGATTCGCGCCGTTTTGGACGCCGGCAATGTGCCCCAGGCAAGTCACTTCCACAACTAGTCTGCATGTACTTTTGTTGCGTGCACTGGACATATATTCTGTCAATAGAGCTACATGACAATACCAGAAACCAGAAGTTTATTGCGGTCTGCAGGTCAGGGTCATAGCTCTTGGGTGCACGGCAGACATGCTCAAGGATTCTCGCGCCAAGGAAGCAGCGTTTGCAGAGGAACGGTTCATACCCACACTGCTGCAGGCATTGGAGGTCAGGCATGGACCAGAATTAGTCTTGCATAACCTTCCATCCTGTTTGGATGATTCATGGTCTCAAGCCGATGTCCTGAATAACCCGTTGCTGCAAAAATGCCTGTCTTTCAGGCAGAGGGGAGGTGGGCAATTGGGCCCGAGGAGGGTGGTCTTGCCAGGGCTCATGCGGCGCGTGCTCTGGCAGAGCTGTGCGCAGAGCCACGCCTGCATGAGACACTGGACAGGAGAGGAGCCGTCAAAGCCATTGCGCACCATGCTGCCGAGCTGGTCAGCCCCCATGCATGGCTGCTCCCAAGTTCATGCACATTGCTGCAGCACCAGTGCCTACAGTCCTTCTTTCTATGTATGTTCCATCATACGAGATGATGTGTCCTCGCAGGCAATTCTGAACAAGGAGGATACCAAGACCTACTCATCCCTCAGCGAAGTTCCAGGGAATATGGTCGAGAGGCATTCTGTGGACGATGAGAGGTTTAGTGCGGCTGCACTCTTCGGCTTGTCTGGCAGCAACACCGGCATTGAGGCGCTCCTCGCTGCTGGCCCAGAAGTAGTCCAAGGTGGGATCAGAGAACCTTCGATGAGTATCAAGAATAGCTTCAAGCTTTCAATAGCACATGACACAGTCCCTCGCAATGTGCGCATGCAAGATTCAAGATGTCAGCCAGTCATGCATGCACCATACTATGATGTCAGCTGAGCTCACAGGCATGGTATTATCAATAATATTGTCAGGCGAAGTGTACAAAGAGAGCTGGGTGTTGGCCAGGGCTGGGGGAGTGGGCAACCAGCAATGACCCCATTCTACAGCGCTATGGGGTGGGTGCACTTGCGCGCACGGCAACTTCGAGCCCTGCAGCATTTGCGACTGTGCAGAAGACTGACGGCCTGGACAGACTTGTATCTGCCCTCAACTGCACCGACGCTCAGGCCCAATGCTTTGCAGCAGGCGCAACAGGTGATATTAAAATGTTGGAGTCGAGTTTGATGCAATGAAGACTTTGTGAACATGTTTTTAGTGCCTCTACAGATGTCCTGATGTTCCCTTGGTGTCATCCTCAGGCAAATTGGTTAGCATTGGTGGGGAGCCAGCAGCTGCAATCATCAGGTCTGGGGCTGCACCTGGACTCTTAGCTATGCTCTCTCGGCAAGAGAATGGACCCACTGTGAGCCCTCATTTCCCCCTGCTGTCTGTCACATTATGTGCACCTGTCTTCCTTCTCCTATAATATTAATGTGAGATCCTGCACAGGCTTGAAAGATGGTGAAAGGGTGTGTCTGGAGGTGCAGGATGCAGCAGGTCAAGGGAACTCCCCAGGTGTGAGGCGAGGCGTGTACCGTTGTGCACTTCGTGGAATCTTGAACGGCCTGCCAAACAAGCTATTCCGAGAGCAGTTGCAGAAGGCAGATGCTATGGCACATTTGCAGGTGAGCTGCTTTATGCCTTTCTTTCAGCTTGCTTTCCTGCATCCTGCGCGAATGCATTGCTAATTCAACTGACCCTTGAGTGCAGGAGTTCCTGGACGCGTGTGGCAGTCCTGCAGATGCAGACGTTGCCAGTATGGCACGCTCTTGTATGGAGTCGATGCAAGAATAAGATGAAGTGGAGCATGTGTGGCCATGCATCTCAGCATGCAACCCATTTCCCAGTAAATGCTTGGATTTATAGTTATGCAATGCATGCAAGATCATGCAAAGCATGCATGCACTGCAACCAAATAAATGCAGCGCCTGTCACACCTTGTAGCTTCCTGGCTGCTTACTATCAGGCTCAGATGGATATATTCTTTTCCAGACAGCATAATGTTCTGATCCCTGAGCATCTATCTTTTCGCATGTAAGACTTCAAAGTCAGATATGTCCAGGATTCACTTGCTGCAGTTCAGCACGAAATACAATCCCTGCTCATTTCATCGCATCAGAGATGCATCTACAGTACTCTAAGTAATAATAAATTATTCATGCTCACCTGATCTACTCAACCTCGCAACCCAATCAACCCCGCCTCAGAGAGACTGAGATGCTTGAAGGTGACCAAAGCAAGAGGTCTGCTATTCGTCATTCTGAAGGGAGCGACTACTTTGCTCTGTGTCGTTGTAGCGGAACATCGGTTCTGCAAACAATACCAGAACTTCCCATTATCGACTTGCATGCAGTGCCAGCTCTCTGTCTAAATTACGGTATACATGGACTATCTCATTCTTCTGGCTGCAGCCAGTGTGCCTCGACTGCGGTGTAGAGGCGCTTGCAGTCCCTGGGCCCCACAGCAGCTGGCTCAGAAGCCCTCCGCTTTGTGCGCGCATGCGCTGGCTGCTGCAGGGGTGTGAATTGAGCTGACTTGATGATACGCCGGATGTGTCTGTAGTCCGGCATCTCGTACGTCTGCAAGCGCAATGATGTCATGCTTGCTCCTATCTATCCAACACTAATCATTGTCGTGCAGGATGGTACCTTCAAAAGAGGGGAACAGAAGAGGCGTACCTTCAGGGACATAGCATACTGGTGCAGCTGCTGCAGGAACAGAGGGATGACCTTCTCATGGCAGAGTTCCTTCCACTTTTCCTTCCTCAGCTCTAGCATCTTCACAATGTCTTCAACATCCCATCCATCCTCTGCACATCACAACGAAATGACCACCGAAACTTGGTGATGCTGGGCGCATGCATGCCAAAGCCCTCGCTGATTCTGCATGCTGACAGATAAGTGAGCTGTGCTTGAGAATTCCTTACCTCCCATTTCAAACTTCTCCGTCACCTTCCATGGCAGTTCATTGTTCCACATGTGCAGGAAACTGTGCAGAACACGAGATCCAACTTAGCCACAGCAATATCTGTACATGATACAGCAAGGCATGGCATATCATGTCAACCATTTTGAGCTGTACAGGGCGTGATGATAGGAATCTTGCAATGCAGTTTTGCAGGAAGGCACACACCTGTAGCACAAGCTCTCAATGTCATCTGAAGGCCCTGGCATCATCTGCTGCAACATGGCTATTGAGCCCGAGTAGTCTGCCGTGCCAAAGTAGACGTACTCATCATCAGTGTCTTCTGCCCAGGTAGCCCTCCTTGCTCCCCCAAAATCGATGATGTACACGCCCTCTGCAGGATCCCTTGACTTGTGGTGCATGCAGAAGTTGCCTGGCTTGATGTCTAGGTGGACCTGTGCGATTCTCAAAATAATTGACAGGAACCGACTGACTGCTAAATTCTGTAGGCCACAGCATCTTGAAAAAGAGAGGAGTGTCATACCCATCCTGCTTCATGCACTGTCTTGACTGCCTCCAGCATTCCAAGAGCATACTGCATGCCATGAACACATGAATCTCACTTGTAAGGCTCCAGTTGCTGGTCATGTTGCAGCATGATCTCACAGCATCCTTCATGAGTTTGGAAAGGCACACCTTGGCAAAGTTGCTCTTGCTGATGACATCCTGCCTGATGAGGGCATCAAGGTTGCTTCCCAAGCGCTGCATGATGATGTAGTGGTGAGTGCAGTCCCCCACCTCCACAGAGCCACTGGAGTAGACTTGAGGTATCCCAGTGGCTCCATGGAAGTCAGTGATTGCACTTGCTCTGCGGCGTGCAAGCTGCAGTTCTTCTAGGACATTCTTCTCATCCTGTGGGACACCCAGGCAATGATCAGCTCTGCTACAAGCATTCTTAGCTTAAGAGGGGAAGAGACCGCTGTCTAAGTCGATCAATTAACAAGCTGTGTTGATGGTCCAGAAGGTCCAAGAATTGCCATTGAGTCAGGGAACTCTTCCTACCTGAGCGACACTGGCAATGAAGTCGTTGTTTGCAGTGCTGTGAGAAATCTTGACTGCCACTGCTTGTTCACACTTCTGAGCTTCGAAACAGACGCTGATGCCTCCTATTCCCAGGACTGCTCCTACTTTCAAGCCCAGTGCGTGGTTCAACGCGTCCCTGAGTACATTCGCCTGTGCACAGTCCAGCCAGGGCGCCAGCGATTTGCATTCCAAGCAGGTGCACTCATTCTTGGCCGCTTTCAGGTCTCTTGAGGCTGGGGCCAGAGGTAAGGGTGGGGCTGTCGAGTCGTGGGAGCTGTTGCTTATCGTGTACAAAGAGTCCGACTGCGATGGAGGTGCCGCCATCCTGGCTTGAGAGAAACAAAGAAGAGCTCTACACTGCGCTTCACATCGGGTCTAGCTTGATTGTGCAAGCAGATTGTTGTGTGCCGATGACCCGTTCTGCTGAAGACGTCTTAAGTCGACTGCATGCTTAATTATCCCCTCCCCGAGCACTGCATGGCATCGTTCAATTCGTGCAATTCTCTTCAGGATCGGAAAGCCGTTTTCGTCCAATCCGCAATCATAGGATGCATGAGATCTGCTTCATTGTGACATATCAAGTGGCACCTCATCGGCCCCACGTTTGATCACTATCTGCGAAATTCTTTGTCGACTTCCCTCGAGACGTTCGCTCTCTTGACTTCAGGTCCTGCTATCCTCCTTGAGACCAGCCAGGCACGAGCATATGCATGTCGAATTTCACTGTCTCGCCTTCGGGATGATTTCAAGCTCCAAGTTCATGGTCAAGTGCTTTGTGGAAAGAACTCCTCGTTGAGAATGTCAGATCTGTGTATCCCTCCAGGTACAGAGATTACACAGATCGCAGCAGCCCAGCAATGGCCTCAGCAAGCAGGATGCAGATGCTGCTGGCACAACACTCAGGAGTCACACAAGGTGCGTGCTTCACCACCATCATTTGCTGCCTGGTCATCCTGCTAAGAATCCTCCTTTCGTCATGACTGACTTTATTCGAATGGTTGAAAATGCAGATGCCAAGGTTCAGGATCTACAGAGAGAGCAGGAGAGCATTGAAGGTGCCATTGCTGAGACTTTGCAAAGCCTGAGGACTCTGGAACAAGAGACTGCAGAGGAAGAGAAGACTGCAATGGCATTGTTTGCTGAGGTACTAAGGATGCATGTTGGTGTCCGCGTGTCCATGCACAGCAATTTTCTCTATTGGCAATATTGCTCACTTCTGGTCCATCCTGTTCAGCTTGCTATGACTCATTTAACGGTGTGCACAGAGAGTGGAGCTCGATGCAGCTCTACAGGCGCGTGTGGCAGAGAACAAGACAACAAGCCAAGAAGTGCTGGATCTTCAGACAAAGCTGGCAGCTGTCAAGAATGAGACTGCAGCAGAGAAACAGGTTTTCGTTGTCAAGTGCAGAGGCCTCGATGATGAGATCAGGTGCGACCTCAATTCAGATGCTTGATGAGCTCTTTACATGCTAACATGATGGCCTGCAATAGACAAAACGTCTCATTGTGCAGGCAGCTGAAACAGATGCACCCAGGCAGCTCATTTGTCGTGGGTAGCGCACAGTAAAACAGACTCAAATAACAACAAATACATGCAGAGGCATCATTGTCGGATTATGCAGTGAGACGCAGGACACTGCGCAGTTCTGTGGCTTTTCACTTGAAGCCATCACCAATGTCTGTGACTGCAAGTTCACATGTGTGCCACATGCACTGCATAAATGAAATTGAAGTGCCTTCTTATTCATTTGAAATATCAAAAATTGGCGCAGCAGTTGAGACGGCAGCGGTATCGGCTGAGCCATTCAGCTGCTTGGCAGATCTTTTGTAGCAGCTGTAATGAGCCAGCGAACCTTGAGGATAGGCAACAAATGCCGATGTACCGATCCTCTTATGGCATAGGCTGCATGCTCGTTCATACGTGACGACAACATTCCTGCAGTCCAGACAAACTTGATATTATTATTATTATTACACGCTTTTCCTGCCAGAAGCAAGGTGCGTCTGCAGAC
>JADEYI010000477.1_pt1 | contig 54979 bp, 60 predicted proteins | sample 8542331 | NCBI WGS metagenome assembly JADEYI01 (sample SAMN16510988, study PRJNA670497) | mine drainage metagenome | isolation source: biofilm near Copperflume 1 | place: Germany: Marsberg coppermine Kilianstollen | collected 2018-02 | reverse complement strand
GAAAGAAAACGGCAGTCCACTCCGATAGAAAGAGCGTACCAAGCTCATTTTTGGCCGCCATGAGTTGCGGCAAAAATAGCGGAAACCGCGATAGATGTGCTCGGCACGATAATCTACGGTGGTTGTGCTGCTATGCTTGTCTCATACCAAATCTCAGCCAGAATGACGCAAAAGATAGAGTAGGAGAATGAGTCGAAGCATCGCCCCGTATAGATTGGACAGAAAGTGCAGAAGAGCTGGAGGGGGTGCGCACAGCGCATAGCCGCTCGCACGGGCAAAGCCCGGCCCTGTGGGCCTAGTGCTCGCACGGGCAAAGCCCGGCCCGTTACAGGCGCACAGCGCCCAAGGGGGTGGCCGTAGGCCATACGGGCTCTGCCCGTAACCTGGGCTTTGCCGGAACAGGTGGGCCTAGTGCTCTGCGGCTAACCTGGATGAGGTGGCAAAATATCCTCCCTGGCAACCTCATCATGGAGCGACTTAGACTTCCAAAGACGGGCCTCTAAAAAGCTTTGAATACTATCTTTGTGAAGCCGGTATTACCCCTCTCACCCCCAGCGGCTAAACTAATCCAATGACTGCTCGCCGCATCCCGATCTTGGCTTATGACTGGGCTACCATTGGCCTGGTTCTGCTGATTAATCTGGTCGGGCTGATAACCCTCTACAGCGCCGCTCCCACCCAGGGGGTATTTATCCAACAGTTGGTCTCCACCGTGCTGTCAATACTGGCAGCCACCGTCTTGCAGCTTTTCTCGCGCCGCCAGATATTCTCCTGGGCCTATCCGCTGTATATTCTCTCGATTGTGCTGCTGGCGGTGGTATTGGTGATAGGACATCAGGTAAACGGGGCCAAAGCCTGGCTGGGTGTAGGCGCAGTCAGCTTCCAACCCAGCGAGCTTGCCAAACTGGGATTGGTGCTGACTCTAGCCCGGATTTTGGTCGTCCGGCCCCTCGAGCGCCCAATTGAGTACCTGTGGCCCAGCCTGCTGACGCTTCCCATCTTGGGACTGATTTTCCTCGAGCCCGACCTGGGCGGAACCCTGGTGCTGCTGGCGGGTTTTCTGGGGATGTTGTTCGTGCGCGGGATGCCCACGCGGCATATCCTGGTGGGGCTGGTGGTAGCGGTTCTTTTGGTTCCCACGATAGTATGGCCGCACCTCAACCCCTACCAGCGCGAGCGGGTTACGATTCTATTTGACCTTTCCAAAGACCCTCAGGGCAAGGGGTTCCAGCAAATTCAATCCACCATTGCCATCGGCTCAGGGGGGCTCTTGGGCAAGGGCTATGGCGAGGGCACGCAGACCCAGCTCGGCTTTGTCCCCGAACGGCAGACCGACTTTATCTTTTCGGTACTCGCCGAAGAATGGGGCCTGGCCGGAGCGGTGGCCCTGTTGGGCTTATATGCACTGCTTCTCTTTCGGCTGGGACGGATGATTTTAGAATGCGTGCGGCTGGAAGACCGGCTGGTAATTACCGGTATCCTGTCCATGTTGGCCTTTCAGATGCTGGTCAATATTGCTGTAACTTTGGGCCTGGCCCCGGTCACGGGAATAACTCTGCCGCTGATTTCCAAGGGCGGGAGCAGTCTGCTGATGGTTTATGTCAGTATCGGGCTAGTGTTGCTATTACACCGCGATCGTTACCGCGAGGTTTAGATCGATTTTCATGAATAAACGTCACTTATCCCCAATCGCTTCGCGTGTGGAGTCAAGCGGCATAGCCGCCCCGCAACGCGGGTACTGGGCTCGAGGTGAACGGTGTCGGTGAGCGAACCTCTCGGGCTTTCCAGCCAGGAAGCCATTCGGCGGCTCGAGCAGTATGGCCCTAACACGCTTCCCCAGGAGCGCCCTAGCTACTGGTTGGCTTTCCTGGCTAAGTTCTGGGGGCCGATTCCCTGGATGCTCGAGGCTACGATTGGCCTCGAGCTGTTCCTGGGTCGCCCTTTCCAGGCGGCTATCGTGGGAGTGCTGCTGGTCTTTAATAGCATCATCAGCTTCGTCCAGGAAGGCCGGGCGCAAAATGCCCTGGCGCTGCTCAAACGTCGCCTGGCCCCGCAGGCCAGGGTGCGGCGGGATGGGGTCTGGCAAACCCTGGCGGCAGAAAGCCTGGTGCCGGGGGATTGGGTCAGGGTGCGCCTGGGGGATGTGCTGCCCGCCGACCTCGAGCTAGGCCAGGGGCAGGTATTGGTAGATCAGTCGGCCCTCACAGGGGAATCGGTTCCGGTAGAAGCTGGCCCCGGCGCGCAGGTTTGGGCCGGTACGGTGCTGCGCCGGGGCGAGGCCGAGGGGATGGTAAAAGCCACCGCTGCTCAGACCCGCTTTGGTCAGACCGCAGCCTTGGTCAAAGAAGCCCACAGCCAAGGCCACCTCGAGCGCACCATTTTGAGCGTGGTGAAGGTGTTGCTGCTGATGGTCGGCGTATTGGTGCTGACAATCGTGCTGTACGCCTTGTGGCGGGGGCTGCCCTTGGGGGAAGTGCTATCGTTTTGCTTGATCCTGCTGGTGGCCTCGGTTCCAGCAGCGCTACCTGCCACCTTTACCCTGGCGACAGCCCTGGGAGCACTGGAACTGGCCCAGCGCGGGGTGCTGGTGACGCGGCTCTCGGCTATCGAAGAGGCCGCGGCTATGGACGTGCTGTGCAGCGACAAGACCGGCACCCTGACCCAGAACCAGCTCAGCGTGTCAAAGGTGGTGGCCCTGAGGCCCTTTACTGAGGATGAGGTACTGCGTTTTGGGGCACTGGCCTCGGAGGCAGCCACCCAAGATCCCCTAGATTTGGCAATTCTGGAGGCCGCTCGCGCTCGAGGTCTAACCGACCTCGAGGCCCTCAGCTTCGTACCCTTCGACCCCGCTAGCAAGCGTTCGGAAGCAACGGTACGTTCTGGGGATGGAGTATTGCGGGTCATGAAGGGTGCGCCCCAAACCCTGGCTGCCCTGACCCACAGCCCAGAACCCCGCGCCGAGCTCGAGGCGCTGGCCACCGAGGGAAACCGCGTATTGGCCGTGGCCGTAGGTAAAGCCCAAGCCCCACCCCGACTGGCAGGCTTGATTGGGCTAGCCGACCCTCCCCGCCCCGACTCCGCTGCTCTGGTTCAACGCCTGCAAAACCTGGGTGTGCGGGTGGTGATGGTGACGGGCGACGGGGTCGCTACTGCCCGCAGTGTGGCCACCCAGATCGGCCTGAACAGTAAGGTCTGTACTCTAGACCAGATGGCTGCGGATTGTAGCGTTCTGGCCGGAGTATACCCCGAGGACAAGTTTCAACTCATCCAGACCTTCCAGCAAGCCGGGCATGTGGTTGGGATGACTGGCGACGGAGTTAATGATGCCCCTGCCCTCAAACAGGCCGAAGTTGGTATCGCGGTTGCCAGCGCCACCGATGTAGCCAAAGCCGCTGCCAGCGTGGTGCTCACCGACCCCGGTCTGACCAACGTGCTAGCGGCTGTGGAGGAAGGGCGACGCATCTATCAGCGGATGTTGACGTATACCCTCAATAAAATCATTAAGACTTTCCAGATCGGGTTTTTCCTGGGGTTGGGTTTTTTGCTCACGGGGGTTTTCGTGACCACTCCCCAACTCGTACTGCTACTGCTCTTCGCCAACGACTTTGTCACCATGTCTATCGCCAGTGACCACGTGGGATTCTCCCCAACCCCCGACCGCTGGGCGGTGAATCGCCTGACCCAAGCCGCGCTGGTATTGGCTGGATGCTGGCTGCTATTTGCCTTCGGAATCTTCTACCTGGGCCGGGATTGGTTGGCGCTTCCGCTGGGTCAGTTGCAAAGCCTGATTTTTTTGATGCTGGTATTTAGCGGTCAGGCCACCGTATACCTGGTACGAGAGCGGGGGCATTTCTGGGGCTCGAGGCCCGGCAAGTGGCTGATTCTGAGCAGTCTGGCCGACTTGCTAGGGGTGAGCTTGCTGGCAGGCTTGGGAATTCTGATGAGCCCCCTGAACCCCACCTTGATTGCCGGATTGTTGGGGGTAACCCTGCTCTATGCCCTGGTTCTGGACTGGATTAAAGTAGGCCTATTTCACCGTTTGAAGCTGGCCTAGCGTGCAGGTGGCTATCGCGGTTTCCGCTAATGGGTAATGCTTTAGTAACAACCCTGGCTTAATCTGGGTTTGCTCGAAAGGTGCGCGTATGTTGCACTCCAGACCCCAGACCCTATCCCCCCGAGAAAGAGGTTTTGGCCCATGAACATTTTTCTGGTTTGGCTTGGGCTTATTGTCGGTTTGGCCCTGTTGGTGGGGTGGGGATTGCACGTTAAGCCCACTCCTTTTCCCAGCTACGCCTCGGCTTCTGCACCGCTCGAGACCATGGCTTTACCCAAGGAATTACCCGTACCCCTCGAGCGCTTTTATCGGCAAGTTTACGGCGATAAGGTTCCGGTAATTAAGTCGGCAGTGCTCTCCGGGAGGGCTACCCTGCGGCTGTTTGGGCTGCCCTTCCCAGCTCGCTTCCGCTTCGTTCACCAAGCAGGCCTAGCCTATCGCCACTACTTCGAGGTGACGTTTTTCGGCGTGCCCATCTTCAGGGTCAACGAGCATTTTGTGGACGGCAGAGCCCGCCTCGAACTGCCCGTGGGTATTCAGGAGGGGCCAAACATAGACCAGGGGGCTAACCTGGCCTTGTGGGCCGAGGCAGCTTCCTTCCCAGCCCTGTTCATCACCGACCCCAGAGTGCGTTGGGAGCCCATAGACGACGTGACCGCGGTGTTGGTGGTTCCATTTGGGGAGCACTGGGAACATTTAGTGGCTCGTTTTGACCCCGCCACTGGCCTGCTCAAAAACCTCGAGGCCATGCGCTATAGAGACGTGGGTGACAAGGGCAAAACCCTCTGGATTACCCAAAGCCAGGAGTGGTGCGAACTGGGTGGCTACAAGTTGGCTACGGTGGGAACGGCAACCTGGCTAGATCAGGGCAAGCCTTGGGCAACCTTTACTACCGAAGAGATAGTCTTGGGTGCAGACGTACACCAGTACGTTCGGGCCAGCGGGCTATAATTGCACTTCGCCCACTGGACTATGAGCACCTGCCACCCCGCGCTCAAGGCAGCATATCCCCGATAACAAAGGTCGTAATGCCGTGGTAATGAACCTCCTCTAAGTTAGGGGTATGACAAAATCCTTGCCAGGCCAGTGGGTTAAGAAGCCAGGACAAGGATAAAGCCTCGAGTCCCCAAGACCTAGAAGGAGGTGAAACTCATGGCGTTCTGGAAGTTTAATGACGAGACGGTGCTGCGCACCGGGGCACTGGTCGAAGGGTGCAGTGCTTTCGCCTGCCATTTGCGGGCCGAACTCTTTGACCTGGCCTTTGGCGAGGGGCCGCTGGTGTGGCTTGCACGGGGCGAGGATGGTGCGGTGGCCCTCGACCCGCTCAGCAACTGGCTGCTCGACTTGTGGGCACGCAACGAGGCCCACCTGGCCGGATTGGAGGTAAGCGAAACCAACTATATCCCCACTCAGGCCGATATCCCCGCAGAGGTGAAACACCTCAAGCAAGCCCACCTCCTCGGGCCTGAATCCACCCGAAGCTAGGCCATAGAGCGGTTTTCATACCGGCAGAGTTATTATGAAAACCGCGATAACGCTGTGATCAGACATATACAATTCTGGCTATGCTACCCAACCTCGAGCAAGTTCAAGTCCGATCCTTCGCCCCCGCCCGCTTTCACAACCCGTTGGTTGGTTTGCGCTCTACCTTCGTGGGAGAGGAACGGGTGCTGCTGCCCTCGACCCTGGGTGAACTCGAGCCTTATCTACAAGCAGGACACCTGCCTCCGGCCTTCGAGATGGCTGGGCCGCGCCGGGAGATTTTCTTTGACCCCGACCAGACCGCCTGTGGCATCCTGACTTGTGGGGGGCTGTGTCCGGGTATCAACGACGTGGTGCGCTCGGTGGTGCTGACCCTGACTTATGCCTACGGGGTGCGGCGCATCTACGGTTTCCGCTACGGCTTCGCTGGGCTGGCAGCTAGCAATGGCCTTGAGCCGATGCTCCTGAACCCCAGGGTAGTTGAGGACATCCACACCAAAGGCGGAACCCTGCTGGGCTCCTCGAGGGGGCCACAGGAAATGGGAGACATGGTAGAAACCCTGCAAAAGTTGGGGGTGCGGGTGCTGTTCGCGGTGGGGGGTGACGGCACCCTGCGCGGAGCCTCGGCCCTGGCCCAGGAAATCCTCAGGCACGGATTAGAAATTGCTGTGGTGGGCATCCCCAAGACCATTGACAACGACCTGCTGTGGGTCGAGCGGAGCTTTGGCTTCGCTACCGCAGTGGAAGAGGCCACCCGTGCCCTCGAGGCCGCCCACGCCGAGGCCAGAGGTACTTTGGGAGGAGTCGGGCTGGTCAAGCTGATGGGCCGCCAATCGGGCTTTATCACCGCTCATGCTTCTTTAGCCAATAGCGACGTGAACTTTTGTCTGGTGCCGGAGATACCCTTTCGCCTCGAGGCCTTCTTGCAGGCCCTCGAGCAGCGCCTGCGCGAGCGCCAGCACGCGGTAGTGGCGGTAGCCGAAGGAGCTGCTCAGGAGATGCTGCAAGTGGGCATAGAGCGGGATGCTTCGGGAAACCCACGGCTGGGCGACGTAGGGGTATTTCTGCGGGACGAGATTAATCGCTACTTGCGGGGGCGCGGGCTCGAGTTCAGTGTCAAATACATTGACCCCAGCTATATCATCCGGGGTCTCCCAGCCAACGCCACCGACTCCGAATACTGTCTTGCCCTGGGCCAATACGCTGTCCATGCCGGGCTGGCGGGTCGCACCGACCTGATGGTGGGGCACTGGAATGGGCACTTCACCTATGTTCCCATCCCGCTAGCGACAGCCCGCCGCAAACAGATTGAGCCCGAGGGCGAGTTGTGGCAACGGGTACTGGGGGCAACCGGTCAGCCCGACATGAGCTGAAGATGGAAAGTGGGAGATGCTGGTTTCGGAGCGTTTTTAGCTCGGGGGTGAGCTAAAAGCAAAGAGCACAGAGCAGGTGGTAGGTCTAACGCCAAAGGGCCTTAAAGCTACACCAGGATGGCATTATCGAAAGCTCGAGGTGGGGCTTTTAGAGCGGTTTTCGCAAAGAACCTTGGGGTAGCCTGGGCCTATTTACTGGGCGCATCTGAGCAGAGAACGGCGATAGTATCTTGTCTTGAAGCCTCTGCTAACTCAGGCTCAGCCGCCGAGCAAAAGGAGCTGCACCAGCACAATCTTCAGCAGCATGGCCAGGGGATAGACGGTAGCATAGCCCAAGTTAGCCTGATCAGAGGCGGTTTTCTCCTGGGCAAAAGCCAGCACTGCGGGTTGGGTCTGGAACCCGGCCAGAATCCCACCCAGGGTGGTCACGGGAATCCCCTGACGGTGTCCGATCCACAGCACCAGCAGCGCCGAAAGGCAAGTGACCAGCGCCCCAGCCAAAAACAGTCGCAGCCCGTCGCCATTCGCCAGGGTTTGGGCAAAAGCGTACCCCGAGCGGGTGCCGATACCTGCCAGGAACAGGACTACCCCCAACTGGCGTAGGGTCAGGTTGGCACTATAGGGAATTTGCCACAACACCGGCCCAGTGCGGCCCAACCTGCCCAGAATTAACCCCACTACCAGTGGCCCCCCAGCGAATCCCAGCTTGAAGCTACCCCCACCCGGCATTGGAACCTGCACCAGGCCCAGCAGTAGGCCTAAGGCGATGCCCAAGCTAAAACTCACCACATCCACTTCGGCCAGCGCCCGATAGGAGTCACCCAGATAGCGGCTGGCCTTGGCGATACCCGCCTTGGAGCCTACTACCCGTACCCGGTCGCCGAGCTCGAGCACCGTGGTCGGCTCGGGCAGAAACTCTGCCTCTCCACGCCGCACTCGAGTAATTACCACCCCGAAGTGTCCGGGCATGTCTAGTTCCGCCACGCTGCGACTCGCTACCGCCCCGCTCGAGACGAACACCCGGCGAAAGTCCAGCGCGTGCCGGTCTTCCTCCAACCGCTCGGCTACTCTTTGCCCCAAAGCCTGAGCCACCCGCATGATTTCGGCCTCGCTGCCCACCACGCTCAGGCGGTCTCCGAGTTGCAGCGCCATCGTTGGGGTGGCTAACTCCTGGTTTCCAGAGCGCATCACCCGCCCGAAAACCACGTTCCAATTTTCGGCCCGCGTGAGCTGGCCCAGATTCCAGCCCACCACCCGAGTCTGGGTCACTTCAACTGTGGCCGAGGCGATTCCAGTGAGTTCTTGGTGGGGTTGTTCAGCAGGGTTCCACAGCCGCCAGGCCACGAAGTAGGCTAGCAGCATCCCAATCACCCCAACTGGGTAGGCCACCGCGTAGGCCGCTACCGGTAGGGCTTGGGCGGCCTCACCAGCCCCTCGGCCCGCCATCGCCTCGAGCACTGCCGCTAGCGCCGGGGTGTTGGTCAGTGCCCCCGCAAATAGCCCCGCCCGGAACGCCGATCCTAGGCCCAGCAGATGGCTCAACCCCCACACCAGCAGCGCGGCCAAGCTCAGGACTCCGGCCACCAGCAGGTTGGCTTGCAATCCCCGCCGTCCTAACGAGGCAAAAAACCCCGGCCCGCTAGCCAGGGCCACCGTGTACACAAACAGCACCAGGCCAAACAAGTAGACAAACTCTGGCAGCTTGAGTTCCGGCGAGAGCGCCCCGAACCCCAGCCCCACAAACAGCACTGCGGCCACCCCCAGGCTGAAACTGCCAACCCGAATTCGCCCGACCAGATAGCCCAGGGCGGCCACCGTGAACAACAACAGCAAGGGATTGTCTCTCAGTAAGGCGATCAATTGAACCTCGATTCGCTTTGACAGATGGCTTCTGGCTCCTGTCCTAGCAAGTGCCTCACCCATAAGCTAACCTGTGATGGCCGGGCTAAATGCCCCCCGCCACCTCTTCTTGGTTGAGCAGCGACCAGACCCGCTCACCCCAGGCCTGAATAGCGGCCCAGTCGCGCCAGTCCCCCACTGGGAACCCCCGCTCTTGCACGATTTCCCTGGCGACTTGGGTAAGTTCGGCGGGGTCAAGTTGACCGGCAAACAAACCGATATCCAGTGGCTCGGCCAGCTCGCGCACCGGGCGCAGAAACTCGAGCGAGTCCTGGACGTGGGCAGGGGTATCTTGCTGCATGGTCATGCTGAGCGAAAAGTAAAACAGCGGCTTGCTACGCAATTGGTCTTGATGCTGGCGCACGAAGTCTACGGCTTCGGGTAGCCATTCGTTGTAGCGAATTGAACTGCCCAAAACTACCGCACGGTAAAGGCTCAGGTCGCGGATGGCCTCGAGGTCGCGCACTTCGACACTGGCTCCTTTTTCGCGGAATAACTTGTCCAAAACCTCAGCGATTTCGCGGGTAGTTCCGGTATGGGTCGCGTAGGCAATCAGAATGGGCTTCTCTAGCATGGAGCCGCCTCCCCAACCTATCGTACTGTGACGAACGTCCCCGTCCCCGAGCTTGATGCTCTTCTCTACTCAGATGGGTACAGTAAATATCGCGGTTTCCGCTATTTTTGCCGTGACTCCTGGGGGCAAAAAGGAGCTTGGCACGGTCTTTCCAACCGATACCGACTTCAGATAGATAAAAGCTATCCAGATCCGGGTATCCACCCACTAGAGCGTGAATCCCCCTACCTCCTTACTAAGGGGGGCTAAAAACCTTGCCAAGTTTATTGTCCCAAGCCGGATCGGGGCTGGATGGGGGGATTTTAGACCATCCCAAGGTTCTTGGCGAAAACCACTCTAGCCAACCGTTGCCACTTCTACCCGGTTGCCCCCGGCCTGTTTGGAGGCATACATGGCCTGGTCGGCCCTCGAGACCAGCGAGTCTGAGGTGTCGGCTGGAGCAGCCACTGCCACCCCGAAGCTAGCCGAGACCGGGTAGCGGCCCTCGAGGGCGTTTTCGTTCAATACCTTTTGCAAGCGGGTTGCTAAGTCTTGAGCCTCTTCCAGAGAGGTGCTGGGCAGCAACACCACGAACTCTTCCCCGCCCCAGCGCCCTACCTGATCCCCTTTACGCACCGATCGGCTGAGCAGTCCACCCACGTGAATCAGTACCCGGTCACCGGTCTCGTGACCGTAACGGTCGTTGATGGTCTTGAAGCGATCGAGGTCGAGCAGGATCAGCGAAAGGGGTTCGGGATAGCTGGAGCGGCGCTCGAGTTCGGCCCGGATTACCGCCATCAACGAACGGCGATTGGCTAGCGAGGTGAGGGGGTCGGTGTGGGCAAGCTGATACAGCAGACGGGTTTGCAACCGCAGCCGATCCGCTTGTTCACGGTAGGCAATTAGCAAGCGGGTCAGTAGCACGTAAACCAGTTGGGAGCCATAAATCTGCACCACCACATTGGGATCAAACCATGTCCCGGCCACTACCTGGGGCAATATCGCCACCCAGCCCGACACCAGCAGCGCCACGAAGAGCCCCGTCGAGACCCGCAGGGCCACTTGTGGATCGTAGACGTAGTGAGCCATCAAGAAAATCAGCCCCATCCACAAAGAAGTGAGCCAGACCCCTTCCTTGGCCACTACCAGCAGGTTGAAGTAGAGGTTGAACACCATCAGTAGGGCAGTACTCCAGAAAACCCCCAGTTCTGCCAGCCGCATCCCGACTCGCCCACCACAGGCTAAGACCAGCAGACACCCCACCAAGCTGAGCCCAAAGGCAGGCAATGAAACACGGTCGTATAGGTTGCCCAGCCTGCCAAACTCAGAAGCTACCCAGCCCACTAACGAAGCCACAACGCCCAAAGGCAGGCTCACCCAGAGAACCCAGCGCTTGAGGCGATACAGTTCGTCTTGCGAGGCGGAGTGAGGTTGTGCAGCAGACATAGGACTCGAGCCTCATTGTGCCATTTTCTGGGGACGTTTCAAGTTCAAAGTTATCACGGTGTTCATGGGCAGCGCATAAATCGCATTTCACACAGTGCAATATTTATGAAAACCGCTCTAAGATTTAGACATGAATACCAGAGGCTGGGTGCTCAAAGCCGTCGAGGCCCTGCGCTATGCAGGTCAAAAGGACATTCTGCGCTGGCTCGACGAGGAGGGCGAGAGCCTATCCAAAGACGAACTGCAAAAGGCTTTACAGACACTCCTAAACGAAGGCAGGCTGGAACTCGAGAACGACCTCTTCCGCCTGAAGCTCAAAGGTGGAGCCAAGAGCACTTTTGACAAACTCTTCGATGACTGAGTTTATATACATTGACAGATTTAGATATATCAATATATTCTCGACCCATGTTTGCTCTGGTTCAGCTCGAGCCCATCTCCCAATCCTCCCCGACACCCCCTTTGGATGCCGTGGCCTGGGCCTTCAAAGCCCTGGCCGACCCGGCCCGGCTCAAAATCTTGGTTCATCTGGCCCTAAACAGTGCGAGCAGTGGGAACTGCTGCGGTGTAGATGGGGGTGCGGTGTGTGCCTGTGACCTCGAGGCTGTCACCGGCCTGTCTCAGCCCACTGTGAGCCACCACGTGAAGTGCCTGGTTTCAGCAAACCTCGTCACCGCCGAGAAACGGGGCAAGTGGATGTACTACGGCATTGACCCCCAAGGGCTCGCGCTGGTGAGCGGCTTTTTGAGCAAAATTGGGGAAAGGAGCTAGCATGGACACCCAGACCTTCTTAGGTATCCTCGGTCAGCACGCGGAGAAGCCCCTAGTTTTCGAGTATGGGGGCAAAACCGTAGCCCCCGGCTATCACGTCACCGAGGTGATGAACCTCACCTACGAGACGATGGACTGCGGCGGTCAGGCCAACTTCTGGCGTGAGACGGTGGTACAGCTCCAGGAGCCAAGCCGCCAAGATAAACCCGAATATATGCGAGCAGATAAGTTCATGGGCATCTACCACCGCGTGGCGGCCTCGGTGGCGGTACGCCCGGACTCGGAGATACGGCTCGAGTACGGCGATTCCCAGACTCCAGCGATTCACTACCACGTTGGGAGCGTGGAAACCGGAGGCGATGCGGTCATCGTTCACCTCTCCCCTCCCGGCGTGCGCTGTAAAGCCGCAGACCGTACAGCCGGGGGAAATTCGTGCTGCACGCCAGAAGTTAGCAACAAACCGATTGAACTCGAGGTCGTCGCTAAGGGCGGTTGTTGTGATTAGTTTCTGCACTGCAACTTCAGATGACTTGCCCGAAGTGCTGGCCCTGCTCGAGGTGGCACAACTACCTTTAGCAGGCGTTAAGGAGCACCTTCAGAACTTCATCCTGGCCCTGGACAGTGACCGGATTATCGGCTGTGCAGGTTTAGAAATCCACGAGGACGCGGGATTGCTGCGCTCGGTGGCGGTGGACGAAGCCTACCGCTTGCACGGGCTTGGAGAGAAGCTGACGCGGGGGATTCTCGAGCTGGCCCAGCACCAGGGACTCTCTTCGCTTTCCCTGCTCACCACTACCGCCCAGAACTACTTTCCCCGCTTCGGTTTCGTGCCAATCGAACCTTCGCAACTGCCCCGATCTCTGAATGATTCGGAGGAACTCAGCGGAGCCTGCCCCGACACCGCCGTTGGCATGACACTTAGACTATAAGCGTGAAGATTCGGGCTGCCATCCCAGACGATCTGGCTGCGATTGCCGAAATTTACAACCAGGGCATTCGCTCACGCCTGGCCACCTTCGAGACTGCCGAGCGTACCGTGCCAGACCTACAGAGCGGGCTAGGCGACCCCAAACATCCTCTGCTGGTCGCGGAAAAGGGCCGACAGGTGCTGGGTTGGATTCAGGCCTCGAGCTACCGCCCTAGAGTGTGCTACGCCGGAATCGCTGAGTTTTCGGTCTACGTCGCCGAAACCGCCAGGGGCCAAGGTATCGGCGATACGCTGATGACCACATTTATTCTGGCCTGTGAACAGGCGGGTTTATGGAAGCTGACATCGAGAATCTTCCCTGAGAATACCGCCTCACGGGCATTATGCAAGCGCCACGGCTTCAGGGAGGTGGGTGTGTACGAGAAACACGGCAAGCTCGAGGGAGTCTGGCGCGACGTGGTAATCGTCGAAAGATTGCTCGAGTCCAACCTGACCTGAACCCTATGGCCCAACCCCTCAGCCGCCCGCCCACCAACAGCGAGCAGAGCCCGCCGACACCCTACTATGGCTGGCGCATCGCCTGGGTCTTGGCCCTTACTCAAACGGTGGGCTACGGCGTGCTGTACTACGGCTTTGGGGTGTTCATCAAGCCGATGGAGGCCGAGTTTGGTTGGAGCCGCACCCAGACCTCGGGAGCTTTTTCGCTGGCATTGTTGGTAGCGGGCCTGGCGGCAATTCCGGTGGGGCACTGGATAGACCGACAGGGGGCTCGAGGCCTGATGACGCTGGGCTCGGGGCTGGCCGCCCTGACCCTGCTGGGTTGGTCGCAGATACACAGTTTACTGGGACTTTACCTGGTAGCCCTTGGCCTCGGCCTGGCCATGGCTGCGGTGCTGTACGAGGTAGCTTTTACGGTGGTGGCAGTATGGTTTCGCAAAGAGCACCATCGAGCCATGCTGATCGTGACCCTGACTGCCGGGCTCGCCAGCACAATTTTTATCCCTCTCACCACTTGGCTAGTGAATGCTTTGGCCTGGCGGGGCGCGTTGGAAATGCTGGCCCTGATTCTGGCCTTAAGCACAATACCTTTGCACGCTCTGGTTTTGCGTCACCGCCCGCAAGACCTGGGCCTCGAGCCCGACGGAGTTGATATCCTTGATAGCCCCCAGCCCAGTGAGCCAAGCATCAGCGCCCAGCACGCCTACCGTATGCCAGCTTTTTGGTGGCTGGTAGTGGCGGTGGCCCTAGCAAGAATGGCTGCAAGCGCTATCGGGGTGCATCTGGTGGCGCTATTGCTCGAGCGCGGTTATGTGCCCGGATTGGTGGCCGCAGCCGCCGGTTCGATAGGGCTGATGCAGCTGGCTGGACGGAGTTTCTTTACCCCGCTGACCTCGAGGCTCTCCCTGCATACCCTGGCTACCCTTACTTTTGGGCTGCACGCGCTGGCTCTGCTGGTGTTGTTGACCCTTCCGGGCATGGCAGGGGTATGGATTTTTGCGGCTTTTTTCGGCATCAGCAACGGGGCCATTACCCTGGCGCGGGCCACACTGCTGGCCGAAACTTTTGGTTCCCTCAACTATGGTCGGTTGAATGGAACCATCGCCCTGGTGACGGCTTTTACCAGCGCTGCGGCTCCTATACTAGCTGGAATTATCCACCAAACTTCCGGTGGGTATACGGCAGTTCTGGCGCTTCTAACCCTGACTACCGCACTCTCAGCGCTGGCGGTATCTCGAGTCCGGCATAGCCTGCGGTGAGGGATTTACTGCACGCCCCAGACGAACTCGAGCCTTTCACATTGCCACTGCTCACGGCTTACCTCAAACCTTTATCTACTTTGTATTTAGCCCGGAATAGCCGAGCGTAAAGCTTTTAGGGTCGCTACGTTGAGGCGGTAATCCACCCAACGTCCACGCTTGCTAGCTTCCACCAAACCAACTTCTCACAGCGCCCGCAGATGATGTGAAAGTAAGTTGGGAGCGACCTTTGGGAGTTGCTCCTGGATTTCGCACACACACCACGTACCCTGTTGCAGCACACGCAGGATACTCAGGCGAGTGGGATCCGCCAAAGCCTGAAAAGCTTTAGCAGTGACTTCAATTTCGATTGAGGCAGCCATGATTGAACCATAGCCTCTTCTAGGGGAGATTATGCAGACCTACACGGTACAAGTCGAGCGCCAAGATAGCCAGCACGCGCTAGCTTTAGTACGCACATTTACTCTGGAACTGGGGGCCAAACGTGCCGATCCCCAGGCAGGCTTCAACCTAGTGGAAACCTTGCTTTCCTCGTTTGGCACTTGTTTGCTTACCGGGCTCCAGTTTGTGGCCGAGTCCTCAAAAATAGTTATCGCATCCGTCTGGATTCAACTCGAGGCTACCCGCCTTTTCGTACCTTCGGCGCGCATCAAGCAACTCTTTGGCGTATTAATCGTGCTGGTCACGCTGTACAAGATTTTCCACTCCTGACCTTAGCCTTCAGTAAGTAGCCTGCGCTAATGGGCGAAGTGGTCACGGGAGGACGCGGTGGATAGAGCCGAGAAGGCTCAGCTATCCTCGTCTTTTGGCCTCGAGCTCCGTTGTCTATATTCAGGGCTTGCGCTTTTGACCTTAAGCACGGTATGGTCTTAGGAATTTGTTGATCTCATATTTCTAACTGCCCCCACAGGAGGAAGTCATATGGCCCAGGAACCCAACCGGGAAGAAGCCCAGACCGTAGACCAGGACGTGAAGCTGTTGCATAGCATGGGCTATGCCCAGGAGTTGTCCCGGCGAATGCACGCCTTCTCCAACTTCGCCATCTCGTTTTCCATCATCTGCATCCTGTCGGGGGGCATCAACTCCCTGGGGCAGGGCATCAGCGGGGCGGGCGGGGCAGCCATTGGCATCGGTTGGCCCATCGGCTGTCTGATTAGCCTGCTGTTCGCGCTGGGAATGGCGCAAATTGGCTCGGCCTACCCCACGGCAGGCGGTCTGTACCACTGGAGTTCGATCCTGGGCGGGCGCGGCTGGGGCTGGGCTACAGCCTGGCTCAACCTGCTCGGCCTGGTCACGGTGTTGGGCGCGATTAACGTGGGAACTTTTTACTTTTTCATCGGAGCTTTCGGGCCAGCTTTGCACCTCAACGGCGACCTGCCCACACAAATCATCTTCGTGGTGATTATCACCGCGCTGCAAGCCCTGGTGAACCACCTGGGTATCGGCCTGACCACACGCCTGACCGACCTCTCGGGCTACCTGATTTTTGGCGTAACCCTGGTGCTCACCGCCAGCCTGCTAATCTTTGCCCCCAGTCACGACTGGAGCCGCCTGTGGACGTTTCACAACTACTCCGGCGATGCTGGGGGTGGGGTCTGGCCCAGCACCAGCCTGACTTGGGTGTTCCTACTGGGGCTGCTGCTGCCGATTTACACCATCACCGGTTTCGATGCCTCGGCCCATACCTCCGAGGAGACCGTAGGAGCCAACCGCGCCGTGCCGAGGGGCATCGTGGGAAGCGTACTGTGGTCGTCGCTGTTTGGCTGGATCATGCTGATTGCCTTTGTAATTGCTATTCCTAACATGGGCGAGGCCGCTAAAACCGGCTACGGGGTGTTTTTCGACACCATGAACAAGGTGATTCCGGGGGGCTTGCGCGAAATCCTCTATTTCGGCATCTTCATAGCTCAGTTTCTGTGCGGCCTGGCTACTGTGACCAGTGCCTCGCGCATGATTTTCGCTTTCGCCCGCGATGGCGGCTTTCCCCTCTCCAGGCAACTTCGCTCGATTCACCCTGGCTACCGCGTCCCGGTGGTCGCCATCTGGACGGCGGCAGCGGTGAGCATCCTCTTTACCCTGTATGCCCCGGTCTACTCCACCATCGTCTCGGTGACGGTGATTTTCCTTTTCCTGTCTTATGGGATGCCGGTGGCGGCTGGGCTGCTGGCTTACGGGAACAAGTGGCGGCAGATGGGGCCTTGGGATTTGGGGCCGGTGTTTCGGGTGGTGGCGGCGCTGGTGATTGCAGCGGTGGTGTTTATCTTCATCGTGGGCATCCAGCCCCCCAACGACAAGGCTTTGTGGCTCACGGTGGGCTTTTTCGTGCTGCTGGCGGTGGTCTGGTTTGCCTTGGAGCAGCGCCGCTTCCAAGGCCCACCCATCGGCGACCAAGTAGCCAAGCGGCAGGCAGAGATTGCTCAGGCCGAAAAGGCCCTGGGCTCAGCGGATGATTGAGAGCACGTTGATTAAAGTCCCCTCTACCTTTGGGAGAGGGTGAGGGAATAAGCCATGCCCTACTCAACGACACACCGAGGTCTCGCCCACACCTTCGGCGACCTCAAGACCCTGCTGGCGAAGGCCACGCCCCTACGCTCGGGAGACGTGCTGGCCGGGGTTGCAGCCGAGAGCCAGGTGGAGCGCGTCCTAGCCCAGCGCACCTTGGCCGAAGTTCCGCTAACTGACTTCCTCGAGCACCCCCTTATCCCACCCGAAACCGACGAGGTCAGCGGTTATCTGCTCGAGTCCCACCACCCCGCCGCCTTCGCCCCCATTCGTGGCTTTACGGTGGGCGAGTTGCGCGACTTTTTGCTCAGCGACGAGGCCACCCCCCAAGTTCTGGAAAACCTGACCTGGGGTTTGTTGCCGGAAATGGTTGCTGCCACCAGCAAGCTGATGCGCAACCAGGACTTGATTTCAGTAGCCCGCAAACGGCGTGTGGTGACGCGGTTTCGCAGCACCATCGGCCTGAGCGGGCGGCTCTCCACCCGCATCCAGCCCAACCACCCCTCTGACGACGTGGCGGGCGTGCTGGCGAGCACCCTGGATGGCCTCTTGTACGGCGGTGGAGACGCGACGATTGGCATCAACCCAGCCGGCGATGGGCTGAAGCCGGTGGTCGAGTTAAGCACCGTCCTGGACACCTTAATCCGGCGCTACGAAATCCCCACCCAGAGCTGCATCCTGGCGCACGTCACCAACACCATTGCAGCCATGGAGCGCGGCGCACCCATAGACCTGGTCTTCCAAAGCATCGGTGGCAGCCAGGCCCTGAACAAGGGTTTTGGGGTAGATATAGCCTTACTGGACGAGGCTCATGCCGCTGGTCAGAGCCTGAAGCGGGGCACGGTAGGCAACAACCTGATGTACTTCGAGACCGGCCAGGGCAGCGCCTTATCGGCCAACGCCCATCACGGCCTCGACCAGCAGACCATAGAGGCCAGGGCTTACGGTCTGGCCCGGCGATATCAGCCTTTTCTGGTGAACACCGTGGTGGGTTTTATTGGGCCAGAGTATTTATATGACGGCAAGCAGATTATTCGGGCGGGCCTCGAGGATCACTTCTGTGCGAAACTCCTGGGCCTGCCGATGGGCTGTGATGTCTGCTACACCAACCATGCCGAGGCCGACCAGGACGATATGGACACCCTGCTCACGCTGCTGGGCGTGGCGGGGGTCAACTTCGTGATGGGGCTTCCGGGGGCCGATGACGTGATGCTCAACTATCAAAGCACCTCTTTCCACGACGCGCTTTACGTGCGGGAGGTGCTGGGTTTGCGGCCCGCCCCGGAGTTTGAAGCCTGGCTCCTTCGCATGAATATCGCTCACGACAACCGGTTGAGCGACTCGAGGGGTAAGGCCTTGCAACTCCCGGAAGTATTTAATGCCAGATGAAAAGGGCAAAAGGGTAAGGGTGGGAAACGCGATAAGACCTGACTTTTTACCTTTTCTGCTCTTCACCTTTTTACCCTCTTTTTATGGATATCAAGAAACCCGACTCCTGGACGCATTTGCGGCGCTTCACACCGGCTCGAGTGGCCTTAGGTCACGTAGGGCACGCGCTGCCGCTGGAGGCGGTGTTGGACTTGGCCCTGGCCCACGCCGAGGCTAGGGATGCAGTGTGGCAGGAGCCCGACTGGGAGCGGATAAGAGTGGGTTTACGGCAGTCGGGAAAAGCGTTTATTGAAGTTCAGAGCACCGCTCCCAGTCGTCAGCAATACCTATTGCGACCCGATTGGGGGCGGAACTTGAGTGAGGGCTCTAAAGATAGGCTGGATTCCCAGCGCGGCCATTACGATTTGGTTTTATGCCTGGTGGACGGGCTATCGGGGGCGGCCATCAGCGAGAACGCGCTGCCCATGCTGGAAGCCCTGGGGGCCTGGCTCGAGCATACCTCCTGGTCGCTGGCCCCGCTGGTTCTGGCTCGGCAGGGGCGGGTAGCTTTGGGGGATGAAATTGGTGCGGCCTTAGGCGCACGCATGACGCTGGTCTTAATCGGTGAGCGGCCCGGCTTGAGTTCGCCAGACTCGCTGGGGCTTTATCTGACCTACGCACCCCACACTGGGAATCTCGACTCCCAGCGCAACTGCATCTCCAACGTGCGTCCCGGCGGGCTTTCCTACGCCGAGGCCGCCGAAACCGTGCGGATGCTTTTATATGGGGCCAAGGCCCTAGGAAAAACCGGGGTCGAACTCAAGCCAGATGTGAAATACCTGCCCTGAATCACAAGCTGAACTCACCCTTTTCTGGAATACTGTTGGCATGCGGCTTTTAGCTTTTTCCCTGCTGCTGGGGCTGGCTCTGGCTGGAAATCTGCCGTCCAAGGTGTCTTTGAGCGGCGTTCGCCACGAATACCAGCGCTACAACAACTGCGGCCCCGTCACCATCGGCATGGCCATGAGCTACTGGGGCGGCCAAGAAACCCAGTACCAGATTGCCCCGGTGCTCAAGCCCAACCCCCGCGACAAAAACGTCAGCCTCGAGGAGATGGTGGCCTACGCACGCAGCAAAGGCTACCAGGTTCGCTACGGGGTGGCGGGCGACTACGACCTGCTCAAGCGGCTACTGGCGGCAAAATTTCCCACCATCATCGAGAGCTGGTTCGTGGTGCCCCCAACCGGTGGCATGGGCCACTACAGGCTCTTGGTTGGCTACGACCAAAAAGCTGGATATTTCAACGCTTTTGACTCCTACTATGGCCCCCATGTCACCCTCAAATATCGCGATCTAGACGGGTTATGGCAGGTTTTCAATCGCACCTACATGGTGGTGTATCCGTCCGCTCGAGAGGCCGAGATTAAAGCCATCCTGGGCGAGCGCAGCGATCAAGCCAAGCTGCTGCAAGAAGCCCTGGCCCTGGCAAAATCCGAAACCCAGGCCCAACCCCGCAACGCCTTTGCCTGGTTTAACCTGGGCGATATGCTGCTGAAGCAAGGCGATGCTAAAGGTGCGGCTGCGGCTTATGACCGCTCGAGAAGCCTGCCAGTTTACGTCGCGTTCGATCCAGGCCGTCCGGCCAACACCGTTGCCAACTGGCCTTGGCGAATGATGTGGTATCAGTTCGGGCCGTATGAGGCCTATTACAAAGCGGGCCGCTACAGCGACGTGATTACACTCGCCAACGACGTACTGCGGCGCATAGACGACCACGAGGAAAGCTACTATTGGCGCGGACTGGCACGTCAAGCTCAGGGCAATCTGGCAGGGGCCAAAGCCGACTTTCAGGCCGCGCTGCGCTACCGCTGGAGCTATCAAGAAGCCGCCCAGGCCCTGAAAAGTCTGAACGTAGGGGCCTCGAGGTAGCCCGAAAAATCCAGGTCGAGCTCGAGCCAGATTCTCTCTGGAGCGGTTCCCAGGAATACCCCGAACCACGGTTTTGGTTGTTCGGGATACCTTACCGCCCACCAGTACCCGCAGCGCACAAGGCCCAACCGTTCCGGCAAAGCCCAGGTTAGCCGCAGAGCGGCTATGGCCTACGGCCACCCCCTCCAGGTTACGGGCAGAGTACTAGGCCCAACGGGCCGGGCTTTGCCCGTGCGAGCCGGGGGCCTGTGGCCCTTGACCAGTACCGGCCTGGCCGGGGGCCTGTGGCCCTTGACTCCGCACGTGCCGTAAGGGTGGCAAACGCGATGGTGAGCTATCTGCTCTTTCTGTGCTCACGCAGCCATTTGCGCCATCCGGTGACGAACTCACGGGTCTGTACGAGGTCTTTCCCACCCAGATCCAGACCTGCCGAAAGCTCGAGGGTATTGAGCGGGCAGGTACATATGCAAACCTGACACTGGATACACTCCGTCGAGAGCACCCGCTTACCCCCTTTGATGTAGTCGGGAATGCGAATATCCATAGGGCAGACCGGCAGGCAGGCTTGCGAGGGGCACTCCAGACAGGCCCTCGCATCCCCAGAAACCTTGAGCAGCGAGAACCGCGCCGTCTCCTTAAAAATCACCGCGTTGGGGCAGACGTATTTGCAAAAGGCCCGGTTGTCCTCGAGCACGATTGCCAGCACCACCCCGACCGACCAATACAGCAGATTCCCCGCCACAAACCAATACGCTGCACCCTGCCCCACCGCTCCGGCCCGATACCCGCGCCCGAACCACAGCAACAGCACGAGCCCCAGGCTCAAGAAGAACACCGCGTAGCGTAGCCGCGCCCAGCCCACCCCCAGATGGTAGGGACTTTGGCGGTAAGGGAGTTGGTCGAGCAGGGCCGCCGTCCAGCAGGCCCAGCCGCACCAGACCCGCCCGAAGCCGAGCGGGATCAGTGCTTTAGCCAGCAGGTAGTGCGTCACCGGACCGATGCTCAAGCCGCCCAGCAGCCCGAACCATAGACCCTCGAGGGTGGCGTTCCGAGCGAGCCACAGCGAGAGGGCGAAAAGCCCCATCCCCACGATAAAAAGCACCAGGCAGCGCAGCTTGAGCAGCCATTTCTTGAAGACGGTAACAGTGTGGGAATCCTGCTTCCCATACCGCAACGTGCTAGAAGGGGCCATAGGAGCCTCCAACCCGTAGCTTTAGTTTGAGTCCCCTGGCCCCTGCCCGCCAGAGGCAGATGTACTCACAGACAGTGCCGCGTCACTAGCGACCTCCCGCCACGTCCAGCAGTGCCCCAGTAATGTATGAGGCTTTGTCCGACAGCAGCCAAAGAATGGCTTCGGCTACCTCTTCGGCGGTTCCGCCGCGTTTCATCGGCACCAACTCCTTGACCCGCTCGACCCGGTTCGGCTCGCCCCCACGGGCGTGAATCTCGGTGTAGATAAACCCAGGCCGCACCGCGTTGACGCGAATGCCCTCCAGGGCCACTTCCTTCGATAGACCCAGCGTCAGCGAGTCCACCGCACCTTTGGATGCGGCGTAGTCTATATATTCCCCCGGCGAGCCGATCCTGCTGGCCGCCGAAGAGACGTTCACGATGGCCCCGCCGCTCCCGCCGTTCTTCGTAGACATCCGCCGTACCGCTTCTCTGGCGCATAAAAAGCTGCCCAAAATGTTGGTGTCGAACACGCGCTGGAGCCGCTCGGCGCTCATGTCCTCGAGCCGCGACTGTATCTCCACGATGCCCGCGTTGTTGACGAGGGCGGTGAGCTGGCCCAACTCGCGGTCTACGGTCTCGAAGAGGCGCGATACATCGGGCTCGAGGGCCACATCCGCTTGCACGGTAATCGCGCGGGTCTGTGCCCGGAGTTCCTGGGCTAAAGCCTCGGCGGCCTCGCGGTTGTGCTGGTAGTTGAGGCAGAGCCCGTAGCCTTCGGCAGCCGCCAGTCGCGCCGTTGCGGCCCCGATGCCCCGCCCGCCGCCGGTGATGAGGAGAACTTTGGACACGTCCTACAGCTTACCGGTTGGCCAGCGCATAAAAATTGAGCCGGTAGCCGTCAGGATCCCTGGCATCGAACATGCTCCCGAACGGTTCGGTTTTCGGCTCGCTCACGCCCTGAGCCTTGACTTCGCGGAGTTTCTGTAGCGTCGCCGCGACGTTCTCCACCTCGAAGCTCAGCTCCACGTTTCCCGGCTCGGGGTTTTCCCCCATCCGGCTCGCCTGTTGCAGCGAGAGCGTCACGCCGCCCGCCTCCAGCACCGCGAAATCCGGCGGGTGCGAGCGCGGGGTGTCTGACAAACCCAGCACCTCGGTATAGAATCCCTTCGACTGTTCCACGTCCCGCACGATCAGGTTGATGTTGTTGAGTTTGGCCTTCATGCCTTTCCCCCTCGAGTCCAGGCTAAGGCCGAAACGAAGGCTGGTCTTGGATAAATGCGACACCCAAACCCCGCAAGCTCGCCATCTCAGCAGCAAACTGACCCGGTGTCTTATGGCTGAACGCTTTGAACTCGCGGTTCAGGTGGGCCTGGTCGGTGTAGCCCAGCTCGTAAGCTAGTCCGGACAAATCCGCGTCGGGAGCTTGCCAGAGCCGATCCCTGACCGCCTGGAAGCGCATCTTTCGGGCCAGAGCTTTGGGTGAAACCCCGACGGTCTGCCCGAACCTGCGCTCGAGCTGCCGCCGCGAGAGCCCGCAAGCCTGCACCAGTTCTTCAACCTTGACCGAACCGCCCCGCGCTTGAAGCAGACGCGAAGCGGCCAGAATCTGCCCCGGCTCGAGACTCAGGCTCAGGGCCCGCTCGAGTAAAAAGGCGTGCAGGGCCTCGAAAGCGGTGTCCGCGTGGGCGCGCTTTAGGTGGGGCTCGAGACGGAGCGCGAGTTCGTCCAGGGTTAGGCCAAGCGACCGTATGGCCTGGGGCAGCTCCCCCGCCGTGAAGCCCAGCAGTGGGGCGAAACCCCAGGCGTAAAACCGCGCTGCCACCGTGTGCATCAGACCGTCCTCGTATAGGCGCAATGGCCTGTCCAAGAGCCCCATCAGTGCTGCTGCGCCAACATAAGCACCCCGTCTCATGTTTGCTGAGCATAGCTACAAAGATGTGCAGAATTGGTGAATCCGAGACAGTTGTGATGAAGACTGCCGGGGGCTATCCAGATTTGAGTTGTCTGGATTACGAATGTAAATATGCCATGCAGACCACTTGAATACCAATCATAAACCCCTTATACTCCTCTGTAAACCTGATCTCCTAAGGAGGTTGTATGTCGCGGTTAATGCTCAGTTTTCTGCGAGTGGGAATCCTGGCCTTGGCAATACTGGGTACGGCTCTGGCTCAGAGTCTCACCTTTTGGAGTTGGCGACCCGAAGACAAGGAGTTTTACGACGATATTGCCCGGCAGTTCGAGGCCCAGACCGGTATAAAAGTGGTCTTTACCGCCTATAAGAACACTGATTATAACACCGCTCTCTCCTCGGCCTTGGCTGCGGGCAGTGGGCCGGATATCATTCAAACTCGAGCCTATGGCGGCCTGGCTCAACTGGCTGATGCGGGCTACTTGCTGCCCATTGTTTCGCAAGAGGTGAAGGGGCTAGACAAATTCCCCCGTACCCTTTTGAATGCCGCTCGAGGCTACAAAGACAAGCGCCTCTTCGGGGTGCCTTTTGCCACCCAAACCCTAGGAATTTTTTATAACAAGGCCCTCTTAAAGAAGGCCGGGATGGAGCTACCCCAGACCTGGGGAGCTTTTCTAGGCACTCTTGAGAAGCTCAAGAAGGCTGGAATCACCCCTCTTGCCAATGGAGCTAAGGATGGCTGGACCTTGGAGATCATGTTTGGCGTGGTGGGCCCCAACTTCTACGGGAGCACCGGCTTTTATAACGAAGTGGTAGGGGGCAAGCGTACCTTCAATGACCCGGTCTTTGTGCGGGCTCTCAAGGAAGAGGCTCAGCTAACTCCTTATATGCCGCAGGGCTTTATGGGGGTCGGTTACGATGATATGCGGACACTCTTCATCAATGAGCAAGCCGCGTTCTTTATCGGGGGTTCCTTTGAGATTGGCTATTTCCGGGCCCAGAACCCTAAGCTAGACTTTGGCTTCATGGCTGCTCCGCCCTTGGTGCAGGGGGGGCGGCCATGGGTCAGCAGCTTTGCTGACGGCAACTACTCCATCAATGCTAAGACTACCCATAAGAAGGAGGCACTGGAGTTTCTCTCCTTCCTGGCCTCCAAGGAGTTCGGTCAGCAGTTTACGGACAAGCTGGCCCAGATCTCAGCAGTGCCCGGCTTAACCAGCAAAGATCCAGTGCTCTCCCAGGTCATCGAGCTTACCGCCAAGTATCAAACCCCCTACTTGATGTTGGTGGGCTTCCGCTACCAGAACCCCACGGGCTCGTTTTTGCTGCAAAATGGTCTGCAAAGCCTTTTGGATGGAAAAGCTACTGCCGAGCAAGTGGCTGCCGACATAACCAAGGGTGTGGCAACTTGGTATGCGCCCTTCCAGGGCAAATAGGCGTTGGTATTGAGCAGGTCTAGCCATCCCAGAAGGTTCCTTGGCCTGCGTCTCGAGCGCGGGCTGTGGCTGACCTTGTTTTTGGCCCCGGCCCTTGTGTTGATGCTGGTATTTACCACCCTGCCAGCTATCAATGCCCTCGTCTACAGCCTATTCAAGTGGCAGGCTTTCAAGCGAGGGGCTTTTGCAGGGCTCGAGAACTTCCAGCGGCTATTCGCCTATCCGTTTGATCAACAGTTTCTGCGCGCGCTCTCCCACAACACTTTAGCCTTTGTGGTTTTGCTGGTGGTTCAGACTGGGCTGGGTCTTTTGTTGGCCTACGCCTTGTGGAAGCATCCACCGGGACTGCGCTTCTTTCGTGTAACAGTCTTTCTACCGGTCATCCTTTCCCTGGTTATTGTGGGTTTTTTGTGGCAACTCTTCCTCAACCCGCTTTTCGGCCCGCTGAACAAACTGCTGCACGGAGTAGGTCTACACGCCCTGGCCCTGCCCTGGCTAGGAGATCCTGCCACCGCGCTCCCGGCGCTTTTATTGGTCAATGTCTGGCGGTGGGTAGGCTTTCCGGCTCTGGTCTTCCTGGCCGGGATAAATGCCATTTCTGAGGAGTACCTCGAGGCCGCTAAGCTGGATGGAGCTAGCGAGGGCCAGGTCTTCCGCCACGTCATACTGCCCCTGTTAGCGCCCTCTTTCACCATCATTGTTCTGCTGACTTTCATAGGTTCTTTTGAATGGTTTGATCTACCCTACGTGATGGAGGGTGTCAACGGAACTCCCGCAGGGGCTACGGATACCCTAGCCCTGATGTTTTATCGCTTGGCCTTTGGTACGGTAGATGCCGGAATCTCCGACGTGGGTCTGGGGGCGGCAGTGAACACAGTGCTCTTCTTTCTGGTACTTTTGGGCGCTGTTTTGGGGGCGCTCTATTTGCGCCGCAGGGAGGTGGAGGGATGAGACGGCGGCTCAGTGGCTTAGATTGGTTGCTGCGGGGGGCATTGATTCTTAATGCCATAGGGGTGCTAAGCCCTCTGCTAGTCATGTTGGTCTCGGCCTTTAAAAGCACTCGAGAGATCTTCGCCTCGCCCTTTGCTCCACCCTCGATGCTCAGCTTCCAGAACTTCATCAAGGTCTGGCAGGTCGGGCAGTTCGACCTCTACTTGCGCAACTCGCTCATCGTGACTCTGGGAGCCTTGGCTCTCATTCTGCTTTTTGGTGCGATGGCTGGCTATGCTCTGGGGCGTTTCCGCTTCCGGCTCAACGATGTCATATACCTCTTCTTCCTGGCAGGGTTGATGATACCGGCCAAGCTGGCCCTGATTCCCCTGTTCGTGCAGCTCAAGGCCCTGGGTCTGCTGAACTCCCTTTGGGGACTCATCTTAGTGTATGCGGCCGGGGGTATACCGGCCGCAGTGTTTATCATGGCTGGCTTTTTCCGCACCCTGCCCTCTGACTTGGATAATGCCGCCCGTATGGATGGCGCTGGAGAGTGGCAAGTGTTCTGGAGGGTGATGCTGCCCTTGGTGCGGCCCGCCTTAGCTATCGTGGGTATTTATAGTGCAATTCCTATCTGGAACGACTTCCTTCTGCCCCTGGTCTTCATCCAAAAGCCCGAACTCAAAACCTTGATGCAGGGGCTCACCGTTTTCTTTGGACAATACCAGACTGACTGGGGAGCCCTCTTTGCCGGGCTCACACTGGCCTCGCTGCCCTTGGCACTGCTTTACCTGCTGCTTTCAGAGGAGTTTATCAAGGGACTAACTGCGGGAGCCACCAAGGGGTAAAGATATCGTGGGTCGCAAGTCACAAGCCCTGACCATTCCTTCGCTGATTGTCTCCTGTCAGGCCAAAGCCGACAACCCGCTACACGGGCCACAGTTCATGGCGGCGATGGCAAGGGCGGCAGAGGCGGGCAGAGCCAGAGGAATTCCTGCCAACGGGCCACAGGATATTGCAGCAATACGGGCTGTTACCGACTTGCCCATTACTTGGGATAAATAAACAGTGGCTCGAGTCCTACGAGGTTTATATTACGCCGGATTTTGCCTCCGCCAGAGCGGTGGTCGAAGCTGGAGCTGACATTATTGCCCTGGATGCAACCTCACGGTCTCGGCCTAAGGAGTCCCTCGAGGAGTTGATCGGACTGATTCATACCAAGCTGAAAAAGCCTGTGTTTGCCAACATTTCGACCCTTGAAGAGGGCTTGCAGGTTGCCGAACTGGGGGTGGAGTATATTGCTACTACCTTGGCAGGATACACACCCTATACTTTGTGGATGGATGAGCCAGATTTTGCCCTGCTGGAGAATTTAGTGAAGTCGGTAAAGGTTCCGGTCATCGCTGAGGGGTGCTTCTGGACTCAGGAGCAAGTAGCGAAGGCTTTTGGCCTGGGGGCTTCGGCGGTGGTGTTGGCACAGCTATCACTAACCCCCAGGAGATCACCCGCCGTTTGGCTCATGGGGTGCTGAGATGAATGTTCTGGGTATTGACGGCGGAGCTAGCAGCACCAAATGGGTAGTGATGAACGATAAGGGCATCTGCGTCGCTGAGGGGCAGTCCGACCCCTTGACTGGGCATCTGCTCGAGATGAAAACGAGGTCACAGGCTTTTGATGCCCTGGAAAAAATCGTGCGCCAGGCCACGCACTATGACCCGGCTGCGGTGGTGGCGGGGGTATCTGGACTGGACGCGGGAAGTGTCGAAGCCGAACAAGTCCATGTCTATCTTCAAGGGACGCTAAGGATGGCCTATACCCAAGTTGAGGTGTATAACGACATGGACTTGAACTACCGGGCCAACTTCGCTCCGGGAGCGGGCATCGTGGTTTATGCCGGAACGGGTTCGGTGGCCTATCATATCGCCCAAAATGGTTCGGTGGTTCGGGCTGGCGGGCATGGCTACCTGATTGGGGACGAGGGTGGGGGCTTCTGGATTGGGAAAACTGCTTTGCGGCAAGTAGTTCGTTGGCGAGATGAGGGTTCAGATGACCTGCAACGGCCCCTCGCACGTTTGCTATATGAGCAAATTGGGGGTAGCGACTGGTCTGGAGTACGGGCCTATGTCTACGGTGGGGGCAGGCAGGCCGTTGCAGCCCTGGCTCCCAGTGTGGGTCAGGCCGCGCTAGCAGGCGACGAGGCCGCCAAAACTATTTTGTTGGAGGCGGGCCTGGAACTGGCGAGCCTAGCTCAGACCCTGTTGCGCCGTCTGGGGCAACTGCCGGTGGTGTTGTGTGGGGGGGCCTTGCGCATCAGCCCTCTAATCCAGCAAAGCGCCCAGAGTCAGGTGGAGATGACGTTGAGCTCGGCTTCGAGCGCCGAAACCGCCGCCCGCATGGCCCTGGAGGGTGTGCGTGGCTGAAACCCCCTCCCTGGAAACTGAAGCTATCAACCTGCTCTACCGCGACTTAGACACCTGGGAGACCTCAAGGATAGTCCAAGCCCTGGCGGAAGACCAGGTACAAGCAGTCGAAGCCGTTCGCAGGGCTACCCATCAAATTGCTCGAGCCGCCGAACTGGCGGTGGAGCGCTTACAGCGGGGAGGCCGCTTAATCTATGCCGGAGCTGGAACCAGCGGGCGGCTGGGTTTTCTGGATTCGGCGGAGCTGCCCCCCACCTTTTCCTGGCCTTTCGAGCGGGCTTTGGTGTGTATTGCCGGTGGAGATAGGGCAATTTGGCGAGCGGTAGAAGGAGCCGAGGACGACCTCGAGGCGGGCCAGCGAGACTTGCTGAGCCATAGCCCCACCGCCAATGACGTAGTGATTGCTCTGGCGGCCTCGGGAACTACGCCCTATCCACAGGGGGCGCTCTTAGCCGCAAGGGCGGTGGGTGCGCTTGGCATTGGTATCGCCAACAACCCAGACACCCCGCTGGTGCGCTTGGCCGAGGTGAGCATCGTGCTCGAGACCGGCCCCGAAGTGATTTCAGGCTCTACCCGCCTCAAGGCCGGAACCGCCCAGAAAATTGCCCTCAACACCCTCTCGAGCACGGTTATGGTGCGGCTGGGCAAGGTTTATGGCAACCTGATGGTGGACGTACAGGCTACCAACCTCAAGCTGGTGGGGCGGGCAGTTCGGCTCACGCAGGCCGCTACCAAAGCACCGCAGGAAGAAGCCAGAGCAGCCTTGGAAGCCTGTGGCTGGAAGGTCAAGACCGCGATTGTGATGCTGAAGAAAAGCCTGAGCGCTCTCGAGGCCCAGGCTCTTTTGGATTCGGTGGGTGGGAGTGTGCGGCGAGCGCTGGGTTAAGACGCATCAGCCAAGGCGCTCTTGCCATCTTCTTGGGTCGCGGCGCTGGCGGAAAACCGCGATCACCACCACACCCAATTCGTCCCCAGTGAAGAACACCGCATAGGGAAACCCTTTCAGCAAAGCCCGCCGGACGTAGCCGAACACTTTAGGAAACTGCTCGGGGTTTTCTTCAATTCGCTCGGTTATCTGCCCTATCTTAGACAAAAAATCGGCCCCCGTGTTTTGGGCGCTATACCATCCGTAGGCTTCCTTTAGGTCGGCCTCGGCCTCGGGCCGGTAGATGAGCTTTGGGCTCATTTCTTGTCCAGCAGTCTAGCCTTTACCTCTTCCCAACTGCGGCCTTCGCGCGGCAAAGCCAGGCGGCGCTCGAGTTCCCGCCGCTCCTCGTCGGTCACGGGCAATTGGTCATACTCGCTGGCGATGCTATCCCAGAGGTCTTGCACCAGCCTTAGGCGCTCCTCCAATGGGAGCTCGAGGGCATCTTCCAACAGCGCCTTGGACATGAAACCAGTGTATCACCGGGCTGAGACACCCTTACAGCTTCTCCCTCGAGCCTTCCGCCGCGGGGCGCTCCAGGTTCAGCGTCAGCAGCCGCTCCAAAACCTGTTCTTCGGGGAGCGGGTATTCCCAGCCATAGGCCGCGTGAACCGCTTTGTCGAGGTCGCGGTGGGCCTTGTCCAGCGGCGCGACCCATTCGCTCCTCCCCGACGGGTTTTTGTGGTGCTCGACGAGCGCGTTGTACAGCTCGGTGAGGGTTTTGGAGTGCCGCTCTTTCAGAAAGCCGCGCATCTTGTCCAGATGCCGCGCCGTCTGTTCGATTTGGGCTTTGACCGCATCCAACAGGCGCGGGAAGGGAAAGGTTTCAAAACAAGTTGTCGAAGTATAGAACGGTCTATCCTCAAGCGCTCCACCTGCCGCCAAAGACCAATAACGTGTGGTGAACTGTTCAATAAACCAAAGTGCAAATGGTCATCCATCGAAATCACAATTGATCGGTCAGACGGAAGCGCGATTGGGTCGAGCCAGACAAACATCCTGTGCTTTGCTACTTTGACTGTTGCGATGAACCTCGAGAGCGGCTCGAGGGCTTTTCGCATTGCTGGAACAGTGCCTTTGTGTCGCCACCAGTTTTCTCTTGTAGCTCTTTCGTTGTTCTTATCGCGTACGGGCTTGACGTGTTTTTCTACGTATTTGAACGGCTCCCGGTACTGCTGGGCTTGTTCCATCGGCATCTGCACGAAGTCTACAATCCAGCGGTTGCTGTGCCGGTTCATGATGTCCTCGCCGTTGACGTAGAGCCGCAAAACCTCGCGGTTGCTCACGCCGGTCGGGTTAGGAAGGTCGAACGGCCCGGCGGGTTTCCGCCCTCGAAGCTCTTCCCGACGTTTTCCCGCAGGCGCTTGGCGGTGGTGAGGTCAATTCCCCCGGTTAGGTCGGGGTTTATCTTCGGCACGTTTCTTGCGACAGTGACGCGGGTCTTGGGGTCGTCCTCGGTGCCCTCCAAGGTGTGGAGGGTGCGCTCTAGTTCGCTGCCGTCGTCGAACATCACGATGCTCACCCCGCCTTGAGCCATCAGCCCGAAGAGCTGTTCACACATCGGCTTGAACAAAGCGGTGTCGCGCTCCAAGCCCTTGCCCTTGTACTCCCAGCCGAAGCAGCCCCTGCGCCAGACATCGGCGAAGCCCTTGCGCCCCGTGACCTTCTTGATCGCCTTCTGGAACATGTAGCGCTCACCGGTGGGGTCTTCCTCGACTGGGGTGGGCACGCCCAGCAGACGGCACAGGTCTAGGAAGTGCTCGCGGTCGGTGGTGCTCTCCTTGAGTTTGGCTTTTCCCCACTTCTGGACGAAGGCTTCAGGGGTCATGCGTAGCCACATTCTATCGGCATTACTGATGGTCGAGGAAGTTCTCGAGCGCCTGCCCCGCGTTACGAACGTGTTTGCGCATGGCTGCTTCTGCGGCCTCGGGGTTTTGGTCTTTTACGGCCTGGAGAATAGCTTCGTGCTCGGCCCTCGAGCCCAGCAGTCGGCCCGGAATTGCGGCGGAGCTATTAATCAGCATCCGAATCTGCCCGTCTATGGTTTCGGCGGTTGCCAACAGCCGCTTGCTCCCCGAGGCTTCCCAGAGGGCTTTGTGGAAGGCCAGGTCGAGGTCGCCGTAGCGCTCGAGATGGCCTTTATCGGCGGCCTCGCGCTGCTTGGAAAAAAGCCTTTCCAGCTTGGGGGCTAGGGTTTTACCGCCGTGTTCTACGGCCAGGCGGGCCGCCAGACCCTCGAGCACCTCGCGCAGGCTGTAGATTTCGCGGATGTCTTCGAGGCTGGGCTCGAGCACAAAGTAACCCCGGTGCGGCACTGCTACCACCAAACCTTCGCGTTCCAGAGCACTCAGGGCTTCTTTGACTGGAGTGGGGGAGAGGCCCAAATCCTCGGCCAACACCCGCACCACCAGCTTTTTCCCCAGAGATAGCCTGCGTTCTAAGATGGCGCTGCGCAAGGCTTTGTAAGCCTCACGGTTGAGGGTGGTGCGGGTGAGAGCCATAAAATCTGCTGTAGAGTCTAACACATTGACCCCGGAACAATTTTAGATATAAAATCTTAACAGAACCCAAAGGAGGATCTAAGTGGCGCATAGAGCATTAGCCCACAGGACTACGGATGATGTCGCGGTGGCGGTAGCCGACTTAAGGGCCGGTGAAGGGCTCGAGATTCACACCCTGGATGGGGGCAAGCCGCACCAAGTGAAGCTGCTGGAAAACGTTCCACTAGGCCACAAAGTGGCCCTCAAAGATATGCCCGAAGGCCATATCGTCATTGAATATGGCCAGCAGGTTGGGCGTATGACCAAAGCTGTGAAAAAGGGCAGCTACGTTCACGTGCATAATATCCGCACCCTGCGCTGGGATTATGGCAAGTCCGCCAGGGGCAAGAAAGGGGGCCAATGATGGCCCGCAAAAAATCTGCCGCCTTGCAGCTTTCTGGCTACCGCCGGGCCAATGGTCGGGTGGGGGTGCGCAACCACGTGCTGGTGCTGCCAGTGGACGACCTTTCCAACGCGGCTGCGGAGGGTGTAGCCCGGCTGATTAATGGCTCGACAGCCCTGCTACATCCTTACGGGCGGCTCCAGTTTGGTGAAGACCTCGAGCTGACCTTCCGCACCCTCTCCGGGCACGGGGCCAACGCCAATGTATATGGCGTAGTGGTAATTGGTATCGAGCCCAAGTGGGCCGAGCGGGTGGCCCAAGGCATCGCCCAGACCGGCAAACCGGTGGAGGTCTTCTCGGTGGAGCGCCACGGCGACCTCAACACCATTAATATGGCCTCGAGGGCCGCCTACAAGCTTGTCCAGGATGCCTCCGAAGTGCAGCGTGAGGCGATTCAGGTGTCGGAGTTGGTGATGTCTATCAAGTGCGGTGAGTCTGACCCCACCTTGGGGCTGGCGGGAAACCCAGCTCAGGGACGGGTTGTAGACCGCCTGGTGGATATAGGGGCTTCGATAATTTTTGGCGAGACCTCGGAACTGACAGGCGGGGAACACCTGATTGCTAAGCGCTGTGCTACCCCTGCCCTCAGGAAGAAATTTCAGCAGATTTACGACGACTACATCCAGATGATCGAGGATCAAGGAGTGGATTTGATGGGTTCGCAGCCCACCGAGGGCAACATTCGGGGGGGGCTTTCGACCATCGAGGAAAAGGCCCTGGGGAACATCGAGAAGACCGGCTCGAGGCCGGTGAATGCCGTGCTGAACTATGCCGAGCCGGTCAAACCGGGGCAGGGTTTGGTGTTCATGAACAGCTCCTCGGCGGGGGCCGAGCAGGTCACCTTGTGTGCGGCAGCCGGGAGCGTGCTGCATTTCTTCACTACCGGCCAGGGCAACGTGGTGGGTCATCCCCTGATTCCGGTCATCAAGGTCTCGCCCAACCCCATCACTTGCTCCACCATGAGCGAGCATATAGACGTGCCGCTGCCGGATTTGCTGGTAGGGGAGATCAACTTGGAGCAAGCCGCCGAGCGCATCATGAAGGTCTTCGAGCGCACCGCCAACGGGCGCAAGACGGCAGCGGAACTCCTGCGACACGAGGAATTTGTGATTACCAAGCTCTATCCGAGTGCGTGATGAGGCTAGGGAGCACCCTAACCTGCTCGGTGTGTGGTTTCAGCAAAACCGAAACCATGCCAGTGGAAGCCTGTGTGCGGTTTTATGAATGCCCTAACTGCCATACCCTTTTGCGCCCCAAGGTGGGGGACTGCTGTGTGTTTTGCTCTTAGGGGGATCTAAAGTGCCCATCCCAGCAGTTGGAAGCACAGCCATGATTATCGTCTGCGAGTTCATCACTCCCTCTGGCCTCGAGCGCCTTCAGGCCAGCGGTCAGACCGTGCTTTACGACCCCCACCTCTGGAAAGACCGCCAAGCCTTGAAAGCTAAATTGGCGGACGCGACAGCCTTAATCGTGCGGAATCAGACGCAGGTGAATGCGGAGTTGTTGGCAGCAGCCCCCAAGCTCAGGGTGGTTGGACGGCTAGGGGTAGGGTTGGACAACATTAATCAGCCGGATTTAAAGGCCAAGGGGGTACAGCTCTACTTTGCCAGGGGCATCAACGCGGGCGGTGTGGCGGAGTATGTGATGGCAGCGATGCTGCATCTGGCACGCAACATCTCAGGGGCGGCAAAGCATGTGGCCGATGGGGGTTGGAACCGGAGTGCTTTTGGCGGTTTCGAGCTGATGGGCAAAACTTTGGGCCTGGTGGGGTTGGGTGAGGTGGGGCTGAGGGTAGCCCGGCGGGCCAGGGCTTTTGGCCTGAGGGTGGTGGCCTCCGACCCCATGCGCCTCGAGTGGGAAAGCGCCGTCGAAGACTTGGAAATCCGGCTGGTTCCTACTACCGAAGTCTTGCAGTTGGCCCAATTTCTCTCGCTCCACGCTCCGCTCACGCCGCAAACCAAGCACCTCATTCGCGCCGAGACAATTGCCACGATGCCCAAAGGAGCCTATCTCATCAACACCGCCAGGGGTGAACTCGTCCAAAATGAAGATTTGGTCGCCGCCTTGCAATCTGGCCAACTCGCTGGAGCCGTGCTGGACGTGACCGACCCCGAGCCTTTGCCCCAGGGCCAGGTGCTGCGGGGTGTGGATAAACTATGGATAACACCGCATATCGCCGGGCTCACGGCGGAGGCCCAGGAAGCGGTGGGCCTCCGCGTGGCCGAAGGGGTTTTGAAAGCGCTGGGTAATCCATGAAGGTTTCCCTTATCGAGTTGCAAAAGCTGGTCTCGAGCCACTTTTTGGGGCTTGGCCTTTCGAGCGAACACGCGGCCCAGGTGGCCGAGGTGATTCTCGAGGCCGAAGCCGAAGGCAACGCTGGGCACGGCCTGTCGCGTATCGCCCAGTACACCGCGCAGCTCAAGGCTGGAGGACTCAAGGCCAAGCCGAAGATGCGTCTGGAACGTACAAAACCCGGTGTGACAATTCTTCGTGCAGACGGGGCTCCTGGCCCGGTAGCCGGATTGCGGGCAGTGCGCGAACTGAGCGATTTGGCAAAAGAGCAAGGAAGCGCCACGGTGGCGGTGCGAAACGCCGGTCACAGTGGGGTTTTATCGGCCTACGTGGGCCGTTTGGCACGTCAGGGGTTGGTTAGCCTGGCCTTTGCCAACACCCCACCCGCCATTGCGCCAGGGCCGGTGCTGGGAACCAACCCTATCGCTCTGGGTGCGCCTGCTGAACCCGAACCCATCATCATAGACACCTCGGTTTCGGTGGTCGCACGCGGCAAAATCATCAACGCCTCCAAGCGCGGTGAGCCGATTCCTGAGGGTTGGGCGCTGGATAAAGAAGGCCGCCCCACCACCGATGCCAAAGCCGCCCTCGAGGGTTCCCTCGTTCCCATCGGCGGTGGAAAGGGCTTGGCCTTGGCGGTGCTGGTCGAAATCCTGGCCGGAGCCTTGGCGGGGGACATTCTCTCGCCCGACTTGCCCCTGCCCTGGGCTCCGGCGGAACAGGCCGCCAAACCAGGGCTGTTGTTGGTGGCCTTCGACCCGGCGGCTTTTGGTGGCTACGCTGCTCGAGCCTCCCAACTGGTGGCTGCGCTCGAGGCTGCTGGAGGCCGAATTCCCGGTGCGCGGCGGGCTGCTTTGCGCCAGCAGGCCCGCCTTGGGGGCATCTCTATCAACGAGACTTTGCAGGCCGAACTGGGTAAACTGGGCTTGCGTCTACAAGGAGGAAACACATGAAGAAGCTGGTATGGCTGATGGCTGGGGTACTCGCTGCGTCGTTGGGCATGGCCCAACAGACCAAGCTCAGGGTTTTTGTAGGGGGGCAGCAGCGCCCCGACGTACTGCGCAAGATTCTGGACATTTACGAGAAGCGCAATCCTGGGGTCAAGGTAGATATCGAAGTGGGTGGGGCCACCTCCGACCAGCAGCAGCAGTACCTCACCACCGTGCTGGCCAGCCGCGACCCCTCGATAGATGTGATCCTGATTGACGTGATTCGCCCGGCCCAGTATGCCGCCGCCAAGTGGGCCGACACCCTGGACAAATACCTGCCCGGTATTTCCAAAGTGGCCCTGCTCAAGCAGTACCTGCCCGCCTATGCCGAGGCCGACCAGATTGGCGGTCAACTGTGGGCCCTACCCAGCTTTGCCGATGCCCAGTTTTTGTACTACCGTAAGGATTTGCTCGAGAAATACGGGCTCAAGCCCCCCAAGACCTGGGACGAGTTGGTCAAGGAAACCCAGACCATCCTGGCCGGAGAGAAAAACCCTAACCTCAACGGGCTAGGTTATATCGGGGCCAAAGCCGAAGGCACGGTATGCACCTTCTTGTTGCCGGTATGGGCTGCTGGAGGCGACGTGGCCGATACTAACGGCAAGCTGACCCTCACCGAAGCCCAGGCCCAAAACGCCCTCCAGTTCTGGCTGGACACCATGGACAAATATAAAATCTCCCCGCCCAACATGGCCGAAAAAGCCCAGGACGTGGTGCGCCAGGAGATGCAGCAGGGGCGCTGGGTCTTTGGAACCCTGTTTGGCTACGCCTGGGCGCGTTTCCAGAATGATGCCGACAGCCAGGTTAAGGGCAAGATTGGGGTGGTGCCGCTGCCCGAGTTTGCCGGTGGCCGCAGTGCAACCTGCTTAGGCGGCTGGCAGTGGACCATCTCCAACTTCTCGCGGGATAAAGCCCAAGCCTACAAGCTGGTGCGCTTTTTGAGCAGCGCCGAGGTGTCCAAGATTTTAGCCATTGATGCCTCCAACCTGCCGGTACTGCCCTCGGTCTACAAAGACCCCGACGTGCTCAAGGCCAACCCCTGGTTTGCTGATGCGCTGCCGGTGGTGCTCACCGCCCGAGCTCGCCCGGTCTCGGCCCGTTACCCCGAAATCTCCGATGCCATCGTCTCCAACACCAACGCCGTACTGGCCCGCACCAAAACCCCCGAGCAAGCCGCCAAGGACATCCTGGCCAAGCTACAGCAAATCTACGCTGGCAAGTAAAGGGGTAAAGCCCAACACCTGCCATGAACAAGCCTGCCCCAAAATACCGCCGTAGCTTCGGTGATTTATCCGAGCGTGCGCTAGGGTTTTGGCTGTTGCTGCCCGCCGCTTTGCTGCTGGGCCTGATCGCGCTGTATCCGGTGCTGCGCCTGGTCTACACCAGTTTTTTTCACCTGCGCCTGAGCGAAGGCCCCCAGGCTACCTTCGTGGGTTTTGCCAACTATGTCCAGGTTTTTGCCGACGAGCGTTTCTGGGGGGCCTTTTGGAACACCGTGAAAATTGTGGTGATCACCGTACCAGGAGCACTGGTGGTGGGTTTGTTGCTGGCTTTGGTAGCCAATTTACCCTTTCGCATCAAGTGGCCGGTGCGCCTGGGGCTACTGCTGCCCTGGGCGCTCCCCCTGATTTTTGTAGGGCTGATTTTCCAGTGGTTTTTCGATAGCCAGTACGGCATCGTCAACGACCTGCTGATGCGACTGGGCCTGCCCAGGGAATACTGGCTGATCCAGCCCACCTTGGCTTTCTGGGCCATCTGCCTGACCCTGATCTGGAAGACCAGTTCCTTCGTGGCCTTGATTTTGCTAGCCGGGCTACAGGTGATTCCTACCGAACTCTACGAGGCTGCCGAAGTAGACGGAGCCAGCCGCTGGCAGGGTTTTTGGCGGGTGACGCTGCCCCTTCTGACCCCGGCTATTTTGGTAGCCCTAATTTTTCGCACCATCACCGCCTTTCAAACTTTTGATATCCCCTACGCCATGACCAGGGGCGGGCCAGGCAACTCCACCGAGACCCTGGCTATGTATATCCGTACCGAGAGCATAGATAACCTCGACGTGGGCTATGGCTCGGCGCTGGCGGTGGTGCTGTTTGTGGTGAGTCTGGTGATTACGATTATCTATCTGCATTACGTGCGAGGCGGCGATGAATAAAACGCTCAACGCTAGACGCAAAACGCCAAACGCCAGGGGCTCGAGACCCCCACCACAGAGGTTGTCATGAACTTCTTGCGCTCCCCTCGAGTGTGGTTGTGGATTGCCGCAGCTATCGTGGTGGTCAACGGGTTTTTCCCGGCGGTGTGGATTCTTTTTACCTCGCTCAAAAGCGAAGGTGAACTGACTCGCCTGCCCATCACCTACTGGCCTGCTCAGGCCACCCTGCAAAACTACCTCCAAGCCTTCCACGAGCAGCCACTGGCGCGTTATTTTTTCAACAGTGTGGTGGTTGGAGTGTTCTCGACCTTGCTGTGTGTAGGGGTGGCGAGCCTGGCGGCCTATGCGCTGGCCCGGCTGCACCTGCCCCAGCGCGGCTTGATTTTATCGGTACTGGTAGGGGTTTCGATGTTCCCGGTGGCCTCGCTGATGGTTCCCTTGTACCAAACGTTCAATGAGTTGGGCCTGCGCAACAACTATCTGGCCCTGATTCTGCCGTACTCTGCGCTGAGTCTGCCGGTAGCGACGCTGACACTGGTGAGTTTTTTTTCCGGGATTCCCCGTGACCTCGAGTCCGCCGCGATGATAGACGGCTCGACCAGGATTGGGGCACTCTGGCGGGTGGTGATGCCGCTGGCCGCGCCCGGTGTGTTCACGGCGGCGATTCTGGCCTTCGTCAACAGTTGGGACGAGTTTTTGTTGGCTTCCACCTTGCTCCCGGCCAAGGTCATGCGCACCCTGCCGGTGGGGATTCAGCTCTACCAGGGTGAGTATTCCTTCCCCTGGCCGCTGATTTCGGCAGCGCTGGTGGTGGCGCTCGTCCCGGTGGCGCTGATTATCGCTTTGTTCCAGGAGCGGGTGGTGGGTGGTTTGACCCAGGGAGGAGTAAAAGGCTGATAAGTTATGGCTCGTAGCCGATGGCTAAAAAGCTTTTGGCTATTAGCTATGCGCTATCGGCTATCGGCTTATGTTACGAATCGGTATCGTTCCCATCGTGCGACCCCTGTTTCGGGGGTCTAAGTTTGGCTTAGAAAGCAAATCCCTCGAGGCCCTGCGCGCTTTTGGCCCCAAGCTCGGTTTCGAGGTGGTCTACACCTCTGAGCCGGTGTCTAGCGAAGAACAAGCTCAGTCGGCGGCAAAAGCAGCCCAAGACGCGAATCTCGACTTATTGCTGATTCAGCACGTTACCTTTTCCACGGGCGAGGTGTTCTTGCCCTTGCTGGAACTGCCGGTGGCGGTGGGCCTGTGGGCCTTGAGCGAAGTCTGGAACGAAGGCCCCTTGCCGCAAAACGCCATCTGCGGGTTGAACCTGGGAGTTTCCCTGGTAGGGCCGCAAAGCCGGGCCTCCTCACGGCCTGGGCCAGTGAAATGGTTTTACGGTAATGTTGAGGATGAGTGGTTCCAGTTGCGCTTAAAGCTGACCCTAGAAGCCCTGCGCGGGGCTAAAATCCTGCGTGAAGGTCGGGTTTTGTGGATTGGTGGCACTGCGCCGGGATTCTTCGCCTTCGATGCTCCGGTGGAAACTGGCCTGACGGTCGAGAAGACCTCGCTGGACGAGCTTTGGGCTGCCCTGGACGGTGTTTCTGAGGCTGAAGTTAATGCCCTGCTGGACGCATTCGATGAACCCTCGCCGTACAGCCGTGAAGAGCTGCGGCCTACGGTAAGGCTCGAGCTGGCCCTGTCCAGGCTGGCCCAGGGCTACGACGGTGTGGCTATCCGCGAGTGGCCGGAAATTCCCGAGAAAACCGGGGTGATGGCCTATTCGGCGATGGCGAGGCTGGCCGACCAGGGGCAGAGTTGGGCTCCCGAGGGCGATATTCTGGGCCTGGCTTCGCTGCTGGCGCTGAAGGCTATTTCGGGTCAGCCTGCTATTTTGCTGGATATATCGCACTTCTCGAGCAAGGGTTTGATGCTGTGGCATGGCGGTGAAGCCCCCCGAGCCTGGACGGATAGCTCCACCAAACTCCTTCCCCATTTCAACCGGAGCATCCCGGCCATGCGCGACCTGACCCTCAAGGCCGGTCTGGTCAGTGGACTGCGGCTTTTGCCCGGAAGCAAGGCGGTAGTTCATGGTGGAGCCCTCTCGGGGGAAAAGGGCTACGACGGCGATTCGGGCTGGATGACCCGCGCTTCCTGGGCCAGCCAGGATCTGACCTCGAGCCAATTCCTGGCCAGTTGGCTCAACCACCGCATCCCCCACCACATGGCCCTGGGGATGGGTCATTTTGAACCGGCTCTGCTGGAGCTGTGCGCCTGGCTAGGCCTCGAGGTGCTGCCTGCGCGTCCTGAGGAACACCAACTGCTATGGCAAAAGTAGTCACCTGCGGCTGGGCTTGCCTCGACCAGCGCTACTATGTCGAGCAGTTTCCGCCTGCCCACAGCCGTACCCCGGTGCGCTCTTACCGCGAATCTATCGGTGGCCCGGCAGCGGTGGGGGCGCTGGCGATAGCCCGTCTGGGAGCGGAGGCCCATCTGGTCAGCCGCCGGGGAGACGACGCGGTAGGGGAGCGCCTGGAGGCCTTGCTCAAAGGGGAACAGGTCAAGACCCACTTCCAGATGGGTTCGGCCACGCCGATTTCCGCCGTGCTGGTGGCTCCCGATGGTGAGCGGCACATCTTCCCCTATCGCCCTGAGCTGCCCGAGGGTTTGGTCTTGAACGTGGAGCGGCTCTTGGAGGGCGCAGAGGCCCTCTTGCTCGATGGGCGCTGGCCGGATGGCGGGTTACGGCTGGGACAGTTCGCCCGCAAACGCAAGCTCCCGACCGTGCTCGACCTAGACCGCGACCGGCCCGGCGACTGGGAACTAGTTCGAGTCAGCACCCATGTGGTGGCCTCAGAGGAGTTCGCCCAGAGTGTGGGGGGCATCGAAGCCCTGTTCGCGCGGCTGGCGAAAGCGCGGGTTTGGGCGGCGGTGACGCTGGGGGCAGAAGGTGTGGTATATCCCGGCGGTCATGTCCCGGCCCACAAGGTTCACGTGCAGGACACTACCGGAGCTGGAGACGTGTTCCACGGAGCCTTCGCGCTAGCTTTGGCCCAAGGCAAAGGTGAGGTGAAGGGCCTCGAGTTCGCCGCTGCGGTAGCTGCGCTGCATTGCAGCAACGGGGCTCCGCCAAGGTCTGACGAGGTGCGGGCATTTTTAGCTTGAACACGGTTGATTCTGGACACCAAGCCCGGTGTGGAGGGAATATCTATGATGCCAAGAACTACCCCCGCTAAAGCCCGCTGTCTTTCCCGCCTCTCTGACGGTCAACTGCGCTTTGGAACCCTGGCTATAGACCAACGCCCACCCCTGATGAACCTGGTGGGGAAAGCCCTGGGCCGCGACCCCGAAAGCGTGGGTACGGAAGTCTCCGAACTCAAGGGCCTCTTGGCCGAGACCTTGGCCAGAAGCGTGACCGGGATTCTGATTGATCCCCACTACGCCTTTCCTACCGCCATGCCAATAATTCCCCGTGAGACTGGGCTGATGTTGACCCTCGAGCACCACCGCTTCACTACCTTAGGGGGCTGGCGCAAAAGCGGCCTGATTCCCGGTTGGAGCGTGGAGCAAGCGGTGCAGATGGGGGCCGACGGTCTCAAACTGCTGGCCTGGCATCGCCCTGACGCGCCGCAGGAGGTCAGCGAGCACCAACTGAATCTGGTGCGCGAAGTAGGGCAGGCTTGCCAGAAAGCTGACCGACTTTTTATCTTCGAGGTGCTGCCGTATCCCCTTCCTGGCGAGAGTGAGAGCGAATACGCCGCCAAGCTGCGCGATTTGTCGCTGCGTATCGCGGCAGATTTCGCCGACCCTAGCTTTCATATTGACCTCTACAAACTGGCTATTCCGGCTGCTGCCGAGCGGGTCAAGGAGTGGGGCGGCAAGGACTATGCCCTCGACGATCTCGAGGCCGATATGCGCGAGTATTCCAAGCTACCGGCCCCCTGGCTGCTATTGTCGGGTGGCCTGAATACCGACCAGTTCGTGCAGGTCTTCGAGTATGCCCTGAATGCCGGGGCCAGGGGTTATCTGGCGGGCCGGGCGGTATGGCAGCGACCTCTGCGGTTTTATCCTGATAAAGCCGCGAGTGCGCGGGCTTTGCTCGAGGAGGGCCGGGAGGCTATAGACCGCCTGAACGAGTTTCTACTGGCCATTCCCCCGATGTACGCGGAGGTGGAGTGGCGGCTGGGGGGCGTGGCAGGCTAGGGTTAATGGCTTACGCAAGATGCAAGACGCTAAACGCAAATAGATAATCTCCAATAGCCTTTCTCCCTCAAAGGCAGGTTCCCTCTCCCAGAGGGAGAGGGTTAGGGTGAGGGCGAGCACTAGCCCCCTTTTACCGCTACTCCCGGCAGCAAAAATAGCGCAAGCCGCAATAGAGCGGTTTTCGCAAAGAACCTTGGGGTAGCCTGGGCCTATTTACTGTACTCATCTGAGCAGAGAACCGCGATAAAGACCAAAAAGCTACACCAGGATGGTATAATCGCCCCATCAAAAAGGACTCTGCAGGACGCAACTTGTTTTGTTTGCAGACCTCGAGGTGCGGTGCAACATCGGCTCAGAGGCTTTTAGCCAAAGGAGGCTCTAATGGAACCTGCCAACCAACAAGGCATCAAAGTCTCAGCGGGGAGCGACCGATTTCAGCAGGGGCGCAAGGTTTTTGGGGTTATGCCGTTTATGGTCAAAGTGGCTGGGCAAGATACTGCTGGGGGTTGTCTGATTATCGAGCAGGCCAACGACTATAAGGGTGGGCCACCCCGGCATTTGCATCACGCCCAAGAGGAATGGTTTTACGTGATTGAAGGCCAATACATCGTAGAGATTGGCAATCAAACCCATCATCTTGGCCCCGGTGACTCGGTTCTCGCACCGAGAAAAGTGCCGCATGTCTGGGCGCTTACGGGAACTGGGGCAGGCCGGATGCTGATTGTTTTTCAACCGGCAGGCCAGATGGAAGCCTTTTTCGACCAGGCCAGCAAGCTCAAAGGGGTGCTGGCTTATCAAGAGCTTGCTCAACTGTTTGCCACCCACGGGATGGAAGTTGTGGGGCCGCCGTTATCGGTTGGAAGCTAGCCTCGAGCCCTCTAGCGCCTTCTTCTGCGCCTCGAGGCTGGGCCTGCCGTGCTGGTCAGCGCTTTGCTACCCTGACCGGATTGGGCAGGCTGGGCCGCTCGAGGTTTTGCTCCATCGGTTCGGGGCTCTGAGCGCCCTTCCTTGGCGGCTTTGTTGGCCCTGGCCTGGGCCTTCTGTTGCCGAATGGCGGCGATGCGCTCTTTCACGGGAACCTCGAGCTTCCCCTGCGGCTTGGCACGGTAATCAAAGCGCTCCAGCATGACCCGCTCGAGGCGCTTGGAAATGGCCCGCTCGATATCCTTAAGCTGGGCTTCTTCGTCGGGGGCTACAAAGGTGAAGGCTTCGCCGGTGCGCTCGGCCCTGGCGGTGCGGCCCACGCGGTGGATGTAGTCTTCGGGAACTGCGGGCACATCGAAGTTCACCACGTGCTCGAGGGCTTCGACATCAATGCCACGGGCGGCGATATCGGTGGCCACCAACACCCGGTATTTGCCCGACTTGAAACCCGCCAGAGCCTCGGTGCGCTGGTTTTGCGAGCGGTTGCCGTGGATGCGCTCGGCCTTGACCCCGTTTTTCACCAGATATTCGGCCAGCCGGTTGGCCCGGTGCTTGGTGCGGGTGAAGACAATGGCACTGGTAATCTGGCTGTCCAAAAGTGCCAGCAGCAGCGCCGACTTGAGTTCTTGCTGCACTGGATACACGGCCTGGGTCACGCCGCTGGCGGGGGCTGCTTTGCGCTCAGTGTTGATGGTCAGGGGGTTTTTGAGCAACTCCTTAGCTAACTGAGCGATAGGTGCGGGCATGGTGGCGGAGAAGAATAGGGTTTGCTGGGGCTTGGGGATGTGTTTCAATATCCGACGGATGTCGGGCAGAAAGCCCATGTCCAGCATCCGGTCAGCCTCGTCGAAAACCAGCACCTCGAGGCCCTCTAACCGCGCATAGGGGTGCTGAAAATGATCCAGCAAACGGCCTGGCGTGGCAACGATTATCTCTACGCCGGTCTGAAAAGCTCTGGTTTGCGGGCGCATAGCCACCCCCCCAAACACCTCTGCGCTGCGCAGGTGGGTGTTCTTGCCCAACTGCCGAAACTGCTCCTGCACCTGCGCGGCTAACTCCCTGGTGGGGGTGAGCACCAAGGCCCTGGTAATACCCTTGGGGCCATCCATCAGCCGCTGTAGCACGGGCAGCACGAAGGCCGCAGTTTTGCCGCTGCCGGTCATGGCGCAAGCCAGCACGTCCCGCCCGGCCAGCGCGGGGGGAATGGCCTGGGTTTGGATGGGGGTAGGCTGGGTGTATCCCATCTGCTCGACGGAGCGCAGCAGTTTGGGGTGGAGGGAAAAATCAGAGAATGTCATGGGTTTTTTGCCTGGCTCTGGAGCCAGTAACGTCCCATCATACTCTACCGAGCTTTATAAGCAGCTCGAGCCGCGCCGGACTAACCCCGTGCTAGATTGGAGGCATGGTCAAGCCCGTCACCCGGCTGATGACGATAGACGAATACCTCGAGACCGAGCTGGCTCGAGAGGTTCGCCACGAGTTCGTGCATGGGCAGATTTACGCGATGGCTGGGGTAACGGGCAAGCACAACCGTATTTGCATCAACATCACCTCGCACTTTATGAATCTCAGCAAAGACCGTTGCCACGTGTACCAAACCGATGTCAAGCTGCGGATTCGGCGGGAGAAAGTTTATTATCCCGATGTGATGGGGGTATGCCAGGGCGAGCCGCCGGACGAGTATTACGAAACTGACCCTTGCATTCTAGTCGAAGTGCTATCGCCGAGCACCAAGGACATAGACCAGCGCGAAAAAGCTGATGCGTACCGGAGTATTCCCAGCCTCCAGACTTACCTAATCGTGGACACCGAGAGCCGCACGGTGCGCTGCTACTGGCTCGAGGGCCAAGACTGGCAGGTGCAAGACTACGTGGACGGTGAAATTCCGCTGCCTTGTCTCGAGGGAACGATAGGGCTCGAGCAAATCTACCGAGGCGTTTTGTAGGATGAGAGCGCTATGCCTTCCAGATATGAAGACATTATTACTGCTGCTGCTGACCATGTATCAAAAAGCCATACATCGGCAGGTATCGAGAAAAAGCCGTTTGATTTTCTAAATGGCGTTCCACTTACAGAGCTAAACTACGACGAACTTCGAGCGGCTTGTGTAGCCTCATCGCTTTCGCTGATTTATAAGGGTATGAATATGATCGTAACTCGGAGCCATATTCAACTTTGGGACAGAATTGGAGAGTTACTTCTCAATCCACCTAGCGTGTATTTGGGTCACAGTCCAGCGGCTCCTACTTTTATGGAGAATATGCTTTTGCCCTCCCTTTTCATGTCAACGGTGAAAACAGCAATTGGGACTTGGGGACTTTGCAGAATAAACGCTTTGTCTTGGGATGACGAATCTCAGCTCACAACCTATAAAGTTAATCCAGCAGAATATCTCGTCTACCCTTTGCTTGAAGGAGTTGTCAAACGTGCCAAATCCGCTTTTTTCAACACTGATGGCATTGTTTCATCTGGATTTACGATTAGTTATGACGGCATAAGTAGAACGTATAGAACTGGCAAAAGGTGTAGCAATATAGGCCATATGTTGGCACTTTTATACGATACAAGCGATTCGCAGTTGCAGGACGAGCTTAGAAGAATCTTCGAGCACATTGCGTTTGTGACTGGTGAGAATCACTATGTTGTGATAGTGGGCTGGAGAAATCCGGCGCTACACGGTCATTTCAGTATCCCAACAACTTACGGAGTCTTGCTAAACATAGTTTTTCTTATTGCTCTTGATTACGCAAAGAGTCGAGTCGTGAAGAAAATGAATGGGAAGGATTGGCATGATGAAGTATCCTAATTAGCCTCGAGCCGTTCCTTCCCAAAATACGGCTGCACCGCCTCTGGCACATTCACCGTCCCGTCCTCGTTCTGGTGGTTTTCGAGCAGCATCACCAAAATGCGCGGGGTGGCAAGGGTGGTGTTGTTGAGGGTGTAGGCGTAGCGCACCTTGCCGCCCTCATCCCTGTACCGCAGGTTGGCCCGCCGGGCCTGCCAGTCGAGCAGGGCCGAGCAGGAGTGGGTTTCGCGGTATTTCCCCTCGCTGGGAACCCAGGTCTCGAGGTCAACCTGGCGGTACTTGCCCAGGCCCATGTCGCCCGTCGAGACCTCCAGCACCCGGTAGGGCAGCTCGAGGGCCTGCAAAATGTCCTCGGAGATGCCGAGCATGGTCTCGAAGAGGCGGTTAGATTCGTCTAGGTCGGCTCTACAAAGCACGTACTGCTCGACCTTGTAGAACTGGTGAACCCGCATCAGCCCGCGCACGTCCTTCCCCGCCGAACCGGCCTCGCTGCGGAAGCAAGGGGAGAGGGCGGAATAGAGTTTGGGGATTTCGGCCTCACTCAAAATCTCGCCGGAGTGCAGGTAATTCAGCAGCACCTCGGCGGTTCCGGCTAAAAACGCCTCGCCCTGGTTCACCGAGTACACTTGGTCGCGGGCGGTGGGGAACTGCCCGTGCCCGTATAGCACGTCTTCCCTGGTAAGCGCGGGGACGCTCATGGGTGTGAAGCCCGCCGCCACCATGCGGTCTACCGCGAAGCGCAGCAGGGCTTGTTCGTAAATCATCAGGTCGCCCTTGAGGATATACGAGCGCGAGCCGGAGACCTTGGCGGCCCGCTCGAGGTCACCCCAGCCGTTTTTTTCCATCAGGGCTACGTGGTCTAGGGGCTCGAAGAGAAAGGTGTGGGGCGTGCCGTGGACGCGGGTTTCGACGTTAAAGCTGTCGTCCGGGCCGACGGGAGCGCCTTCCCAGGGAATGGTGGGGGTGAGGTACATCAGGTTTTTGAGCTTGCCCTCGAGTTCGCGCAGTTGGGGCTCGAGTTCGGCCAACTGATTGCCAATCGCCTTACCTTTTTCGATGAGCGCGGGGCGTTCTTCAGGCTTGGCTTTACCGGCGGCCTTGGCGTTGGCGTTGCGCTCGGCTTGCAGGGCCTCGGTCTGGCGCTTGAGATCCATGACCTGTTTGTCGAGGAATAAAAGCTCGTCCAGGTTGAGGATTCCGGCCTTCTCCTCGAGGGCCTTACGCACAACTTCGGGGTTTTCGCGGATGAATTTGAGGTCAAGCATAAAGACCGCCTAACGCTAAACGCAAAACGCACAAAAGGCAAGATTTGCGTCTGGCGTTTTGCGTCTTGCTCATCACTCGAGGATGCGCGGGACTTTGAACATCCCGACTTCTTGCTCGATGGCTACCGACAGGGCTTCGGCTTGCGAGAGTGAGGGTCGAATCTCGTCGGGGCGCAGGATATTGCTGAGTTCTACGGGTCTGGCCATCTCCGGCAAGCCTTGGGTGTTCAGCTCATTTAACTGCTCGAAAAAACTCACGATGGAGCGCAGTTCGCCCTCGAGCTGGGCTTCCTCCTCGGGTGAGAGCGCCAGGCGGGAGAGCTTGCCCAGGTGGTGAATCAGTTCGGGAGTAATCTCCATGAGCGTTATTGTCGAACGCCGAACCTCAAACGTCAAACGTCTAAGGTTTAACGCCACACCAAAACTGTCGAAAGTTAAAAATGAGCCTACGTCCTGGACGGATAAATTGCAATTTGAGAATCCCCCTCCAGGACGTGAGCTTGCTTTTGGTCTTTGACCCTCGGCTTTCGATTTTTGGCCTTCGACCTTAGACTTCTAAATATGTCTCCTGAAGAGTTCAAACGCCTGGGCCATGCCCTGATTGACTGGATTGCCGAGTTTCGCGCTGGAATCGAGGAACTTCCGGTGATGGCGCAGGTGCAGCCGGGCGAAATCAAAGCCCTGTTCGGGAAAACCCCGCCGCAACGGCCCGAGGGGCTCGGGGGCATCCAAAGCGACCTCGAGGGCTTGCTCCCTGGCCTGACCAATTGGCAGAGCCCCAACTTCTACGCCTGGTTTCCCTCCAATGCCCCGCTTTCCTCGGTGCTGGCCGATATTGTCGCTACCGGGTTGGGTCAGACCGGCATCACCTGGCAGGCTTCGCCCGCCTTGAGCGAGGTCGAGGAGGTGATGATGGACTGGCTGCGGCAGATGTTCGGTCTGAGCCAGACTTTCCAAGGCGTGATTCAAGATACCGCCTCTACCGCGACCTTTGTAGCTTTCCTGACCGCTCGGGAGTGGGCCAGCGGCTACTCGCAAAACCGGGGCGGTTTGCAGGGTGAGGCTAAGCCGCTCACGGTCTACGTTTCCGACCAGGCCCATAGCTCGGTGCCCAAGGGCGCTCTGCTGGCAGGTTTTGGCAAGGATAACCTGCGCTTGGTCGAGACCGACGAGGCTTTTGCGATGCGGATGGATGCGCTCGAGGCGACCATAGAGCGCGACCTCGCCGAGGGCCGCAAGCCCTGCATGATTGTCGCTGCCGTCGGGACTACCGGTTCTACTGCCATAGACCCCGTGCGAGAAATTGCTGAGCGGTGCCAGAGGTACGGAATCTGGCTGCACGTAGACGCGGCGATGGCCGGTTCAGCCATGATTCTGCCGGAGTGCCGCTACTTGTGGGACGGCGTTGAGCAGGCCGATTCGATTGTCATCAACCCCCACAAGTGGCTGGGCATGGCCTGCGACCTCTCGGCCTACTTCGTGCGCGAGCCGGAGCACCTGATTCGGGCCATGTCCACCAACCCCTCCTATCTGCCCAAAGTGGAGGAGGCCAAAGCCTACAAAGACTGGGGTATCCCGCTGGGGCGGCGTTTCCGCTCGCTCAAGATTTGGTTTGCCCTCAAAGACCAGGGCGTAGAGGGCTTGCAGGCCCGGCTGCGGCGAGATATCGAGAATGCCAAGTGGCTCGAGGAGCAAGTCCGGGCTACACCCGGCTGGAAGGTGCTGGCTCCTGTGCCGCTCCAGACGGTTTGCCTGCGCCACGAGCCCCAGGGCTTGAGTGGGGAAGCGCTCGATAAACACACGCTGGACTGGGTGAACCGGGTCAATCGCTCGGGGAAGGCTTTTCTGACCCCCGCGACTGCCAGGGGGCACTGGCTGGTGCGCGTCAGCATCGGCGCAGAGCCCACCGAACGCCACCATGTCGAAGCGCTATGGAGCCTGATGCGCCAGGAAGCCGAACGGATGGAAGTCGCGGGCGGTTAGAGCGGTCGTCCCAGACCTAGAGCTATTGGCTATCCGCAACTTCTGCCAGAAGTCTACTGTGCGCGTTTGAGTAAAGAATGCCCTCACAGGAGAGCCAGTCTTTGTGAACGGGTTGGGTTTGCCACCCTTACGGCGCACGCGGAGTCAAGGGCCATAGGCCCCCCGCGTTGCGGGCACTGGAGTCAAGGGCCATAGGCCCCCGGCCAGGCCGGTACTGGTGTGCCGTAAGGTACTCCGAACAACGGTTTTTGTTGTTCGGAGTATTCGTGGGAATGGCTCTGAGTGAGAATTCTGATGCTGCCATGCCTACCCCGATGGATGGGGTGGGTTTTTGTTTATCGCGGTAGACCTGGCCCTATTGACAAAGCACCGGTTAAGCGCTTAACTTATCGCTAAACAAAACACCTGTGCAATACCCAACCACCCTATAGGCGTGGCTATGCGAAGAGAACTCAGGGTCACTCTAAAAGATGTCGCTCGCTTGGCAGGAGTCTCGGCAGTTACCGTGTCGAACGTGCTCAACGGGCGGCCCAACGTGTCGCAGGAGACCAGGGCCAGGGTGCAGGAGGCCGTTCGCACCACCGGTTACACTGCCAACATCGCCGCCAGGGGGCTTGCTGGAGGGCGTACCGATACCCTGGGGATGCTGGTTCCCGACCTTTCCACACAGTACATGGGGGAAATCGTGCGCGGGGCCAGCGACGAAGCGCGGCGTTCGGGCCTCGAGATGCTCATTTCCACCGCCTCCGACCTCGAGCGCGAGCACAGCCAGGTGGCTTTCTTGCAGGGGATTACCGATGGCTTGCTGCTTCTGTTGCCCCGCACTCCCGACAAGGTGCTGATAGCAGTGGAGAAAGCCGGTATCCCGGTGGTAATCATTGACCACCGGGGAACCGAGTTCATGCTGCCCTCGGTGGATGTGGACAACTATCAAGGGGCCAGGGCCGCTACCGAATATCTACTGTCCCTGGGCCACCGGCGCATCGGTTTCGTGAGCGGGGCCAAGGGCTACGGGGCATCCTCGGCCCGGCTGAAGGGCTACAAAGATGCCCTGCACAGTGCTGGGCAACCCTTCGACAAAACCCTGGTGACACGGGGGGATTTCATGCAGCCAGGCGGTTTTGCCGGGGGAAATAAGCTCTTGTCCCTTCCCAAAATACCCACCGCCATTTTTGCTGCCAGCGACCTGATGGCTTTCGGGGTGCTGGAGGCGATCAAGGAGCGGGGCTTGCGGGTGCCGGAAGATATCGCGGTAGTCGGCTTTGACGACATTCCTATGGCCAGCCAGGTTTATCCGCCCCTGAGCACCGTGCGCCAGCCACTATATGGGATGGGAGTGGTGGCGGCCCAGATGATGATTACCATGCTGCGGGGCACCAGTCCGCCCCATAACCGAATCACCTTGCCCACCGAGCTCATTGTGCGGGCCACCACCCCGCCTCTCGAGCGACCCCTTCTTCACCGAGAAAAAGGGGGTGGTGAGCGCAAAAGACCTGTGAGTGAGCACCTCGTAAGCCCATGAACGCTTGGGGATAGTTCCCCAGATTTGCCCTCAATGAAGGAGAGGCTAGAGCATGAAGATTAGCAAACATCTCTTAGCAGTCCTGGCAAGCCTGTTGGTTTTGGGCTTGGCCCTGGCCCAAGAACTTCCGCGCAAAGAAACTTTGTATATTGGCGGGTTCCAGTGGGGGCCGCCGACCAGCTTCAATCCCATCGCCTCGGGGCCAGCCTGGCCGATGGGCCAGACCTTTGGAACGCAATATGTCTACGAAACCCTCTTTGTATATAACCTCCTGACCGGAGCACTCGACCCCCAGCTTGCCGCCAAGCTCGAGACCCCCGATAGCAGCACCTTCAAAATCACCCTGCAAAACGGCACCCGTTGGCAGGATGGTCAAGCCCTCACCAGCAAGGACGTGCTCTATTCCTTCGAGCTAGCCAAGCGCCAGCAGGTGGCCTACGCGCCTTTCTGGGATTATGTCTCGAGCGTCAGTGCTCCCGATGCCAAAACCATCATTATCAAGCTCAATCCTCAGAAGCTCAACCCTGGCCTGGTGCGCCAGTATCTAGCCACGGTGGTTATCCTGCCCCAGCACATCTGGGCGGGCCTGGAAAAAAGTGAGAAGTCGCTGCTGCAATACACCAATATGAAGCCGGTAGGCTCCGGCCCTTACATGCTCAAAGCAGCTAACAACGAGCGTGTGGTGATGCAGCGCTACGACAACTACTGGGGCAAGGCCATCTGGGGTCTGCCCGCACCCAAGTACGTAGTCCACCCCATCTTCAAGTCCAACGATGCTGGCAATTTGGCCCTCGAGCAGGGCCAGCTCGATATCTCTCAGCAGTTCGATCCAGAAATTTGGAAAGAGTGGGAGCAGAAAAAGTTGCCCATCTCGACCTGGTTCAAGCAACCGCCTTACCACATCCCGGGTTCGATTCCAATCATGTTTATCAACGTGAACAAGAAAGGGCTGGATAACCCCTTGGTGCGCCGGGCACTGGCCTACGCCATCAACTATCCCCTAATTGTCCAGACCGCCATGTCCAGCTACTCAGTGCCGGCTAACAGCAGCCTGATTATCCCCGATGGTGGCGAAAAGAAGTTCTTCAACGCCGATTTGGTTAAGCAAAATGGCTGGACTTTCGACCCCCAAAAAGCAGTGGATATCCTGGAAAACCAGCTCAAAGCCAAGAAGGGCTCCGACGGCATCTACGTGCTGCCTGACGGTACGCGCTTGGGCCCCTGGAAAGTGCAATGCCCCTATGGCTGGACAGACTGGAACCAAGCCCTGGAAATCGTAGCCAGCAGCGCCAGAGCCGTCGGGATTGACCTCAAGACCGACTTCCCCGAGTTCCCCGTCGCCAATTCCAACATGGCCAATGGCACCTTCGACTTAGGGCTGTGGTTTGTGGCCGGAGTGGGTGCGGCCAGCCCCTGGCAACGTTTCCGCGACGTGATGGACAACCGGGGTGTGCCCGCTGCGGGCCAAACCGCCTTCTGGGACTACAACCGCTACAACAACCCCAAAGTGGGTGAACTGCTCGACAAGGCTGCCTCCGCCGACGAGGCTACCCAGAAGCAGCTCTACAGCGACCTGGATAAAATCTTCATGACCGACATCCCGGCTATCCCGCTGATGTACCGTCCTTTGGAGTTCTACGAGTTCAACGAGAGCGTCTGGACGGGCTTTGCTAGTGCAGCCAACCCCAAAGCTCCGCCCATGTTCACGGGTGCGGGCATCCGGGTGCTGTTTAACATAAAGCCCAAGCCCTAGTCAACCGCAATAGAAAGAAAGCGCTGGGTTGTGGGCAGAGGTTTTAAGCCCACAACCCGCGAATCAGGGAAGTTTATAGAACGGTTTTTAGAAAAGAATAGGGCTAGCCACTCGGTTAGAAAGACCGTTTAATTGCGAAAACCACGACTACCTCGAGGCTGTCTCCACCTGAAAAACTCGATATACACCTGCATCTGGGACAGGGCAATTATGAATCCAAAAATCGGAAGTCCTCCCGTTGGGGGTTGCGGGGGTGAGGGAATATGAATACCTTTCAGCGCTATATCCTGAACAAGCTGCTGTGGTACATCGCAGCCTTTTTGGTGGCGGCCTCTTTGAACTTCTTTCTTCCACGCCTGATTCCGGGCAATCCCGTAGACACCATCGTGGCCCAGATGGCTCAAAGTGGCGGCACCGAAGGCGAAGCCCGGCGCAAAATCTACCAAACCTACATGCGTGAGTTTGGCCTGGACAAGCCCCTGCTGGTTCAGTTTGGCACCTATCTGAGCAACCTGGCCCACGGCAACTTGGGCACTTCCTTTGGCAACTATCCAGCCAAGGTTAACAACCTGATCGCTTCCTCGCTGCCCTGGACGATTGCCCTGCAACTCCCGGCCATCATCATCGGTTGGATTTTGGGCAATATCCTGGGGGTGTTAGCCGCGTACCGGGGCGGAGCCTTCGACCGGGTGGCCTTCGTGGGCTCGCTGGCACTTTCCAACCTGCCCTATTACTGCCTGGCGGTGCTACTGCTCTATCTTTTCTCGGTGGCCATCCCCATTTTCCCTTCTTTTGGGGGTTACAATCCGGGGGGTACTCCCAACTTGTCCCTGACCTTCATGCTCGATGTAATTCAGCACTACACCTTGCCGTTCCTTTCGCTGGTGCTGGTCTTGATCGGAGGCCAGGCGGTGGGGATGCGCTCGATGGCGATCTACGAACTCTCCGCCGACTACGTGGGCTATATGCGCGGCCTGGGGGTGGGGGATGGCCGGGTGGTGCGCAGCATTTTTCGCAATGCCATGCTGCCTCAAATTACCGGGCTGGCCCTGGCCATCGGCTCCCTGGTGGGCGGAGCCCTGCTGACGGAGGTGGTGTTTTCCTATCCAGGGATTGGCTCGACCTTGTTCACCGCTATCCGGCAAAACGATTACCCGGTGGTGCAGGGCGTGACTATCCTGGTCACGGTGGCGGTGCTGGGGGCTAACTTCCTGATTGACATCGGCTACGGCTTGATAGACCCCCGCATCCGCTCGGCGCAGAGGGGGGAACGATGAACTTGTTCCTGCGACAACTCTTGAGCAATGGCCGCTTTCGCTTCAGCCTGATTTTGATCCTGCTGCTGGTGGGTTTCGCCATCATTGGGCCGATGGTCAACCACCACAACCCGCTCTTCGCGGTGGGAGGGCGCTTCGACCCGCCCTCGTCCAAAGCCCTGCTGGGTACTGATGTGATCGGCAATGACGTGTTTGTCCAGCTCATGTACGGCATCGGTACCTCGCTCGAGATCGGGGTAATTGCTGGCGCAGTCGCTACCTTAATTGGCGTAGTGATAGGCACTCTGGCGGGCTTTTTGGGGGGAACCCTGGACGAGTTGTTGATGGGCCTGACCAACGTGATTATCACCATCCCCACCATCGTGATTCTGATTTTGCTATCGGTGGCGGTGGAGACCCGTTCGCTGGTTACGATGGGCATCATCATCGGTGTGACCAGTTGGCCTTGGACGGCCAGGGCCGTGCGAGCCCAGACCACCTCGCTACGCACCAGGGAACACGTGGACGTGGCCCGGATCAGCGGAGTAGGCACGGTTTCGATTATCCTGTGGGAAATTCTGCCCTATATGTTTAGCTACATCTTCATGGCCTTCGTGTTGCAACTCGCTAGCGGTATCCTCAACGAAGCCGCCCTGAGCTTGCTGGGTTTGGGGCCAGACAACACCATTTCGCTGGGAAAAATGCTGCAATTTGCTATCCAGGGTGAGGCCGTGCGCACCGGGGCCTACTGGGATTTCCTGCCCCCGACCCTGCTGCTGGCCCTGATTTCCTTTGGTTTGTTGTTGCTGCAATCCAGCATGGACGAGGTATTCAACCCACGCCTGAGGAAGGTCTAGCATGGACGAGCTACTGCGGGTGCAAAATGTCCGTGCGGCCTACGCGGTGGGTGGGCGCGAGGTGCAGGCGGTAGAGGAGGTTTCCCTCACCCTGCGCGAAGGCGAGGTCTTGGGGCTGGCGGGGGAGAGCGGGTGTGGCAAGTCTACCCTGGCAACCATTTTGGCCCTGGCGACCAAGCCACCGCTATATGTCAAGAGTGGTCAGATGGTGCTCGAGGGCAAAACCATAGACCTGACCTTGGGTGCGGGGCTCCCGCGCGAGCTGCGCGGCCAGTTGATTTCGATATTGCCTCAAGGTGCCCTCAACTCTCTCAACCCCACCGCCAGGGTGCGCGAGCTGGCCTACGATGTACTGAAGGCCCACCGGCCTACCATCCAGCGCTCCGAAGCCTATGAACTTACCAGGCAACGCCTCGAGCAACTCGGGTTGCCCGCACGGGTGCTGGAAAACTATCCCCACCAGCTTTCGGGAGGGATGAAGCAGCGGGTAGTGACCGTGATTTCCACCTTGCTCAACCCCAAGGTGCTGATTGCCGACGAGCCTACCTCGGCGCTGGATGTCTCGAGCCAGAAGGCGGTAGTGGGCCTGCTGAAGACCCTGCTCGAGCGGCGGGTTATCTCCAGCATCGTCTTTATCGCCCACGACCTGCCCTTACTGCGCGAAATCGCCGACCGCATCGCCATCATGTATGCCGGTAAGATTGCCGAAATCGGCACCAACCACGAGATCATAGATGCCCCTAAACACCCTTATACCCAAGCCCTGATTGGCTCAATCTTGGTGCCTGAGCCCTATGTGCGGCAGAAGCGGGTGGAGGGCATCGAGGGTTCCCCGCCCGACCTGCGCTCGCCGCCCAGTGGCTGCCGCTTCCACCCACGCTGCAAATACGCCATGCCCAAGTGTTCGCAGACCCAGCCGCCGGAGTTCGGCACGCCTGAGCGCTTCGCGGCCTGCTGGCTGCTCGAGGCGGTGAAATCGTGAGCCCGGCTGCGGTGGTTTCGCCCAGCAAAACCGCATTGCTCGAGGTCTCCCATCTGACGCGCACCTTTGGTAGCGGCAGCCACCAGGTAGCGGCGGTAAAGGACGTTTCTTTTAGCCTGCAAGCAGGCGAAATCGTAGCGGTGGTGGGGGAGAGCGGCTCGGGCAAGTCCACTTTGGCCCGCTTGGTGCTGCGCTTATTGGCCCCTACTTCGGGC
>JADEYI010000476.1_pt1 | contig 55037 bp, 76 predicted proteins | sample 8542331 | NCBI WGS metagenome assembly JADEYI01 (sample SAMN16510988, study PRJNA670497) | mine drainage metagenome | isolation source: biofilm near Copperflume 1 | place: Germany: Marsberg coppermine Kilianstollen | collected 2018-02 | reverse complement strand
CCTCCCTTGTGACACTTCCCTCCTGCCCCTGAACCCTGTTTAGCTACCACTGGTTGTCAGTATGTGGAATGGTTTGGTGGTTGAAATGCATAAAGTACAGGCACAACTGTTTCAAGAATTCAGGAGAACAACATCGAATCCCATAATATATGTCCCGCAGCGAGTAACCATGGGGATAGTGGAAAAGTGTTAGTCGCTAGTGTAGAGTGAGGAAGGTGGCTGTGCGCATCTGGTCCAGTGGAGACAGGTAACATTCGCGTAAAATATGTATATATATTGTCGATGATGATAGTGGCTGAAAATAAGCTACATTGGAGGCTATCCGGACGTGTGAGCTCGCGGGATGGCAACTGTGTCGTGGTCGAAATGAGTAAATACGCACAAAAGTAGGCAAGTGGGGTATCGATCGAAAGCTGTGAACATTCTCTACACAATGCAAGTGAGAAACTTGAAGATGCTGGTGTATCGGTGGAGAAATCGTGTGAAATCGATGTGATGCAATCTTTCAGTGAACTGTCTGTCCGCTGAACCGTATGTCCGCTCGCTTTGCACAGCGGAGAAGCACATGGAGACATTGGTGGTGATAAAGTTCTGCGAGCGAATATAAGCAGGAATATACAAGCAGGAATATATGCCGGAATTTCGCAGAGATATAAGCAGGATTACATGCAGGAATACAGGCAGAAATACAGACAGGAATACAGTACGGATTATAGGCAGAAATTTTCGGCAGTAATACATAAAGAAATACAAGCAAAAGTATTGGCAGGAATACAGCTCGGGATAAACACAGAAATACCAAGCGCCGAAATATAGGGCAGATTATAGGAAGGAATATTTACAGGAACATAGCCAGGAATACAGGCAGGAGTACAGGCAGAATATTCTTATATTAAAATATTAATATAGGTACGAATATACAGGGAAATACAAGCAGGAATATATGCAGGAATTTTGCCAGGAATATATAGTGAAGCATATGAGCAGGAATTAGGCAGGAATATATATATTTTTATAATAACCCTAAACCCTAAATATATATATATGTGAAAGAAAATAATGCGAAGGGTATTCACACCTTGATCATATTTGTAGAGGCCAAAATCGTTTTTCGCACAACAATAAGGGCAGAAATATGGGCAGGAATACAGACAGGAATATAGGGCGTATAAAAGGCAGGAAAGTAAGTAGGATTACACGTACGAAAATAGGTAGGGATACAGGCAGGAATACAGTACGTATTATAGGCAGGAATTTTCGGCAGTCACTGCGGTAATACATAAAGAAATACAAGCAAAAATATTGGCAGGAATACTATCCCGAGCTGTACTACAGCTCGGGATAAACACAGAAATACCAGGCGCCGAAATATATATATATATATAGGGCAGATTATAGGAAGGAATATAGGCAGGAATATAGCCAGGAATACAGGCAGAACATAGGCAGGAATATACACAGAAATACAAGCAGGAATATATGCAGGAATTTCGCCAGGAATATATATATATATATATGTGAAAGAAAATAATGCGAAGGGTATTCATACCTTGATCATATTCGTAGCGGCCATAATCGTTTTTCGCGCAATAATAAGGGCAGAAATATGGGCAGAAATACAGACAGGAAGGTAGGGTGTATCATTATTGTTATTACACGCTTTTCCTGCCGAAGGCAAGGTGCGTCTGCAGACAAGCTGCGTGTAAAGGCTGCCAAATTCCTACCCCTTGTTGGACTCGCCAGATCCAAGCAAGACCCAATCAACCGTGGGCACGATGCTCAGTATTTGTAGCGCCCCCCGCCACTGGCAGCCGGGGCCAAGGGTGTATAATAGGCAGGAAAGTAAGTAGGATTACACGTACGAAAATAGGTAGGAATACAGGCAGAATACAGTACGGATTATTGGCAGGAAATTTTGGCAGTAATACATAAAGAAATACAAGCAAGAATATAGGCAGGAATATACAGAGAAATACAAGCAGGAATATATGCAGGAATTCTGCCGAAATACAGGCGGGAATACATGCAGGAATACAGGCAGATATACAGGGAGAAATACAATAAGGATTATAGGCAGGAATTTTCGGCAGTAATACAGAAAGAAATACAGCAAAAATATTTGCCGGAATACAGGCAGGAGCACAGGCAGAATATAGGCAGGAATATACAGAAGTACAAGCAGGAATATATGCAGGAATTTCGTCAGGAATATATAGTGTGAATCATGAGCAGGAATAAGGCAGGAATATATATATATATATATATATATATATGTGAAAGAAAATAATGCGAAGGGTATTCATACCTTGATCATATTCGTAGCGGCCATAATCGTTTTTCGCGCAATAATAAGGGCAGAAATATGGGCAGAAATACAGACAGGAAGGTAGGGTGTATCATTATTGTTATTACACGCTTTTCCTGCCGAAGGCAAGGTGCGTCTGCAGACAAGCTGCGTGTAAAGGCTGCCAAATTCCTACCCCTTGTTGGACTCGCCAGATCCAAGCAAGACCCAATCAACCGTGGGCACGATGCTCAGTATTTGTAGCGCCCCCCGCCACTGGCAGCCGGGGCCAAGGGTGTATAATAGGCAGGAAAGTAAGTAGGATTACACGTACGAAAATAGGTAGGGATACAGGCAGGAATACATTACGGATTATAGGCAGGAAATTTCGGCAGTAAATACAGCAAGGGATGAACACAGAAATAACAAGCGCCGAAATATAGGGCAGCTTATAGGAAGGAATATTTACAGGAATATAGGCAGGAATACAAGCAGGAGTACAGGCAGACTCTGGATATAGGCAGGAATAGACAGAGAAATACAAGCAGGAATATATGCAGGAATTTCGCCAGGAATATATAGTGAATCCTGAGCAGGAATAAGGCATTTTAACTTCCTTTGAATATATATATATATATATATATGTGAAAGAAAATAATGCGAAGGGTATTCACACCTTGATCATATTTGTAGCGGCCAAAATCGTTTTTTGCACAACATTAAGCGCAGAAATATGGGCAGGAATACAGACAGGAATATTATATTTATGACAGAATATCATATGATGATAATGTGCAGGTTATTCAGATCGTGGTCATATTTCTAGCCGGCGAAGTTATTTTTGCGAATACAAATAGAAATAGGCGAAGGAATACAAGCACGAATACAGGCAGGAGTACAGACAGGAATATATATATACTATAGTATATAGTAGGATACAATGCGCAGGGTATTCCGACCGCAGTGACCCGCAACTGGTGGACAGTCTGAGGTAGGAGGTCGCGCGCTGGAAGAACTTCAAGAACTTGAACTTGTGCAACCGACACGAAGAAGACTGTGAGCTCTACCGGGACAGTTACATGAGGCTGAAGAGGGAGAAGGAAAGCGCGAAGGAGATGGGAGAGTTTGAAAGCACCGGTGTTTAGAGACATACACTGTACATGCCAACAGTGTTCTGTGCCTTGCAATCCAATCTGAGATATCATATGATATGCAGTTTTTTGAAGCACTAGTACTACAGTACAGACAGCCGAATACATAGATGTCTGCTTGAGCCCTAATGTAATAGATCCACGTGGCATCGCTCTTCCTGCCTTCCAGCCATCCACACGTCTGGCAAACCTCTAAAGCGTATCCATTCCCGAATTTCGGGACTTGTTCGGGGAGGCCATGATAGACTCAGGTCACCCTCGTCAGCGTGACACTTGAGGTAGTCACCTGGAAGTGTACCGCGATTATTTCATGCCAAGATAAAGCATCTTCTCCTACGTCATTGCACCGTTCTGCGTATCTCACTGACATCAGTCCATTTTGAAGCGTCTGGGAAGATTGTCCGGCCCCTTTTGCTGCTACACCGTCAGAGAGCGATTGTAGGTGCGTCACTCCCCTCTCACGGCCCTGTTGGTGACCACGACCTGCGAGCACTGATCCGAAGGGTAACTCTCAATTTCTTGCTCTACAGGCCCCATCTTCGCCAGGAACCTGAGAAAGAATAAATTTCGTCCCTTACTGTCGGCCAGCACGCATTGACCGCTTCGCCGTGAGGAGACCTAGGGTTGTGCCCGGTGTGTCGGCCAGGGAGAAGGCGGCTAGTGACCAACTGCAGGGCAGCTCTAGCACAGAAAAACATCCCCACTGAACAGATGGCATTGCTGAAGGCCTTCTGGAGCCGCCTATGAACAGGTGCTTTGGGTTTTAGCCACCGCGCTGTTTGGGTCCGTGATTGCTTCTAGGGACGCCTGTCAGAAGGTCACTGGTGCAATCTTCAGTCTTAGCCTGCTCATTACTTGTGCAGTAGGCAAAGCAATCCTAGTGCACATCCTGCATACAATATTCTGCATAATTTCTCAAGGACTCTTGTTGTCAACTTCGAGCATGTGGGTTTCTGGGGGTTTCCACCGGCAGGTCCCGATATGACGGTCTATCGATAAGCACTGAGGGTTATGTCGAGAGATCGAACTTGTTTGCCATTGTGCATGGCGCCGCCAGCTTGTAGCTACTTTGCAGGACTTCCGAACACTAATTGTGCATATCCATCGCAGGCACGCCCGCCCTGGACGACAGACACGCATGGATATGAAGGAGATCGACAAAGAAATGCGGTCTATGTGGGGCAGCTTGAACGGCTTGAGCTCGCCTCTCAGCAGAAGTGCTTTGGCAGAAAGTGTGGCCAGTCTGGAACTAGAGCTGCTGCAATGGGCCTGCCCCCTCGACATTTCTGTGGAGGCCACACTGATGCCCCTTGACGAGCTCATCAGTGTACCCTGCAGCATTGGCCAGGCTGCTAGCCCCCTCCTGTGCCCTTCAGAGGCCCCAGGCCTGTCAGCAGTATTCGACTGGGATGCAGGAGACAGCACTGCAGGCAGCCAGCTGGGCTACAGGCAGCAGTCTCTGGAGAAGTGCTCCACAGACAGCCATCTGAGTGAAAGTCCAGGTCTTGGTGACAGGCACGGAGGCTGCACAGAGGACCCAACAGCCCTCGAATTGTCACTAATGCCCCTGACAGGGCCGTCCCTAGCTGTCAGCTTACAGGGGTCGTTTCGGTATGAGCCCTGGGAGGCCGCCGCACTGCACCTGAGCGTCAGCGCGCCATCCAGCAGCCTGCGCACAGTCGAATTGCTCTCGCCGGCCTGCAGCATGGACTCACCGCCCTGCAAGGCCGCCTTAAAACCTTGCGGCAGCACCGCCGCTGCAGAACAGCGCATGCCTGCTGAGCGCGCTGCCAGCACCGACAGCAACAAGAGCTGCGCCTTCTCGGGCTTCTGGCCCGAGACTCCATCCCCGGCTGCCCCCTTGCCTCCTCTGCAGCGCATCATCCTGCCTGCCAGCCCGTTTGCGGCAGCGCCTGCGCTCGATGCCGGTAAAGCCCTCAGTGCCGCACTCGCTGCGCCTCCAAGCGTCCCACAGCCGCGCCGCGCAGCCGCAGGCCTGGATCGGGGTATTGTTAGCGCAGGCCCAGCACCGGCAGTGGTTCCACCCCCGGCGGCGAGGCAGCTGCCAGCACCTTCCCTGCAGCTGCCGGCACCTGCCGTGCGGCCGGCCATGTGCTGCGTGCGCGCGCAGCCGCCACCGTCGCGGTCTGTGACGTTCTCGCAGAAGAACCGGCGGCAGCAGAAGGAATACAACCAGCGCAAGAGGGTGCGCGCCTGGATGGCAACAGAGTTGCACTTGGATTTTGGATAGCCGTTCTTATGGACCGGGCTATGGCATTTCCAGATACAGCGCATTAGCTGCACTGCAGTCAGCGCAAAAATTGTGGTCCTCATTAAGCGGTGAAGTGATCTACAGAGCTCACCTAGGTCTGGATGAAGTCAACTTTTTCACATCCATGCAGGCCAGTGATATTTTATGGGGCGGTCAGGTGCGCACGGCGGCAGTGCATGCGAGTGTGGATGGGCTGAAGGATAAGAGGGCGGCCCTGGAGCGCGAAGTGGGCGAACTACTAACTCGCCACAAGCACCTTACCGTGCAGCAGCCCTGGGCCCAGCAGCACGTGCGCGCCCCACTACTAGTCATAAACCTTAGTCACAATGACAGTTAGTCATTCTGAGTGTCACCCACACGGGAGAAGCAGGTTGTCCTGTCGGTATTGGGAACTCTTGCAGCGCTGACATTGCAGTCAACTGCCTACATGTTTATTCCCTTTGAGCAGACGTCACCAGCTCTGAGAATCTGTCACTGTTACGCTGGCCCCCAGGAAAGTCAGAGCAGCGGAGTCTGACTTCCATGCCTGTCATTTTGCAGGATGAGGTCACCTTTGTAGCCTCGCTTGCGTCCCTGATGCCCACAATGCCTGGCCAGCTTCCCAGCGAGCAGGCAGCGCCAAATCTGGACATGCTCTCCGAGCTCATGCTGGTGTGTTCACATTCATACCCTGCTCTCAAACAGCTGTGCTGCATGACACGCCCCAATTCAAGTCGCTTGAAGATTCATAGCAGAGAGCAAGAAGAAAATATGCATGCAGTGTTAATCACCGATCACCACTGCCAGCAACACTGCTTGATGGGATTTTTTAGCTGTCTCCTGGGCTAAACATCTTATTTTGAGCGGATAAGAACATGTGTCGGCATGTGCCACAGGAGCCCATCGCCGTCATGGACGTCATGTGCAAATCATCAGGTCCTGGGGCTCAGCTTTCTGCTCTACAGGTGCGCACTGTGAGGCTTTGCTGTCTTAATCTGACCGGATCCTTCAGCACACCTGCATGATCGCACACTTGATGCGCTGCAAGCACTGGCCACTGGTTTGCTGTGCAAACTGGATCAGGAATTGAACAGCAGCTTATGTACTGGTTGCATGGTTGCCTGCAGGTCCAGGCTCTCTCTACAGAGCTGCCTCCTTTGCAGCCAGATAGCACCAGCATCGCATGGAGCTCAATCATGGTGAGAGGCTCTGATCCCATGCCTTGCATGGCACAAGACGCAGGGAATTGATCCGTTGAAGGTGGATGTGCAGTGTCGAACAATGTTTGGTTCTGGAGGTGCCTTGTGGAGCGTGTGGGCCCAATTGCTCTGGGATGCAGACTATTCAGGGCAGCTGTGAATGCGCACCAGTGGCTTGTGGCTGGGCAGCCTCATACTGCGTATAGCCGCACTGATTCCAGGGCGAAAAGCTCCTTACAGATGATAAGGTCACTCAAACTGTTGTGTCTGTGTGTCTTATCTGCGCAGGCGTGCCTGCGGCTGACTAAACTCCAGAGGGACGAGCTGGCTATGTTGTATGAGACGCACCTGCAGGACCAGGCTGCTTCGCAACAGGACTGTCTCACAGTCGCTCTGAAGCTGCAGGTAAGGCATCCCGTTTTCTCCGGATGGTTGCCTTTGGTGAAAAACAAGCCCACATGGTGAATAAAAGCACCAGACATGCTGCATCCTGTGATTGCTGTCAAGGGGCGAAAGATATCAGCTTTAGAATCTCCATGTTATTGAAATCCACTGCCCGTCCTTATGTGCACAGCAGGGGTCTTCACTAGGTTGGTTGATGATGCAGCACTATGAACAGTGATCTGCTTGGCAGTGTAACATCTACCGTGCCAGTCCTGGAAGCCTGAAGTGAGCATCAACTTTTGTGCTGAAGCATTATGGCCTGTTTTGCTTTAGGGGCTGGCCGGCGTTGTGGGCAGGCTGACAGACTGTATGTGGCCAAACATGGCTACGCACTTACTAAGCAGCCAGCTGACAGGCATTGCTGACAGGGAGGCAGAGATGATTCAAGACCTCAACAGCGCCTGTCAGAAGGTGACCGCTCTTCAGTAAATTTGCACAAAGTGATCAAGGCCCCCGGAATTTAAGAAAGCAAAACCCACAAAACCTCTTGCGCATGTGCTTGAGCCGGCCTGTCTCGCGATCGGCAAATGCTGGCGTCAAAGCCCCAGAAAGGAGAATTTTGATTTAGATAACAATAGTTATGTGTTGCAGTGCAAGGGGCCGACATTTTCCGTGCCATTCTTCTCCTTGTAGGCTTTCAGTCAGGTGATATTTTGTCCGGTTGCCAGGCTATGGGGAGTGGTCGCTAGGTGCTACATGCAGCACAATTGACATGTTGCCTTCATGCTTCTTGTCCCGTCAGATCTCAGGTGCACGAAAAGAAGTGGCAACGTGAGGTGTGCTCTAGGGGCCTGCCTGCCTGGACATCAACTAGGCATACGTGACTCTGCTTGGTGAAGAGGGAGTGGCGGTGCGCGCAAGTGCTGGACCAGGCTCAGCTGCGCAACCTGCAGCTGCTGGCGCCGGCGGCGGCTGTCGATCTGCGCGCCCTGTGCCGCGAGGTCTCGGCCACCAGCAGACCTCCGCGCAGGGCGCCGGCCTCGCGAGCTGCCAAGCGCGCACAGCCGCCGGCCGCGTCGCGCCCCGGCACACCGCCACAGGTGTGCCGCCCATGCAACAGGGTTACCCATTGTACTGAATTCGCTTCCGCTCATCTGTTCTCATCCCAGGGTTAGACATGGGCTAAGATCATGGGTGCACCCTGGGGTTTGGCCAGGAAAAAGCGGGGCTGCACCCCAAAATGGCCATTAGTTGGGTGTCTGACGCATTTCTTTCGGGGTGTGCCCCTCTTTCGCCCCCTGACCCCAAAGTCACTAGGGCACTCCCAGGGGTAGTTCCCTGGGAGAGTGTCAAACCCCTCATTGAGGCTCATCCTTCCGTACAGGAGTTCTGTTGGTCGGGCAAGAACTTCTGGAGTTCTGTCGATTTATTGCCATCTAGAACTAGCTGCCGTGCTGAATCTTATGCATTTGTGTGCAGGTGGGCTGTCCGGCTTCCTGGGCAGCTGCTCACACCATGGTCAGCACGGAGGTCAAAGCTCCATCTGTTGAGGGAGGGCCTGGGCTTGAGGCAGCGCTGGGCATCGTTGATGTGGCGCTTCCTGCTGCAGAGGGCGCCAACCTGCCTGTCATGCCAGCGCCTGGCCCTACAGTTCCTCAGCCCTTTAGTGAAGCTGGGCCCACCGATACAACCGACGGTGCCACCCTGCCGACTGCATGCGCCAAACCTGTCGCCGCAGCAACACAGGCGGCCGCAGAGGCCGCACCTCTCACAAGAGGCCGCAAGCGCTCGGCAGAGGCTACTAAGGTAATCGGAAGACAGCTGCAGACTCTGCCATTGCTCCACTTGAAGTCCTGGCACCACAGTGATGACTTGTTGCAGCCCATATCAAGACGGCACTCACAGTTTTTCCACAAAAGGCGGTCCCTGCCGTGCACTCATCCGCATGTCTCCTTTAATCTGGAGATACCATGCCTGTGTGGAGCCCTCTAAGGCAGGGGTGAAAGGGTGTGTTTGGTGTCACGTGCAGATGGATCGGCTGATCGCTCCTGTGACAGAGCCAGTCGACGATGTATGCTGTGAGCCTGCGCATAGAGAACTCTTCGGTGATACTCTCTTAGCGGCAACCTGCGGCGATAAGTATGCGGCAGAAAAAATTGATGATGAGGAGGAAGCTACCCTGCAGTTTCCTGTGCATGAGGACCGCAGGATGAAGCCCAAGAAGATGCTGTCGCTGGGTGATCTCCACACCAGCAGCGACTGATCTTGCTTTTAAAATTCCGGGAAGTAAGCAAAGAAGTAAACGTGCACCAAAGTCGGAGACGAAATGAAAACATGAAGTTACAACCGAAAGATTTGCTTCATTGTGCGACAGCACATGCCCACGCAGAATATGCTCCTGCAGCGCGGCTGCATATCCCAGAATTGTGGAGGGACTTTCGGTTGCTTTGGCAGCCAAAATCCAAAATGGTCGGCGAAGAAGAGCAACAAGGCCCAAAATAAGTAGCTGAAGCAAGATCTACAGGGCATCCTATGAAATCTGCCATCTGTTTGTGTCACCCAGCAAGTCTGATTGCCCTGACGGAAGTCCTGATGATTTGCCGGTCTTTGTGCTCTTGCTTAGCAGAGCCAAGCAGAAGCAGTGGCTGCGATCAGTCCTTTTTTTATTTCTTTTGCCCAATTGCGTATGCTTTCACAAGCATGCGCGGGGATCTCCATTCAACTGGCATGGCAAGCCAGCTTTGTCTGCAAATGTTCTGATGGTGGCTATTCTGCTCTGGACGGGGGAACCTTGCTCAATTTCTGTCCAGCAATGTATTTTGAATTTTGAGGTTGTGCAGCAAAGTACTGTATTGTGCGCTCTTGCTCGTTTTGGCAAGAATTTTATTCACAATGGAGTGGGAAGGGGTTTTCTCTGCTCTTAACGTTTCAGGCCTGCAGTCTTACTCTCCTAGCGCCTGCTTGTGGTACATAATCGACCCGGACCCTTGCAGCAAACGCATCACTGCTTGCGGTGGAGGTTATAGGTAGCCCCACAATTTGTTGTGCAGCGAATAGATACGTAGTGATGAGCTTATCACTTGAGGGCCTCCCAGTCATGTTAAGCATTGGCAACAGGCTGTTAATTCTTCTGAGGTTTTAGGGGGCAGGGCGCATTACCTTACTGAGAACACAAGCCCAAATTGGCACGTGGCACGCTGGCCTTTGGCTGACTTAGAATGCAAGGTGCCATATTGGGCAACATGCATATATGGTCTGTCACCCCTAGAGTGAGAGACACTTATAGAAGCGATTGGTGTGTCGTGTGTATCATCTGGTGACTTCCAATTTCAACAGAGCTTGCACCTTGGATGATGCTAAAGCTTGCTTTGGAGGTCTTTCAGGCAGGTGATAGAGAGATCTGATGGTGCACACGTGCACTACAAGTCTGTTCCAAAGGAATGGGGAACACCTCTGCGTTGCGCATTCTCCAACCTTTCTGCATCATGTTGATGCTCACCATTTGTCTGATAGTGTGTATGATGCAGAGAGCTCATGACACGGGGGTATTGGGTATCTAATTAATTATTATGTCAGCATTGTGTTGCTTCAGGAGACATGCATCAACTGTCCTTGGCCCACTGGCTTAAAAGTTGGTGTTGGCAAGAGCCTATGATATTTGCGTGTTCCTTGAGAAAGAACTTGATATTGGACATTCAGTATGAGTGATGTTAGCAAACTGCATGGGGATTTACAAGGAAGGCCTTTTGGGTTAGCTTTTATGCGTAAACAATCCTGAGTTTTCAGAGGGGGCAAGCTGCACAGTAGCACTGATCTGATGAAATTTAAGCTACTTACCAAATGAAAGAGTCTTTTCAAAGCTCAAGTCCTCAATGCGCAGTCTTTTGTAGTTACAAAATTTTGAAGACAATGACAATGCAGGCTTACATGTGTTCTATCTGAATAAATGTAATGTCCCCTTGGACTGGCCCGGCCCTGGTCAGCACAGTGCCCAGCACACAACACAAAAGTGGTACAAAAGCAGTAGTGCAACTGTCCCCCCAGGCACTGCTGCAATTGCAAGGTAGTCTTGCTTGCAAGTAGACAGTGTGTTTCTTTAAACCTCAGATTTTTGAACGGTGTCAGCTGACTTTAAGCAGCGTGATGACTTCTAGCAGGGCAACAATACCGAGAAAATTATTTCTTCTGCTATTTCCGGGCTGAATATGCCGAGGAAGTGCAAGTATCATTCATGACGACATGGTTGTAGTACATATACCTTTTGTACAAGAAATATCAGTACGGCCATGGCTGAAGGCTTCAAAACTTGTGCCAACGATGGATTGGATCTCAGAGGAGATCCCTTGCCTTGCTCATTTGCGCGCTGAATACTCGGAGCCGGTGCAGGTGTCGTTGAGGAATGTCGTCATGTTGTTGCAAGACTGCAGATCAAAGTTGTTTCCCTGCACAAGGCCACACCAGGCATCAGGCGCATACATTGTGTTGAATGTCATCAACGCAGCATAGAGAAGCAGATGCCATGAACAGGAACACCAATATACCATACTGCACGCTTTGGTGCCTTCTAGGGAACACGGTGTGCTGAACAGAACGGTCAGTGCACATGAGCATCCTTCTTCAAGGCAAGATAAGTAAGGCATTAGAGAACTCGCCGCGTTATTTAGGAGGCGAGACTGTTCAAAGTAGCAAAGGCATCTTATTGTCCCAATAAGATTGGGCAGGTTCGTACCCCAAGGTGGACGTGGCGCTGGACCTTGATTGGGACAGAATCACTCTTGAGGAACCTTGGAAGATTGCCTGTGAACAGGTTGTTGGAGAAATCAAAGCTGACGCCGCTGCGCATCATGCTTGAGGATGTTGTTGTGGTGGATGTATTTGGATTAAAGAGCCCAATGCTGCCATATATCTCCGGAATGGAACCGCAAACATGCAACACCCAATCCTTAGTCTCGAGTAAGGAAAGGTAGCAATGGTGCATCCCCGCACACTCATGAGGGCTACAGTATGCTCATGGCCACAGTGACACAGGAGCTATGGTTTTGTGTGCAAAGTAGGAATCTGGAAGCCATCCAATCACACAATTCTTTTGAGCATTTTTGGCTATGGACATTATCAAGGTCAATGCAGATACTTGCCCTGAAAACTGGTTGTGCGAGGCATTGAGGACCAGAAGCTCAGGGAAGAATTTTTCGTCCACGTTTGCTGGCGATGGCAAGGAACCACTGGAATCACGCAGGAAATAGATTATCCAGCTTGCAAGCAAACTGTAGCCCACTCTTGGCTGGCAGGGTTTTTGCCTCTAACTTGAGCAATCAGCAGCTGAAGGATTTTCGTAAGCCTGTGCCACCTCTGTCCTAAGAAGGCTCAGGATAGCTGATACTTGTAAGGGTGCACATTATGTCAGGTTATGTCTTTGTCAGAAACATGTCGATGTTGGACTTCACAGTGTAGATAGTTTCTAGCAGTGGAGGATGCTTTGTAAATTCCTGTTGAAGCCTCTGTGGTCAATGCAGATCGAAAACAACAACGTATTGTGGGTGAAATAGAAGGCAAATGAACTGCAAATCCAGGATCAATCGAGATCATTACCTGAAATTGTTCATTGCGATGTCCAGGAAGTCCAGGTACTTGCAATTGCGCCCAAGATTGTAAGGAAAGGGTCCAGTTAAGGAGTTGTTGGAGATTTCGATTTCAAAGGTGTAGCAGCTGATTGTGCTATTGTTGTGCCATTCTTCTGGAGTGGCTGCGAAGCTGTTCCCATTCAGAGAAACTCGAAGTGCCTTGGTGATGAAGAGGGGAAGGGCTCCTGCATGCGAATAGAAGCAATGTTGGTGGCTTTCTTGGTATTTTTTAGCCTCAACACGGCATAAAGAAAGCCACACAAGCCACAATGCTAGTCCACAGCCAACGCACCGTTCAACATATTGGAACTTCCGTCAAAGTTTGACATCAAAGTCAGCATCAACTCCCATGAAGAGGGAATGGACCTGCGCATTGCACAAGAGCATTCTTTAGAACGTACATAGGACCGTGTGGACATGATTGGGTCACTAGCAACTGTGCTTTGGTATAAAGCTTGAATCGGAGATGATACAAAGTCTTTTACAAGGAGTGCACTCTTTCGACTGGTGCAACTTATGGGGCTGGCATACCCAGACAAGCTGTTGTTTGAGAAGTCAAAAGTTGTCAACCCTGACAGCTGTCCGTAAGATGCTGGAAGGGTCCCAACCATAGAAGTGTTCTTGAATTGCAGTTCTCTCAAGGCTGTTGCCTTTGTGAGTCCTTCAGGAAGAGTTCCTGTGAGGCAAGAAAGCAAGGCAGCTAAGGTCAGTCAGCACCCTTGAAGGCTTCACAAATTCCACAGATGTTTGAGACTACTAGTAGCCACTTGGCAATCTGGAAGTGCACGTTTCTGCACCACCTGAGGCTCTGATATGCTTTGAAACACATGCTTTTCTATCACCCCTCTGTGCACATTTGGAAGTGAGAGTGTCACTGGGCCCGGGGCTTACCACCTATAGGATTTGAGCCAGCCTTGAATTGAGTGAGATTGACCATGTTTTCACCAAAGGATGACGTCAGAGGCCCTGTGATATTATTCTCGGGTATCACGAGTAACTTCAGCGACGCCATACTCCCTAGGCACTCTGGAAATGGCCCTACAGTTGCAACACACCTCTGTCAAGGATTTTTCGGCTTTCCATGTAATACTATATCAAGTAGATGCACATGACACACAAATTTAACTGTTACAAGGCACCCTGAGCCCTTCCACAACTTTGTTGTATTTTGCAAACTTCATCACGTACAAATCAATTTCTTGCAGATGCAAGCCAATACTATTCAAAACATTGTTGAGTATGAGCATAACATTTCAATTCTAGGATACTTTCAGCATACGGTAAGCTTTGTGGATGCATAGTCTTCAGCCATGCACTTCTATACAGACTGCATAGAGATTCCTCAGTGATCTCCGGTATTTGGTGAGGCCAGGACCTCACCATGAAATCCGTTTGTGGCAATGAGAAGCGCCTCCAACTTGGGGAAGAAATTGCAGAAAGTGCCGTCCAGTGGCATCTCAATGCTGTTGTTGGTGAGTCCCAGCCATGTCAAAGGGGACGGTGTTCCTGCAGTAGATGATCAGGACGCTAATCTCAACAAGCTTCAAATTGGTCTTCTGAAGGTCCATGGTTCCTTCCCCTTGGCCTGGCAGCAGTCTCATTTCTCAAAGCAGGCATTCTTGTTGTGCGTCCATATAAGCCGTTTGCATTTGTTGATAGAAGCAGTCGCGAATGTTTCAATGATGTCACTTTCTGCATGACAGCCTACCTGTGAGAGGTGGGAGCGCAGTCACATTGTTGTTGTAGACGTATATCTCACTCAAGGTGCTGATGTTCAACAACCCTGGTGGAATGGCACCGCTTATCTGGTTACCGCTGAGGTCCAATACCGAAATCTTGTTGAGGCTGCTGAAGCTGGGTGGAATATTTGATGATATACTGTTGTTTTGCAGCTGCAAGTTCGTGAGATTGGTGAGAGCGCCTGCGCCAAGGGACTCACTTCAACTTAATGGTACTTGTCTTCTTTATTTGCTCCATAGGCAATACGGGATGTACTTATGTACTCCAGTCTGACCATCTGGTCTGAGTCTGTCAGGTGTTTAAAGAAAGGACCACATCGATGTGTCAAAAGACATCTGCAGATAAGCATTCACTTTTGAGGGTCTGCCAAGCCTACTGCCACATATATATATATATATATCAGATGCTCCTGCCTGCTCAGCTGGGGCTTGATTTCAGACACACTCTTACCTGGTGCTACAGCTGGCAAAGGTCCCATGATGCGGTTCTATGAAGCGTCCATTTTCTGGAGACCGCGCAGGGCAAACAAAGAGGGAGGAATGGACGTTATCATATTATTTGATGCCTGAATGACTGTGATTGTCGAGTTCCCTGCAGGACACAACAAGGTGATTCTGTAAGTAGCACGGGCATGGGATGAATGCATCTGCTACAAAGTAATATCCTGCAGATTGCTGTATTCAATCTTTCTTGGAGATAGCGCGTTCAAAGGTCTCAGTCTTACCTTGGAATGTAGGCAAGGCAGTGAAATTATTGTTGCCAATATTCAACCTATCAAGGTATGGAAGGCTGCCAATGGAATCTGGGATTGCACCCGTGAGGTTGTTTGAAGGTACTGAGATCAGGCGCAAACTTTGCAGTGAGCCGAGCGCCTCTGCCAGACAATAACCCAATTCAGTAATATTGGCCGGTTTTGCGCCATACGCATGAATTCCCAACAAATTTTACTTGCATGAGATCAATGCAGCTATCTATAGGGCTTTAAGGCACTTGGAGCGTTCCATGAAAAGAAGTGCATCACGCTCGTTCTTCCAGGAGCTGGTGTTTGATCTGTCACCCGGGAGTGTGCCGTTGAAATGATTGCCTCCCAGATACAGCGTAGTAAGTCCTTGAGATGTTGGCAGCCAGCTGACATCAATCTGCATCAAATCACTAACTTCTCACTTAAAGCCAAACATTTGGACTATTGGCTGCTGACCACCAAACATGACTTCACAAAGCTTGAGGCGCACATTTCCCGCCAGGTTGTTGTTGCTCAAGTCCAAGACATCAAGCTTGTTCAATCTTGCCAGCGAGTCTGCACGCATCAATTACTATTGCCTTAATGTCCTTGCCTCCAGAGTTCTGATATAAAGCGGCTGATCATCCAGATAAAAAGTACAAATATGGGACCATCTTCGAAATTTCGTCCGTGCAATGCATCCAAAGCCTTTTTATCAGCACAGGAAAATGCACCTTTGGTATAATTTGGAACACGCTATCTGTCAAAGGATGAGCTCACCTGGAACCAGTCCGGTGAGGTTGTTATTGAACAGGTTCAGTGTGTTCAGCTCTGGTTGCTTTCCCACGAAGGAAGGTATGGTGCAATTTAACTTGAAATTGTCTTGCAACCCAAAGTATCGGAGCAGTCCAGAAGGCTCGGCAACATCAGCGATGCTGGAAATGTTGGTAATACCTGCAAGAACGTCAAATGCACTGCTGAGTGAGTCATTGTCAAGATTAGGCAACATCCAAGAATTGTCTCAAAACTGAATGCGCTGCAAAAGTAGATTGTTGGCAGCATAATTCTTGGCATTGCTGAATATTCCAAAGAAACTGCCGACAAGTTTTCAGTTCAGTGTAGACAGTTGAAGCAGCACAGCCCCAGATGAACTGTTACAAAGCTCTGTAGAAACAACGTCGACGAGACTCACCAATATAAAAGAATTTCAGTCGGCTTGCGCTGTTGAACAGGCACTCCGGGATGCTTCCATTCAGTCCTGCAACTCCAACAAGCTCCAAATGGTCCACTGAACAGCTGACAAGGTCACAAATGGTGGCTTCGCCTGGCGAGACAGGTGACTCAGGCAGCAGTGGTCCTTTGAATAGAGCTCCTGTCACAATGATGGTGTGCAAGTTTTTGAGCGGCGCAAGACCGGCGGTGAAGTTTGCAAAGCTCGTGCTGTTCACCTGCAACACATTATAGATCAGTTTAATGCCATGGAACTCCGCATAATTGGGCGCATTTGCTCTCTTGGACAAATTTACTGGAAGTAGCAGTGGTAATTGATAGCCGGGCCGCAGACAGGTGCCCCATTATTTAAGGGAATTAAAATATTTACTGTGGTGAAAAGAATTGCAAAGTCCAGGTGAGTTATTGTCTCTTGATGAAGCAGTGCAAGAAAGAAACATAACCAAGAGCAAAGGAAATACTGGCAGTTGGCCAATTTCAGGAAAGTTGGTGAAGGAAATGACATCATTTGGAGGAGAGCAGAGGACATTCCCTCTGCTCTCCATAAATGCTAAAACTTTTGCAGATGCCCTGCTGAGACTTTGCACAGGTTTACAATTTGAGCATTGAAACAAATGGGACTCACAGCATCGGCAGTGTTGGTGAGAGTGATGGTGTTGAGACTCTGGAAGGCCGCGAGTTCGCTGTAAGGAAAGGGGCTTGGATAACAGTCCAGCCCAAGGCCACCGAAGTCCAGTTGGGAAAGTGTCCCATTACTGTGGCAGACATTCCCTAGACACAGCAAAAACAAGCTGATCCGCGCTCAACTTGCCCCGCACTCGGCGAATTTTGCTGTTTGAATCATACATATTGCCTCCGACGTCTTGCCAGATCCACTGCAATGCATCTGGGCTCCCGTTTCATCCGTGCATGTGTGACAGTTGCAACAGATGTGTGTTGCAGCATGTAGAGAGAAAATCACCTGGGGCTTTGCAGAAATCAGTGAACGCATTGGCAGGGTCATTGGATTTGATTAGCTTGCCATAGGATCTCCATTTGTAGCAGCCATAGTGCCTGCAACAACTGCGGCCGACAGAGACATGTCTATACCTGCTTCTGCATTGCAAAATCTTGAGCAAGGGTGGTCAAGCCAAATTTCATCAGCGTTCATCAACAAACATTGACATTTCCATTTGTGCATCACGTGATTTTTGCTTTTGAAATGGCAATTGGTATATTGCCCAACCTTATGAAGATGTTTCGGAGGGCGTCTTGCTCAGCAGCTACTAAAGTTGGGGTGGGAAATAGATGCGTAAAGGTGACCGTCACATTGGCCGGCAAAGTGTTCTCCTTGGAATACTCCACCTGCACACAGAGCCAGTTGGAAACTCCCTATGGACCTTGAAAACTGCAGGCTTTTGTGGCACAATTTATAGTGTTTACTTTGCGTAGCTTCCTATTCTAGTGGGAAAATAGCAAAGACATCTTCAGGCCTTGACACTGGGTCTATTGAGGCGCATGAACCAATCAAATGGACATACAAAAAACAGAGGGGCTGGCGCACCATGCAAGTGACTCCATGTGTGAACTCATAGCCTGCGCTGATGCCGGTCTTGGACGTTGTAGCGTTGAAGATGGATGTGTCAGAGCTGTTCGTATTCACCACAAGCAAAGCGCTGCCGTTCATGACACCTGCCAACATAAAGCCGTCATGCTTTTGCCATATACTACTGAAGCTTTACCCCACCACAAGCACTGATAATCCACAGCATCACAGGTATGCATAGATTTTTAGGAAAGGGGTGCGCAGCTGGGACCATCACAGGTGTGCATTACCATGTGGACTGTAGATAATACTGTTTTTTATGAGGGTCTAGAGCAATAAGACTGTGCACCCAACATCCGTGAATGTGCTATTGCAGTGTGAGATGGTGGTGTGAGCTCACCTGACTTCCAGACTGCAGTCTCAAGAGTGGGCACAGTGCCACTGTCATTGTAAGTTTTCCCAAAACCAGGCGAGCAGTAGATGCTCAGGGACCTGTTTGCACCAGATGCTCCAACCACGGTGGCATTCACAAGAGTATCAGCCAGAGGATCGCTCTCAAGGAGAGATATTGTCCAGTTCTTGGCCTGCCCCTGCAGAGACAATGTGGGTCATATCAGCTAAAATTATACTTGTCTTCTGAAAGGCATCAACTTGATGCGTGATACTCTGCAAGACAGGATCGAGAAGAAAGGCTCAAGTTACTTCCAGTCTATTCATTTCCATTTGTCTACATTCTAAGTGATCTGTCAGTGTTGAGTTGCCGATAATGGTTTACCGGCTGAACTTCTACACTTGCTGAAAGTGCACTCCCGGGCACGCCAGGATGCTGCATCACGGTTAGTGATGGAAAGCCAAGACCGGTGTCTTCCTTCAGCGCCCTTCCAAGCCGGCCTGTAGCACAAAATTCCGTTGTACTGCATTAACAGCAAGAGGTTTACCAGTAAATTATTAGGAAGAAAGCCCTGCTCTTGGCGATGATGCACAAGCTCACGAAGCCGTTACGCGATGAAATCTCACCTGAACCGAGAAGCCCCCTTGTATTGTAAATTGTCTCGCCCACCGTCTGAGCGCTTTCTGGACCATCGCTCTTAAGGTAGGGAGCCAAGCCCAACGACGAGCCAACGCTCATAAAGAGCAATGTGAGCAGAAGCAGACGACCCCTCAGATCGGCCATCACGTCCGGACTGAGCACGACGGAGTCAGTGCTTCTGCTCGTATCCTACACAAGTTTTCGATGTTTCTCCGAACAATATAAAAAAGGCATTTGACTCGTCTTCCGGCTTCTTATGTCTCAGGTCACCGCTCTGGGGTGCATGTTGGGATGTAATTTTTTGTATTCAAGTCATACGGGTCGTCGCAATGTCGAAACCAACGTCGATCACTTCCACGGCAAGAGACGGCGTACCCTCCAAGTTCTGGCGGAGTCCCTGTGACCGCCTAGATCAGACCTTACAGCGGGGGCATTGGGGCACGGTGTGAGCAGTTGGAATGTTATCCGTATAAAATTTTAAAAAGAGCTGCCATGAAACCCACAGATTTGGGCCAGCTGAGGGCGCAGACGTCGACGTCGCTGCATGACGTCAGCGCACGCTAGGCCCTAGCATCATGATGACCGCATGATGACGCATGACCCGGGATCATGCCTCAGCATGCGGATGACTATGTATTTGACGGATGGCCATCCGTCGAGAGACATGGAGAGACAGCTGACTGCTCCGGAAGCTCGAGCGCCAGGCTGCAGCGCTGATATTTTAAACAACTTCAAGATCCTGTCATACTTTCTTTCTGTCATCCAATCATCCAGGTCATAGAACTACGAGATATGATCAGCCAACAACATTTCCCTCAAGACATGTCCATACTATACAATGGGTACATGTCCTCAGGCTGGCGCTCAAACCAGGACTCCGTTGATCATGCGTGCAGAAATCGATCATCTGCACAATTGCATTCTAGCTCTCTTGTCCCACAAAAGAGCCATGGCCAGGTCAACAATGCTCAGCTTCACAATGTCGTATGCAACGTCCTTCATCAGAGCCCACACAGGTTCATAAATTGCTTGCAGCAGATTACTACCCTGCTGCAGGCAGTTCTGATGAGCTTGCAGCAGGTGAAAAACTCATCATCCTATTTAGCTGAGTTCAGATCCCCTGGGCGAGTCTATCCCCCGGGGGCCCCTCATTGAACAAAATTTTCCTTGAGTAACGGAGACTCTCAGCAACTCTCCTCTACCACGCTGGACCTCGAAACCACCCCAGCCTGATGCACCGGCATCCTTAGAGACCACCATCTATATATCTCTCAACCCACATGACAGTACAAGCGATTAAAAGTTCTCCAAACCTGCGAAAACTCCTTGAAAGGCTGTCTTGTGTACTCTAAAAAGTCAGCTTCAGGCAGAGGAGGGCTCAGTATCAATCACGCCATGCAGAGTTCTCCTGATTATTCTGCAAGCAGGGCCCAGCAACTCTGCCATGGGCTGCAGCTGCTCACGCATGTGGATATCATGTAATGTCATGGCCATGATGTGTGGTTAAAGCAGGACGGATACTCACATTACAAAATTGCCATGAACACAGCACTTCACCATATTGTGATGGGTGCATCTCACATGGGTTGTGGCGCCTCGACGCCGCTCATTGCTGTGTCCGGTGCTGGGGCCATTGCATCAGCAGCTGCGAAGGGCAATGAGTTGTAGATCTCTCCTTGGAACAAGTTTGTCGGCTGCTTTACATTAGGGTGCACATAGTTCAGGTCCCGGAACAGATTCAGAGGATCGAACGCAGCCTTCACTCCTTCCAGTCTACCAAAAATGCCTGCCTCATATGAATTTCTCGCGTCATCAGCTTCCGCAAACATGATTTCTGCAGCCAAACACAAGAAGCTCAGCAAGCGCAGCAGACATTAAGCTTTTGATGCAAGGGTATTGACTTGAATGGGCAGAAGAGCATGCGTGCGCGCATTCACGACACTCCCATTGACATGATGAGCGGGGTCAGCGTCCCCTGAAATTTTCATTGCTCCGAAGCTTCACACTTCACATTGTGTACAGCCCCAGCAGATTCCACACACAGAGGGATATACTTCAATTTAGTGGGGATTCACACACTTCACTTCTCAAGAAAAACAAGACCCTAAAGAATTCTAAGGTTAGGGTGCAGAGGGACTCACGGTTGATGTAGTTGCCGACAACATAGGGCTTGACGGCTGCGCTTGATGCTTCAACATAAGCAATGTGCTCTGCATCGTCTGCTGGAATGTCCCAGGTGTCCCCCACAAAGATGTAGAAGGACCCGCGGAAGCTCCAAGCATCTGGTGTATAATAGGCAGCATCCTGCACAAAGCACAAGATGATAATTGCAGAGCAACATGTCTATACAAGTGTAGAAAGCCTGCCTCTCATGACATAGCATGCGTCAAGACTTTGGAGATTGTACATTGCCTTGCACTTTTATCAAATTAGAGGCTCTAGGGAGCGGTGTCTTGATGTAAGCTTATCAGCTGGCGCCTGATGGAAGCACCTCGCCACAGCATTAGGCAAAGTGAGGATTGCATGCAGCCAAATAAGACAGGTCTCACCTCGCCCTCAGGCAAGCTGGGGCCTGGCACAATGCTGATTGAGAGTGTACTGAAAGGGGCTGCCTTGATTTGGGCTATCGCGGCATTGATGAGCCCAATTGGTAGATTTCCGCTTGTCAGAGTGTCATTGGCAGTGAAATACCTGCATGCACATCAGATGATAGAGGCGTCAATTACGACTTTATCATCTAACTCTATCACTATTAATTAGACTGTTGAAAACAGCGAGCAACATTGGCCCTAACTTCAGCTTGATTGCTGCCAAAACAGGCTCACCTGACATGATAATCTGCACTGGCCATATGCCTCAAACAAAGCTCTGCAAACTGTCCAGATGCACTGAATGAGGATGAGGGAGAGGCTGATGGCAAACTCTTTGCCTGATCAACCATGATTGGAGCTCACGTGTTCCAGTAGGTAGCAGCCGTCAGATTGCCGCATTCGCCTAGACTCTGGTCCTTTGAGAAGCTCAAGTAATCCCTTTCCGTGTACAGTTGGCCTGGCTGGGAATTGCTGGATGCCCTGCGCATCACAGGCGGCACATCTCTGAATCTCTGAAATGTGCTTGCCCACAAAGCAATCCCAGAGACGATGAGGCTAGGAGAAAGGTCCCAGGTACTTCCGTCTGCGGCATACTGTGCCCTCCTGGGAATCTTTACAGGCCGTACGCGTCACGGAAAGCATGCTTGGCATCAATGCAGCTGCTGCCTGGAAGATTGGCAAGAAGAAAGGCTTCTCTATTTCACAGCAGATTCAATCCGGCATGTCAGCAGAATGGGAACTCAAGGGCAGTGCCACTTGTGCTCTGCCTCGCCTCATGCTAACATTGGGGAGCTGTGACCGGTGTCAAGCAACTTCACTGCAGCAAGCAGGCACATGTAGTGGATGCCTTGCAAATGTGGATTCCCTTCACGGAACCCACTTCCATTGAACATGTCAGGCAGATGCTGTCCCAGAATTATAAGGTGCATCCAACCCATCACCCATGCCAACCTGATGAGAGGACTGCATGAATGATGGCAATGAAGTTACCTGGGCACAGCGTAGGCCGCAACCTGCTGAAAATACGCCTCGGTCGCAGCTGTTGGCGGGCCAAGATTGAAAGCGCTAAGGAACAGAGTCGCAGGCTTGCCATTCCCGGCAGGGGAAAGCAAGAGTCCAGGATAAATTTGACGAGGAGATGTTGCAGTGATTCCGGCATACCTGCATGTGACACAATGCTCCATGTCAGTGTACGTTGGGTGCGGCTGTCTCAGAGACTTGCAGGAAACCTCAGGCCATCTTTGGCTGGACCAGCACTGGATTGTTCTCCATTGAGAATAATTTGGTGCAATTATCCCCGCAACCCTTCAGCTCAAGCATTTGCACATTTGACTGTTGCATGCGCTATATCTCTTTCATGCCCTGTGCTCTCCCCAGTCAGGCAATCACATGAATTAGGTGCACTGCAGCTCTTCTTTTTCGCTTGGCTTGCAGCGCATGATGACATGTTTGAAACAAGCAATGTGCAAGTGTGCGGAAAAATTTGCTCATCAGGCGCTGCATCAGGGCCTTAAAGCCTGACAGAAGATGACGGTCATGCTCAACACCAGTGGTTGCGAGATGCTGGACGGATTGGATTGCGCAGGGCTCATAGTAATAAGCAAATTCACAGCAGGCTTCAGGCAAGAGAAAGCTCACCATGTCATGACCTCTGCAGCGATGTCGATGGGAAAGGTGTAAGCAGCCGACTGCACCTGCAGGTGCAAGTTCAACAGAGATTCAACAAAGAGTTTCATTGCAATACAGGCTGCAATGCGCATGCAATCTCTTGCCAAACTAAGTCATGGACGCTCCCACACGCAGTGGCAATCAGTCTTGATGATGGCGGCTCCTTTGCAGTGTCAATGACCGTTCAAAATGCAAAGGCTGCATGCACCTGGAACCACTCTCGAAGGCGGCAGCATAGCAACAAAGTTCCGGTGTATGGCCACTGCGTTGCCATACAATGCAGCAGAGCAGGTGGGTGCTGTGAAGCGCACGTTGTCGGGGATGGCAAAGGCGTGAGTGGTGTAGCTGATGGCTACTCCCAGTGCCCCACCAGCGCCTCTGAAGCCCCAGAACAGGTCGGGGTCGACTTCCGGACTGATCGTCTTACGAACGGCCTTCTTGTCCGCCCTGCAGGTCAACATGCTTGCAACAAACAGGGGAGCAAGAGCCTCGGCATTGCAACATTGCTCTGCGAAAGCGCTGGCATGATCCCTTTCGCATGAGCTGAAGAGCCTAATCTGATGCAAGCATTGTGTCACGGGCCGCTCAAGGGCCTAGTCAAACGACGGCAAGGCAGACGCAGGAAGGGCCAGCTGGCAGTGACAGCGTTCGCGGTATTAGTGTGAAGTCTGCAGCACCAGGCAGGTATGGGACCCTGGCCATTACCCATGTTTCCTAGAGACATGTACTGAGTCCAAGCACTGCCGATCCACACACATTGGAAATCTCACCCGACAGTAACAACATCTATGCTTTGAATGAAGTCTGCAGCGGCGCCATGGTAGCGCAAGACCAAGCCGAGGCCGCCCTGCAGCGCAAAGCCGGCAACGCCGACATGAAGACAAGTACCGATGCTGGGCAGGCGTTTTTTGGGCACCAGCGCTGCTGCCACCTCCCCACTGTTCACTCCCATCTGCAGCAGCAGAGCCAAAGTCAGCCTGGTGGTGCAGCTTGTGCGTGAGCATGGATGCAGCATGTTGCACACGAGACCGCGCACATGCCTCCAGTCTTGAATGATTCACGGACCAATAAATGGGCAAGCGACCATGGAGCAACAGCACTTTATGCGCCAAGCGGCATGCGTAGGTTATCCTCGAATGCCATGACTGACTTGGACCCGAAGAGGTCTGGGATGTCAGCCTATGGACGTCATCTGAAATTACAAGCTCTGGATGTTGGGTGCCCGGAAGTATTCGGGAAACAGGCGCGGAAGCACCTGAAGCTATTGTGCTGATGCCGGCAACCTTCTAAAAACAGGTGCGCCAGCACAGCAGACATGGGATATCAGACTATGCAAAACGCTCTGTGCAGCAACGTTGCATGCCCAAGTGCTGGACAGGCTGCTCTCTCTCTCTGTGACACGTGACCAGAGGCTAAAAGGAAACCCTTGGCGTAGGAAAAAGCCTGTCTCTTGTACTCCTTGACAAAACAGGTGATTTGCTGGGCTGCAGAGGGCACTCCCTATGAGCAAAGGCCTTTTCTGGCATGACAATGTACCGGCAGCGCTTGACGGCATGGTAGCAAGCTAGGTTGCGGGGTCGAGGAGACGGCATGCGGCTTCTTCAGAATGATGGCGAGAGCGCTGTCAAAGATGCCATGCAGGCCGCATCTCTCTTGTCATGACACAATCTCAGCATTGCTCGGGAGCTTGTTGGCGGGAGGACTTGCCTGCACGGTGGCCAGGTTAGTGGCCGCGTCAAAGTAGATAGACTTCAGCTTCTCCATACTGATGGTAACTCCGCACTCGGGTAAGGCAACCCCAGAAATCTGGTGCCCGGTGCCCAGGGCAGAGACTTTGAGACCGTAGTCTGCTGAAAATTGCACTGCCGCCACAACATCCTCTGGCACATTGGCGGTCACGATGAATCTGCATAGCATGCAGATTCCACGTGTCACACGGTGCAGAAATGCACACCGGGCCGGCAGGATGTTGCTTTTAATACTCCGATATATGCCATGCATGGCATGGAAGGATATTTTACAGTACACTAAACTACAATAGCTGACAATGCACCGCGCAGAAGCTCTGTAGCGCCAAATACAAGGACAATGGGGAGAGACTCTCACATACAAGATTGCGGCAGGCAAGGTGTAAGTACCATCAAATATATCAGCCTGGAGTATAAGTGGTAGTGGACAGTGCGCCTTGAAGGCAGCAATCATGTGCCAGAGCTACACAGATCTCTGAGAGTGACAGGCTTGGGTAAGTATGTGTCAGGGGCTGAGGATCGCACCGTGGCGTGGTATAGACATAGACGGGATTAGTGCCATTCGACAGGCCATCCGGGATGATGCTGGCGCTGTAATGGTAGGAGAAGTGAGTCTTGAGAGCTGTTGGATCGCTAAGCTTGGCGCGAAACAATGCGACCTGGAGTTCATTCGGGCCTGCGCAGCATAAAGCTGACCTGTTGCCATGTAAGTGCAAGACTATACAGGCCCATGCAATCATGGACCCGCTTCACCATCTGACCGTGCGCCAGAGAGCCGGGTGGGTCAACCGGGTGCTAATCAATCGGGTGCAGTATTGACACACCTGTCAGCAGCGTTGACGCTTTGCATCCCAGCACTGACGCTTCACCTGCAGCGTAGGCTGGGACATAGAGGAGCAGTGCGCCAAGCAGCAGAAGTGGGGCTGCTCCTAGAGTGTGCCTGTGTAGACAAGAACAGCAAGTTTCTCATGGAAATTATCTCGACACAATTCACGCATATTCAAAGAGCGAGTGCACATCTCACAATCTCGTGGTGGCTCTCCTTGGGCATGCAAGGTAATTGCAAGTGCCCGCTGGTCACTTCTATGACGACTGGTCTACGACTTACCGCTTGTGGGCCATGCCGGCGTCCTCGTGAAGCAGCACTTGGACTAGTACTGCAGCGCCTGCCTTTGACTTGGTGTATTTTGAGCTCAAGTAGTGCAGGCAGATCCTGCTCTCACTAGGCCATGACCATGCATGCTGCTGCTAGCATGCTGCTGGTGCATTAGGGTGTAATCTCACTGGGGTTTGAGTGTAATTTGAACATAAGCTAGCTTCCTTCCAAGCACTGTGACAAGAAGATGCGTGTCTACACGTTACATGCCTTGAGCCTCCACATGACTGATCTAGTTCATGAAATGCAGTGCAGCCCTTCGCATCCCAGGATCGGTCTTCGGCCTTGCACCCCCTCCTGAAGCGATACTCAAGGGCTTCTACTGCAGCTGCTGCAAGCTGTTGAACCCCGACTTCTCCTATCGAGCAACCGTTATGTAAGGTATCGACCCTTAGGGTTTAGGCAATGCGACTTCAGGCTTTAGGATTAGGGTTTAGGGGAGGGGCCTTTAGGATAATAATTTTTCACTGGTGGATTCAGGGTTTATAAGCATAATACCCATTCGAGGGAATTAAGGGTGGATAACTCTATTAATGGTTGCTCGATAGGAGAAGCCTTGAACCCCGGTTCCCTAGAACGGCGTCGTAGACCGTGGTAGCTGAAAGCATTCAAGCTTGGGGTGCTGAGCATAGTTGATGGAACCAACTGCGCAGCGAACAGTCCCTCTTGCTGCAGTGTACATCATCTGTAGAGGTTTAATTTTGCACTGACATGCGAAATACAGAGCTGGCCGTGATGTTCATATCATACGCCAGTCCATCGCGCAGTAATTGAAAAAACCATGTGAGGCTTTTCGAGCATATCCTTAAACTTCGAAGCCCTAGCTTTAGATAGGCTCGTGCGTCCTTACCAAGCCCAAATCACACTGCCAGTGGACTCGAGGTAAATTTAAATCACTGCATTTACACCGTGAATACTGTGGTCGGACAGTGACTTCATTTTGAAAATTTTGCTGGCAAAAAAATTTCAGCCTGCTTCCATATTCTCCTTGTGCACATGTGTGCTGCAGAACATAGGTCACCCCTTGCTGTACGCTGCGATACCCTTTTGGTTCAACGACAGATGTCTCAAAAAGTGCACTGAGACTCAAGTTTTCCTGTTGACATCAGGTTCACATGTCAGGATGCGCCATCCATGGACCGAGCCGTCAACTCCTGCAAGCCCTTATCATTTGCTTCCTTTTTGCGGACACTGCCAGAGCAAAACGGTTTGCAATTGTTTCAGTGATTACTGGACCTGTGCCAAAGGCGTACTATGCCCAAGCAGTGACGAATCGGGCATTGTATGCAACAAGACATAGCTATACGCTTCGACTGTTCCCTACAATTGATGAGAGGCGCCCAACAGCATGGTCCAAGGTTTTGGCAATGAAAAGCACGATCAGATCTGCGCAGTATGATTGGATTCTATGGATGGACGCTGATGCTCTCATTACCAATTTTGAGATCAGCTTGGATGAATTTGTGCCATATGGGGACGAGATTGACATGCTGGTCGCGACTGATTGCAATGGACTCAACACAGGGGTTTTCCTGTTGAGATCTTCCCCATCTGCGCTTGAACTCCTAGAAGAAGCATATAATGGTGTTCATGTGAGCAACAATACCATTGATCATGTGTGGTGGGAACAGATGAGTTTTGTACAGATGTATGCTGCTTCGGAAGACGTCCGCAAGCGTACCTATGTGCTTCCTCAGAAAAGCTTCAATTCCTATCCAACTCAGCATGACTGTTCTGGAAAGTCTCATAGCTGGTCAGAAGGTGACTTTATAGTCCACTTCCCAGGGCACTCAGATGAGGACAGAATGGCTTATTTTGAGGAATACTTGCACAAAGTGTTACAACATGGTTGACTACACTTGTGACATGCCTGGTTGTGGACTGGGGATTCTGTGTGGGGCTGACTGTTGAGACAGGGGAAAGCCGCAATTATTGCAGGTTATGATTGGGACGTCTTTCTGGACAGCCTATGCCGGTGCATAGAGCGGCGGGTCTGTCACTTGGGTGTTAAGGTGGGGTACAGTATTGATGGGCACCTCACAGAGTGCAAGAGACCTGCCAATAGCACGACTTGCTGGATTATTCTTTATGCTGATGACATTGTCATTCTCACAGACTCCGAAGCAAAACTGCAAGAGATCCTGAATATTTTGCAGTCTGTCTTTGCTGACTGGGGTGCAGAAATAAATGTTCCAAAAACTAAAATTATGCAAGTCGGGGCGCAAGGGTCCTCATCTGAGGCAGCAATGCTCATAAATGGGGATCCTGTTGAGTGTGTGCCAATATTCAAATATCTGGGTTCATATTGCAGTAATGATTTGTCAGCAACAGTTGAGATCAATCATAGACTGAGCAGTGCTGCCTTTGCCTTCCAAAAGCTCAAAAGGCTGCATGTTTGGAATGACCCTTTTATACACAAGGGTATTAAATCTATACTGTTTAAAGTGATAGTCCAAAGCACTCTTCTGTATGGGTGTGAATATTGAGCTGTACGAGAGGATGAGCTTTCTAGACTTGAAGTTTTTCAAATGAGGTGCTTGAGGACAATCTGCATTCTGTCTCTTATGGACAAGGTCCCTAATGATAAAATTTTACAAATGTGCAATACTTCATGTACATGTGCTTCAGTTATTGTTCGCTATAGACGATTAAGATGGCTTGGGCATGTTGCCAGGATGGGAAATGATAGATTGCCTAAGATAATGATGTTCCGTACTTTGGAAGGTGCTGGCAAGAGGGGTAGGCCTATAAGGTCTTGGAATGATTGTGTCAGGAAGAAGAAGAAGAACGCACGACCTGGGAACCCCGTGGGAGACCCAGCATGCATACGGGCAGAGCCAAAGGAGGCTCTGCAGGGAACATCACTCTGTGAGCTTAGCCCCCGTCAGGAAAGACTTGGACAGTCTTGGACATGGTGGAAAAGGTGCCAAGATATATAGGCCGAGTTGGAAGGCTGTCATAGAAACGCTGCTGCGACGCACCTAAGCCTAGTGTGGCTTGGATAGGCGTGTAATAATAACAATAACGATTGGGGTTTTTAGACGGTATGATTTGTAGTTGGATTGCTTACATTGGATTTCTTTTCAGAATGAAGTGCCAACTGGCCATGGCTTGCAAGAGCTTGAGTATGGACTTGCAAGAGCATAGATGGGCTACACGCTACACGCAAAACGCACACGTTACACGTTACACGCACAGTACTCTAGAGTTGCAGTTCTGTGTGAGGCAGATCGCACCTCCAGGTCCTTGTCTAGCAAAGCCTTCTCCTTGTCAATGCCGTCCGTCCGAAGTCTCTTTAAAGGTGGTGGACGGTATCCAGCGCCGAACAAAGCAACTTTCTGAAGCATGTCTAGGAAATATGGGCTTTCGATCTTGACAAAAGGTGTGCCTTCAGCGTAGAAGTACCGACAGACTGCCGCATCAGCATCAGCCTTGATGCTGTTGGAGAAAGCTTGTTTGATGCCGATCTGAACAGGTCCAGTCGATCCAGCGGTGCTAGGGGCTGTTGCTGATCCATCATTAGCTGTGAGCTGATCAAGATCATCACGTTTCCGTTTCTTTGATGTGGCTGCCGCCTTTTCGTTTTCTATGGCCTGGAAGAGATCCTTTGCGTCCTGAGGTGCTTCCAGGCAGTTTCCCCCTCCTCTTCCCCTAATACCAAGGATTTGTCCTCTGATCCGGTAAGCACCAGCAGAGAATTCGTTGGCGCAGTGTTCACACTTGACTAGAGGGTTATTAGAACTCTTGCCTTGAGCGTCAGCCTTAGGATCTATCACTTTACAGTGCTTAAACTCTGGACCCTCATACATTATCGAAGCTAGCCGTATGATCAATCGATTTGAGGGCACATAGCAACATTGGGCGGCAAGCAGGGCACTTTTCCTGCACCTAGCAATTTCGAGGGATATAACAAGGGTAATTATAACATCTTAGGGTTCATACACGCACGTCTAGGACGAGAGTTGCAAAATTCCCAAGTTACTCGCGTGTTTTTGCGCGTAGATATTCGAAAGTCAGCGTGTAGCCCATCTATGTTCTCCAGCAAGAGCTTGGGTACAAAGAAGGGATTGAGCAATGCAGCAGTACGATTTTCCTTTCTAGTGCTAGTAAATCACATGATGCAACTAGTGATGCAACATGGGTCTGGCATAGGTTATAAATTCTGCCTCCTACAGCAAATGTAATCATGAAGGCCCCGGATGCAGTAAATCCCCTGTGTGCTGCCCGTAAGAATGTCATTTTTCGCCACTTTCGCGCTGATCGCAGACGTCATGTATAGGTTAGACTAATTGCGACTTACGTGTACCAAAGACTACCAGAAATACAAATTGATCTGCTGCATCAGCATGGCTTGCTAATTGACACACACAAGGGCAAACCAGTTAGAGGCGCTTATGTTTCCTTTTCAAGACTTATCAGAATATTACCATAGATATTACGATAGAAAGCATGTGCAAGGGACTGTTATATGGGCCGCAAGATTTGGAATCTGAGCAAGGGAAAGCCTCTGGAATGGAGCAAGTTGAATGATCACCTTTGGCTGGATCACCTTCAGAGTAGAATAACAGAGCCTTATCATATGATCTCATAATTGTTCGCTTTCTGGACAAGACCATGCTTTTGGAGTTGTAACCGATCCACACGGTCTTCGGACTCGCTCAGGAAAGGATACGCGCGGAAAAAATTCGAAAGGCGCGAATGCAGGTCCTGAAGCTTCTCTTTATGTTGTTCATTTGTTTCCTTGAATTCCTCTGAATACTAAAATTGCTCAATTGCATCAGGATCCACGATCTGAAGGATATTGACATACGATGCCTTTGTGATTCTGCCAATCCTGGACTTCAAGATGGCTTCAAGTGCAGACCTGGAGTCATGGAAGGCTCTGGGTGGCACCGTGAAGGAAGAGAAAAAGCGTAAAAGATTCATCGCACCATCAGGTAGATCATTTGATGATGTACGTTGCGCGATATCGTTCTTAAATCGGAGACTGGAAAGTTAACAACGTCGTCGTGCGCGTCACAGGGGAAGAATACACCTCCTGGGCGGCTGCAAGCGCTTACCTGCAGTTTTCAGGTGGGCAATGATAAGGATCCGCCAGCCTACATCCAGGGGCAGAGCTTTTGTCTCAGCTTGATGCAACGCCTTGATGACACTTGCAAAGGGTCTGGCAGCGGTTCTGTGCAAATGTCAATGACATTTTGAAATCGGTAACCTTCTATATCTCTCTCGATTGCATAGATCAGGCAGCAGTGCTTGACGTCCCCTGACGCATCGCAGGCAAGGATCAGGCAGATACCCTGGGTGGGAAGGAGAATGCAGAGGCCTCAGCTGGCAAAAACAATGAGGTTGCCCAAATAATGACTTCCAAGGCCAATGGCGAAAAGCCAAGGGGAAAGAAGGCTCGCCAGAGCACACAACCAGCCCAGGTTCAAACTGCTTCTGATATAACAGACTGTGTGCTCAAAGGCCAGCAAAGCTTCGATGTCATCGTCATGCAAGTTGCTTTCCTGCGAATTCATCGTGTTAGGACTTTGATTCCTTTCTGCACATGACATATCCACTCTTGTGCAGGCTGAGGTGCAAGACGAGGAGGCCAGTGCTGCACCTGGGCCAAGGGTTGGTGGGCCACTTTGTTCAATTTTCTTGCTCCTTATCACATTCCCTGCACAGTACCTGCAAGCTGTCATTGGTTTGAATAAAGCTTCTTGGGACTTAGCTCACATATGCTCACCCTCGCTGCCCATTGACTACACGCGGACCTCTCAAGTGCAATCATCCGTGGTGCAGGGTCTGGGCGGCAGGCGGCCCAAGGAGCCAAGGAGTATAGAGACACAAGCAGGGTGCGGGAGCGAAACGATGACAAGATAGTCATCAAGGAAGAGGTGATTGCAGCGGATGAGAATGACGCTGTCGAGCGCCTCAAGGCCGCTAACGCTGCAGGCCCTTACAGGTTCTATGCCTGCTCGTATTAGAATGCATACGAACAGCCCTGATCCATTTCCTCTACCGCTGCTTGGCTGGACTCACCTTGTACACCCCTCTTGACAGCATTGTGCCATTTGCTCCTTGGTGGCAATTGTCGGTAACAATGAGAACGTTCATACTGACATTGTGGTTATGCACAGGCTGGTGGACTTCAGCGTGCTAGATGACAAAAGCGAACTGCAACCCCTAGAATTCCAAGGCGTCACTGAAACGCCGCTCTACCTGTCAGGTGAGAGACTGTGCAAAGCATGCCATCCATCAGGCGTTTCTCCTTGCCATGCCAATAAATAACACAGTGGAAGTTTGGATAGTTACTTATTGTTCTTTCCCTGACTTTTCCAGCTCAGAACCAGCATATCTCATTGACTGCAGGAACGATGCTGCCCAAGGATGGGAAGCAGGCTGGGCAGCATGGGGTGAAGCTGACCAAATTCGGCCCAATTCTGTCCTGGTCCGTGAAGCACACAGGGAGCACGTATCAGGTGAGGCGGGATGACTCTCCCTGTCCCAAGCGCTTGTATTACAATTGTGCACCCCTGTCTGACAGCACTTCTGAGATGTTCTGCCATTCCAAGCGCATACGGAGCACTGTACTTCTTTGCAGATATGTGTGAAGACCAGCCTGGCAGAGTATGTGGCTGCAAGGCCGGCGCCCACCTTCAAGAAGCTATTCAGCCACTTGATGGAGCAGGCTGACATCTCCTTTGAGGTGAGCCCTCCATACCAGCACATCAAGTCTTCTACTGCTTCACTGGTTGTGCAGAAGTGACAGCTGGACAGCCACCACTCACACACAACGCTCAAGATCACATGGTTCGATGGTGTGCATGTGTCTGCAGGTCCAGCGCGCCTTGGTGCCCACTCTCGGCGGCGATCCCGCCACCAGCTTGGACGAGATCGTGGCGCGCCTCGCGCGAGCCAAGGTGAGCACTGATTCATGTGTAGCACTGCCCCTTTCACCCTGCACAGGGTAGACTACAGATGGCCTCCAATCATCATGATGCTCTCTCTGAACCTCATGCTTGAGGTGCTGTGGGCTGCATGCCATCCATGGTGCAGCACCAGGTTTCGAACGGGGTGGTGGACCCATTGCAGGTGGGCAAGGCCTACGCAGGACCGAGGGAGGCGCTGCGGCTCACGGGGAAGTTTGTGCTCAACCAGCTCCTGGGCACTGCTGGGGCATCGCCTCAGCTTGCCGCGTCACCGTTTGTCAGCGCCCTGCGGCAAGAGGCATGTTCCCGCCCTATTGCTGCTGCACTGAGCCCTCTCATTTCTCCACCAAACACCTTGCCCTAAAACACGGCTGTGATGATTGCCAAAATCACCGAATCTCATGGCTTTATTGAGGTGGCTGACTGCAGGGATCACCTTGCCGGTTGCTTTCAAATTTCTTTCGCAGCTGGGGCAAGATGCAGACAGCTCTGAAAAGTAGGTCTTGGTGGTGCGGCAGATGGCGGAGATCTCATCCCGAGGCGAGCGTGGGAACGGGATCACGATCCGCGAGGCGGGTGACGAGGCAATGCCGGACGCAGAAGATGCTGAGGTGAACGCCATGCTGGCGGCCGACATCGACTACGCGCGCCAGCTGCAGGCCAAATTAGACGCAGAGGAGGCCCGCAGCGGCAACAGGTCAGCTTTGCATTGCATCCTCACCCTGAGCACCAGCAGAGGACATTCTTGTCTTTATTGACACAACACAGGAAGAATGGACGCAAAAGCGTCGTCAAGCAGCCATGCGTCATAGGTTGTGAAGAGTTGGATTTTGCTGGATCATTGAAGATCTATTATGACTGTCGCAGGCGGCATGCAGGCAGGGGAGGTGTGTACATCAAGATCAACGAGAGCGAGATCGCTGATGACTACCCAGAGCCGGCCCAATATGAGAAGGTCTGCTGCCCTCTGCTGTCATCCCGACGCCAGATGTCCTTGCATGCTCATGCAGTCTCAGAAAGCCCATTGCATGCACAGAACAAGCCAAGTGAGAGGCTTCAGAGTCCTTGCTTTCTTGCTTGGGTTATCAAAGCTGAACATGCTGCAGTGAAAGGCAGGGATTGCATATTGCTGGTGCAGATCGCCATGGCTTCTCCCATTGTTTTGAGCATGAGTTGCAAGGGCACTGAAAGGGTGCCTGTTACCTGAACAGGAGGAGGAGGAGACGGACGAGCTGCTGCTGCTGGATGAAGAGATGCTGGATGCTGATCCAGAGGACCTGCCGCGCCGCCTGCTCGCCAACTTTGCCATCTACAATGCCGAGGTCGGTGCCTGTCTTGTCTTTCACACCACTGCTCAATTTTTTTACCTCTATATGTGCTTCCAAGTAGTGCGCCAATGCACTGTTCCTGTGTTGTGCCTACCCTTGCGTAGTCAAAAAGCCTGGTGGCCGCATCAGTGGGGACAAGGCATGTCCCTCCCATGCTCCCAGCCGCCCGGCTGACGTTTGAGAGTGATGAGGTGGCAAGCTCATGCTTGATTGGGGCTGCTGCAGGGCCTGTACGCGTCGCTGGAGCTGCTGCCGATGTGGAGCGGCATAGAGCCGGACGTGCAGCTGTTTGCGTCTGGGCGCGTCCTGGACGACGAAGGCGACTGGGCTGGCGGCCAGACGCTCGGGGAGGACTCCGGCTCAGGTGCGCGCATGTGCCCCACATGCACCTCATTTTCCATGCTGAGCTCACCGTAGTCACCTTCTGCGACCTGGGCAACGCGCATGATTGCATCAACAGCTCTGCGTCGCGGAATGGGGCATGGGAAATATGATAGAACTGAAGGAAAGAGGGTTGCATGCATGCAGGTGCTGCCGATGGGGGCAGCAGCGGGGAGAGCAGGGAGGGGGGCATGTGGCTGGCGCTGAGTCAGATCCAGGAGTGGGTGGTCGAGTTTGGCTGCGACATGCTCCTCATTTCCATCCGCACCGACGTTGCGTGGTACCGCCTGTCCAGGTGGGCCCCCGTCCCAGTCACTCGTACTCGGGGTTTATCATCGATTGGTGAGAGGACTGATGCTGATGCCTGCAGAGGAACTACAGACCTGCGCAGCCACGCCAATTTTTGCTGCATGCTGATGATGGCAGCTGCCTGCATGTACAGCTGTGTTTATTGGATTTGAATTGACACCCAAGGTTTTGCATTGCAGCCCCTCGACGGCATACGCTCCCTGGTTCAATGTGGTCCTTAAGTGCGCCCGCCTGTCTATCGGCCTCCTGAAGAGCCTGACTGAGGAGGTGCGCTCCTGCCTCGCACGCCTTTTCAGTCGCACTCCGAGTGTAATGTAGTTCAAACCTCCTTAAATTCGTCAAGAGACTCCTGCAAGGGAGTCCACGAAAGGGACTGGGCTCCTTGTATTCAGAGTGATCATACAATTGCAGGGTGCAAAACCTCCTGACCACCTTGTGCTCTATAACAGGCTCGTGCATCTCGCCTGTCCTTCAACGACATTGTAAAGCGCCTGGCGACCACTGACGACGCCAGCCCCACCTTCATCTCCAAGAAGGTGCGCTTGACAAAACCCCCCTGACAACTGCCCCAACTTGGCACCCCTCTTCCACCTTATTATTCCGCCCAATACTGGGGGGTGCTAGCCGATGTCAGGGCGCCAGGACATGTCCTGCCCAAGTCGACATTGAGAAATGGAAGTTGAGGCTGCGGAGCTCGGAACACTAAGATGTTCACAAACAATGAGTGAAAGAGCCTGATATGTGTTTGAATATGATACAAGATCCATTTGCGAACCATCTCTAGTTGCACCCAGATCAGCATGCATGGCTCCTTTCAAAAATATTCATGCGCATTGCTGCTTTCAGCACCTCAAGAATGAAAATTTGCATGTGAGTTACAGCTGTAAGCAAACAAATCTTGCGCTGTCAATCAGGCGGAGGCGGTGGAGCGGTTCGTGGTTGTGCACGGCCAGATCATCCTGAACCAGTTCAAGAATTACCCCAAGAAGTCGGTCGCCAACTCGGCCTTCGCAACGGGCCTCAAGGCGCGCATGGAGCTGCGCCGTCACTGCAAGCTCTACATGGCGGCCCGGCCCAAGGCACGCGTCCGCGGCCTGCGCGCCAATCCAATGCGCGACCGCGCCCACATCCGCATGAAGCCCATGACGGCCACGGCGACCACCATGGTCAAGGCCATCTGGCGCGCCTACTTCATGCGCACCGGCCAGCTCCTCGCTGGTGCGCCCCCCTGCCCCTGTTGCCTTGCCTGCTCCCCTTTCCTTGATAAAAGAGAGAGTGTTTGCACATCACCAAGCTTGACCTTCAGCCACTGTGCAGCACGCAAGCACCCACACTCTCATGCCTCCTCCAGCGCATCACAGAGGTGCCCCTTCCTGAGCTGCAAGCTGCCTTATTTGAGCAAGCGGCCTATTTGAGAACCCGCTTGACCTTATCGTCAATCTGTGTCATTCCAGAGTGCTGTTTCCCGCTTACCGCTGCTTGTCGCCCTCTGCTGGACAGCATTTAGAGCATATGTCCTGCAGGTTTCCATGGCAGGGTAGAGAGCAGGCCATGGCCCGGCAGCAGAACACAAATCACAGAAGCGTTGCAGCACATGATTACTGAGGCAGCAAGTTCTGCTCAAACAGGTGACGAACAGGAGGCGGCCGGCGGCGAGGCAGCGGAGGGACTGGTGGTGGACGATGACATCAACGCAGAGGATGACGAGGCGCCCGAGGAGGACGCCCTGGCCGCTCCGGCAGCCGCGCCGCAGCCGGCACCGGCGCTGCTGTCCCCGCGCAAGGTCCCGGCCTCCGCCATGGCGTGGGCCGGCGCTGCCATCCAGACAACCGGCGGCAACACCTTCTACCGGTGTGCTGCACGCTTTCTTTGCAGCTGCAGCGCACAAGGAGCGCCAGTAATGAATTGAGCTGGGTGTCAGGACTCAGATGACCAAGTCTTAAGCATGCAGATTTGTGTGAGCAGAAGAAATTGTGCCTTTTGGAGCCGTTTGTGTCAATTAGACAAAGACACAAAGCCCCTAAAGCATAAGTATTGTGCGATCCGGGGTCTGCAGATGATAACATGTGTTTGCTCCATGCAGGGGTGTGAAGCTGGGAGAGGAGAAGGTGGCCTTGGGCGACATTGTGGCCCTGAGTGGCGACGACGATGAGGAGAGCGACCTGCAATTCGCCCTGCTGCAGGCCCTCTGGCAGACCGCCTCCAAGGCCAAGATGATGCAGGTGAATTCCTGAATTTCCCTGGTCAGTGGAATATTTGACATTGATCCCAAAGTTAGCACTGTGCTGGCTGTGATAAGAAGCACTTTCTGCTGCGCAGGTTCGGCTGCTGGTGAGGGGCACAGACACAGTGCTGGGCGATGCAGCAGGCGACGAAGAGCTCTTTGCTACGGAGACGCTCATGACCAGGTAAGAGATCTTTCCAAAGCGCCGACACGACCTTATCCACGCACCTGCAGCTTACACCCCTTGACTTGTGAATGGATTTCTGCATTGTGTCTGCTGTGCTGATGCATGGATACAGCATTGTGGTGTTGGTACTGGCAGACATGCAATGGCGACATCATTGAACATGCACGTGAGCATGCGCGTTGAATGGCACAGGAGGGTGACGCTGATCCGCGAGAAGGTGCCGGGCAGCCGCCTGGTGCGCGACTTCCAGTCCTTTGGGCAGGCGCCGCAGTACAAGAAGGTGGGCGAGGTGGCCGACCCCGACAAGCCAGGCGACAAGGAAGAGGCAGACAAGCCGGTGGAGTACTTCTACCGCAGCTTCTACCTGCCCCACCAGGGCATGTTCTGCCAGCTGCCCAAGGACCTGCAGCTGGGCCAGCGCCTGGAGGTGAGTTTTATGAGGTCTTGCCCTCCACGCAGAGCAGCTCACAACAGATAACTCGCTGTAATGCTCTGGCCTTTAGTAACCAGACGAGGGGTGATCCATTGCAGCATGCATACCAGGTATGTGCAAAAGGGGAGCCTGGCTCAGGCAAAGAGGCAACACAGAAATCTGAACACTGCTTTAGCTGCTGGCGATTCTGCGTCAGACCTCCAGACAACCAATAAAACAGGAGGCCATGTTTGTCAAGAATTACTGCTTCCCAGGGGCAGCTCCATTGACATGTATGGGCTGTGCATCAGGAGCCTGACGAGGACGTGGAGGATGCTGAAGCGGCAGTGACGGCAGACGGCAAGGTGGCCAAGGGCGGAGTGACCTACGGCCCCGGCGACTGCATCTTCGTGCACCCGCACACGTTTGACGCGCTGGAGGACGACGCGGCCGACGCGCCCGAGGTGCCGGCGTACGCGGCCAAGGGGCGCTTCCACAAGGGCGGCGCCAACGTCGGCCTGCGCGCCTTCGGCATCGCGCGCGTCGTCGGCTTTGCGGCGCCCGCCGGCAAGAAGGCAAGACCCTCGGTGCGGCCCCTGGACTGCTTTTTCCTTCTGTCACCCTGCCAGGTCGAGCATCCTGCTCCATACTGCAACGTAAGGTTTATGGCAAGGCCCCTGGATATGTCTCCTTATGCCATGGCCTCAGTACGGCCCCTCGCCTCTTGCCTCCAGGTGTAAAGATGGAGGTTATTCCTTACAGAGGTGGTATGAAGCAAATGCCACTTTGTAGTGGTTGCAGCTTTAAGTGTCTATTGATAGGGTAATTCATCGGTGGTAACGCATAGAACCGTCGCACCAGGTGCAACAGTGCCTGGCAGCTTAGTGCCGCCCCTGGATGTTGGCCTGAATTTTTTTGTGCAGGACGGCAAGCAACTTCACAATTCGGGTCCCTTACGCTGCTATTACATCCCGTACCGAAGTCCTGGAAGTCCTTTCTGGTTTTCGTCCCTTATCTCCTTCTGGCATGCTGCGAGGCTGAGCGTCTCGTTCCATGCTGCAATTTGAGCTTCAAGGCACAGACCCCTGGATCTGTTCCTTATGTCACCCTGCCAGGCAAAGCTTCCCACAAGACCATGCTGCAGCATGCGCAACAAGGCAGGGCAGCAGCATGGTGGCCAGCCACTAATCAAGCCTGCTAACCCCCATCATCAAGCAATGACAGGGTCTGCAGGTCTCATTGCATTACGAGGCTGTGCATGCACATGCAGGACGCCAAGGCGGTAAAGGTGCAGCGCTTCTGGCGGCCGGAGGACATCAGCCGCGAGGCCGGCTACAAGGCCGGCTTCTGGGACGTCTACGCCAGCACTGAGACAGATGAGGTGGACTTTGATGACATCATCGGCCCATGCTCCGTCCTTCCTGCTGGCTCCACTGGAGGTGTGTGACCTGGCACAAGCCTCTTTCTGTAATGCCAATTGACAGCCTCAGCACCCTCTCTGATTCTTTGGCTGCGCCGGCTCCGACATGGCTGAACATTCTATGTTGCGCACATCCTTGGCGCATACCTGAACATGCATGCAAGCAAAGCTCACGGCTGTCAGTACAACTCACTCTCACACCTGTCGCTCCTCAGCAAAGTAGCCATCAAGAGGTGAGCACAGACCTTTCTCTATCAATTGGACCTTTCAAGACTGCATGTGCTTATGTGCAGGAAACAATGCCTTCGTGTGCGTGGGCACATTCACCCGTAAGGACAAGAAGGTCAGCGAGCCGCCCGTCGAGTACGCCCCGCTCGGCTCTGCGTCCGCAGCCGCTGACGGCGGCAAGGGCAAGGGCAAGGCGGCTGCGCCGGCTGACGACTCCGGCAAGGGCAAGACTGGCAGCCTCCCAGCTGCCGCCCCGCCCAGGTACTGCCGACTCTCGCAGTATCTGCCTTCAGGTCAAAACTGTACATGGCAGCAGTCTTCTCCCTTCCCTGGCACCTCTGCAGGAATGCTCAGGCACCTGACCTCTTCTGACACTCAGAGGGGGTGGCTATGGCTTCCTCTCCTCGTCATTGAGGATCCTCCGCATGCATCTTCGCTTGACAGCTCTGGCATGGTAACCTGACTATACTCTTGAACGCGCGCGCAGCGACGCCGCTGTGGCGGAGGACGACGGCCTGACGCTGGCCACGATGGACATCTTCGCGGGCTGCGGCGGGCTCAGCGAGGGGCTGCACCGGGCTGGCGCAGCGCGTACCAAGTGGGCCATCGAGTACGAGCAGCCGGCGGCCGAGGCCTTCAAGGTCAACAACCCGGACGCGGTAACCTGGTGCTGCAACTGCAACGTGCTGCTCACCGCCGCCATGACCAAGGCCGGCGCCGCCGACTTCTGCGACGCCTCCGAGGAGGTGCGCATCTGCATGTTACCTGACTTATTATGTTTGCAGATTCCATAAGATGACACCACTTTTAAGTACATCCAGCCACAGAACACTGCCCTGACATAAAGGTTTCCCTGAAACTAGCAGGTTCTTGGGTATTTCTGAGGTGTTTGTTGTCAAGCCTGTGCATTGATTGCAGGTATCTTGCTGATGACATTGCAAGACACAGAGGTAGCAAGACAGAGAGCAAGATGAAATGCAATCTTGCTGCAACTGCTTGGGTGGAAGTTGAAGTCAGGGATGCTGGCGCAGGCCAAGGAGCAGGCTGCCAAGCTGGACGCGGACACGGTGGCGACCCTGCCGGCCCCGGGCGAGGTGGACTTCCTGTGCGGCGGCCCCCCTTGCCAGGGCTACTCGGGCATGAACCGCTTCAACAAGGGCACCTGGTCGCTGGTGCAGAACTCCATGGTGATGGCCTACCTGAGCTACGCCGACTTCTACCGGCCGCGCTACTTCCTGCTGGAGAACGTGCGCAACTTTGTCAGCCACAACAAGTCCCACGCCTTCCGCCTCACGCTGCGCTCCCTGCTCGACATGGGCTACCAGGCACGCCTCTTAATCAGCATCCCTCTTGCACTGTGCAGTCTCAAGTGTCGACTGAGAGTCCTCCACTGCTGCTTGATCTGGTTGATCACCTATAGCTCTGAAGCTGACCTCTTTTATGTCCGCATTTCCTTGTCGTGGCATCAAGCTAATCTCTGCCATGTCCGCATTTCCTTGTCATGGGATAACATGCAAAATATGCATATTCTGCCCAACAGAGATCAAGTGGGGCTCTGGCCAGGGCAGGGCAGGGCATCGAGTGGGCCCTGCATTGCCTTTTGTCGTGCATGGCTGCATCAAGTCCCCAGGCTGGGTTTGGGAATGTGAGCAGGTGCGCTTCGGGGTGCTGAACGCGGGCAACTTTGGAGTGAGCCAGTCGCGCAAGCGCACGTTCATCTGGGGTGTCGCGCCCGACAACGAGCTGCCACAGTGGCCGGCGCCGCTGCACGTCTTCCACTCGCCGCAGCTCACCATCAAGCTGCCCGGCGGCGTGGAGGTGGGCAGCCGACCACCATTTCCACTCACACGAAACCTTCAGGCAAAATAATGGAGCGCATCATTATCATTTCTGAGGGCTCAAAGCCGCACGAGTCTGACAATGCAGCTTAAAGATGCTCCACTCGAGCAGGGCTGCCTGTACAAGCAAGTCGTCCACAGGGAGCGCTGAGAAATGAGAATAAAGGCTAGAATAGACGCTCAATTCTACAACAAGTGCGATGTGATTTGCATGCTGCAGCGTTGTACACAGTGTGGAGACTCATCCACTGATAGGAGCCAAAATTAAGGCTCAAACGCCCACCTCTTGCAACTCTTGGCCTGGGTTGGCCCTAGATTGCTGGTAACACATCCTCGAGAAAAGCTAGTCTGACTATCTCCTGTGATGCTGCTGGCGTGTGCAGCAATTATTGAGACCTGTTGTCATGTTCTGCTGCAGTACACGGCGGTGCCGAAGGGCTCGGGCGCGCCGCTGCGAACAGTGACGGTGAAGGACGCCATCGGAGACCTGCCCCCTCTCACCAACGGCGCCAATGTGGAGGACATGCAGTACGCAGGTGCGCCCCAAACACAACCCTTTACAAAAGGAACGGGGGTCCAGCCATGCTTAAGAATTTGGCACTCGGCAGGGCTGCGTAAACAGTGAATATATTCGGTCGCTTCAATCCCCAATCTACTCAGTCAAAGAGCTTGTCTCATGAGAAAATTCAGCCACAATGCACAAACTCATGAGTGAGTGAGGCGTTGAATTTCAATGGTCCTCAGCTGCTAAGGGACACATGTCCACATGCCACTCAAGTGCTGCAACCGTTCTTCCCAGAATGCATCAGCAATCTGCTTTTGCTGCTCTCAACAGCTCTGTGCAATGCATGCAGGCCCGCCGATCAGTGCGTTCCAGAAGGCGATCCGCGGCGGCTGCACAGTGCTGCACGACCACATCTGCAAGGAGATGAACGAGCTCAACCTGGAGCGCTGCCGTTGCATCCCCAAGAACACCCCCGGCGCCGACTGGCGCGTGCTGCAGGAAATTGTGGCCGCCAACCCCGACCAAACTCTGTTCAAGGTGCGCGCGACTCCTCCACGGTTTCTTTGAATTTTCTACTTTCTTGGGTTGAATAGATCATCTGCAGCGTGTAGCAGTTACTCTGGATCCAGGTGGGTATGCATGTACTGAGTCCTGTGGGAGTGCAAGGAAGCAGCACTGGCATGTTTAAGATGGATATGCGGTGAAGAGTCTAGCGGCAGTGCAGGAAAGCAGCACTTGACCTAATCTCAGCTGAAAACATATTGAAGAGTCTCCAGAAACTGTAACAAAGAAAGGTTTGACTGAGCCAAGGGTTTCTGTGTGCGAACGCAGGGGCAGCCGCTGGTGCCCTGGTGCCTGCCCAACACGGCGGACCGGCACAATGGCTGGCGCGGCCTGTTTGGGCGCCTGGACTACGGGGGCCACTTCCCCACCTCCGTCACCGACCCCCAGCCCATGGGCAAGGTGACCCGCCCACACCACATGCTCTGTTTCACTTCAGCCCATCCTCGTATCGCTGAAGCTCGCTGTGCCTTGATGTGGGCAGTTCTTGTTGTTGCAGCTGACATCAGCCCAACTGTGTACTGTATGTTGGCAGGGTGCTCATGTTATGCAAAGCGAAAAGGAAGTACCAAAATGCCATTACATGTGGCTGCATGCTATGCATTGCGCTGCCAGATTCTGTACTGCAGACAGGAGTCCTAGACTTTGAGAATGTTTTTGTTTGGCTGCAGGTGGGCCAGGTGTTTCACCCAGACCAGGACCGCATCGTCAGCGTGCGCGAGTGCGCGCGAGCCCAGGCGCGGCCTTGAAGCAGACCTTTGTGTTGTTTCTTGATGGCTCGAGACCTGTTCATTGCATGGCTGGCATCGTGCAACGGCATGCACTCTCATGTTGCTGCAGCCGCAGACTGCCAGGACACCCTCATGAACACGGCAGATGTTGTGAACTTGCAGGAGAGGCTCCAGCTTGTTGCTGGATTGGTCTAACGAGAGAACTTTGATTTGAAGCACGGCCTACTTGTATGCACAGGGCTTCCCGGACAGCTTCCGCTTCTACGGCAATGTGCACAACAAGCACCGTCAGATCGGCAACGCCGTGCCGGTGCCGCTGGCGTACGCGTTGGGCCGCCAGCTGCGCTCCGCCCTGGAGGAGAGTGCGCGCAAGCAGGCGGAGGCTCTCATGGCCGCTCAGCTGGGCTAGATACAGGGAGTGTACGGCTGTGCAACCACGCCGTGAGGACAGGGCTTGGGAGAATTGCATGTAGCATTTCATGGATGCATTTGATAGCGGTGTCGCGGATAATCATGTTCATAGCAGCTGTCTGTGCGCGCCTATGGCGATATGCGCAGCCAGGAACTCCAACAACTGCCAAAGAGCTAAGGATAGTGTTAGTGTGGGATTTTGTCATTTCATGGTACTGGCCAATTCACCTAAAGACTGTCAATTGTGGTATGAATATGCAACAAAGCCTGCCTGAGTTGCTCGAACAAGCTTGACAGATGTGTTTAAAACCTGACCTGTGAAGTGACTGAGCATAAGGTAAAGGGCATTTGACGCAGAAGTCTGGGTAAAAACAACATGGCTCGAGCATTTACCGAGTTGGCAACCTAGCCTAATCAGTCGCATTGTGACAACAGTTGAAATTCAGCTGTTGAATAATGTCGCTGTGCAACCTTGCACCTGCTTCACACCCCTCATGAGTGATCACGCTCCCTTTCAAACCCTACACCTGTGTCAGCAGCCCAAACTGCAAAGATCCTCATTGCATCCACGGCTCAAGAAGCTTCTGAGCAGCCTATCAATTTGCTGTTGATATTCTGTACACACGTGGGGGCCGGCGCACGGCCGGGGCTGATGTGAGCTGGTTCCTGAGTAGCACGTTTTAGGCAAGAAAGTGGTGCGATGCACCTGCAAAAAGTCTTCCTCAGCGATGAGCTGCTGAAGCACCTTCCTTCTTGGTGGGAGGACATTGATGACGATCCCAAGTGGCAGGAGTACTCCTTTGTGGTGCTGTCAGCTGCCTATGGCCTTCTCACCCTCGTCGCCCTAGTGCAGCTGGTCCGCATCCAGCGACGGGTCCCCGAGTATGGCTGGACGACACAGAAAGTGTTTCATCTGTTAAACGCGTTCGTGTGCCTGCTGCGGTGCGTGGTGTTCGCGCTGCGGGACAAGGTGGGTGGCCAAACTCATAGACTTGCTGAAAGTGGAGTAAGAACCGGTGCCGCATTCTTGTAGATTGTTGAGTGAGAGGAGGAGCTGGTGTTTATTTTGCATCGTTTCGGTGATCTGAGGAAAGGAGCACGTTAGAACAGGATGCAAAAGGATCCTGGGATTTCTTGGTGATCTTATACTGCACAACAGACCTCGTCCCTGTTGACCTCAAGGTTCCTCGATCATTCTGTCCTGTAATCGATCGATTTCGATCTGGACGTGCAGGTGCAGCAGATCGAGCCTGATTCATTGCAGTATGTCCTGCTGGATCTTCCAGGACTCTTGTTCTTCACCACATACACCCTGCTCGTGCTCTTCTGGGCAGAGATCTACCACCAGGTGCGGAACCCTCAAAAGATGTTGTTCACCATTGCGGTTACACCTTGCATTGATGTGCTTCACTTTCCACTCCAGCATTCCACAGTGCCTCGATCACAGTGCTTGGGCTGGTTCATGTCAAACAGCTCACCGTTTGACTGGTTGAACAAGAAGCGAGCTCTCTCACTTTGCACCATTGGAGATGCCAAATTGCAAAATTACTGCTGACTGTGAGAGCTATTTTGGCTGTGCAGGCGCGGAGCCTGCCGACTGCGTCGCTGCGGCCGCTCTTCCTGGCGTTCAATGCGGTCGTGTACGCGGTGCAGATTGCGCTGTGGGTGCTGACGGGGCTCGCGACGAGCTCCTCCACCCACAACCTGCTACGCGTGGCTTCCTGCGGCTTCCTGGCCGTCGTGTCCATTTGCGCGGCCGTCGGGTTCCTCGTCTATGGCGGCCGCCTCTTCCTCATGCTGCGCAGGTGCGCTCTAAACTACATCAGGGATTTACATGGCGTTTGCAACAGCATTTTTTCTTGTATGCCAGCGATTCCCATTGGCTACTACCAAATGATTGTTTGAGCTGGGATGCTTGTTGCCGCAAGCTCTCCAGCTGGTGGTCATTTGTGTTCTCAAATGCATGCTTTACCTATGCTCGAGAAGGCCAGAGGGCCTGCAAATGCTCTCGAGATGGCAGACTTCCATTTTAGATGTATTGCTGGTCCATTAGAGTAAGAATTCTAAAGCTCTTGTTTGCTCAATCCAGCCCTGATTTCATTGGGCCATGTCCCAGGTTCCCGATTGAGTCGCGCGGCCGGCGCAAGAAGCTGCGCGAGGTGGGCTGCGTGACCGCAATCTGCGCCGCATGCTTCACGCTGCGCGCGGTCATCGTGGCCTGGAGCGCGTTTGACGCAGAGGACGCTGATCTGGATGTGTTGGACCACCCGCTGCTCAACGTGGTGTACTACACCGCCTGCGAGCTGGTGCCCTCCGCCCTGGTCCTGTACATCCTGCGCAAGCTGCCGCCGCGCCGCTCACAGCAGGGCTACCAGCAGATCCCTGTGCGCTGAGTGAGGAAGTGCAGCATGTGGAGCGTGGATTGCTTGCAGCTGATGACTAGATCAAGGGGCACAACCAATCAATGCTTGATTGTGCCCAGCAATGGAGCATGAATCTTTGAGCAGCAGCTTGTGGACTACGTGGATGTTTGGAGAATATAATTTCATGCAGATGATCTTGGACTCATGAGTGCTGCGTGATGACTGCATTTGTACACATATGTCCTTCCAAGGTATCTGGGAGCAAGACTTGCTAACAGACTAGGTTGCCTGCTGGCCACAATAGAATGAATGTCTTCATCCGCGGATTGCTTTGATTCATGCATGTTTGCTTCAGCATAATTGCCGGAATGTCAGCCTGTATCGGTGCACACGGTCAGACATTCAAGCAATTTAGCATACAGTAGAGCAAATGTGGTGGTAGGAGGAAGATCAAGTAAACGGGTTTATGTAATGCCTAACAGGCATGAAATACGCGGAGTGCAGCAATTTTAATGGAAGTTCCACCTGCCGAGTAGCCATGATCTCTGGAAACTTTACATCTCTGCTGTAAAAAAGAGGCTAACGTAATTCAAGGTGTGCAAGAAATTGAATCTGACAACCAGACACTGACCGTGTCCAAAATTACACCAGATCCATACTAGTTGGGACTCTTCACAGCCATCTCGCACTTTAATGCGCACCAATCACGATGATACAATTTGAATGTACAGTTCTGGGGGACCCCTGGGCACCATGCTAGAGTGGCTCATCCCAGAAGCTCTCAATGCAACAATCACTGATCTATCTACCAAACCCCCAGGCATGGTGCAGGAAGTATGTGCCAGTCAGTCTTTTGAGTCCGCCCATCATGCAGTGTCTCACCGCAGCTCTCCTTCAGAAATACTAGCTGAGAGTGCAACGCAGCGCCTAGCAGCAGCCCTTTGACTGCTTGGCAGAAGCAGTGGTGCTGCTCAGGTGGACGTTGCCTGATCCGGATCCGGCAGAGGGGCTGTCAGTCTGCGAGTCCCTCAATCTAAGCATGACATCCTTGGCGATGGACTGGAACACCTGCATGCACACACCAAGATTTCCTTTCTCCTGACGAGCGGAAGAACATGAAGTACTTTTGGCACAGCTTCAGGAGCAAGCAACAACACCCCTGGGGATGCACAAGGGCATAGCGTAGAACACGTCACGCTCGCAAAGTGCGCTGCTCTGATTGGCGGTAAGGTATTTGGCGTACCTCGTCCACCTTGATGTTGCTCTTTGCGCTGGTCTCAAAGAACTGGATGCCGAACTCGTCTGCGAGTGCCTGCCCCTGCGAGTACGGTACTCGCCTCTTGCTCTCGTCCATGTCACATTTGTTCCCAACGAGTACCTGTGCACCATTGAACCGCCACCTATTGAGCTGCTCTTACTTGTTTGCAGACTCAGCCATGGACCCTGAGTGTCAGAAATACAGCCCTTAAGCACGGAAATGGATGTCCACTCTTGCTAAGAGCATTGTCAGGCTATCGTGATCACCTTGTTGACGTTATCAGAGGCATGCTGCTCGATGTTCCGCATCCAATTCCTTATGTTGTTGAATGATGACTCATCGGTCACATCATATACCAGGAGGATTCCCATGGCTCCTCTGTAGTATGCTGTACATCACCAATAAGACAGGCATCAGTTACTTGGACCGGCACCAGCTTATCAGCTGAGCTTTAGCTTTGACAGGCTTTCTCCCAGTATAATCCCCTAATGTCACTTAATGGCTGGCATTCTTACCGCTGGTAATTGTCCTGAAGCGCTCCTGCCCAGCTGTGTCCCATATCTGAAGCTTGATCCACTTGTTGTCAATGAGGATTTTCTTGATTTTGAAGTCAATCCTACAGGCACCAGACCAGTCAACCCGAGCGACCATGATGTCACTCATCTCCAAATTCCAACGCTACAATACGCTGGGTTATCGCAAGAACGCATCCGAGGACCCAAGGGGAATGGCATAGACAGACCCAATTGTGGTGATGAAGGAAGACGTGAACGAGTCCTCGGAGAACCGCAGCAACAAGCAGCTCTTGCCAACACCTGCATCGATGGAAAGGTACGGTAAGAGTTGGGTCATGAGCTGCAGGTACCACACCCAAACAGTGAGCCAAAACTTCCCAGGCACCCAAAACCCACCGCTGTCTCCAATGAGCAGGAGCTTGATTAGATAATCGTAGTCCTGCCGACGTAGAGACATGGTGTTGAGTTCTGGCTCCTCACTGCTGCCCCATGCCTTGCCTCTTCGGTAGGTCTTTCCTCTCCAGCTTCATCTTGGCGACAAGGGCGTTCTTCTTGACCATCGCCGTCGTGGACCGTGGACCGTGTTCCTCTTCATCGGATTTCAGCAGCTGCAACAACATCCAGGGCGATCAAGGGACAGTGCCCAACCCAAGCAGCTGCGCACTCCTTGTGGGGTTTTATGTCGGTGCGGATTGATGAATAGGGTCGGTTTGCCTGTCGGGCTGGTGTTTGGGCTTCCGTAAGTTTACTACTTGCCATGGGGGGCTGTATGAGCTCGCCAGGCGACGGCAAACCAGATGGCACGCCAGGAAAAATTGCCGGACATGCCGCAGCAAGGGGCCCGTCGCCCAGTGATGCATTCAATTATTCCTCGTCAGATCATCCACCACAACACGTTGTGAGTATGCCCATATTAGAGCCCCCACAGAGGATGTTCCCAAGACAGACCCTTCAAGAGCTCGCCAGTGTCGTAGATAGATATGAATGAGCTGTCACACCAAAAATGCAGAAATATCTCGGGATGTTATGCAAAACCTGGATGTCCACACTTTGCAGGAACTGCCTGCAAGAAAGTCTCTGTCTCAAGCACTTGCGTGTCCGTGGCACGCAGGTGAAGATTGCACTATCTTGCAAAAACTTGGCAGTGGCTGAGACCACTGGCTATCTGCCCCCAGACCCATATGCTATCCTCTTTGCTGCGGATAGCAGAGGGAACTGGGAGGAAGTCTCACGCACTGAGACTCTGCAGAATAGTAGAGGTGCTGCCTTGCTGCAATGTGGTGTCTCGTATCTGGGCCCAGAGCATAATTGCAAGTCCTATGCATCCCACCTGGAATGCCCTTTCTAGTTGCCCTTTTGAGTGACTTGTTTGTATGCTTGCAGATCCAGACTTCGACGCTGCACTGGCGTGCACCTTTGTCTTTGAGAGGCCGCAGCGGCTGAAGGCAGTGGTATTGTCCAGGAGTAAGAAGAATGGGGGCGATTCGAGCCTGGGTTCGTCTCGGTGCCAAACTCAGCTACGCTGGTCCACGCATCAGCTTAATTTTGAGGAGGATTGAGAGCAAAAGACCTGGTGAATGACTTGTGGGGTTGTTGCAGGCGAGGCGGAGTTTACTCTGAGGGAGCTCGTGACAGCACGGGGAAACCGTCTGCAGCTCCCGCTGCAGGATGGGGCCTTGGATGCCTCATGCACGCTCATAGTGCTGGATTCCTCCGACCTGAACTCAGACGTATGTGCCGCCTCTTTCTGCTATAACCTGCCAATACATTATGAGGGGTGACACGCAACAGGCGTCCACCGCAAGTTGGGTGATGCTTCACCACGACTGAGGATACCAGAGAGTGTGGAAGCTTGGAACAGGGAAGTGTGGATCCCTAGCTTAAAGTGGACTCTCTTGACAGCAAGCTCGCGTTGAAGTCTCGCTGACAGTGAGGGCTTGTGCTGCAGTTTGTCGCGCGGCTGGAAGTACAGGAAGTGCCGCTGAGCAGCCCTGGCAGCTCCCAGGTCTTCCTGCGCGCGGTCAGGGAAGGCCGCGGCGGTGCCGAAAAGCCCGTCATGCAGACCAAGGTGCGCCATGTCCCCGCATCTGCATTTTCCGCCCTGCATACCTCCGATGTCGGTAGCTGCAGAGGGGGTGTAGTGCTGTAACCAAGATGGAGTGATCAGGCACTCTGCCGAAAGGGCTGCCTGCAGATGTGAGGGTACAGCAGAACGCTATATTCTGTGCAAGCTAAATGTGAGAAAGATGAGCAAAGGGAAATTTGCTTGGCACGAATCAGCCTCGGGGCATGCATGCAGTGCATGTTTCAAGTATAAATCCATCCTGCCAGGAGCTGTAAATCCTTGCAAAGTCAATCATCCTTTTCATAAATCACCGTATTGAATGAGCATTTCTAATCAGGCGCTGGCGTCCGGGGGCCGGCTGGCGTGGGCGGTGGAGGCGGGAGTGCGCGAGCTGTGCGACGGGGATTTTGGCGCGCCGCTGAAGCTCGAGGTGTGGGAGGCTGTCGGCGGCCGCTGCAGCCTGGTGGGCGCCGCGCGCACCGACCTGCGCTCGCTCGCCAGCGCTGACAGCGCGCACCTGCAACTGTCCGCCCAGGGCAAGGTGCGAGCCGCTGCGCTGCTTCAATAGAGGCCGTTGCTGATTGGGAAATCAAAGCAATCGGGATCATAAACGGGATGCTTCTGGGGAGGCCTCACGCCCACAACTGTTCACTGTTAACTGCCTGTTTGACACTACTTATTTGGACGAGAGTTGCAACCCGGATTCTCCGAACACGACTTTAGAAATAGCAGAGGGGCTCTTGTGCATTAAAAACAATGAGAAAGCAGATGGGTGTGGGTCGGCTCTATCAAAAACAGAGGGGTATGGGCAGCATGAGATGGCAGAGGGTGTTGCATCGCTGCCATGCAGCCCCTTTCTAGGAGAGCCGTATGTTCCGGTCCCTTCAGCTTCCATCTGTCTTCCGAGTATCGGTGTAGATCGGCCACTACTGTGATTGCAGCGGTTTGAGACTTCAATTTAGCGCATCTGAGGGTATTTGTGGGGCATTTTATGTGATAGGAGGCGGGTGAGATCGCCCTCGGGGCCGCGTCGGTGCGGCGGCGGCTGAGCTTCCTGGACTACATGGCGGGCGGCTGTGAGATCCAGTGCATGGTCGCCATCGACTTCAGCGGCGGCAACCCGCCCACCAACAACCCCGCCTCCTGCCACTTTGCAGGCAAGCGCACCTCTCCACCCTCGCTCTGGGCTCATGCAAACATGACGGTCACCGTCTTGTGCCGGTCCCTGCTGGCTCTACATGCAGCCCCTGAGTCAGAGGCGGCATGTAAAATTCCCTGTGACATGCAGACCTTCTCAACTTGCGTTCTATGTAAGAGATGGAATTGATAGAGCTGTTCCAGGTGTAAAATAGTCTTAGTTCCTTGGAGAGAGAATGCTATCTGTCCCTATGGTCCTCTGAATACCACGGGGGCTTTTGGGTTTCAACTCAAAACCCTTAAAAATGTGTTGAAATGCAGGTCCCGACGGACAGAGCGCCAGCGTGTACGAGCGCGCAATGGCTGCCTTTGGGGCGATCATGCAGTTCTACGACCCGCTGCGCTCCTTCCCCCTCTGGGGCTTCGGCGGCCAGGTGGGTTCCCCCTTGGTTACTCACATCAGCCTCCCTGCAGCAGCAAAAAAGAGCTTTGAAGAATATGCGCCACAACAACCGAGAACCCAGCAATCTTTGAAGGATTCAAAAGTTGACAGGAGGAGAACAAGCGAAAGGTAGCAAGCAAGGTCCTGCTGAGTGTGTCCCAGGAATTGTTTTGGGTTACGTTCTACAAGTTCAGTTGAGCAAGGGGTTAACTTATTCCGTCTTTGGTGCACAGGGCAAGCAGACCTGCTACGCGCTGAATGGGCAGGCCTTCCAGCCGGAGGTGAAGGGCCTGCGCGGCCTGCTGCGAACCTACAGGTGCCTACAACACATGCCTGCACAATACCTCATGGCAGCCTCTTTCTCACACACAATACTTACACCCAGACAACCCACCGGACCACCACCAGCAAATTGAATTCTCGCCAATGTGCGCAGTTGTGTGCTGGCTGTTTGTTATATCTGGGAAGATATTATTACGGCGTCCTCCAGAATGGTTGCCTGAAAGGTGTTCCCTTGGTCGGTGGTGCAGGAAGGCGCTTCACCGCGCGACGTTCACGGGGCCGGCGCTATTTGCTCCGGTGGTGACCGCAGCGAGGGACCTGGTGGAACAGCTCTCGCTGGTGCGCTAACATGCACATCTCACCTCAGCTATGGCTGCTTCATGACTTGCTTCATTCTGAAAAGAAAGCCGACAAGCTCCAGTGCTGCTGTTGTATTCATCTGAGTTGTCAGCCTCGGGAAGTCTTTCAAGTACTGTGTTTCGGCTTTAATTCCAGGGGGTGCAGTGCTGAGACTGGGCAGATCAAGTAATATATAGTATAATTGTGTATGGATATACCTACATCCTGGGAAGTGGAAGGTGGAATCCAAGCAGCAAACTTGATGTGGCTGTGGGTGCGTGTGGTGCAGGTGCAGCACCGCTATTTTTTGCTGGTCATCCTGACGACCAGCGTGGGTGACGACCTGGAGGAGTTCAAGGCTGCGCTGATGCATGCTGCTGGCGAGCTCGCGCTTTCTGTCGTGGTGGTCGGCATTGGATCGGCGGACTTTGGCCCTCTGGAGGTGCGCCTGCCTCTTTTGCTGCTTGACATGCGCCCTGCACATGCATGCAGTCGCTGTTCTTTGGCGTGGGATGATTGCCGCCATATGAATTGGTTGCTCTCTTGAGTACCACAGCCACACTGAGGCTGCTCAGCCGCACATGTGAGCGCTGCATGAGTACTTGCAGGATCTTTTGACCCCCGATTGCATTTGATGAGCACAGGGTGCCGCGGCAGCAATGTTAGCTGGGGCCAACAGCCCTTGTTCCAGAACCTTGGTGGCGTCACTTCTACCTGGCCTGACTACTAGCCGACCCTCAGAAATTGTTCATGTTGATTCAGGGATTTAAAGTGAAGAATGTATGGTAGGCAATGAAAAATAAAGTGTTTGCGCGCGCAGGCGGCGGTGATGAGCAAGGGCGGGTCGGAGGCAACACCTTCGCGCGGAGGCGGCAAGGCCCCCAACGGCCGCGCAATGGTCCGCAGCAGCCTCGACACGCGCAACATGACGCAGTTCACCACACTCTCGCCCGAGTCCGCCGCCGAATACGACGCCGTCGCGCAGCGTCTCTTGTCCCGGGTGCGCGCCTCGTCAGCGCTTCTCGACATCAGCGCAGTTTAAAATCCAGATTCAAATGATCACTTATGTGCTCCTGCTCCTGGGCCGAGGGATCAGCGCATTCCAACAGGTCCAAAACGAAATGATCGCATGTTGCTGCTGCTCCGGGGCGAGGGATCGTTGAGTTGCTGCTGCAGAATGCTTGCAAGGCAGGCCTTCTTGTCAGCGCATCCGCTCAGATTGCCGTGATGTCTGCATGTGTGATTTTTAAAAATGCTTACCTGGGATCATCAGAATCCAAGACAGTGGGGACGCCGGAAGGCGTAGGTGCTGTGGGTCGCCTTTCTGGTGAAAAAAAAATCAAGGCTGCATTAGCCACAGCCCGAATTTGGATTAATAAGGCTGTGCCCTGGGCCCATTGCTGATTAGAGGAGTGCCGGTTTTCTGGCTTTGTGTCTTCAAAGAGACTGCTTGAGCCTCTTTTAGGCCAGACAAAGTGCTCCTGCGCCTAATTTAGATTCACCATGGCTTAACATGGATATTACCCTGGAGATGCGCATGGCTGAGAGATGTGTGCTGTGTGGTGTGCAGCTGCCGAGCCAGTTCATGGAGTACTTCCACAAGCGGGGGATCATCCCCAAGACCTTCAGCAGCGATCTGGTGCAGCAGACCAAGGCGCACATCGCGCGGGCACGCAGCAACGAGCAGTGAACAAAGCAGACAGACTCTGCCCGAGTGTGCGGAGAGGCAGAGACCTCAAAAGCAGATGGCTCTGCCAGAGTGGCGAGGCAGAGGCTTTCTTTCTCAAATACTCTGGATATGGCTCTGATACATTCTTTCCACTTGATGGCTTTTCTACTGGTGAGGGCTGCTTCGGCAGCGGAGCAAACTTGAAGTTACCTCAAAGGCTTGCAGCAATAATGCCAATTCTTCCCGCTTTCGCGTGTCGGGGTATTTGCAACAAAGCAAGTCTGAGCAGCAACGCTGCATACTTGAGACCCACCCAGTTCATATTCTGGGGTGAGCGCAATATCGGCAGAGCAGGTCCGGGAGACGCATCTATATTCTTGCCATGGATTTGCAGCATCCGTGTTGTTTACTTGTTTACTTTCAAAGCTATGTGATGTATGACCCCAAGAAGTTGTCATCAGCCGGGCTGATTCAGTCTGGAACCTCGTGTTGGAACACTTAGAATTGCACAGCTGTCGGCAATCACCCTCTGTGTCTTTAAACGTGCAGATCACTGAAGGGCATGGAAGTGAGTGGCAGTCAAATTCTACTGCACTAGATCATGGGTGTCTGATCTGTTTGTCGTGCGGTCGTGATAGGACAGTGCAACATCGATCACTGGTAAGTACATTTATTACAGCAGATTTTGGGGCCAGCGCTTGTCAATCGCGAGTGTGCAACAGTATGTGTTTGGCGTGCAAGAGGCTGCTTTACATTGTCCGCATGCGCTCAGCGACATATTGCAAATGTCTCCTGAGATTTGATCTACCACCACCCTGAATTTAAGTGCCATGCTACACCTCATGCATGCATTCACCATAGATTGCATTGCCCATATGCATACCATGCCACCTCTCATTGAAACACCCTGGGGCATTCTCACATGGCATGCATCCGAGCACACACCTTCACCAAGTACCTAATTTCAGATGCCCATGTCTCTGAGTTAGGCAACGCCTCAACCTGCAGGCAACCAGCTGGTGCCAACAACTAATCAAGTGGCAAGGGCAATTGCAACTGTAGATAACAAAGGCCCACATCTGGCACCAACGTAAATGTCAACGGCTATCTCTCAAGTTATCCTGGGCTACTTGCAAGGTGCAGACATTGTGACGATGCAGCCATTCATGTGGCAGTTGGACATTGTTGGTGTTGCACATTTTGTGATGGATTGTTT
>JADEYI010000475.1_pt1 | contig 55117 bp, 53 predicted proteins | sample 8542331 | NCBI WGS metagenome assembly JADEYI01 (sample SAMN16510988, study PRJNA670497) | mine drainage metagenome | isolation source: biofilm near Copperflume 1 | place: Germany: Marsberg coppermine Kilianstollen | collected 2018-02 | reverse complement strand
CACCGTGCCCACGGTTGATTGGGTCTTGCTTGGATCTGGCGAGTCCAACAAGGGGAGAGGATTGTGGCAGCCTTCAACTGAAGCTTGTCTGCAGGACGCACCTTGCCTCTGGCAGGAAAAGCGTGTAATAATAACAATAATAATAATATTGCCAGACAACAAAACACTGAGCCACTGCTGAAGACACCCGTCTGTAAGGCTACTACATGTGCCTGCAGGTTTCTGGGCCAGATCAACCCGACGGATTTCTTCACGCGGCTGCTGTGCAGCATCGTGTACACAGGGCTGGCGCCAACGTCATTCTACGCTCTCCCCCACGGCACAGAAGAGCACTTTGACGGCCTCCCGGTCGACTTTGTGTCGAGCATCATCTCGGCTGCCGCCCTGGCCGAGCGGTCCGGCATCTCCACCTACCACGTGGTCAACCCCCACTGGTACACCCCCCCAATGGGATCTGTAGCTGTGCTACTTGTTGTCTCTAGGTTTGCTTCATGAGTCTTTTACTCTCAGCAAATGTTGCCGCAGTAGATGGCTTTGTCCAGGCCACTCTTCTTTGAGATGCGTGTTGGCTGTAGTATGTTTTTTGTGCAAGGAGGACCCCTCAAGGTCTCGATTGGGAGACGTGTTGTCTGCACATGCCCGCAGCACTTTATTACTTCTGTCTTGCGTGTCAAATATCGCTCTTGGCCTGATAATGCAGCCCGTGCATGCAGAAAGTCGGCTTCACATGGGTTGCTGCATTCCCCTCTTAGCACAGAATACGGCACCTTTGAAAAGCAGCAAAATTTCAAAATTCAAATTGACGAGTTGCAAATTCCTGCAGGGATGACAAGGTCTCCTTGGACGCGATGGTTGACTGGATAGAGGCGGCAGGCTACAAGCTGCAGAGGTTCGAGGACTACTGCGAGTGGTTTGCAGCGTTCAAGGCCGCTCTTGAGAAACTGGACAAAGGCCTGCAGGGCAACAGCAGCCTGCCCATCATTCACCAGTGGGAGCAGCCACTGGCTCAAACACCCGACCTCAAGTGAGCGAGCCTACATATTCCTGCTATCCTGTTGTGCTCTCGGACACACTGCAGGACAGCACAGGACCAGAGCTGCTCACAGCGTGGACACTGTCCCGTGACACACTATGTGGTGTTATGCCCAGTTGATAGAAATGCGCAGACCTGCCAGCCCAGCATTGGGATCTGCCTGCCGGCTTGGATTGTCTTTTGCAGCGCTGTTCTCCCCAGGCAGCAGGGCAAGCTTACTTGAGTGTCGCACTGGGCTTTGCTGTGTAACTGGACTTGTTCCAACATGCCCTTTCTGATTTGCCACTCCTGCTGAGGGCTCCTGCTGTGGCCCCAGGCGTCGCATGTTAAATACAAACTCTTTTTGATTGGGAATACCTTACTTTCTGTCGGCGCAGGTTTGATGCGACACAGCTCCGAGCAAAGGTGAGTGAGCTGACTCAGTGGCCAGATGTGCCACACCTGGATGAGGCGTTCCTGCACCAGAACCTGAAGCACCTTGCAGCCCTCAAGATGATCACCCCGCCCTGAGTCACTGCTGCGCATGCAGCTTGGTGCACTTTGGGTCTGGCATGTTCAAATTGGGTTTCACGGTACTGTCAGGACCTGTATCAGGATTGCTGACAGCTGTGGGAGCCGCCCTTACACAATCAGCCCGCCCTGAACTGCTGCTGCGCATGCAGCTTTCTGTGCCTGGGGTCTGGCATGTTCGAATGTGAACTCTCAACAGCAACAGTATCAGCATTACTGACAGCTTCGGGAGCTGTTAGGATGAACAGCACTTCATGATGTACTGCCATGCATGCAGCTTACTGTGCCTAGCGTCCGGCATGTCAAAATTCCAAGTATCAGAAATCTGCGGTTATGTTTAGGCCACCGTACCAGGCTTCTGTGCATGCGTGACACAGCCTGGCACTCCGGGCCTCTAGGAAAATCTCAGACAGTCTCATAGAGTCTCAGAATCACCTGAAATGCCACAAGTCCTCTGTGCCTTCCTGTTCAAGCAAGGGGCAGCATTGCAGGATTTCAAAATTTTGGGCTAAGTACTTTGGTCCTGTCTGTGTCTGTGTTGTGAAAATGCAAACGGTATCTGCTTCAGGAAGCACTGAGTATCATTTTTACTGTACACAAATGCTAGGTAGAAGTGTCGGGTGTACATGTCCTAGACTAGAACAGCAATGCTTCATTCATTTGAGATCAGCTGACATTGGCTTCTTGCATGAAGGGGCATGTATCAGTTGGAACAATTGCAGATTCATTTTTTCGTCCTTTCTTGGTGCTCGCACTGCCTTTGTGCCTTGCATTCTTTCTGTGCCTGGGGGTATCCAATTCTGAACGCTATGTAAATGTAACAGTGCTTTCACCTATTCAACAATGCGTGCTTCTGATTCTGGCATTGCCATGCAAGTCCTCACGTGGAGCATCTAGCAAGACAGGCAAGTATTTGTTCCGATGGCTTGGATGCATTCAAGAAGTGACCGACATTCAGTATTTACAAGACAGTGCTGATGTGTTGCATGTATGCTGCACACAAACTTGCTACCTAGTTTATTGTACAACAGCTTGAATGCCTCTTAACGCGGTTATCCGCATTGAATCTACACACAGGTACATACAGAAACAAAGAAAACGCCAGCAGCAGGCAAGCAATTCTCTAGGATAGTATTGAACATGGTCACAGAAAAGGCACAGTGCGTTCTGCAGAGCAGCTGCAGGCAGAGGCTGCAGCAAAACCAAACCCCGTTTTGCGGATCATCTGCAGGATTCGAGCAGGACTACGTCAGTATATAAACTCGAAACTTGTGCTGCTCCCGGACAGCCGGGAGAGAGAAAAACACTTGTCTTTCCTTGCAGCACCGGGTAGATAAAAACTTCAGGCTTACGTTTGAAATCTCATGCTTCAGAACTCACAGTTTCTCAGCCTTACAGGTCAGCATGCATCAGCTTTTATCGGCGTGTAGCCCTTGCTTTGAAATTCAAACAGGAGCCACCGTCGCCTCGTACTCAGCAACAAACTGGCGGAATTGGCGAGCGATTGAAATGTCTGGGCTGCACCCGGTATTGCGCGGCAGTAGCTCGCACTGAGCGTAGTGCTGCAACGGATACACACAACAGGTCAGCTAGCCAAACCCCGCGTAGTAGTGCCACCACTTAGGTTAGCAGGGATAAGAAGAATGCAAAGGGAAGAGGGCAGAGCAAGAGAGCAGGCCAGCACAGCACATCTGCCGGCAGCAATGACATCAGCGCTGACGTCAGTGGTGATGTCAGCGCTTGCGGTTACTGTGCAGCTCAGGAAACGCAGGCGACCGCGGGCGCATTAAAACCAGCAGTGGAGCATCCACAGCAATCCAAGAATGACAGAGGAAAAGGGCAGCAAGCCCAAGACATGCAAAAACCCACCAACATACATCGAGCACTGCAATGCAGCACTAGAAGGAGGGGAAAAAGACAAATCTCCAGGTACTTAAGACAAGAATATTCCGTGTTAAAAATTTAAAAATCCTGGAATGATTGCGTTAGGGATGACCTATATTCCATGAGATTGACATGCCATTGGTGGAAATTGCCAAGGCAGCGAAGGCTGGAGGGGGAAATATTGAGAGGCTGCTGCAACGCACCTAGCCCTGAGGGCTGGAACAAGCGTTTGGATGATCATGATAAAATCATAATAATGAAATTAATTCAGAAAGGCACTCACCTGCAGCAGCTGGTCGGCCAGAACGAGCGCAGCCATCGCCTCGACCATGGGAACAGCCCTCGGCACGACACAGGGATCGTGGCGGCCTCTCGCAATCAGTTCCACCATCTCTCCGTCGCGGCTCACGGTGTTCTGCTTTCGGCTGATTGTGGACGTTGGCTTGAATGCTATCTTGGCCACGATGTCCTCGCCATTGGAGAGTCCCCCCTGAATTCCCCCCGACCTGCGCGCATGGAGATTTGAATTTGAATTTGAAGTTGATAATTGAAGTCGAGCCTGGGTGCAGGGATTAGGGTGACTGCCAAGCGGGAAGCAATGAATGATAACTTGCCGGGAGCGTGTGCAGACAAATGAGTTCAGTAGAATGTTAGGATAAAACACAGCTTGTTACGTGTAAATATCTCCTTGATTGCATGGCAGAGGGACTGCGAGAAGCCAAAAATCACAAAAGCTGGGGCAGGAAGGCAAGATCCGGGCAATAGCGCTGCAGAGATTCAAATTCAAATTCAAACCTGACTGGAACAAGGACAGGATTTGCAACAGGTTGCCTGCATTTTGGTATGCCTTCGCAACAGCACAAGGGGATCAAATTATTCTTGAGGATCTGACCGCAGGGAAAAGCAAGAGATTGCGGAAAGGTCGATGTAACTAGAGAGCCCTGGCCCAGGGGTGACCAGGGGTTTTGAGGGTTTTTTCGCACCTGTTGGTGCGCGTGCGGATGACTCCATCGTCCATGAAGAACTCGTCATTGTGCTCGCTGCCCAGCATCTCCGAGCCGCTGAAGCCACTGCCGATCTCCACGCCCTGCACAGACCGCAACAGTCTGGTTTCAATCATGCTCACACCACTTCCAGGTGCGAATCGGTGATGAAAGGGCAGTGTTGGTACTTAAGGCTACAAAGGCTCAGCACAGCATTCTCCAGTGCAGCTGCTGGCAAAGAAAAAATCACTGGGCATGGCTAATACATCAGCACCGCATTGTTAGGCTATATGACCTCCAGGGAATGTCAGAAAAACAATCAGATAGATGAGTGATCGCCTGCAGGGCTGACGCTGTGGATCCTGAGAGCCCTGGCCTCACTGAAGATGAGCACAGGCGCCCAGCAAATGTCTTTGAAAAGAGTCTGTGACGGTGGCACTGATCAGAAGCGCGCCTTTGCAGCGGCACTATTTTTTGCATCAGGCTTGTGAAAATAACAGATTGCGGCGTGCAGAGACGGTATAATGCTATGCGTGGCTGCACAGCAATATTTTGAAGCAAGGGATTAAACACGGGAGGGATTTTTCAACACGTTCCAGAGGAATCAGCACCGTGCCTTGGAGGCGGGGAGAGACATGAAGGCCTTGCACAGTTCGGCCTCAAGTTTGTCGAAGACCGGTGCTCCGAGGCCCTTAGGGCAGGCGCGGACCACACAAGTCACCTCCCCTCCGCACGAATCGCCGCGCACCCGCACCTCGTCGATTGCTGCAAACACCCCCCAGAAACCCTCGTCAATCCGCTTTTTTAACAAGACAAACATTGATTCTTCTGCATCACTGATGAAGAGGTAATCCCTAGAAAACGCCTTGTTCAAAGCGCTGCCAGCAAGCCTTGAATAGCCCTGATCAGCCCACAGTGAGCTTCGGCAACAGGAAATGTACTGCCGTAATCTGGCTGAAATGCATCGGAAGCTTGGTCTTCTATGAACACATACAGAGTGACAAGCACAGATATCCCAATGGCAGCTGTGTCTGTACTAACCCATTCTTCAAGCAAAACAGGCAGGTCATCTGCTCTCAGGTGACGCCCAAACCAAGAACCAGTTCTCTGTGCTAGCAATCCAGCAGCCTGCCTGTGCCCTTGCATTCATGACAGCGCAGCAGCAAGCACACTGGCTCTGTAAGTGTGGCAGAGCATTGCAGGAAATCCATGTCTGTGCCATCTCTTTTCTTGAAGTTACACGAGATAAGGAATACTCTGTTCCATTCTCAATGGATTTCAGTTTGGAAAGATGATATTGTGCAGAAAACTCACCTGCATACATGGCCTTGGCGGCTTCGGCGTCAGGGCAGCGAACGTCGTTGGCTTCAGTGTCTGCCAGAGTGAACGTGGAGTTGTCGACAGTGCAGCCCACGTCTTTCACCCTGCTCACATATGCAAGCACCTGCATACACCCAGCACAATTGATGCTGCTGTTTGCTGTGCAATGGAACAGTACTGCTAACAGGAGAATGGTGTCAGCAGCCGGGTTTTGCACAGCATACAGGCTGGCTTAGACAGCATTCTCTTATGCCCCTGAGTCTTAAACAAATTGGCGAGCAACTTGAGAGCACTTTCTGGGCGGACAACACTGCATCCCAGAGCCCAAAAAAATTAAATCATCGAAGTGTGGGATGTGAGACCCCGCACTCGCAAGCTGCCTGACATGCACTCTTGGATATCATCACTTGAAAGCAGACTGTTTATAGCTGCATTTGCACGGAGCAAACCAGCCGAGAACTGCCTTGAGTGCATGCTTTGTGCCTAATAACGCGCTGTACCTGACATGCATAGAAACTGCTCTGCTGTTTTTCTGTGCATTCTCTAATTCTGTTGGCAGTAGAAGGTGGAGGGTGCAGGTTTGAGAGCAAAAACCTTACCTCGACACCAGCAACGATGCGAAGGAGCTTCTTGGCGATGGCGCCTGCAGCCACTCGGCCGATGGTCTCGCGCGCAGATGACCTGCCTCCACCTGCCACCTGTAAAACTTCACAAATTAATATGCCTTCAGGGCAACAGTGTGCAGCGAAGGCTGTCTCATGCAGGTCACTGACTGTAGCACTAACGGTGACACATGCTGGCTGGGCATCACTCTGCTGTGAAGCTTTCTTGTGGGACGGCTGAGAAGAAATGAATGAGATACAGCCGCATTTAGAGAGGAACCACTACAGGTGGCAGTTTTGCCTGCAACATTTGTACTCCTGATGGTCAGGTATGAAAAAAAAGAGTGATCGTACCGCTCTGATGCCGTACTTCATGTCATAGGTTGCGTCCGCGTGGGATGGACGGTACGCAACGGACATCTCTGAGTAGTCCTGGGACTTCTGGTCGGTGTTGGGGACCATGATGCAGATGGGAGTGCCCAGCGAAATACCATCTGAGACACCAGAGTAGATCTCGCATGTGTCTGACTCCTTCCTCGGCGTCGTGATGCGGCTTTGACCTGGCCTTCTCCTGTCCAGTTCCTCCTGTATCATCAGAATGGATGCATAAATTGGCATACGGATCTGTTAATGCACAGCACAAAATTGCAGCCATCTGTCCGTGATGGACTCATCTGTCACGGACTTTTATGGCATGGTCATTGGAAAGAAAAATCGCGGCACAATAACGTAGAAATTATTCTTACCTGAATTTCCTCCTTTGTGATGGGAAGTCTGGGTGGCACGCCATCGATCACACAGCCAACGCCCTTGCCGTGGGACTCTCCAAATGTCGTAACCCTAAAGGAGTGACCGAAAGTGCTCCCAGCCGCTTTCGTGATGACCTTCGTTTGACGAGAGGTCCTTGGGATCGTGCGATACCCATGTGTCAGTTTATGCAGGCTGGAGGGCTGCACGCCGCATAGAACCTGCGAGGTTCGCATGGCGGAAGAGTGCTTGAAACAACTGGAGCCACTTCGAGTGTTGTGGAAGTGACGAATGTAAGGCTATTATGTTGATGTAAAACAAATTCAGTTGTCTTCTTTGCTACCTGGCTAGATGTTGAATGGAAATCAAAGCGCCCTGCGCCAGCGCCTGCAATTAGCGCCTGCCTGCCGCAGGGCCACGTGGGAAATTATGAACTTTGAACTTTATGGTGACAGCCTGTCACTTCACTTTTAGCTTTGATCATGCGTGGAGGGCTGCTGTGCAGCCAGATTGAGGTAAGTCACTGCCTTTGATGTCTTACGTGACAGTTTGCCCCTTATGAGCACTGCAACACCTGCTGCATTATGCACTCCTCAGAACAGATGCATGCAAATGTCCCGCCGTGACTCTCTGCATGCATGCTGCTCTTCTCTTGCTGGGCCGAAATCTGGAAGCAGGCCTGCTTCCACTAACGCTGGGCACTGAGGCCCTCTCACATCTTTTGACATCACCAACATTTTCAGCAGACCCTGTCATTACTGCAGAAAGTACTACCAACTTTTAACCATCTCTAAATAACACTTTCTATGCGCGCATATTGCACCCGCCTTGGACCAGCAGCCCTGGGCTGTCACCAAGCGACAAAATGGTGAGGTCTGAATGTCAGCAGCTGTGTGCATGCTCTTCAACAGGATCTTGCATGCCCTGAGAATGAATCTTGTTTGCACCAGCAAGGACAGCAATCAGCTGTGAGCATTTTGCCCCGGCAGTACTGTGCAGACAGCTGTGACAGTAAGCTGCATGCTTGAGGCGACAGGGGCATTGGAAAGCTTCCAAGGATACCCTCGCTGTGTACTGTGAGTGCAAGCCGCAGGGCTTGATCTGCTGTGTGATGCATTGTTCTGGACCACAGGAGAAGCGCAACAATTCTTTACAGTTCCATAGTTCAAACTCAGCAGCCGCAGGGCCGCACAGCTACAAGTGTACATCTAATCTATAATTAGGGTACAGTGCCTACATGAATGCCTCGTCTGTTAACACAACAGCCCTTGAAGGGCCTCAGTACTGTAGTAGTAATATGGGCATCAGTAGAAGCAGGCCAATTCCTTGAACTAATAGCAGAACCAGGACAAACCCGCAACAACCAACCACAACGGATGCTGGCACAGACTTCAACACTGCACCCGCATTGCAAGCAGATTGCACATCTACACTGTAAGAGGCTGCCAGCTGTCGCTGCCCCGGCCGATTAAAACACAGCCACACTCAAATAATTAGATACAGCCTGGCACCCCTTCATTCTGTGTTCCCGTTCAAAATCAAACAGGCCACATCCAGTAATGTCACCCCAGAACAAGCACACGTCTGTTTTTAAACCTGACTGACCTCACTGCTCTTCGCTTCAACCTGCCCACAAGACAATGCACCTCCCATGTTCAACTGTCTACGGGGCGCGAAGAATTATTGCAACCAGACAGATCAACTCACTGCACGTTTGCATTTGCCTCCTAAGCGAGACAGTTGCAACACCAGACTCTCACAGGGGGCTGATTATTTGCCTCACCCGGGAATAACACAACACACCCGAGGTGTTTTGCCTTGCACTATATATACAGAAACCTCCGCCTAGAACACTGCAACTTTCTGCAGGCTTCCTGCTGTGCTGACATGTCTTGTAATACCCGAAAGCTTGAAGCTTGAGCAGATTCTAGCTGCGTCCATGAATCCCCAGCACTTGCAAAGTGTCATGCAAATTGACAGGCTGACTCGTGAATTTGCTGAAGAGGCTGACCGCTGGAAGGTTTGTTGTCACATCTGCATTGGGCCCAGGTATTCCTCGAGTGCTGGAGAGAAGATCTCATTGATGAGAGTCACCGGCTCGCCGTCCCCCCAAAAGATGTATTCCCTGCCCCAAAAGGGACCCGCATGCCCAAACTTCCTGCAGCAGTGCAGCAGAACAGATCAGACACCGTTTTGACCTTCCAAGAGTGTCTGCTCACAGGTGCCTAACACAGATGCTCACTTGTCAGCTTTGCATGCAGCATACTTTCAGCACTTCAGTAACAGTCACAGGTTCCTGCAATTTGCAGCGCTTTACTGCACCAGGGGCGGGTACTGTCTGAATTTTTCGTGCTTCAGCACCGGTTTCTGCATGTAAATATTCAAAATATAGCAGGCAGAGGAGGATGCTCACTCTTCAAGCTCTGGGGAGTAGCCGCAGTAGAGCTGTGTGATTTCCCTAAAGAGCTCTGTGCATGTGGAGGCCAGGTTACTCCAGATGGGCTTCTGCGGCTCCCCAAGAAATCTGGGAATCTCGGCTGTGTTCCACCACGTTGTGGCGCAGACCAGGGCCATGCCCGAAACTGTCAGGTGCACCTGCAGGCGGACGCATTCTGTGAGCTTCAGCATCAGCTTCACGCATGGATGTATGTGTGTGATATTTTTTCCCACTTTTGCAGATGGTGCCCAGCACCGCAGCTTCTATGCAACAACAACGTTTAGGGAACATGATTAGATGTTTCGAATGTCTTGGAAATGAAAGCAGCTGCAGAAGCGAACCTCGCGCTGAGATCTCGGACCAGGGATGACTGCAACGTTGTCCGGAAGGCCAGCGACGTCCATGCCGATGTCTACTTGGTCAATGCAGTCCTGCACATTTTGAGTAAAGAGTTAAAACAGCATATCGCTTGCTCTGATTACAGGCCCAGTTCTTCAGAGTGCGCTCTGCACATCGGCCGGCAGCGAAAAGCGTCAACACCTCGGAAAAGCTGAACAACTTTATGAATTCGTCCAGGAACTCACCGCTTTCACGTTCTGTCCAGTGATAAGTTGAAGATGTCGACTGACAGTGCTGTCACTGAGCAGTGCCATCCTCCATCTGGGGCTGAGAGCAGGGGACAGTCCGTAATCGGCCGCATGCTCATATGTGCCCTGTGCCGGCACAGCTCAGGCTCAGGCTTCCAGGCAATACAAGCTCGAGAGAGGTAATTTCTTTAATACAATTATGCCTCACCTGATACAGGAGGGGCTTGTGCATTGAGTGTCTCCAGTCGGTGCCCTGCTCTACAGGCATGGGCATGGCAATGCTCGCTCCCGCTCGTCCTGGACATCTGTTCGGTGCACTTTTGACTGGGATCTTCACGCCCAAAGGCGCATTAGGCAGGATGATCCTGCTGGCCTGACCAGCATTCGCCTGTGACAGTGCGCTGATGGACATCACGCTTGGAACCATTTGAAGCCGAGCCCAAGGTTAGCGTGACGCTCGGAATCTTTCTGAGACAAAGGTGACAGTAAATGGTAACGGCGATGACACAAACACCTTAAAAAAATATGCGACTAAGATAAATTGATTGCAGGCCACCAATTGCTGGCATATTAGACCAAGCGGCCGTCTTATATCGGCCGAGCTGAATAAAGTGACCATGGGGCTCATGGGGGTCACGTGGGGGCAGTGAGCAGCATGGCACTTGGGCGGGATATTCCAATCATGGATGGGTCCCAATTCGGACAGGAATCGAGTCTAACGAAGCAATCAGGATGGCGTTTGTACTCCTGATGTCTTCGTACCTGACCTCGGCTTGGTGTGGGTCGCTGAACAGCGGAACACTGGGCCGCTAACCGTACAGGCCGCGAGATATTTATGGTGGACGACTTCACATGCGAGTGCTGCCGCGGAATTTGTCTGGTAAGCTCGAGTAGCGTCATCTCGACACAATGACTATATTACCAGTTCCTATCTGCCGGAGGATATGTGGACTGGAAGTAGTTGTCACGCTCTTAAGTAGAAGATATTGGACCATTGACAAAGATAAGGCTTACGGACGTTGGGGAACATTACGTTTTGGCGCTGCGCAGATGCTGTATTACAGTATTCTCGGTCAATGAAGGTGCATGATTACCTGCCTAGTGCCTTCTGCATCAGCTGAGGCGTGTTCAACGCAAGGCAGGTACTTCCCCGTCCGTACATGCCGCTCTTGTGTGTGCACATAATCCTTGTGACGGTCTCGCACAATGGCGTGCAAATGAACCTAAAGCACGCTTGAATGGTATTGTGTCTCGCAATGTCCGGTAAGGTAACCCAGGCAAGGTATGTATGGAACGACTGGAAAGCTTGCACAGGGAGACGATCTTGAACCCTAGCGAGCGGGAAGGACAAAGCACGGTCTGCGCCGCATTTGTTCGAGACAGAAGTGAATGAATTTAACATTTAACGACTTTTTGGTTAACCGGAAGCGTTGACAAGCTGGCTGCTTCACCATGGTGCAGGTGGACGCTGCAACGGGATGCTGCTCACCTTGAGCGCCAATATTGTCGTGTACTTCAAGGTGCAGCTGCAGTTGGCGTTGGTGGCGGTTTTGGGAGATTAATTGCATGTCTGCAACTTCCTGCTCAACCAGGCAGATTACAGACGCCCAGATCAGCTGTATCAAGAGACCATATGTGGCCCATGTTGGGCACAGACCTCCCGTCTTGTAGGTGAGTTCTTGTCCCCCGTGACCTTCACACAAACTAATTATGTTGATTACCCTTGACAACAAATGCTGCATCCGGCCTCTGTCCACTCAATATCAGCATCAAGTTGCATGCATGCTGACCAGAACACTCCTGCGCTATACATTTCATGTATTACTGCAGTGATGCACTCGACCTGCATAGTGAAATGAAGGATGTCAGTAGATAAAGGCAGGCTTCTCATAGGTATGCTGAACTTGTGCTCTGCTGTCTGGCAGGGGATGATCTCTGTCAGGGCACTGAAGCTGGTGTAGCTCTGGCACGAAGGGTTCATGATGGTGAGACTGCCACACCCTGCTGCACATCTGTAGCCTGTTCACCTATTAGCTTTCTATCACCCTGGCACGCTCTCTCTGTTCCCAAGAGGCTTGGTGCAAGTGCATATAAGCTGCAGGCAGAGATCTGCTTTGCCTTCTGGAAATATTCCTAGCCCCGATGCTTGCCCAGGCCTCTAGTTGGGAAATACTCAGCTGCACAAGCCTGTTGCATGGTTTTTTTTTTGCAGCTGTGCATGGTGCTGAATCAGCACTGCTGACTTGCGACTTGCAATCTGTCAGGCTAGCGAGTCAGCTGTGATTGCTGAATGAGGGACAGGCATGAGACCGAGTAAAGCATGTGTGTGCTCGCATCAGGGGTGACATCATCAGCGGGCAGGCCTCGAACTCGCAAACGTGCATGCCGGACCCGGCAGGTGACTAGGCAGTTTTTTGCCGCCCAGGTCAGCTTACACAAAGATCGCCTGTGTTGTGAAGCTCCTGTCCTGCAGGTGTGTTCTTGGCCTCTGCAACCTGAACCCTGTTATTTTTTTCAAAACCTCCAAGGCATCGTCTGCTCACGCTTGCAACAGTTCAAGGAAGGCTTATGCAGCTGACAAAATCATTGTTTTACTGCTGTCTCTGCTGTCTCTTCTTTAGTGCACTTGAGCCGACGTTGTTTGATGCCTGCTGCATTTTTAAAGCCTGTCTAAGCGTGTGATATGATACTGCAATGCCAGATGAGTCGGCGGTGTAAACAGTACGAGGGCCAAGCATGCAGCCGAGCAAAGTGTGCATGTGCTTGAAAAAGGTGAGCCTGATGCCATTCGATGACATCATCAACATCATCAACGAACTTCAAGCGAGCGTGCCTGGCTGATCGAGGCTGGTTCAGGCGTACACCAAGGCAGCCGGCACCCTCAATCTGCTGTAATGGCTCTGTTACAGGTGCTACTTGCCCTGTGTGCCTGATTGTGCCATTAATGCTTGATCCTACCTTGAAATTTTGCAGGAATCTGCCAGACCAAAAAGAAAAGTGTGTCCTCTAATGCCAGGCAAAGGAAGCAGCAAGTTTCCACCTGGCAGGCTCATCAATTACAGAGCTGCAGGCATTTTCAGCATTTCACCGATTGCTTCTGCACTTCCGTTTCTCCCTGCCCAGCACATCCAACCAAAGTGTTGCTGGTTGCCCCAAAACCGAGTTGGGCTTGCCTTTTGCATCCCTGTCTTGATGGAATGGCATAGGTGCACAGCTCTGGATGCTAGTGTCCAGAGTTATTATCAAAGGTGTCAGCTCATGAAAAACTGCAGTACCGTGACATTGGTGATTGAACAAATTCGAATTCTGTAATCCACAGGTGGCTACTCTGGGCTGCGGCGAATAAAGGAGGGGCGAATCAACACTTCATGGCCATGAGTGACGCGGACCACAAGTATCTGGACTGTGCCAGACATTTGCAGGCGTACAACCAGGCAGCAGTCACCCTCAATCTGCTGTGTGGGTTGACAACCGGTGCGCGCTGCATGCTCTCTGACCCGCAAAGGATGCTGCGTGTGTTTGTGTGTGTGATACACGCCTGTGCCACATACCTGGGTGAGATGATCGATGAATAGTTCTCCAGTGGAGGAATCAGAGGAACTGCTGCTTATTGGGACCTCAGCCATGCATTTTTGGTGCTGCCATGGCAGCCCAACAGTGGCCAGGAGTGAAGGCTCAATTGCGCTATACCTACATGCTGTGTGTCTCACAATTGCAGCTGTCTGTTGCTGCTGCTGCCTCCCGGGATCAGAGCTATGCTGTGATATTTCCATTCTGGCCGCCCAACGGTGCAGTTAGGGGGTGATGTCTGAGTGGCCAACTTTCTGCTCTGATCTTGTTTTCTTCCTGTGAGAAAGCCGGTGCATTTCGCTGTGTCTAAATTTGCTATATGTGTCAGCAATCTAGCTGCTGATGGAGCCTTGAGGCTGCCAAAAAAATGGCCCTTGTTGCAAGTTCAAATGCAAAGCCCCACTCAGTGCTGCAACACCCTCTAACCATGCAGGAATTACTGGAAATAAATAGCAAGGGATCTTTGTGAGATTCGATGGGTGGTGTGCACAGGTGTCTGTGGCGCTGGCATTTGCTTTGCAGCTTGGGCGTGGGCGGTGGTGCTATGAGAGCATTTGCGCATTGGAGGGCCCACATAGTTTAAAGTATAGCGTAGAAATTAAAACAATTTCACCACTTGTGTTTCCCTGCAGCTGGTGAATTTTGTGTCGCAAATCCTGGTTGTAGAAGTGTCAGAAGGTGTCACTCTATCGTGAGTCATCATGCAAGGAACGACGTGACGTTCGATCGGTTCTTTCGGCAGAATTGACCGTCTAGTCGCGTGTGTATGAGCCCACCATCAACACAGACGACGCCTGTTTGAAGACGAACCGTTCAAATCTTCACAAGCCTTGTGGCTCTCGCTCCTGTAATGTTCCTGTCAGTCCTGGCACTTCTTTTGTCACCTTCGACAACCAACCTTCTCAATCATTCTCACGCATTAAAGGTGACAGAATCTTGCATATATGCCTCTAAGCCACATCACCGGATAAGATTCGCAAGTTTGACGCTCGTTTCCCAGCCGCCTGGTACAACACGGACGTCACGTAGCAGCAGTGAGCACTCGCGCAACTTCCAGCACAAGGCTAATGTCGGCCATATTTTTCGGCCGAGTAGGCCGTGTGATGCTGGAAAGCAAATATTTGCGCAAATAAACACGCTTCTCAAACGGCAAATTTTTCTAGCCGGTGCGCAGACAGTTTCCAAACAGCGAAGGGAAGCCGTCAATGAAACGGTGCTTATCCTGCGGGACCTGAACGAGTGGCGGCTGATTAATCACAGGTGTGCTATAACATTCTTAAATTTCCTAAAAATGGTGATTTAAACTCAACTCAGCCGTCGTTGATGTGTCATACGCCGCCTTTCCTGCATTCCCATGGCCATGCATCGGAATGGGCAGCCGGCATTGCGTTTCGAGAGAGTAGCCAAAAGCCGGCGTGGCCGTCCAAAGAGGGAGCAGTGGATTCACGGAAATCATTTTGCCCTGTAGGCTGTCCGTAATGTCAAACTCCCGAGAGAGAGGAGTACGGCAGAAGGCTTTCCGCCAGCGTCAGAAGGTACAGCGGAAGTTCTTGTTTTGTAGCTCGAAGTCGAGGGCTTGGACCCCCTGCATACACTATTGTGCTAAATGTACAAACATCGCCGGTATGAACAAGTCTCCGACAATATGCGGCAGGAAAAACAGCAGGCGACGGAGCGTCAGCTGCAGGAGCTGTCTGAGCGGGTAGCGGCACTCCAAATGGAGAGAGACCAGCTGGAAAGGGCAGTTGAGTCTGCCACAAGCGGCCTGCAGGTACAGCAGATGCGTTGGTTTCACGTCCGAGAGAGGCATCGGGCCTCCGTCTCAATGGCATTTATCCGTCAGACAGACGAGCACTTGTTCCCTCAGGCCATACCCAGAGCCTAATGCACCTGCCTGGCACCATCACCGCTTCCCATCTGCATTCATTTTTTAGTTTTTGTCAGTCCTTGGACTCAATTCAAAAAGTATCTGTGTAATCTCATGCGCTCTGCACACAGCTGAGACTAGCTCTTCGTGCCTTTTTAATACCCCGTCTCAACAAGCCAGATGTGGCTGAACCTTATCCCTGCATTCAATAGGGCAATCCACTTCAGCCAGATGCCTGCAGTGCCCCTCTCACCAAGCTCATTCCTTCAGGCCTCCATCAAGTTTCAAAATATCAAGCAAGACAAGCGCTGCAGTGCTGCGTTGAGTGACAGAAGAGCTTGTGCGCTGTGCAGGGGTTGCAGCAGGGCGGTAGCAGCGCAAGTGCAGAGGCAATGCCACGAGATGGCGAGGTGGCAGTAACCTTCTGCTTTGGCGAAGCTTCCGCGCAGCTGCAGCTGACTCAGGGGCAGGTCAGGGCCCTCACAATCGAGGCCATGGCTGATATCTGGAAGGTGTGTTTCTTCTAAAGTTGCTGGCAGTCAAAGAAGCATCCACACAACTCATCCATTATGTTCAGCAACTGCTGTAGAGTGGGTTGCAAGCTCCTCTGCAATGCCAGGCATGCCTGTTGAGCCTTGAAGACAGAACATTGCCCTGCAAGCCCGTCAAATCAGTTGGTCATTCGGCTGATTCAGACCAAGTTTCTACAATCAGCAAATGCAACAATGCACCACTGTTCAGGGTTCTGCCTTTCATCCGCATGCTGCAGAGACTGTGGCAGCAATCTCAGCGCTTGGTCAGCAGCCAGGACCTGCACTCCCAGGATGCTCTCTTTCAAGTCAGATGATAATAAAAAATTAAGCACATGGAGAAATGTGTGTCCCTGCCTGTTTGCAGACACTGGTGCAAAGTATGCGGGTGGTTTTGGAATTGGCGGATGCTTCTCCAGCAGCCAACCGCCTGCGGCCACGACTAGAGGTGCATTCTCCCATCACATCTATTCGCTACCTCATTTTGTATTCATACTAGATCATTTTATCAAAGGCCGGCAGACTCAAAGCCAGAGGCCACAGGGCATACACGCAGGGGCCTTTTCAGCCGCATTTGCAGGGCTAACTAGAGTAGTACTCTCCGTTATATCTCATGATTCGTGCCACTATGGCCAATGCAGCCGGGTGTGAGCGGCATGTTGGTTTCAAGCCGCTTGTTCCTTGGGAGCACCGCAAAAGGTGCCTTCTTTGCAGAATTCGTGCATGGCACGTTCTCTGAGCAGCAAACGCCCTTGCAGCCAGAGTCAAGTACAATACTTCAGCCTGCATGCAGAGCATTGGGCTAAAAGCCAAGGAAATTGGCTTGCTGTTGCTCCTTCTTTTCCTCTGCAGCATCTGTCATGCACATACTTTGTGAGAGCCTTTACACAGGCACCACATCCTTGGGTGTCAGGGCAATCTGAGATGTTAGAAGCTGCATAATACTCATCGCAGTCGCTGAGTCAATATTTTTTCTCATTTTCCTGGGCGGGGCGAGAGACCCGTCTCAGCAACCAGTTGATTGCGCTTTAATTCATTACCACGGGATGTCAAAATAAGAAAGGGGTGTGCCTGGCGCAGGGATTGGTGCACGAAACAATGAGGTTCTTGTGGGCTCTGGCCGATTTGAACCCCCACATGCTACGGGCGCTCAACATTTGCAATGTGGAGGCCCCCGCTGCCAGCGTTGCACAGCCCTCCCTGAATGCACCCAGGGATTGGCCAGTCATCCTGGTGAGATGCCACCTTCACACTCTTGCCAGGGAAATTTTTGTCAAGGCTGCCTTGCTTCCCCCGCTGACCGCTTTCTACTGGGGCAGTTTAGTACAAGCCGAGAATGCCCATCTTGTGAAAATCTTGTGACATCATGTGAAGATCCAGACCTTTCAAAGGGACTGTATCACCAGCTGCCCCAGGCCTGCAAACCTGCATCTCAACTCCAGAGGTCTTACAAACAATTCAGGCCCCAGGGGCTCAACACTGCTTCAGGATGTTGTGAAGGGTGTGTCTTGGACGCTGCATGCTCCTGCAGATAATCTGTGTTGTGAAGGCAAGCGCCATTTGTGATGAGCCTAGAGGTACAGAACCTGAAAAGGCGTTCATATTGTCATGTACAGGCGCGCATGCAGCTGACGGAGGGGCAGGCGCATCAACTGCTGGCTTGCAGGCGAACGCTTCTGTGCGAGCTGGGAGTACTCATTTCAGAGTGGGACCAGTTGTGGTCAGAGCTCCAGGTGGGTCCAGCTCGCAATGTATTTGAATGGAAGCGAAATTTCAACAAGGTGCTCTGCAGCCATTTTTGTCCATGCTATGCTCCACTGCAGATGCAGCACGGCTGCCCTGCCCTTGTTTCATCAGCTTTAGTGGACCTGCAACTTCTCTGGCCAGGTGCTAGCACAGGTATTTTTCTGGCGGATTGCACCTGGAATCGGGCACTAAGCGCCGCACAAAGTGATATCCAATTGAGACCTGCATGCAATGATATGCGTTGGAATCTGAATTTGCCCAGCCTGTGCTGAGGGGAAGTGTGCTGTACTGAGCAAAGCAGAGTGATTACACAGTCATACAGCTTAATTTTAAGCTGTATGACTGTGTGATCCTGCATATGATAGTATACACTTTGGAATCTAGATATAAGGGTCTGGCTCTGAGGGGAGTTGTGATGTGTGCTGCAGAGCATCAGGGATGTGGATGAGAAGCCGGAGGGCGCAGTCAACCACTACGTGGAGATCGCGGCACTCATCGAGCGGCTGCGCGCAAACGTGGACGCCCTCTCAACCTGCCGAGCATTCTACCTCTCCTTCGCCTACACACGGGTGAGTCACCTGCCGAGCTGGTTTGAGTCCACAAAGGCACAGTGACGCTCAGTAGACGCACCTGTCCAGAGTTCAATTTGTTAGTGAACCGTGTAAGTATCATGCAATTTATGCCTGAGGGGTGCAGCGTGGCAGTGCCACTTTGAGTGGGAAGCTAAAGTTGAAGTAAGAAGGTGGCACGTCCTTCTGCAACAATCTCCCTTTCTTGCATGTTTCCTGGTGCTTGCATCACTGCTTTTGCATTCTGAAGTAAGACCTGATGCTTCCAACATATACAGACGATTGATTGGTCCTAGAAGGGTCATAGAAGAGTCCCACCGCTCATAGCTGCAGGCAACTTGCTGCGATCAAAACTGCATCTGTCAGGTCCAATTATGCTTATTGGGGAGGACATTTGTGGCTGCAGGTGCTATCACCGGTGCAAGTGGCGGGATATCTGGTGGAATCCTACCCGATGGGCCCAGACATGTTGTCCCTCGTGACCTGCCTCGCCACGCAAGGCAACGAGCCCTCCACCCGCGACCTTCTTTCCATGGCACGCCCCGGGGCGGCCGCCGCGGCCGGCGCCGGTTCTAGCGCGGCGTTCGGCGCCGGGGGCGGTTCTGCGACGGCGTTCGGCGGCGGGGGCGGGTCGCACGCAGCGTTCGGCGCCGGTGGGGCCAGTTCCAGCGCGGCGTTCCCTGCCTTGGACAGTTCTAGGGCGGCGTTCGGCGGCGGGGCCGGTTCTGCAGCGGCGTTCGGCGGCGGGAGCAGTTCTCACGCGGCGTTCGGCGGGCCGGGGGATTGGCGCCAAGCGCTGGTTCACCCCTTGCGAGTGCTGCACAGCAGGTCACCACCTGCCAGCAGCCAGCAAGGCCACAGCTGAGATGAGCCCATGCAGCTGGGCATTCTATGTTGTTTTCAAGTAGCTTATATATTCAGACACTCTCCATGCTTCCAGAACAGGCATAATAGGATCAGCTTGTGCAAGCCTGGGCCCTGTTTGGGGCGTTTGACAGGCCATGGGCAATGTTTGGACTTTCGGTGACTGGATTATTGGCATTGCACTCGGCCGGAGATTGCACCGAGGACATTCATTGCTTGCATATGTGCTGGTGGCATCTTGCAGATGTTTGCAGGTACTAATTCAATTGTTGTTAGCGCCTGTGAATGCGGGGAGGTTTCACCCGCGCCGGTTGACCCTCACAGGAAAGGAGCTTGAATTCAAAATTTAGATTTTTGCGGCGGTGTGCCACAGGGTCTGACTCGGGGTATCTCAGAGCTTAGAGAATGGTCCTGGGGTTAGGTGAGGATTAGGTAAGGGGCGTTGCCTCTAAATAGACCAGACGAGGGTGGGTGGAAAGGTTGGATCTGGTTAGGGGGCGAGGAGATACACAAGATGGGCCGCCGTCAGATTCAAGTTTGAATGCATTTTTGTGTGTCTGACTCGGTGTCAAAGTCTGTCCGACTGCACTGCTTCGGGGAAGCGCAACCGAGATCTGAAGTTCTCTTGATTTTGCATGCGCGTGGTCAGGTAATTGAGGCCTGCCCTGAGTTTGAAGGATGAGGAGTGCAGACATCAAGGCAGAGTGAGCGCTGTAAGATAGAGAGTTAGGCGGCCTAACGAGGGCGTTTGACGTTGGGTTGGCAAGATCGATTCTCTCTCGAGAAATTGCCCCTAGTGTCTGATGTGACTTGCCCCTGAAATTTGTAGGCTAGGTCCCCCTCGATCGGGGTTTGTCACAAGCTCCTTTGCACCAATTAGCTTGTGACTCACCCGTTGCCCAGGTGCAGAAGGCAGACCCCGGTCCAATGTGCTCTGTTGCTGAGTCATTGATGCTGGGATGACAGCCATGCACACAAGGCAGGTGCATGCAGAAGCCTTGAGGTGTAGTATATAGACATGTGCACTTGTATCATTGCTCTCAAGTCAGACTTAGATGACTCGGCTCGGCGATTGCGCAAGCCTTCTTTTGACCGGGCAGCGAAGCCTTGCAGATCTGAAAGAGTGAGAGTAGAGTATAGAATGTTTGCTTAGGCACTGAGTTTTGCCAAGGAGCAGAAAGCAGCAAGGCTGTGCACGTAGGTAGATCAAGGGAACTTTCACTGGGAACAATAGCCATTTGTGTCTTTGGACCTCATCCAATCATCTCATGAGTGACTGCAAGCATGCAATCATGAACGCATGCCATGATGCCTGATGCGCAGCACTTAGCAGTAGCTGCTTCTCATGCACATGATTGGCTTCCCCTCCATGCACATGCACTGTTTGTAATAGGCGCTACAGTACCCAAGGAACACCGCAGTTCCAATCAATGCGCATGCACCGCAAATCTTATGACTTTTGTTCAGTTTCCACTCACTAGGACCTCATTTCTGACAATATGAGGTCGGTACATATCACATATCCGGATACATGCCAAAATGGACTGTCGGGGAATGAGCATGCGGATTTTGCACTCTTTGTATGCCTGACAGATCGCCAAAACAGAAGGGGGATTTGAAAATCCAGGGTGGCACAGGCACCCAAGATTTTGCCCCAGGCACGTGACTTCTGTATAGGGATGTATTCGCGGCCGTCCTTTCAGCACAGCAGACTCAATCTACCTAGACTTGTGCGATCAAAGATGCGATCGAGAAGAACGCCTTGTCTCCAGTCAAGAGGAATTGCAGAAGATGGGTGGGCCGAAACGTTCGACAGTCTGTGACGGGCCGAAGTGGTCCGAGTGTTCGGGGAAGACGCTTGATAGGGTTTGCGGACATTACCCATTGGCCATACGCGGCTTCCACTTGACGACACTGCTTCAAAGTGCGTTTTTTCGCCCTTGATATATACTTGTGTGCTCGGAACAGACACGGCATTCCTTCGAGACCACCTGGTGAGGCATCAACTTGTGATCCTTGAAAGTGCACTCTTTCCAGAAACCTTCAGGATGTCGGCTCAATGGCATTTCATCAGCATTTTTTCTTTTGATCTTTCGAAGGTGAAATGATTGAAGTACCCAATGCCGTGTATCCCAGGGTACTGATTTTGGGTCACATCCTTACTTCTGACCAGGCCATCCTGGGCGGCTAAATGTTCCCTTCTGGGAAATACCGACTAAGAAGTCATCACAATCAACATCACTTTTTCAATGAAGACAACACTGCTCCCAATTTGCTGGGCATGCATATCTGTGCCACCGTGGGGACCTGCGTTGCCAGTGCTTGGCCGCAGCAATTTCTATAACGTCATAATGGGCTCATGCGCGGACGCCCCAATTAGTGGGTTTTTAGATTTGGGATTGATAGTGCTCCCAGAACGAGTGTCCCTGCCTTGCTCTCGCAAGTATTTCTTCGCCGTTCCCGTGAACGGGTGAACGCCTACCTTGAAAACTGCCGCCCAGAGCAAGTGCTCAAGGCGGACGCCCTTAAATGACCTCTTCGGCACCCTTCGACCTCTGTGTCAAAAGGATAGGTTCTTTCCTCGGTGATTCTGTGGAAGTGAGTATCTCTATCTTTATCCCGACTCCGAGTCGGGCAGCCGCTTTTTTCAATTTGTTTGTATGTGGAAGCACAAAGCAGAGAGCAGTTCCCACGCTTTCATCTGAATACAAACGCTGTGGTGACCGAATGTGCCTGTTGCGCTCCAGGAGCCTCGCGATGTCGGAGCCCAGCGACAGGGGACAACGCCAGAAGGCTTTCCGTCAACGGCAGAAGGTAGCGGGTGGTCATAAGCCAAATACACATTTTCTCGTCAAGACCGCTTTGGCTGGATCATCTGAGAGACTGCCTGATTCTCGAAAAAATGCTGCAGGAAAAAATGCAGGCAACACAACGTCATCTGGAGGACTTGTGTGAAAGGGTGGCTGCTCTTGAAAAGGAGAGAGACCAGCTGCAGAGTGCGCTGGAAGTTTCAGCCCGCGAAGCACAGGTAGAACATGTCTTTAGATTTGTGCGCTGGGATCATCAATTCAGCAATTTCCAGCTGTCACACACGCTTTCAAAGCAGCGCATTAAGTCCAGATTCACTGATCAGTGGTTTAAGATCGATGTGTCCACATTTATGCTTATGAACTTCTGTGATCATGCATGCGGGGCAACAGAGTTTCAGTGAAGTGCATGCTGTGCACAGCTGCACACTTGGAAAACACGAACTTCAAGATTGTAGATCGATTGAGTGGAACAGGAGCTTCAAAGCATCTTTCTCTGAAGCTTTTGATCATCTTCAGCTCCTTTATAGGATCATGGGTGCATCTGTGTGTTGGAAGCCTGATTTCCTGGCTTGAGCCCTTTCTCAATCCATGCAAGCACTGCGCATGGTTGATTAAATGAGTTTACCATTTTCCGGGCACAAATTTGAAAGTTATTTGGGTGCCGTTTGCTGTCACAGGCTGCTCAGGAAAGCAGCAGAGCGCAGGCAACGCCCTCTGGCGACGGTTTGACCTTCAGCTTCGGGGGAGCTGCTCCGCAGCTGCAGCTGACTCAGGCGGAAGTCAGCGCGCTCACTGTGGAATCCACTGCAGACATCTGGAAGGCATGTCTATTCCTTTAGTGCAATTCTATCAAACTTATGGAGCATCGTCATTGTTCATCTACCTGCAGCATGAGTACAGGAAGCCTGGCCTCAGCTTTCCAGTGACTGCTTCAATTTTCACAATTCTCATATTCTAGAGACCTGTTGCGAGCCACCTGAGGCTCACTGGTCTTTCAACGCCCATCGTCGTATAAAAAATTTCTGATGTATCCGTATTCCGTCTGCATTCACTGCTATCTGATCACCCATGACATGAACTATCATAGCTAGCACCCAACTCCGTGCTTTGTGATTCCATCAGCCTAGATCTATATTTGTGCAACTTAATCCCTTCATGAGTCAGTAGAGTAGTAAAACGATCAAGGGCACGTGCATGTAAACAGTCTGATTGCTGTTGCCTGGTTGTTGCCTGCAGACTCTTGTGCAGAACATGGCTTTGTTGCTTGACAAGGTGGACACTGCAAAAGATGACAGCTTCCTGCCTCGCCTCAAGGTGAGCAGGCTCGCATGAGCATGACTCTGTCTCAAGAAAGCTGGGTTGATTGAATGATATTGAGTGCTGCAGTTGACTGTTGCTCTGCTGCCCTTGCCGACAGGCAACCTGCTTGCATGGAACTCTTGCCAGTCACTCTTGCAAGCGATTAGTGTTGGTCTTAATGTTATGATTACTATCACACGCTTTTTCTGCGAAAAGGTACGTCCTGCAGACAACAAGGTGCACTTGAAGGCTGCCACAGTCCTATCCCTTGTTGGACTCGCCAGATCCAAGCAAGACCCCAAACAACCGTGGGCACTGTGCTCAGTAATCATACCGCCCCCCGCCAGCCGGGGCCAAGAGATGCAAACAATATCACAGTTAAATTCCATCTTGCAGATGTCTTCTTGCATCCCTCAGCCCATGCATTATGACCGCCTGCTTTTCTATATATATTCTAGCACCATTTGTCAGCGCCCTGCCGCCCTGCAAACTACTTAGAGCATGTGCCTTGTCTTGGCAGCATCATAGCATCGAGCTCAGCTGTGCAGACAATGGGGAAATGCTCTTGGAGCTGAAAATGTGCTCATGCCTGCCTTGCACAGGGAACTGTTGGCGAAGCAATTGGATTGAAGTGGGCTCTCGTGCTTCACAACCCCCGCATGATCGGAGCGCTGACCACCTGCAATGTTGAGTCCCCCACTGCCGCGCAGCCCTCCTCTGCCCACCCAAGAGACTGGCCCGCAATCCTGGTGAGTTGTCTATTATTCCCTTTACCTCCTAGCTTCCATCTTTATGATCCTCTGGCCTCTACCATTCTGAGGACCTGTGGGTAAGGCACCCCCATAACAGCGTGCATAGCAAGATGTGCACGCATTTGATAGAGTTGTGCAAGTCAGCAGCATAGGTACAATCACCTGCAAGGATAAAATTAGGCACGCCAGAGGCGTATAAGTTCTGAGTGAGAGTTCAAGGGCAGAAATACCAACACTTGCATCCGAGAATAAAGTACATTTTGCATTCACTCACATCGCCAGCAGTGGCCCATAACACCATGCCTAAGGGCTGAGTGGGTCTTGTTTGAAGATTGCATGTCCGACAAATGCTAGCATATATTGTCAGCATGTCCTTTACTGCAGCTCGTCAGCATTTGCACCTTACCTGCTGGCAGGAACAGCTGCGAAGCTGCAGTAGGCTTGAAGCAGCTCCTTGTCATTTCATGGCGAGCAGCTCCGGCACATCTTTGTCTTGAGATCAAGTCTGGGAGAGAATACGGCTAGTATTGCCATGCTTGACAAGGATACACTGTTGTTTGCCTGCCAGTGTTCAGCAGCCGCAACAGACAAGAAGTTGACCCCTGTGAGTGGAACTGTGCAGACGATATTTACCAAGGCCCCCTGTTCCTCACTGCTACATCCGAAGGCTCAGACCACTGTCTTTGGAAGTTTTACAACACAGTGAAAGAGTATCAGCGCTGTCACACACTCTGACTGTTCTGTGCAGGCGCGCATGCAGCTGAGTGAGGCACAGGCGCAAGAGCTGCTGACTGTCAGGCGGACACTGATGAGCGAGCTAGGAGGACTGATCGCCCAGTGGGACCAATTGTGGGCACAGCTGCAGGTGCACTCCTTTCTTCTAGCCTCGTCTACCAGTTATGAGGAGCCCTTCTGGGGCATTTAGGGCCGCCTCTGAGGCTAGGAATGGGCAGGGAATTGCAGTTGTAGCACTTGTGCATGTAGCTTGAAGTGTCCTCTAGCGTGCATGCCATTCATAACAGTGACAAAGTCAGCTGTGCAGCACCTCCGTCTCAAATATCTGTTAAATAAGGCTTCAAACTAACAGTGGCCCCGGCTGGCGGGGCCCGGTATAAGTACTGAGCACCTGCCGCACGGTTGATTGGGTGTTGCTTGGATCTGGCGAGTCCATCAAGTGGTAGGAATTTTGGCAGCCTTCACGTGCAGCTCATCTGCAGACATACCTTGCCTCTGGCAGGAATAGCCTGCAATTGACAAGGAAAAGTCTGCAGATATCTGCTCAGTAGAGAAACCGCTGCCCCTCAATACTGCAAGAACGTGGGCATGCTACACTTGAGTTGCAGTTTAGAAGGGCCGTGTGGATTTCCAGCAGTTGAAGATGTTGCAAACCAGACCTTTGGTGTTGAAGTACTTTGTGAGGTGCTAATACATGAAAGGCTACTTTTGCTTTGCAGAGTGTCAGGGACATTGAGATGCGGACGGATGTGACCCACTACGGGGAGGTGGCCGGTCTGACCGAGGGACTGCGCATAAATGTGCACGAGCTTTTCACCTGCCGGGCCTTCTACCTCTCCTGGGTGTACAACAGGGTGAGCTCGCCAGGCACCTGCCCATTGTTCTACAAGAACTTCACAAGCAGAAAACACATCTGGTGCTCGGCGTGCCCTCTAAGCCCACCATTCAATGAGTGCTCTGTGCTGTCATGGTAAAATTTTGATCAGGAGACAAAGTCACAGGCGGGAGTCCTGATCTGTCTTAGCCCTCCATACTTTGTTGCAGCTCTGCAGCAGCCAATTTTGATATGATCTACCTCCATGCCCATTGAATATATATTATTATACGCCTATCCAAGCCACAGTTGGCTTAGGTGCGTCGCAGCAGCGTTTCTATGACAGCCTTCCAGCTCGCCCATTGAATTATCTTCTAGTATCTCTGCACCAGTCCCCTTAGTGTCCTCAAAGAAATGACACTTTCAGCATGCTGCATATCCCGGGCACCTCCGATACAGCAATAAATCTTCCAGATGAGCACAGAGACATAACATCATGATGTGGTACGTTGGCACAACAGGTGTTGACACCGGTGCAAGTGGCAAGGTGCCTGGTGGCATCGTACCCAATGGGCCCAGACATGCTCTCGCTCATCACCTGCCTCGCGCAGCAGAGCAACGAACCCTCCACCCGCGAGCTGCTGCAAATGGCACGCCCCGGGACGGTCGCCGCTGCCGCCGCAGCCGCGGCCGGGGGCACTTCTAGTGCGGCGTTCAGCGCCGCTAGGAGCGGTTCTAGCGCGGCATCCGGTGGCGGGGCCAGTTCTACAGCGGCGAGCGATGCCGGGGGGGTCAGTTCTACTGCTGTGTTTCCCGTCATGGGCAGTTCTGCAGCGGCGTTCGGCGCGGCCGGGGGCGCTTCTGCAGGGGCGTCCGACGGCGGGGGCGGTTTAGGCGCGGCGTTGGGCGGGCCGGGTGATTGGCGCCAAGCTCTGGTGATACCGCTGCGGCTGCTGCACGGCAGGCCACAAACGCCTCAGTAAAGCGACGAATCTATCAAGTCACGGGTCAACTGGGTTCAGATGTGCACTTGCTCATTGCATAGCTTGCAAGACCAGGCAGCAGATGCGCAGAATGTGTGAGGAGCCACTGCCTGATTGACCAGCCAAGGATGGCAGTGGCTGCATGGAAAGTTTTGCCGTCATATGAACCGAAACAGGGTAAGGGTCGGCCTGAATAAGGGTAGGCCGGGGTTGCTAAGAGGTGGGAGGGAGGGATGACTAAAAGTATCTTGCTCCAATTGAGCTCGCATGTGCGCATGTGGTCTTCACGAAGTTTACAGGGTGCCAAGGGATGCTTCTCAGGCCTTCAATTTGAATTCAAATTCATGTTCTGGATCCGACAGCACGGCCTATCGCATGTGGCTCTGTCATTGCTTTACAGTTCTGCGGCTGTATGACAGAGACTGCAGCCCAGAAGACATGCACAAGTCTTTTGAAGTCTGAGGGAGAGCATTCAAGGTGCTCAAAGTAAGCAGATCGTCATGTTCTCAGGATGTGGTCTTTCAAAGCCTTTGGATCAAAGAGGGATGCTCGAGGGGCTTCCGATCAGCCAGAGGCTTCTGGGCTCTGCCCAGAACATTCATGCCATTTTGAACCGGTGGTAGGGTGGCTGCAGGGAGTTGAATTGCAATGGCGCAGGGGCACATACTGTGCTGTGGTCTGAGCCATCCTAAAACTATTGCTACATTTATTAGGCCCTGTCGAAAGCCTGCCTCTTGCGTCTTTGCAAGGGGCGGAGGCTGTTGTCCTGTTCAGCAATGCTGAGTCATTGCTGACAGGGCGCCAGCTGTGCATGCGGACGCCCAAAGGCGTTGCCAGGCGCAGAATTTTGATGGCATTGCACCCGTTGCAGCGAATATGACGCAGGCTTCATTTCAGTGGGGCAGGAAGCTTGCACAGGGAAAAAATTCCCATAGGAGTATAAGGCGTGAAGTGGGGAGTGTGTGACAAGGGCACTAGAGTAAAATATAGCTCAAGAGTACTTCAGACGAGCATATTGCAGGTATGCATGCATTAATCACATTCTCGTTGGAGGATATACTTGTGGTTCAATCAGATGTAAGTAATTGGTATACCTGAGGAGAGAATGCATACATGCAAGTCAGTGCGAGCGCCAAAACAGGGAGGAAGGGCTGCCTCAACAATCAAAATAATTATTACAGTAAAAACCAAACCATTATTCTAGCCAATGCTTCACTGGAGATACCTCATCCGCCTGTCAAGATCCCGCCTATCCATACAACCTGCCATCTATATAGAACCCACCCATATCTTCTAAGAGGCATCTTGCAAAGTAACACACATCTTTCCAGCCCCAACTGCAATTGGATTGCTGGCTAACTCGGCAAGGGCATGAATTCCCGTCCCATCTACAATACTAGAACACAATTTCCATGGTCAATACACTGTGCTTGACGCAACATAATGCAACAAATATGGATTGCCTAATAAAAAGCAGATACACAGCTCCCCAGAAGGATCCGGAGTTCGTTTTTAGAACCCCAGCATTTGGAGAGTCAATCATTGAATATTTGTCCTCAATCTTGTGGACAATGAACCCATGTCTCAGACCCATTAAAGAATAGAGCACCTACGCGTGAACTTACCAATACAGAACGAACACAAACTCTCTGCTAGCAATTTGCTTTAGCCTCAAAGCCAGATCAAAATGCTCAATGGAAGCCCGGAACAGTCTCCAATCACCGTCGAGCAAAAAAGTATCTGCGCCGAACACCGTGACCCAGTAGCTATGTACCTTTGTGCAAAACAAAAGTCCCAGCCCACGCTGCTGCAAGCACTTCACTTGACCTCTATAGCAGCCCATCACACCGTCACAGCTGAAATCAGATGTGTTTGCACTATACCCACGTGTGTACAGCACTTGAAGTCCTCATAATACTGCCCTCAGAGGCACTCTGACAATTAACTGATACCTCCGCTGCTTTCCAACTCACGGCCGTGGCTAAAAAGCCGCTGCCTCCAGATTTCATTGCCCATCCAGAACCTGCATACCTTCACACTGCTACATACCCAGAATCACCTCAACAAGTGCTCAGTCATCGTACGCCAATGAAACTCATCGCACTTTAAACACAGTTCTTTACACTCTATACAGGTGTCAGAGGTCAGTGACAGTCACACATAGACGGGATGACAGGTGTGTCATACTCATATCTTCTGAACTCTTTTTCCTTTTCTCCCTCTCGAGCCCACATCAACACACTCGCAGTTACCACATGGCATGTCCGGGTGATGTGCCTAATGCTTCCACCCCTTGTCAAAGCCAGGGCAAAAACCCAATTGTCAGAAGGTCTTCCTACTCAAAAGAAGCCCTCAACAAACATCTGAGGTGGCATTCAGGTGCAGCACTGAAAGATGCAGAGTCTGGGAGGAATTGCAGAGCAGCTGAGCACAGTAGCAGAGGACACCAGTTAGTGCTAGTGACTGTTTTCAAACGCGGGCTTTCCAATTCAGACTCGGGCTTACGAATTCATCCTCTGATTTAAACGGGCAGAGGTAAATCACCAGGCGGGGTGGTTCCGGCGAGCGCTAAAATATCTGTCGGATATCTGGAGACGTCCATGAGATTCTGCGCTGCCTCCGCCACCAAAGAATGACTGATACTAGTGACAAAAGGGGGGATGTAGTATTGACGCCTAGATAAAGACACAGGGAGCGCCAGGGCCAGCTGCTTCTTATTAGAGCAGCTGCCGCTGCCATGCAGCTCACGCCTGAAAGAACAGCAATCACCGCACCTGCCAGGCTCTGGGCCATGGCAAAATAGGGACAATTCAGAGAGCGGGCAACCTAGAAAACCCAAGATTTAAGTTCCTGCTGTAACGGATACACTGCGTCTTGAGAGCACTGCGGATAGAGGTGAGCTTGTAGCTTGCCGGTCAGCCTTGCTTGCCGGCAAGATGCAAAGAGCCGATTTACGATTCCTCAAAAACCCTCAGTCGCTCACCCTTCCATCGGGGTATCAACCCCCTCGGCAGAAACCCCGGCAGGGGAGCTGCTGCGAAGGCGGGAGAGCGGCAGAACGAGCGCCTTGCGCCATTCTGCCGGCGCCGGCACGGAGTTCGAATTCGAACGAGGAGACGTGCCGGAATTTGAACGCTTGATCCGGTGCGCGTCGGCGTCGCTGGAGTTTGAGCTTGAAGGCTCGCTGGCGGCTGCCGCCATCAGAGACATCAGGTCTGGGCCGAAGGGGTAGCACTGGTGGAAGAAGCGCGCGCACTGCAGCGGAGTCAGAATCTGCAGCCACACAGCAATTCTCATAAAGCACAGTGCACCACAGTGTTCCGTCAAAGAAAGTCAAGGGTGTCCGCGGACTCACTGCGAGCATGTGCCTGCTGTTTTGAAGAGTGCAGGACCCAACTAAACAAGTCACACAGGCATGGCTGAAGGCTCTATCGGAAAGGCAAATTGCACTGAGCCGTCTCAGCAATACAGCAGAGACGCCAGCAGACAGCGTTTGTAGATTATTATTAGTTATTATTATTACACGCCTTTCTAATCCATGAGGATCAGGTACGTCGCATTTAAAGATAGCACAACCAATGCTGCACGCTTGCAACAGTGCACAGAAGAGACTGTAGAAAACACCCCTTTCACACCCTCAAGATCATTGGCCGCCAAACAGCAGCGATCATTCCTGAGCTGTCAGAAGAAGTGTGCCTCACCTCGGCGTAGGCGTGAGAGATGTAGTAAGCAGTGCACAGCTGGATGGCCTCAACGTTGGAGTGAGCCTGTTCCACCATCGGCACTATGTCTGCTGGCAGCAGGCTTCCATCCCCCGCCACCCAAACCACGTCCTGCAAGCAGATGAAGCCAAACTTATTATATGCCTCATGATAACAACAAGATGAATGTTCAAAGAAGCTGCGCTATGTATGCTTGAAAGCTGTAATCACAATTTTCGACAAAGTTGTGCATTTCTGCTGCAGAAAAGGATCACTGTGCTGCATTGGCAGTGCTGAGAAGAACACACTGCGTGCATAATTCTCAGAACTGAGATGTAAGAGAATAGATTGCTGGTTGAAACCCCGATCAGCCATACTACGAGAGATTTTCAGATTCCCCGTAAATGCGCAGGTTGCTGGGGGGTTCTCAATAGCAACAGAAGTATATCAACATCAAAGGTGTGAGTCAGCTTTCTGTGCATTTGCCTCTCTACCCCTTGGGAGCGGACCTGTGCCTGGGCGGACAGCGCCTCTCGTTCGGCCAGAAGAGCGCTGATATTTTCCAGCATAGCGCATCGAGTGTCGTCCAGCGCCGCACGCTGCTCCGCGCTCAGCTGCAGGCTCTCCTGCGCATGTGCGCGAGTCATGCTTACTCATTGTCTGTCATATCATTGTCATCATTAGTAATTCACCTGCATCGCTCCAGGGCAGCGCTGGGAACCACCCAGTGCCACCTTGCTCAGGCTTACATTGGCAAGAACACCAACTGGCTTTCTGACGAAACTCCTGCAGACTGATCTAGTACCCTTCTGCCTGTTTGCTGACATTCCTTCCTTGCAGCTCTTGCAAAGCAGACAGCGGAGACGACGTGGGCAAAGCCCTGTCAATCAGACTGCACAGGCGGCGCAGCAGCACTCCAATTCATGCTGGGTCTGATTCAAAATTAAAATTTTAAATTCAAAAGGGGCGTCAGCTGCACACCAGGATGGAGGGCCACATGTCGGGGCTGACAGCCGGGTTCTGGGCAGCTTCCTCCAGGTCACAGCCGACGAAAGAAGCCAGCACCGCCGGCTTCACATCGGCCAGCGCCCACATCAGCGCGCACCCCTCGCGAGACAGCGCCTGCGCAGTTCAAATTTGAATTTTGAGTTCAAAATTCAATTACGGCGGGAAGGTTCGTGGGGTGGGTGCGCGCCTGCGGTACAGGAGCAAACAAATGTGACAGTGCCACGCAGTGACCATTCCTGATCATGCTGGCGCGCAGAATAAAGAGTGAGCAGTGCAGCCCGCAGGAACCGGGTTGTCATTGATGACCAGACAGCATTGGACTCGGCCAGCATGCAGACGTTCATGGCAGGCAAGGGGCTGATCCAGCATGTAGATTGCTGTTGTGGGGAAGGGACACTACAAAGTGTGAAAAGAACTGATTTATTTCGAATTCAAAATAGGGTGACTCACCTCCAGGCGGGCGGCGTGGGGTCCCTGCGGCTGCCGGTCAGCTTCCGGCAGACACACAGCCATGTTGCGCACCAGGCCCTGTGTAATAAGCACACATCCGCTTGTTTCAGCAATTACTACTATTACTACACGCTTTTCCTGACGAAGACAAGGTGCGTCTGCAGACAAGCTGCAGTAAAGGCTGCCGAAATCTTACCCCTTGATGGACTCGCCAGATTCAAGCAAGACCCAATCAACCGTGGGCACGGTGTCCAGTATTTACACCGCCCCCCGCCACCCGGGGCCATATTTTTCAGCAATACAGCGCGCCAAATGATGAGGCACCAGGACATGGTTGCCAACCCAGGTAACAATCACATCTGCAACTGGGAGCGAGGCAATCCCAGCTCTGTGCGTTTCTGCTGATTGTGGAAGTGGCATGTGCAGAGTTGATTGAGGGTGCGGAATTCTCAAGTTTCAGCTGGAGAAAGGAACCTGTTCCAACAATGCTGGGGGAGCATATCAGGTGCCAGGTGACAGGAGGTTAGTCGTGCGGTGAGTCACCTTCCAGACGGTGGCCATGCGCTCGAGGGTGAAGGCCTGCAGCTCCTCGGATGACAGCCGCACGGGGGCGTCCCCTTCCCCGCATGTCACGGCAACCGCCACCGCGCTGCAATCTTTCACCGCCAGCTTGCTCCGCTGCTAGCATGCATGGGAATACAGAGGTCAGCTCACAGGATTCAGCGCCAGAGCGAGATCAGGTTCAGGTGAAGAACCTGGAGGTTCAACCCTTGACAGCCAGCTTGCTGCGCTACAGAGGCCCGCACAGAAGCAGAGGTCAAATTACGGGTTGATGAGAGTGATCAGTGTCAGGCGCAAAGCCTGGAGGTTCAACACTGCTGCAACCCTTGACAACCAGCTTGCTGCACTGCAGAGGCAGGCGCAGAAACAGAGGTCAGCTAACTGCTTCAGCAACGGCAGACAGAGTATCTAAATGCAGAGAGTGAATGTGCAGCATTGCTGCAAGTTGTCTGTCTGCTACTGAGGCCAGAATTTTTGAAAGGGAACGGACAAACCACTGACATATGACAGTGCCTCCACCCAAAATGTTTGCTGCATTGCGTGCAGCACAAGGATTACTTAAGTGCCAGCTTTGGTTGCAAACGCATCATGATCGTTGTTCATGATTCAATTTGCAATATTCATCTTCACACATCAGATGACACCCATGTGTCAGCAGCACACCTAGATGACACTCATGTGTCATCTGCTTACATCAGGTGACACCTGTCTGTCATCATCACATCATCAGATGACATGCCTATGTCACCCATGCCTTATGTGCACTTTATCTCAAAAGGACCACCCCTTGCCACCTTCATATCTCTCTAATTCAGCACTGATCAACACACACCAGAAGATTGGGCTTACCACTCGCTAGGCCACATGCATGCCTTGCTGCACATGCAGCACTGGAAAAAGCTGCAGCCTCAACCCTGAAGTTAGATCTCCTGTTTTAGCAAAAATTCAGAAGCTTTCAAAAGGGGGAAACTAATTACCTTGATGGGGTGTGTCGCATCTTCCAGCGCCTTCTGCAGCTGCTTCTTCTCGGCCTCCAGGGCAGCCACCCGCTCTGACATCTCATCGATCGCCAGCTCAGCAGCCCGCTGCTTCTCCTGTCCACATGCACAGAACTCGCGTCAGTTCAAGCTTATCTTTAAGGCCAGGCCTGCCTTTGCATGCCTGCCTTTCCTGTCAATGAACCTGTGAAGTGCCAACGCGTGAAGCAGGTCAAAGTGGCACCTGAATCAGTCAAGCAGAGGGCAAAGAAAGAGCCATTTGCATGGAATCGAAGTGAGACTAGAGACCTGGAAATAAAGACTTGAGACTGGCACACTTGTATCCAGCAGCTTTTGGTCAGCTGCACAGGCTGCAGCACCCATCATGCAGCTGACGCAGAAGCTGCAATCCTGTCACTGCAGTCTTTTGTCCAATGCAAACGGCACCGTCTGATGACTGACCTGTAGTGCGCACTTTGTGAGATCTGATGGACTTTTTCGAAAAAGGGGTAGGGAAATCACCTTTTGGCGCTCCCTGAAGGCCTTCTGGATGCGCCGGTTCTTGTCCCTCCAGCACTCGGTGTTCTTGGCGCGCACCCTCTGAGCGCCTGCAGCCAGAATTCAAAATTGCTCAAAACACCGCCAAACAAACACCAACAGCGCTCTTAAATCTTGCAGGCCAAGAAAATACCTTTTGCTATCCTATGCAGCAGAAAATCACCCAGGGTTTATGACAGGATCATGCCAGGTTTGACTGGTGTCCCGGGGGCAATGCAGCGCATGCAAGGGAGGCTCTAAGACTCTGGCAGCTTTGAGTTTGAATGCAGGAGGTGCAAGGTTCAAAAGGGGGGCTTGCCTGCGCGCTTCTGGCCTGCCTTGGGGCGGAGCTCGAAGCTGCTGCAGCTCTCTGCCTTCTCGTGGCTTGCCTCGAATTCCTCAGACACTGCCACTGCGCTGCCAGGCGAGCTCGGTCCTGCACCAATGAGCACATGAAACAACGTCAGCATATGTCTGCAGAGCTGCAGTAATGGCAGGGAGATGCACAGGCGAAGCTGGGGACACTCTGAAGGTCCCATGGAAGTTCCCATGTAAGTTTAAGGGCCCCATTGAACGGCATATCATTGTACAAGTTTTCGCCATGGAAGCCCGAACAAGCACTGCAGAAGCCTCTAGCGTACCTTGGTTGAAGGTAGTGGCGGTGAAGATTGGTCCGTAGCTTGCCAAGACGTTGGGGACCACCCTGTCGTGCAATTCAGGTGGGGGTGAGCACTCCTGGGGTGGGTACTCCGCCCCTGGGGCGTTTGCGCTGCAGTGGCCCCACGCTGCGCCCCAGTTCTGAACATATGGCTCGATGGGCGGCTCGAATTCGGCTGCCTGCCACCTCTCCATGATGACGCTGCTGCTGATCTCGGAACCTGGTGCCAAGTGGGTGTGCAGGTGGGTGCTATGGCCCGAGCCCACTCGGCTGATTGGTGCGTCCGGCTTGAAGAAGCTTGCTGCTGAGTAGTCGGCTGACACTGTCCTGATTGTGCGGCGTTCAGTGGGGACATCGTACGCCTTGCTGCCAGCCATGGGCAGGTCGGGCAGTGACCTGGATGCGCACATGCGGGCCCTGCTTCCCGTGTCCTTGAGCACCTCAGGAAAGAACGCCTCTTCAGAGGCACCTGGTGACGCAAACTTGTCGTCCAAGCCTTCCAGGAACTGCAGGAGGTCAGCATCATCATGCACCGACGGACTCAATGCCTCGTCCATGAAGACAGGGTCTCCAGTCAATGGAGTCTCCATGACAGGAAATTATGATTTGAAGTTAAGACCAGAGTGTCACTCAGGATTGCGAATGCTCTGAAAGCTGAAAGCTAAACCCTTTCAAACGGACTGTCTCGCATCAGACAACTCTGGACGTGTATCTCACACACGGAAACCTCTATGGCGCACCGTCCATCACAGACAACAATGATCAGACTTTGGAATTCAATAAGGTGTGATCAGGGTGAAGTCGGGAAGGAAGGCAGAATGAAAAAGGTAACGTCCGTCAGAAGTGTAACATAATAAGGGGTTTAAAACAGAAAAATGAGGGAGTTGGCCGATTTCATGATGTGTGGTGGCCGCTTTCCATCATCGGCCGAGTCATTTTGGCAGTACGGTGCATAGTTCCAGCAAGATTCGTCGTACACTCGCTTACAGGAGGAATATTCTACCAGACCCTCAAAGTTGCGCGCATGCTTCTGCGCCTGGTGTACACGGCAAACTGCCTGCAATGGCCGACAGTTTGCCTATATCTGCGCATGCATGTTATTCCCACGATCCAAATTAATGACCCACTCCAAAAATACTGTCTGGATTTGGCCTCAGGGCAAGCTGCATCGCCCTACAAAGGGATGTCAGTCATACACTGTGTGACACCAGACGCAACCTTGAACAAACAAAGGTGGTGATCTACAAATTTAAGTATTGTTCGTTGCATGCATGCGCTCCAAAGTAGCCTGCCGCATCAACGCCACAGGCGCCGGTGCGCCAGTCAGCAGCTCAAACTGCTGCGCTGCCTGAGTGACTGAAATGTCCAGCCCGCTCACTGTAGCACACCCCAGCTCCTGAGCCTCCTGCAATCACAGTCAACAACAGTGCAGGAATCAGCAATGCAGCTTTGATTGACTCAAATCTGGACTAAGTGACATGCATGATGACATCATCGGACACAACGCCAGTAGCACTGACATAGTGAGTCGCCCTCTGACTGATCGGGGCTGGCGAGTGACTCACAAAGTAGTTGGTCATCCTCCTCCAAAGGTTACTGAGAAGTGGCGTCACCAGCAGAAAAGGGTTATCCAGAGTGCGTTATCCCTATCAGAATGGATTAGTGAAGGGTGACCAATCCTCACCCGGAGCAGATGAGTCTGCAGGGAAGTGCAGGTCGCATCAAGGACCACTCTGTAGCAGCTAAGAGCCGCTGCGCTGACTGGACTCTCTTCCATACATGCGGGCATGCTGTTTATGAGCACGTCCCCTGCCACCCTGCCTGCTGCCACGTCAGCATGCTCCACGGCTGAAGCGCCGCTGCCCAGCGAAATTGCAAGGATGCCTGCCTCCTCCCACGCCCTGGAGTGTGCACCAGTACCATATTAGTGAGCACATGCAGTGGCCTTATTTGAACAAACACCAGGAGGCACTGATAGGGGCAATGAAATCTGCGACTGATTTATCATAGCAGGGCACAGCCCTCAGACTTGTTGCGTCCTACTGTCAACTTCCGTTCACACCTTTGCAGCAATGGGGTTGGCGCTTTGCCACTGACTTGTCACTGTTCCCACAAAGTTTCAGACTGAGAAACCTGACAGCGCCTATGTAGGTCGCTGAAGCCACAAATCACAATCACACACTATTTGCTGTAGTAAGGCAGATGGAGTGACTTGCCTGTCGCAAGTGATGACTCTGGCGCCTTTTTCGACGACTCCGAATGCCAGGGCCCTGCCGGCGCCCCCCGCTCCCACCACAATGACGCATTTCCCCCTCAGCGCTGACTCCCCTTTCTGGGGACTCCCTGCTTTGCACCAGGCCTCAGAATTTGACTCGTAGGCATGCGGAGCTTCTGAAGAACAGGGAATGCCCCCAGTGGGTCTATGAATAAGTGGAGGAAGGCAGCATGCTGGCACCCTTGGTTGCAGGCATGCCTGCAGAGATCAGGGCCTATCGCTGAGAACCATATGTTTCTGCAGGCTCAAGTTGCAAGTACATGCTCTGTACAGGAGCTTGATAAGTGAAGTCTCATGATGCCAAGGACAGCAAGTCTGAGCATTTCTCAGCATTGGCTGCCCTGTATTGATTGCGCCTTCCTTCCAGTTTGCTGTTTTCTGGACCCAATCATTCCTGCTGCAAGCTGCAACACACTCAGAATGAACTTTCCAGATGGACAGACGTTTTAGAAGAAGAAGATCAGAGACAACATTAGAAGAGAAGCACACCTCCCAAGGCTGCTTCCAGGGCAGACACTGCAGCGGTCGACTCAGTGTTGTAGGCTCGCAGCCGGCCGTCTGTTTGGCGCTGCAGAGTGTCGGCCGCCCCGACGCGCGCAGCCGCCGGGTCGGCCTCGTCCGCACACTCCAGAGCCGCCAGCTGCGCATGCAAAATTCGAATTCGATTTTGAACTTGCACGCTGCATGCGCTGAATCCTAAGATCTGCTTTCTGCCGCGCAGCAAAGCTTGGTAGCTCTGAAGTGGGATTGGACACCAGAGTCTGGTGACAGCTAATTCTGGCTCTGATTTGTGACCTTGCTGACCAAAGCTGGCGCCGACAGCAGGCACGTTTATGCAACAGTAATTGCACTTTTGCAGTGCATTAAAACATACCAAATCGTCTACATTCCGAGGTGACAATTGCTGACACCACAAGCTGCAACCATCGCCTCAATGTGCAGGAAGCAGGAACGGGAGAGACAAGACAAGGCACAAGAGGGCGAAAATTGTAAAATCTCAAACCTTTTCTGGGGTTAACCACCTGGTGGGGTGCGGTGAGGCAGAATCCGCTGAAGCAGGGGAATGCGTCCAGGCAGGAGCGCAGGTCATCTGCACACAGCGGCACGTAGATTGTGTCCATGCCGGCTGCAGCCAGCGCCGCATTGTGCAGCACGGCCGACCACGGCGGGCCACGGACGGCCGCTGCCGGGGAGTCCACAATCCCAAACACCTGTGCACCACAAAAAGCTGTTGTTGCCCCAATGTATGCGGAAGATTAGCTGAAAAAGAGCTCGCCGCTCCTGTGCAGGTGATAGTACTCAGGCAGGAAATCCTTCAAACTGCATCTTCTCTGTCGAGTCATTTAAATATGTTCAAATTTAACCCATGGGCGAGCCAGGCATGATTTTTCCTGTATCAGGATGCTGTAAGAAAACTCCCGATCCTAATGTCTACATGTTAGACACCCCGATGCTCACTGCGAAGGGACATGAAGGGTCTGTACCTTGGTGTCTTCGGTCTGGCTGTGCACTCTGTACAGCCGCCGCAGCTCGGCAATTGTCGGTTGCCCCGTGGCGCTTGATTTCTCAGCCGACAGAGCGCCAAATGTCAGATAGCCGCCGAATTTTGGCGCCAGCAAGCGCGTTGGGAGGCCCGCCTCTCCCATTGCCAGCGCTATCACCAGCCCTGCACACGCATATTTGAATTCGAATTTGAAATTGAAATTCAAAGTCATTTTGCACTTGCAAACTAGAGCCTGTTGTTCTGTTGTGTGCCTGTTGTAGGTTGAGAGAGGCCGGTTTCATCTGTACCTTCCAATAAGCAAAGGGTGAGTGTGAAGCCTTGCATGCTCCTGTATCAAGATGCCACTGGAGACAAAATGGAAGAATATGTACAGGTGCCCTGATAGGCCTGGCAGATGATTGAAGTGGCTAAGGTAAATTTGTTTTACAAAATCTAATTCCTTCTTAGCAAGCAATTTGTCACTCCTGTGAAGGCATGGGTCATCGCGTGCTCCCTTTGACTTTATATCAATGACCTCCTCACAACTACAACCGATTTATGAGCATCATTTCGAGTATGAGTGGCCACACGGGCTGCATTCAAGGAATGTGAGAGGCCAGAGAGGCTGCATAAGTAAAACACCCACCTGGGGCCTTGCCGGGAAGCGCGAGCATGCGAGCAGAGTCCTCAACACACTTTGCAGTTGTGGCAATCTTGGCAATGTCAGCGCCCTCGTCAAACATGTCTTCAACCAGAGCCTCTAGAGCCTCGTCGCTGGGCGTCTCGCTGTAATTGTGGTATGAAATAATCACTCCTGTGCTTGAAGGCACTTCCCCCTCACCTGCATTACAGAAATGAATATTTACAAGGCCTACTCTAGAACTAACCGACAGCTGCCAGGAAGACAATATGCAAAGCTAAAGGAATTTTTTTTGCGACTGTGGCATCAAGATCAAGCAAAAATTATAGAGGGACAGAAGCTGCAACTTGAAAACTTCTGTAGATGCGGGCGGCACAGGTTGGAGAAGATGGCACAGTCTTCCTTTTCTATCTGAACAGATAAGATGAGATTTGCCTGAGACAGAGCAGGAGGGGGCTCACTGGAAAAGAAGGAGCCTGCTGCAAGGTGCTCCACATCAATGTACTGAGCACCGGCGCCCGCTGCAGCCTTCAGAGCTGCCAGTCTTGGCAGATCAGGCCCGCTGTATTGACCCCTGCAGGGAATGCAGGCATGATTTCATCGGCTTGCCATTCTTGAGCTAATGACAAACGATGGCCATGCAGGTTTGGCTGTGCTTCACCTGTTGCACCGCATAAGGACTCAGCAACCCAAGCATGCACACGCATGCTGCACAGTGCACTGGGTAATGCATCCAAATCTCGGGTAATATTCAAATTGCATTTCAAATCCAAATGAGACGTTCGAGCTGATCTGTACAGGCGCACCCTTCCCACGTGGGCCTGAAGGTGACGAGGGCTGGCAGCAGGGCGGTCTCACACGCGCCTAGCATCCTTTCCAGCATTGGTGTCGGGTCGAGCAAATTAATGTCCGTCAAAAAATCCAGTCGCAGCTCGACCAAGTCGGCGCCGAGGTGTGCCGCTTCTCCGATCTCTGCCAGGGCTCCGTCGACCGTGTCCGCAGTCACGCTGCTCATAAAGGAACAAAATCTTTGCACGTGCGAATGCCTTTGCACGTGGCGTTACGACATCAGATTCGTGTGCACGATAGCATGCAAGTGCCGCTCCTCAGAAACAATTTGAACAATATTTTCGATGTCAGAAGCATTGCAAGGAATGATTGGTGGCTTGGCGTGCGACCTAGGGCTCGTACCTTGTGCAGATCAAGGACGAGCTCGCGTGGGTTTGCGTCACTGGTGGTTTCGCTTGTACTGTAGCTTGCGGGGAAAATGTCGCCACACTGTGGTGCTTTACAGTCTTCAGTGGCTTCAAGCTGCGCGAACAGAAGGGTCGGTCTGAAAATAGGTGCACTAGGTAGTTCCGATCTTCCTTGGCTACAAACGTGGTCGACTACTGTCGATAATTTGGCAGGAAGACCCTTCACTGCATTAAAATGTGTACTTTCCATCTGAAATAATATACTGGGGTTGGGCTGTGCGCTTACCGCGGCGGCAGCTGGATTATGGTCTCCATTGCGTCCGTAAGCAGTTCCTCTCTAGTGGTTATACACTGCTGCGGAGCCTCAAAGTGGTTCCACCTCTCCGAATTCCAGTCGCACATGCGTTCAGACTCCCTTTCGAATGGGTTGATGAAATCTGCGACTGCTGCAGACCATTGATGGTGCAGGAAGCCGCCGTTCCGTTGCCGCCCAAACCGGAAGCACCGGCATGGCGGGCTGTATGTCAGCCTGCTTGCCGTCTGGGGCGCTTTGCACCCTGCCAGAGGCATTTCCGAGTGCATCGTGTACGCCGAGTCATTCCTAAAGTCCTCGTCGTACATCCTACCATTACAGTTGAGAACTCTGCCCGCCTCCTGACGAAAGCAGACCCACTGGGCAGGAACGGCCGAAAACTGGGCAGGAACCGGCCGGAACACCCGTCCGTCATTGAGCTGCTCAGAAAAGAGAAATCAGCGTGAATTTTCCACTTGAATCACCTCTGTAACTGCTGCTGACAAAGAGGGCTGTGCATTTTCGATCTTAAGTCTTTTGTTCACAGGGATGGTGTCAGGGTGCACATTGCCCCAGGCTTTCCTTGGACATCAACTCCAGCAACTTAATGTTCTGCAACCATATCATCGTAATACCATGATACGTAGTGTAGCATGCCGTCCTTCATGTCGTGTTGGGGTAAGTTACCCCTGGCCATCTATTTGGCGTCCATGCCTGCAGTCAAGAAACAGATTGAAGCAAAAAACGAAAATTTCCCTGGGCACCAGCATGTAGGAATTGGCTTGAGAAATTAATCCAGCCTATGAAACGTGCTCCAGCCCCTTGATCGCCTTTGCAGGCACAGGGAGCACGAAAGCAGGCAGCAGATTACGGACTGGCATGTGGTGTTAGTCCCGCACGGAGGAAGTTCGGAGGGGATGTGCACACCGCATCTCGCACTACTGAAAATTTTATGACGTCCGATCTATCTGATCGCAATCAAGAACGGAGGCTTCCCGTGCAAGTCTCGGCTGTCGCTGCAGGTACAATCCAATCTGCTGATCAGCCCCTCCTGTGCCAAAATCCTATTTTGATTAATGTTAGTGCTCTCTGATCTGTACAGTCTAATAAAGCCATGTCAAAAAATTTATTTGTGATATGCAGAAATAGCGGTGGACCAGCTGGTGTTGCAGCCAATTTCCAAGATCGAGGGCCACGTGAAGCTTCCTGGCTCCAAGTCCCTATCTAACCGCATCCTGCTCTTGGCTGCGCTCTCAAGAGGCACAACCGTCGTCAAGAATCTGCTGGTGAGCCCCTTCCATCATCTCTTTCCCACTGGAGTCCTGCTGAGCTTCCTGCGTAGAACAAGTGCTTCCAAGAAGAATTAGGGCAGAAATCTGCGCTTAGGTGATCCCTTCGAGTCCGCCCAATACTTGTGAGGTGTGCCCGCCAATGTCAGGATATGGGCATCCCCAAAATGAAAATGGGCATATAGCAGTGGATTCTTGTGGTTTTCAGCTCGAGTCATTCAAGGAACCGCCGAAGCACATGTCGATAAACACACAGTTGATGCCATGCAGGACAGCGAAGACATCCGCTACATGGTGAGGGCGCTGAAGGCTCTGGGGATTAAGTTGGAGGAGAGGTGGGACCAGGCAGAAATGGTGGTGCATGGGTGCAACGGGCGATTCCCAGTTGAGGGCACCGAGCTCTTCCTGGGCAACGCTGGCACTGCCATGAGGCGCGGGCCCGGCACTTTTTTATGACACAATACCTGCTCATTGCGCACGCAATCGGCCCTCTGGCAGCTGAGTTCTGTCGGCATATCCCTCACCTCTGCACTCGCGGCAGTCTCAACTGCAGCGGGCTCTGACTTGACTCATTACATTCCCTTAGTCGAGAGAACTCCCTCAGAAGCTGGCCCTACCGCTGCAATGGCAGCGCCCTGTTCTTAATCTATTGGAATGAAAGTATGGTATCCAACTTTGTCTAATCGACATGTATTCCCGGCCCCTGACTATAGCGCCGGCAAGGCGGGCTCTGGCCCGATCTTAAAGCAAATATCAATTGTGGGCCGTCATTCAGGCACGCCCATGACTGCCACTCTGGCGGGGGCCGGCAGCCCCCACATATTCAATTGTATGAAAGATGGAAATTTTTGCAACCGTTCTGTTTGCAGGCCCCTGACGGCGGCTGTGGCGGCGGCCGGGCGCGGCGAGTTTGTGTTGGACGGAGTTGCGCGCATGCGCGAGCGTCCAATCCAGGATCTTGTGGACGGCCTGTGCCAGCTGGGCGTTGTGGCGCAGTGCAGCCTCGGCACCGGCTGCCCCCCTGTCACTGTCCAGGCTGATGGGCTTCCCTCAGGCACAGTAAGCACCATTTGTCTCTTTATACATCTGTGTATAATGTCACTGTGCACGCCGATGGGGTCTGCTCCGGCACAGTAAGTGGCCCCTTCATGTCTTGACATATTGTCATTGTGCAAGAAAGATGCAGGGAAAGATTTCAAAGAAATACCGTAGTCAGCACTGTATTTCTTGCATAGAATATTTTTTTGCTCATCAAAAGGTCGAAATGCAAAATATAACTCCTATGGCAATTTTGAGACCAGTAAAGTAGTGAGCCTGACCCATTGGTGATGATGAAACATGCGAGCAGCCTAATCAATTGATAGTCAGCTTGAGTTGCCCATCACTGTGCCTTGGTATGCTGTCGCCTGCCCATGATGCATGCATCATCCTGGGAGTACATTGTGAAGACTCGAAAGGCAACTCGACCTCATGCAGCGGTGATCTTATGATTTGAAGTTTACTTCTTTGGCAGACATGGGAGAGATCCTGTATGATGGGAGTTTGAATTTGAAATTGCAGGTTGAGCTGAGCGGGGCGGTGAGCAGCCAGTACCTGACGGCGTTGCTGATGGCGGCGCCCCTGGCCAAGGGTGAGGAGGGGGTGACTATCAAGATCAGTGACGAGCTGGTTAGTCAGCCTTACGTCGACATGACCATCCGCCTCATGGAGCGCTTCGGCGTCAAGGTCTGCGCTGTTCCTTCTGACACAAACTATTTTAAGAGGTAGTTCAAAGTAATGAAAAGTGTTTTACAGTACCTCCCGTTTTTCATGCTTCTGCTGAGACCGCAATAGGCTTTGGCGTCCTGCTTAAAGTCTGCAAAGGATGATTCAGCCATGTGACACCGACAAGAAAGCATGCCAGGAGGACTCAATTGGAAGAGAACCATAAGACAACTCTGGGGGCTGGCCCCGCTCTGTTTCTACGCATGCACTGCAATATTTAGAATTTGAATTCAAATTCAAACTGTGAATATTTGCTAATTGCAGGTGGACCGGCTGGATGGCTTACAGCACATGCACATCCCTCCTGGGCAGACCTATGTGTCTCCGGGGGAGGCCTATGTCGAGGGGGACGCCTCCTCAGCCTCCTACTTCCTGGCAGGTGCGATGCCCCTTTTCAAGTCCAACAAGCTTTCTTTCAAACACTTGATTCACAATTTTCCTGCGGACGTGCACTGTCTTACCATCCAAGCACCTCTAGAGGTCCTGCTGCCTGAGCTTCGACTAATTTATGTTTGTAATTCTGTTGAAACGCCTGGCCTTTTGCTGAACTTTGCATCTGCAAGCTCCTGTCATCCTGATCGGCCTGCTGAGATATCAAAGCAGAGTGAGCATTCAACTCTTCACAGGGGCGTCAGAGCAGCGCTGTTCTTGCCTCCTCCTTTCTGGCAACCAGTCCTGGACAGTATCTCAGACACCGGCTTGGAGTCTCTCAGACTCAAAGCCTGCTGAGACAAAGTGCTATGTTGCATGCAGGTGCCACGATCACAGGGGGGACTATGACGGTGGAGGGCTGCGGCAGTGACAGCCTGCAGGGGGACGTGCGTTTCGCTGAGGTCATGGGCCTCATGGGCGCTGATGTCACCTGGGGCCCCTACTCCATCACCATCACTGGTGACTCATCCGGCTCCACCAGCCTTTGTGCTCACTGATTGGTTCAGATTTCTGTGTTCTGTGACCACGGAACATGGTGAGGCAAGAGTCAGGCAGCACTGGTTGCCTGTGAAAATAGCACGTCCAGGAGTTACTCTTTTGGTCACATTGCCTGATGCAGCACCCCAGAAGTGTGCAGAACAAAGCTGATAGTGACTGCACGGCTGCCATGTTGTTTACCTGCTGCATGCAGCTTCAGACTGCTGCCAAATGGTGTTCAGAGACTTTCCAGCATTGTCATTTTGGTTGCTCGTATCTCCTGCATCTTCTGCAGTGCGCCCTTGACGTGTTCACTCTGTAATGAGAAGCCAAGTGTTCAAGACACGCCTTACAGTCCCCTATATGCAGTCAATACTGTGGGGCTCAATACGCTTCAAGGATGCATTGGGAACATGAGTCAAATGCATCGGGATTACCATCTCAGGCTTTTCTGAGATTCAGTATGCTGTCGCCATACTGTGGGGCAACATTTACAGATATTTGATTTGCTGCTGCTGTCATATGCAGGGCCTCCGCGTGGGAACCTGCAGGGAATTGACCACGACTGCAATGACATTCCAGACGCAGCCATGACTCTCGCCGTCGCGGCTCTCTTCGCAGAAGGGCCGACTTGCATCAGGAATGTCTACAACTGGCGTGTCAAGGTGCGCCACTCAGTAAAATTACTAACATTACTAGAGCGTCCGGCTGGCCGGGAGTGTTGCCCTGCTTGTGCCATGCAACGCTATGATCACGGCACTGTTGCATGCACGCTAAAATGCATGACTATGTTCAGAATGAGTCGAGTTTCTCTGTCGCCAGCTCAGCAGCTGTTGTGTCAGCTGCCAGCTCAGCTGGCCTATAACATGCCACCTGCAAGTGTCATTGAGTGCACAGAACACACATTGCCTAAGAGCCGTTGTGAGCGCACTGCAGTCGTGGCACAGCAGCTCAAGATGCACAGCTATCCAATTTAACCAGATATCTGGTTTAAACCAGGAATTTGCTAGACGGAACATGCGGTGCGAGCAGTCAGATATGTAATCACAATGAACAGGATATCGTAAGCTTTGTCCTGGCATGTGTGCAGGAGACAGAGCGGATGAAGGCAATAGTGGCAGAGCTTGGCAAGCTGGGAGCACAGGTGGAGGAAGGCCGAGACTACTGTGTGATCACACCCCCAGAGAAGCTCAAGCGGGTGGCAATCGACACGTATGACGACCACAGAATGGCCATGGCATTCTCCCTGGCAGCCTGCGGCGACGTGCCAGTCACTATCAATGACCCAGGATGCACCCGCAAGACCTTCCCAACCTATTTTGATGTCCTGGACAGCGTTGTGAGCCGGGCTTGAGAGCGTTCGAATTCGAATTTGAATTCTAGCAGCCTGCAAAACGGAACTTTTTACTTTCGAGTTCCTTCTGGGTTCTGTTGTTGACATCATCTGTAGAGTAAGCGTCTGTGTTTTCTCTTCTTGAATCAAGATTGACCAAGAACGGTTAATGTATGCTGCGTCGCGAATGTATCTGTAGGTCCTGTGTATATAGCTTCCTGCTTCAAGACTGACTCAGTATCAGACAAGTGTGTATTGCTTGTTTGTTCAAGCCGTGGCCCTGCATGGCCTTCTGTTTGAAACGCATCACCGGTTGCAATCTACAATAATAGTATAATGCACTCCCTATCATGTCAAGTTCTTTACTTGAACTTCGCAGGCAGGTCCAGACCTGCAGCAGCGTCCGTGTAAATACTTCATTAGTTAATGGTAGAGTGCAGCGCTGTCCAAAAAGTAATCGCAGGTAATGAGTATACCGTATACTGCCCAGCTTCATACCAAACTGGACTGCCTCTCATGAAGGGGAGAGCAGCATCCAGTGACCTTCTTGCACCAGAATGTAAATTCCCTTCATATGTTACATAGATGATAACTTCGTGGAAGGGCACTAATATACAAATGGTTCACTACAGCCTGGGATGACTCTTCTGGGTTGTCAAACACTACCATGCAACAGCCGCACCATGCCCCATACACTGGTGCCAGATCTTAACCACTGCAGTAGCCACCTCACAAATGAGCAGTTTCTTCATCAGTCAACATTGCCTAACGCCAAGAATACTTTGGAATACTCACAATTTCATGCTCCTAAATTCAGGCAGTACTGCTAGAATCACATTGGCAATCAATACACAAAGCCTGCGTCCAACACACAAGTCTGCTGTTTGGGTGCAGCATTCAGATAAGTAACACTCGATCAACAGATTGTGATAGTTTCGCCTATATATAAACACACGTCTCAAAACATAGGCAGGTCGCAGACAAGCCTGAATAGAAATATGCACATAAAGAGCTTTCCTACCAAACTCGATTGTGCATGCAAATAATTTGGTGTCCGTCAAAGACAAGCCTGACAAGTACCGGCATGGTTGCATGCCTCTCAAGCTAGGAACACAAAGTCAGTGCAGTTTACTAAGAGCTTTACGCAAATAATCCACGGATGTGCAAATAAGCGCCACAGCCCTCAGTACAGCAAGTGCTTGCTTCTGGATCAGATCTGTTAAGGTCCTGAGACTGGTGCAAATCGCATGCCCCACAAATTCTAACGAAGTCATGCTCATACATGTACATGCAGAGATCGCGCACATAGATTTTGAAAGCTGCTAAGGGGAACTTCCCAAACATGAATCAGAGTTGAAGTTCTGACAGCGCCCACAAAGTAACGGAGTCTCCCCATGCTTGACAGCATCTCATGAGCGTTTGCTCAACAAAACAAGAGGTGCAAGGTCCGTTCACCTAACAACTGCCATGCGACCAGCTGTCATCACGACGTCATTGAAATGCCCTTGTATGAAATCATTCGTCTTGCAGAAAGTGCACACAGATATAAGCGCGCTCTTTTCTGCCTTCAGGGAATTTACGTCCCCCTTTTCCAAGTTGGGCTTCTCGCTTTTGTCACAAGTGCTTAGTAACTTGCTTAGATTTGCTTGAAAGACGTAAACAAACTTGCCGATGATGGCTGTTGTCTCTACATCACTGATTCGGCAAAACTGAGCATTGAACCAGAACATGCCGCGGGCAATGTTTGGAACAGATGCATCAATCACACCTGGATTGACTCTGCGTTAACAATGCTTAGCCCAGGGCTTTGCATAAATAACAGCGTGTCTTCATGGCTGCTAGCCACGCAAAGAATCGGTGTGACACCTGTCACAATCCCCTATGTACTGGCCTTGCCTTAAAATTTTTTTCCTTTGCATAAAATCAATGCTTGCTCAATTGCAAGGTCCTCCTTTTGCGTTAAAAGAATGTGTGCCTGCAGTATAAGTATCACAAAAAGTTTGTGCTCGCTGCCAATTGGCTAGCTCGCTCAGCCTGAATTCAGGACAGTCTTGAGGAATTTAACACACCCTAATTGGACAGCAGCTAATCTTACCCTGGCCACCTGCCAAGCACCCTGCCTTGTGGCAGCTCAAAAAATCCCCAAAATCACACCCAATTCCTTTAATATCGAATGAATCTTGAGACTCCCAGGGTCACCCAGGGCCGGTCATGCTGCACGTGCTGCTGCCGCCGTTGTTGCAGGAGAAGCGCCAGTCGAGCGCAGAATAGAAGGGATCACAGAAGTCTTCCAGGCCGCTGCAATCCATGTCTTGGAGCCCAGCGTCCGTCGGGGGGCGTGCGGCGCGCATGAGATCTTTTGTCGCCGGCTCGTTGGCTTGCTGGGCGAGGCACGTCATGAGGGAGAGTGTGTCTGGGCCCATGGGATATGATCCGACCAGGTAGCGCGCAAGCTGCACCGGTGACAGCACCTGTTGCACAAAATAACGCTCAGACCAAGCCATGCATGTCCCCGCATCTGAGTTTGCACTGCCATGCACTGGCCTGTCCCACGCAGAGCAGAAGCTAGTGCGGTGGATTGACTTCATGGTTCAGATCAGAACAAGATGGGGGCCTGCATCCTAAAAACGCAGGATACGCTTGATCTTGGACCTGCAGGATCAAGGGATGCACAGAATCCTCACGCCATTTGCAGGTCTGAGGTGAAGCACTCAGAAGGCACCAGCTCCGACTAAGAGCATCTGAAACGTGCACGATTTGTGTCCGACAAATGCCATTCGAAACTCGCTGGAAGGCTTCACGCTGACAACATTTGCATGCAATGGGGCCATCTGGATTCTGTAACATCGAGTCATACCTTGTAGCTCATGAGGAGGGTGGTTTCCAGAGGGTTGCCATCTGTTGACTTGGCAAAGGCCCTGCAGGCGTTGAGCGAGCACCCGCTGCTCGGCAGCTGCTCGCTGACTCGCGCTGAGTCTGCGCTGTCACTCACTGCATCTTCAGACATCTCCTCCAAATGCTTCACGCTCTGCGCAGGTTATGCACATGTCCAGTCAGCAGAGAACAATGGCGAAGTTGGCGCATTGCTCACGTGAATGCTGGTGAGCTCAGTGAATGAGTTCAGTTCGAGTTGGCACCATTTTGACCCTCCAGAAGGCACTAATCTTGCAGTGCGACACTGTGCTGTCCATTTTCAGCCCCGAACGCTAAGGTTCTGATGTTTTTTTTCACCCTCTCAGACATTGCTGAAAGAACAGTTCATGTCATGTGACACTCCGCATGCCTTAAACAGCATATTGAGGATGATACTCAGTCACTTTGCACAGCTGGGGTATCTCTAACACCCACAGCGTTTTATGCGCTCCTCTAGCCACACAATCTCAGAATAAAATACACTCCACGCATGGATGCGCAGGCGTCAATTGGGGCCCCCACCTGCAGCTCGGCCCACTGGCGATCCCACTCGGCAATGAGCGCCCCCACTTCATTCAGCAGTGCCCGCCTGACTGCCAGCAGCTGCTGTGCTTGTGCCTCAGTCAGCTGCATGCGTGCCTGCATGCACACCCAAACCTCTCAGGAATCTTCCCTGTCAACCTTGTCGGTGCTGTCATGCCAACAAGCTGTACCGCTGGTGTCCTCCCCTCAAAAGGCGCTTGCAGGAATGCTGCACTTCAAGCATGACGCATGCCAGGAGGACACAGGGTTCATGCAGGGTACTTGAAAGGATCTGGCAGCATCAGGAGTGCTGTTAGATGAGAGTGAAAACTTTCAGATCAGAGACGCTTCCAGAAACTATAAAATCACCACTTTGCTTTACATGGAACCTAAGACCCCCGGCTGGTTCCAACAGGTGTCTATTTTCCAATAAGAGTAGTCAAGGTCTGCCCTAACCAGATGGGAGAACATACCAGGATTGCTGGCCAGTCTCTTGTGGCGCAGGGCTGCTTTGCAGTGGGAGCCTCCATGTTGCAAGTGTTGATCACTCGCAGCAGGCTCGGCTTGTACAGCACCAGAGCCCACAGGAATGCAATCGCCTCATGCACAATGTCCTGCACAGCCCGTGCACAGTGATAATCTGTGAGCACAACTAGTGGTCCGCACGTAGACACTTGCTTATACTGTAGTATAGGCACGCTGCTGTTTTTACTTTTTTTGTAAATGGTTTCACCTTGACAAAATGCAGGAGGCGAGTATCCCTGGGTGTAGCGTCCACCTTGTCGAGGCTCAGAGCCATTTGCTGCACCAGCCTCTGCATGGGGATTCAAAATCACAATCAGAATCAAAATCAAGCACAGGACAGTCCCTCATCAATACACAACTCTTGACCCTGGAGGTTTCACAGGAGGCCTTGGTTCTGCAGAGTGCAATTAGGACAAGATTGCAAAAGAAAAGCCCAGCTCAAGACTGGACGACTTGTTGAAAGAAGTCTTCATCTTCACAGATGAAAGATTGCCACTATTGCATGCCCATAACAAAAGCTTGGAACAGACTGCATGCTGGCGCCAGCAACATGTGGGCACTGGAGACATCTGCAAGAAATTCATGCATGCAGAGCATTTCTGCACAGGCTCAGAAACATTCCACATTGCATTCCAGAGAGCTGCACCAGGATCGTGCGGCTGTAACAAATGGTTCATTTACACTTGGAACATGAATTGAGCAATTTATCTTGGGCTCTGAGAGAGAACCAGCGCACCTTCCAGATCTCTGCCATTGTCTCAACTGTCAGGGCCCTGACTTCCCCTTTGGTCAGCAGCAGCTGCGTGGCAGCTTCTCCAAAGCAGAAGGCCACAGCCGGCTCCTCATCACCCTGTGCATCGCAGCAAAAACGGGTCATGAAGCGATACTTGTATTGTTGCAATGGTCTCCCCCTTGACGCGCTGTTGTTTGCTGCTGGTGCTGCAGTGCAGCAATTGTGCATTGTTTTGTGTCCTTGGGGTGTTCAGGCTATTTGTCATCTATTTAACAACGATTGCACCAAATGAGTCAGGCCAACAGCGTCCACACTGGGTATTGGCGGCACATAATGAAGCCCTAGCTCCCACAATTTTGGAATGTGCCACAAAGAAGAAAAGCTTCATGCGGTTGGCAAGCTTGCCACATATGTGCAGACTGCGGTTTGCTGTCCAGCTTGAACAACAGTGGGTAACAGAAGTTCAGTGGCAGCGCAAGGGAAATTCTGCTCCAACTGTATGATGCACATGCACATCGTATGAGCCCAGGGCCTCCCCAATGCCTCTCTACACGAGATGAGAGACGTGTACACTCTACCTGCGAGGCGCTGACGGCGATTTCCACAGCCTTCTGCAGGGAATCCCTCTCCAGCTGGAGTGCAGCAACCCTTTGTGACAAACCTTGCAGCTGACGTTCCGCTTCTAGTTCTTTCTCCTGCGCAAAAGCTATCAGTGAGAGGAGCGAGTTGCAGTAGTGCGGTGTTAGACTCTGCACAAGGGTCCCTTCAGTGCGATTTATGATTGGGTCATCAAAATCCCTACCCTTTGTCGTTGGCGATACTGCTTCTGGCGAGTGCCCCTTTCTCGGGCATTTGACATCGTTTACTACCTGCAACACAATGAAGCACAGTTCCATTTCGCTGCTTCAAGGTTCGCCAAGAAACAACAACCCTACCGCGGCTTTGCACGCGAAGGAAAGGGCACTCGTGCATCGTCTACTCGGTCAAAACAAGCTGCTGCAAAGGCTATGATATTGAGAAGGAAAGCTTCGCATTCGATGTTAGCTCCGTCATTGCGCACCTAAGCGGATTTACCCGGGACCTCCAAATCAAGGCCATCTTAGCTGAGCTTGGGAAGCTCGGCGCATTTATGGAGAAGCAGCGCCCCCACTGTGAGATAACAGCCTCTTGCGCGTATGCTGCGAGCGGCTCTTGACACCCAAAACAGTCACAGGATGGCCATCGGGTTTCAAAAGCTGCACCCAAGTTTGTGCCTCAGAATGAAATTATAATTTTGCCTGCACTCGCAAGGAATTTTCCACCTGCTTCTGCTCTAGGAGCTTTAGCGAGTAGGCTTTGAGCAGGGCACAGGCCAGCCGCAGGAATCTCGCCGGGGTCCAATTGCATCAAATCTTGCATCAACTCTCGTATGTGCACGTGGGAACGTGCATCACGTGGGGACTCTTTTTAAGTGGTCAGGAGTCACCCAGGTCGAGCCAGCATGCACTGGTTGCGAGCAAGGACACTGCAAGCTGCACCCTTCTCCATGCATGCAGCCACTTTGTGTGAAGTATCAAATGGAGATCAAGGTATGCAAATGACTGTGACTCACCCTTGAACCCGGAGACACTGTAGCTGACGTAGTCCGTCACGTACGGTACGCCAGACGCGTCAGATCATTTGATTCTGAATACTCTGCATATTTGGCCTGAACGCCAGATCTAGGTCAATTCCTTAGCACTGCAGCAACCCACTGGCTTGCAGCATGGCATGCCGTGCATAGCTATGAAAATGCCAGTAACAATTGTGGCAGCCTTTAACTGCAGCTTGTCTGCAGGGCGTACCTTGCCTTCTGGCAGGAAAAGCGTGTAATAATAATAATAATTGTGCTGCGGCAGCGCCTAGCAGGCGTCTTCTGCAGCAGAACCACTGACGCATGCCATGGCTACGGCAGCCAATTTGGAGCTGGTGAGATCATTGCACCATGCGGGGCAGATCACGTGATCTTTGGATGCACCTGACACCGTCAAATCACAGTTACAATTGTCCCTGGCACTGCCTGGCATGGACATTCTTTCAAAGGCAGTCATGATCATGTGCGTACCAGTGATTTACAAGCATAACCTTCATATTCGATGGTGATGGCATTCGTCTTGAGAACTGTCATGAATTTAGCCTCGTGAGCATTATTAAGCTGATCAGCTGCAAGCCGTTCAGTTACCGGCACGTCTAGGGACGGCCTTGAATAAGACAAGTCCTGACCTTCTTTATATTGTACACACGACATAGACACGGCAAGATTACTAAGAAGAGAGCCCCATTTGGCACCTAAATTATGCCTGGCATACCAGACCAGATGCCCATGCACAACCTCAAATTCTGTCGGACATAGAACACGAGAGGCGCTGTCTGACAGGCCTTGCAGATAGATCACTGCAATTCACAATTCTCACAAATGGTAGCAACAATGTATTCCCTGCTTGACTGACTCTACGGGAGCCTTTTCGATGCTGTGGCTGATATGTTATACAACCTAATCTCTCTGTCTGTAGCGCCTTTCTCAATGTCACCGATGTTTGGCTGCCTCTTACGAAAGCCATTGATCACATTGTCTGCAGTAATCAATTGCGGTCGCTCACAGCAATAGCAATGATTGACACTGGCGCAAATGAACTTTGGTGACTGCTCAAGAAAACACCGCCCCACAGGTAATCCATGATGAAGGGAATCCAAGTTCTTAAACCCCCTCCATCCTAATGTCTGCCACCTGGCCCCCTTATAAAACACCTGGACAGGATCTCCCTGGACAGTGAAATCAGGCTGCACATATTTTGAACGGCCACCCAGCTGTGTTCAAATATCAACATTGCAGATTTTTGCAGTTATGATTAATTTTGTACGGTACTTTTGGAATTTTTCCAGGGTATCTGCCACTCCAAACCATGCCTTCAGAAACTTCGAATCCCCCGCGACTCGAAGTCTCAGGCTGTTCTGCAGGTATTCTATGTACGCACCGCCCCGCATCAAAATGCACAGGCTGTCCTCTTATGAGAGGTTACCAAGCTTATTCAGCATGACTGGCCACATCAGTGAGATTTGGCAGGTCTTGGCACATTGTCAGCTCACCACACAGATAATAATTCGAATGCAGAAGTGACAGTCCTCTGGAGATGTGTCTTTAAAATTCAGTGGTTGTCATCTTGACTGCATCCAAATGATCTACAAATACAAGAACGGAGATTAGCCGGCTGTTGGCTCAATGAATAATCAATGGGTAAAGACCCATGAATTGTCCTCTTTGGGTCAAAAGTAAGTCTCAAAAGGTCGTCTCCTCGCGATCACCAACTTATACAGGAGAGAGGCACCTGCCACCGACTGTGAGTCACGGGCTGCCGATTGTTTTTAAATCCTTGTAAGGCTCAAAGTGCAGATAGTGAAAGAACAGGGACCGTATATTCCACCATGGGGAAGAGATCCTGCTGCTGAATGAGCAAGCGATCGATCTTGCAGCAAACAGATCGGTGGTCCAGCAAGCGAGGCCCTCTGCTTGCTGAAAGATTGAGTCCTACTTGCATGCTTTCTTGGGCCTGCCCAGAAGCAGGGTTGGCGGCTGCACCAAACCCTGCCGCCAATCCCCCGCGACGCAAAGGGGCGCGCTCGAATCGCCGCGGGCCGGGGCGGCCGTCCGGGGGCGTGCGGCGCACATCAGTTCTCCAGTCGCAGGCTCATTGGCTTGCTGGGCGAGGCAGGTCATGAGGCAGAGCGTGTCTGGGCCCATGGGATAGCAAGCCGCCATGTACCTCGCAGCCTGCACCGCTGACATCACCTGCAAGAAACACACACCAGAGATCACTGCATGCAACATCCTGGATCACTATATTGTATAATATTGTATTGTACACTTTTCCTGCCAAGAAACAAGGTGCGTCCTGGAGGCAAGCTGCAATTACAGGCTGCCAAAATCCTACCCCTTGTTGCACTCGCCAAATCCAAGCAAGCCCCAATCAATTGCGGGCATGGTGCTCAGTATTTATACAGCCCCCCCGGGGCTATACAATTATACAAATATGTATACTGTTGATACAAGAGCTATCAAAGGCGGCTACAATATCCGGTCACAACGCAGAGGCAGCGGGCCGGCGCATGGTTCCTTGAGGCTCCTCACATTCACCATCGTATTGGAGGGGACGGTAATGTGCAGGGATTTCCCACTTGTTGCCCAACTCTTTGCCCATGTCCCCCTGAACTCTTAGCCAGCAACCCTGGTGAAGAGGCCCACTAGGACAAAACGCAACAACCCCCACAGAACCTTCTTTTCACAGGAAGAAGCTCCTCCAAGCTCACACCAGTCCTATCTAAAGCTATTGAATTATATAGATATTGGATTCCAGAATGATTGAGTTGCTGGGGCATGCCTTTGTGCGAGCGTAGGCTGAGTAGTACGCCTTGCAGACGTGCAGTGAGCGCACATTCACCCGCAGCCGCTCTGTCAGCCCAGCATAGTGTGAATACTGGCCCAGAGAGCCCTCTGCCTTCTGCTCCAAATGCTTGATACTCTGCGCGGCAAAAATCAAAGCAGGTCAGCGAGGCTTCAATTTTGAATTTGAGTTATGGCTTTTAGCGAATGGCTCCCTGTTACAGTGCTCTAAATAGCACTTTTTGGGCCCGGCTGGCAGGGGCCGGTACAAATACTGAGCACCGTGCCCACGGTTGATTGGGTCTTGCTTGGA
>JADEYI010000474.1_pt1 | contig 55149 bp, 57 predicted proteins | sample 8542331 | NCBI WGS metagenome assembly JADEYI01 (sample SAMN16510988, study PRJNA670497) | mine drainage metagenome | isolation source: biofilm near Copperflume 1 | place: Germany: Marsberg coppermine Kilianstollen | collected 2018-02 | reverse complement strand
GATTCTTCGCTGCGCTCAGAATGACAACCTAACTTGTGCAGAGGTTCCCTAGCCGCCGGCCGCGTGCGAGGCCACGATCGCCGCATCTCCGCGCAACGAAAAAGAGCCGCGGACCTGATGGCCCGCGGCTCCCGGAAAATCACCCTCAGTAAATGGCTACTGGTTGATTTGCGTCAGACGCACCTGGCGCCGCTGCAAATAGCCGTCCTGCACCGCGCCGTAGAGATCGATCGCGTAGCGATCGACATCCTCGAACAGGTCGAGATGCAGGGAGCGATAGTTAACCGCTTCAATTGCCACCTTACCCGCATCGGTCGGCAGCCAGATGTACCATGGCACGAAGTAGGATAACGGCCACATTGCGCTGTCGGCGGCGAACCCGACCGTGTCGCGCACGGTCGACGGTCCGAGCACCGGCCAGACGATGTAAGCGCCCTGGCCAACGCCGTAATGGCCGAGCGTCAGACCGCCGTCGTTGTTGTGCTGCTTGAGTCCGAACCAGTCGTCGGCGACGTCGAAGAAGCCGCCCACGCCGAGCGTGCTGTTGATCCCGAAGCGCGCCAGTTCCCCACCCGCATCGGCCATCTTGAGCTGGAACAGGTTGTTGGCAAAGCGCGGTATGAAATTGACGTTATCGAAGAAATTGCCCACACTTACGCGGGCCGGCTTGGGCAGCACAAAGGCGTAGCCGCTGGCCACCGGATGCAGCACGTACTTGTCGAGCTTGAGGTTGAACCAGAACATCTTCTCGTTGAATGGTGCCAGCGGATCGCCATAGGTCTGCGCATAGGCGCCCGGTGGTCCGGGCGGCGGCGGAGCCTGGTCCGCGCTGAACGCCGGAGCCGTCATCAGGCTCATCGCCAACACCAAGGTCACGAAAATGGTCTTCAACTGAAATCCTCCCACCGGCCGCCGGTTATCGCCGACTTACGGCGCAGACTTTAGCGTGGATCAAGTCGGTTGTCATGCTCTGATGAGAGCAATTTTGCCTTAGCCAAGAGTGCCTATCGCCAGCCAGCAGCACTCTCCTAATCGTTAATTGCCACCCAACTGGGATGCCAACTGCTGCTGCTTGGCGCGCAAATCGGCGATCAATTGGTTGAAGCCTTTTTCGTTGATTACGCGATTAAACTGGTTGCGGTAGTTCGAGATGATGCTGATCGCGTCGACCGTAACGTCGTAAATCTTCCACGAATCGTTCTTTTGCAGCAGCAGATAGTTGATCGCAATCGCGTTCTTGCCCGGCTGCACGAGCGTGCTGTCGATCTGGGTATAGCCGGGGCCGAGCTGAGTCTGACCGCTGAACTGGACCTGCTGGCCGGAATAGTCCTGAATCTTGCTCAGGTAGGCGTCTTCGATGAAGGCGGTGAAAAGCTGGGTGAACTCGGTGCGCTGGGCGGGCGTGATACTGCGCCAGTTGTAGCCCAGGGCCGAACGTGACATCTCGGTGAAATCGAAGCTCGACTCGATTGCGGCGCGCAGTTCCCGCCGACGCTGGGTCACCGGGACGGCTTTGTTGGCCATGATCGCGATCGCGCGGTTAACCATCGATTGCGCGACGCCCAACGGCGTGCTGCCGGGATCGGCCATCACGGGGGCCGGGACCAACGCGCCGGAGGCCGCGAGCATCAAGAGCAGAGCGGCCAGCGCACGCGCTAGCGGGCCGTGAATTCCGCGCCGCGCGCCGCCAGCAGGATTGGCCAGTGCGGGCGTAACCATCGTGTCGAGTTGCAATGGAATCATTTAATCCTTACTTCTTTCCGCCGCCGGCCCCGCCGGTTGGCGAGCCGCCGCTCGCGGCTGGACTGGGGACGGCGTCGCCGGTATCTGAGCCGCTGCTGGCGCCTGAACTGGCGCTTTTGCTGCCGGAGCCCATGTTGTTGATCAGACTGCCGATCGCGTTTTCGAGCACAAATGCCGACTGGGTATTGACAATAGTGCCGCCTTCTTTGAGATCGTCACCGGAGCCGAGCTGGATCGAGACGAACTTGTCGCCAATCAGACCGCTGGTCAGGACCGAGGCGATCGCGTCGCTGTCGACCCCGACGCCCTGATTGATCCGCAAGGACACGTGGGCGCGATTATTTGCGAGCGTGATCGCGGAGACGCGGCCGATATTGACGCCGGCGATCTCGACGCGATCGTTATTGCGCAGCCCGGCGATATTGTCGAAGTTCGCATAGACCGTGTAGCTCGGCGCGGGAAACAGCGCGACGTTGCCCAAGCGCACGGACAGGTAGCCCAGCGCCAGGATGCCCATCAGGGTGAAGACCCCGACAATAAGCTGTGTAGTTCGACTCGCGTACATAGGCCGCTAACTCGCGACCGCCGCCGGCGGTCCATCGATTCCCGACGCTTTGCCGGCCAGGAACAGTTCAAACTTTTCGTTGTGCGCCGCCATCACCTGTTCCACCGGTCCGTTAATCTCCATTTTGCCGCCGTGCATGAACGCGATTCGGTCCGAGTACTCGAACACCGCGGGGACGTCATGGCTGACCATCACCGCGGTCAGGTCGAACTGGCGCTGGGTCGCGCGCACCAATTCGTGAATCTGATGAGTGCGAGTCGGATCGAGACCGGTCGTCGGCTCGTCGAGCATGAGGATTTTCGGCCGCCGGATCAAGGCGCGGGCCAGCGCCGCGCGCTTTTGCATACCACCGCTCATCTCGGAGGGGAACTTGTTCTCCATGCCCTGCAGGCCGACCGCCTTGAGCGTCTCGGCGACCCGGTCGGCGATTTCGCCGCGGCCGAGCGCGGTCAACTCGACCAGCGGAAAGGCTACGTTCTGGAACACGGTCATCGAATCGAACAGCGCGCCGGCCTGAAAGAGCATCCCAAACTTCTCGCGCACTTCGTCGCGCTCGCGTTCGCCGATCTTCGTCACCTCGAGGCCATCGATGACGATCGAGCCGGTGTCGGGGCGCAGCAACATGTTGAGGTGCTTGAGCAGGACCGTCTTGCCGCATCCGCTAGGCCCGGCGATGGTCGTGATTTCGCCGCGCGGACAGGCGAGGTCGACGCCATTGAGCACCTGCTGGCGCCCGAAACGCCGGCGTAGATTGCGCACGACGATAGCGGCGTCGCCCGCGCCGTTGTTGTTGATGGTCGCTTCCATGATGCTCGTTAAGCTTGCGATTCTTACAAAAGAATCGACGTCAGAAAATAGTCGGACATCAGGATCAGCACGCTCGACAGCACCACCGCGTTGGTGGTGGCGCGGCTGACGCCGGTCGCCATGCGCTCGGCGTTATAGCCCTTGTAACAGCATACCCACATCACGACGACGCCGAAGACCAGCGCCTTGTAGATGCCGGTGGCGATATCGTGGCCGCCCATGTTCTGGCGGATACCGTTGATGAACGGACCGCCCGGCGCACCCATCAGACCGACCCCGACCACCCATCCGCCCCAAATGCCGATGACGTCGAAGAGGCCGGTCAGGAGCGGAAAGCTGATCACGCCGGCCAGCACGCGCGGTGAGACCAGATACTGGATCGGATTGATCGCCATCACGCTGAGCGCATCGATCTGCTCGGTCGATTGCATCGAGCCGAGCTCGGCCGCCATCGCGGAGCCGGCCCGCGCGGTGATCATCAGGGCGGTCAGCACCGGCCCGAGTTCGCGCACCAGGACCAGGGCAACCACCGTACCGAGCGCGCCTTCGGAGCCGAAGCGGCGCAGCGTGTTGTAGCCTTGCAGGCCGAGCACCATCCCGGTGAACAGGCCGATGAGCGCGACCAGGAAGAACGACTCCGCGCCAATCGAGCGCAACTGGCGGATGGTCAGGCGGAACTTGTACGGCGGCCGTACGACGCAGAACAGGGCCTGGGCCAGGAACACCACAAAATCGCCCAGCGCCGCGACCCGGTCGATCACGACTGCGCCGAGGCGCTCGATCATCGTCACGATTGATACCGCAATTGATTCAATTAGCCGTGAACCATGCCCAGCCGGGCAAGATGGTTGAAGGTGTGAGTCATACTGGGCGAGCGCGCGAACTCGATCAAGTCACTGGCCAGATCGAGATCGAGCGCCGGACGGGCCAGCGGCACGATCGCGCATTCGACGCCGTGCGTGCGGCAATCCTCGCGATGGCGGGTGAGGCTCTGGCTGCCGAAGTGTGTGGCGATAATAGCCGGCGGCCGGCGCACGATCAGATTGGTCCCGGAGCAATCGCGCGAGGGCACCAGCACGACGCCGTTGCCGCTCCCGGGCAGCGCGGCGAGCGCGGCGTCGATATCCTCGCTGGCGACCAGCGGAATATCCGACAGCACGGTGCATACAGTCGTGACGCCGCGCGCGATGAGCAGCTCGGTGGCGAGGCGCACGGCGACGTTGAGGCCGCGCGGATATTCCTCATCGATCGTCAGCGCGCCGCCCGCCCGCGCCATCTCGAGCAGCGTCGGGTCGGAACTCACGACGGCGACCAGGTCCGGCCGGCGCGCGCCGAGTGCGGCGGCGAGCACGTCGCGATACATCGCGCAGGCCAACGCGCTACGTTCGGCGGCGGCAGGCAGCGCCGGGGCCAGACGTGTCTTGGCAAACGCAAGTTGCTTGGCGGCTATGAGCACGGCGCGCACGGCGTTCCTTATAACGCACGCCGCGCGCCACGCCAACTGTTTTTTGCGGCGGCCGCGCGGCAGGTCGGCTTGACAGCCCCGGCCGAGCGGCGAAACATTAAGGGGTCCGGCCTGAGCGATCGGTGGGGGTGAGCTTACAGGTTCCGGCGCACGATTGATCCATCGATCCAGCCTACTCACACATCCTTCGTCATTCCAGGAGCCATCTATGCAATGGACCGAACAGCTCAGCGCCAAACCTCGCTTGACCCCGTCATCCCGCTTTACCGCACGCGCCAGGCTGCTTCCCGCAATAATCGCGATCGGCGTCGTGACCACGCTGGCGGCGGCCGGATGCGAGCATAAATCGGTCGACGACGAGCTGGCGGCGGGCGATCAGGCGATGCAGCACACCAAGCTGGCCGATGCCGAGACCGACTATCAGCAAGCCGCCACGATGGCGCCGTCGGACCCGCGTCCGCACGTCGCGCTGGGCAATCTCTACGTTTTCGAGCAGAAGCCGGCCGCCGCCGAGAGCGAGTACATGAAGGTGCTGGACTTCGAACCGCATAACGCCCGGGCACATACCGCACTCGGCAACATTTATAGCGCGCAGTCGGATCTGGGCAAGGCGGAGGAGCAATATCGGGCGGCGGTCGCACTCGATCCGACCAACGTGGCGTATCGCATCAATTTAGGCGGGCTGCTGCAAAAGGCCGGCAAACTCGGCGTCGCCGAAGCCGAATTGCGCACCGCCACCGGGCTTGCGCCGAAGGACGCCCACGCCCATCTGGCGCTGGCCAACCTGTATAGCGCGGAGCCCGATCGCGGGGCCGACGCGGCCACCGAATTTGCCGCCGTCAAGGAACTCGATCCGAGCCTGATGCCGGGTGCGGCCAGCGCTCCACCACCGCCCGCCGGTGAACCGTCACCGGCCGCCGAGGCCGCGCCACCCGCCGCACCGGTGGAGAGCGCCGCGCCCGCGGGCGCGCCGCCGGCCGCCGCGACGGCTCCGGTGCGCCCGGTGAACCGCAAGTTCCTGTTGACCCACAACTCGCCGGTCTTTGCGACCGCCTCCAACACGGCGACCACGGTCGCGCAGGTGCATCGCGGAAAATTCGTCCATGTGACGGGGATCACCGGTGACTGGCTGCGGATTCAGATGAGGAACGGCACGGTCGGCTTTATTCCGGTGAACGCGGCCGAGTGACCGGCGGCGTCACGCGCCGCAACCGCCTCCGTGCGGCCGCCATCGCGGCCGCGCGGAGCGACAATAATCAAATCCGAGGTGGAATCCGATGGCTAATCTGCGGACCAGCGAAGCGGAAGTCAGCTATCCGGGCAAGGCGTGCACGCTCAAGGCCTTCACCGCTCGTCCAGCGGCGGAAGTTGGCGCGCGTCCCGCCGTGATCGTGGTGCACGAATGGTGGGGGCTCGACGAACATATCCAGGGCGTGACGCGGCGTTTTGCGGCCGAAGGCTACTTTGCCGTGGCCCCCGACCTGTATTCGCGCCAGGGCCATAAGGTCACCGTCGATCCCAATGTCGCCGGCGAACTAATGGGCGGCCTCGCGATGGCCGACGGGATCGACGACCTGCTGAGCACGATCGGATGGATCAAGGCGCAGCCCGCCGCCAACGGCGCGCGCATCGGCGTGACCGGCTTCTGCATGGGCGGCAGCTACGCGACGCTGCTGCCCTGCGTCAGCGCGGAAATCAAGGCGGCGGCGCCGTTTTACGGCGAGATCCCGGCCGACAGCGAACTTGCGAAGCTCGCCTGTCCGATGTTTTACGCCTACGGCGAGAACGACGGATGGATTCAACGCGCGGACGTCGATCGGCTCGCCGCAACCCTCAAGCGGCTCGGCAAGCCGGGCGAGGTCAAGGTCTACCCCGGATGCTCGCATGGCTTTTTCAACGATTCGCACGCTGACATCTATAGCGCCGCCGACGCGCACGATGCGTGGTCGCGCATGAATAAGCTATTCGCCGCGACGCTCAAGGGCTGACGCGCCGGCGGAGCGCATAGCGCGCGCCTCCCGGCGCGCGGGCCAGGCGAATGGCGCATTGCGCACCAGCGCATCCGGCGATCACACGCGGCGATTAACTTGACGTGGCATCGCCGTGCCTCCTGATCGTTACATCGGGAAGCAAAAGCTCTCCTTATGGCACGCGGTTGATTCGGCCTGACGCCGCCGATACGCTCTGAAACTCGCGCGGATTCGCAATCGCCGCCCCCCGGGAAGCATCCCGCCAAAGAGCCCCATGTCGCACCTGAGCGAAACCCAGGTTCTGCGCTTCCTGACGCAATTCGCCCTGCTCTTTTTGAGCGCGCGAATTCTGGCCGACGTGATGAAGCGGATGGGCCAGGCGACGGTAATTGGAGAACTGCTCGCCGGGATCCTGCTCGGCCCGACCCTGTTCGGCCATTTCGCGCCCGAACTGCACCTCATCGTTTTCCCGCCCGACGCGCTCGCGGACCATCTGATCGAGGCGGTCGCATGGATCGGCGTGATCATGCTGCTGCTCTACACCGGCCTCGAGACTGATCTCGAAATCCTGGCCGACGTCGGGCGCGGCGCGTTCACCGTCTCATGGCTGGGCATCGTGGTGCCGTGGATCTCCGGCTTTATGCTCGGCTGGTATCTGCCGGTCAGCTACCTGGCAAATCCCGGCCATCGGCTGATCTTCAGCCTGTTCATGGCGGTCGCGATGTCGATCTCGGCGGTGCCGGTGATCGCGAAAATTCTCATCGACCTCGATCTGATGCGGCGCAATATCGGCCTGCTGATCCTCGCCGCCGGCATTCTCGACGACACCGTCGGCTGGCTGATGCTCTCGGTGGTCGCCGGTCTCGCCCTGCACGGCACGATCGATCTGAAATCGCTCGGCTCGATCCTGCTGGCGGTCGCCGCCTTTGCCGGCTTCTGCTACTTCGTCGGCGCCAACCTGGTGGTGCGCCTGATGCGCTGGGTTGACGACCGCGCCCTGGCCGAGCATGCCGGCATGAGCACGATGGTTGGCCTGGCGATGGTCTGCGCGATCGTCACGCAGGCGATCGGCATTCACGCGGTCTTCGGCGCGTTCGTCGCGGGCGTGATGCTCGGGCGGTCGGCGCGCGTGCGGCGGGCCGACCGGGCGGAGCTCGAAGCGGCGACTACCGGGGTCTTCGCGCCGATCTTCTTCGCCTACTCGGGTCTCAAGGCCGACCTCTTCGCGCTGCACGGCGTCGGTGTGCTCGGGCTGGTGCTCGGTGTGGCGATTATCGGCAAGCTGATCGGATGCACCGCCGGGGCGCGGCTCCACGGGCTCAAAATGCGCGAGTCGCTGGCGGTCGCGGCGGGCATGAATGCGCGCGGCGGGATGGAGATTATCGTTGCGCTGATCGGGCTCAACCTGGGCGTACTGAGCCCACAGATGTACTCGATTATCGTGATTGTCGCGATCGTCACCTCGCTCATCACGCCGCCGATGCTGACCTGGCTGCTCGCCGGCATCGCACCGGAGGCGGCCGAGGTCGCACGCCTTGAGCGCGAGAAATTCATGGCCCGCGTGCCGTTCGTCAAGGCCGGCACCAAGCTGCTGGTGCTGAGCGGGGGCGGACCGCACGCGCAACTCGCGGCCCATCTGGCGGCGGCGCTGGGTAATCATCCCGACGCCAGCATCACGGTGTTTCGCGCTCTCGGCAACGACCCGGCCGGCACCGACGGGCGCGTCGCCCGCGACCTCGCGGTGATCCGATCGATCGCCGAGATGGGCGGCGCGCGCAACCTGCTCGAGCGCACGGTGGTGGCCGAATCGATCGCCGAGGCGATTATCAAGGAGAGCGCGCGCGGCTACGACGCGATCTTCGCCGGCGCGTCACCGGCCGAGGGCGACCTGGCGATGGGCGGCGACCTGCTGCGCGAACTCGCCAGCCACACCGCCGTGCCGCTGATCATCGTGCGCAACGTCGGCACCGCGATGCCGCTGCGCAAGGTGCTCGCACCGACTACCGGCGCGCAATTCTCGCGCCTCGGCGCCACCCTCGCGATGCTTTACGCGCACGCCACCAGCGCGCAGATGACCTCGCTCTACGTCAGCGAAAATCCGGTGCTCTCGCTGCGCGGTTTCTACCGGCGCCGCGGACAGCCCGAAGACGGCGGGCTCATCGCGCAGGAGGTCGCGCGCCTGGGCGCGCATATCGACGTCCCGGTTGAGACCCGCGTGGCCGCGGGCGCCAAGCCGGAGAACGTGATCCTGGCGGCGGTCGAACGCGAAAATTTCGATCTGCTGGTGATGGGCGTGATGTTTCGTCCGTCCGAAGGGCGGCTCTACTTCGGCCCCAAGGTCGACCACATCCTGCGCAACGTGCGCTGCGCGGTGGCCGTGGTGGTCACGCCGGAAGCCGCGCCGCGCGACTAAGCGCGCCTGTGCCGGGCGCGGGCCGGCGCCCGTCGGCGCTAGGAAACCTCTGCACAAGGCTCCGCTGCCACCCTGAGCGCAGCGCATGGGTCCCGGATCCGGGATTCTTCGCGGCGCTCAGAATGACAACCTAACTTGTGCAGAGGTTCCCTAGTCCTCGAAGGGCTGCGCGTATTCGACCAGCACGCCGCGCGTCGCCTTGGGATGGAGAAAGCAGATCATTCCGGCCAGCCCCGGCCGCGGCTTTTGATCGATGAGCTGGATACCCTTGGCCCTGGCGCCGGCCAGCTCGCGCTCGACGTCCTCGGTCGCGAAGCATACGTGATGCAATCCGCCGCCGCGCCGCGCCAGGAATTTGCCCACGCCGTTATCCGGGCTGAGCGGTTCGAGCAGTTCGATTTCGCTCTCGCCGACCTTAAGCAGCGCCGCCTTCACCCCCTGATCGAGAATCGTCGCGCGCTTCGTCAGATGCATGCCGAGCACGCCCTGCCATAGCGCGAGCGCCCGCTCGAGGTCGGGCACCACCACGCCCACATGATGGATCTTCTTGAGCATCGTCAGCCTTCCGTATGCTTGGGGCAGAGTTTGCGCTGCAAGGTGCCCCATTGTTCTTTCATCCCGGGCGAACCCAGGTTGGGATGCTCGCTGCGGGTCACGGCCAGCTTGTCGCAGGCGCTGGCGACATTGCCCTGCTCGGCGAAAATCTCGGCCATGTTGTACTTGGATTCGTAGAACAGGCTGTCGGACTCCGCCGCGAGCGATTCGACGCGGCTCCAGCGGTCGAGCGCGTCCTTGTAGTCCTTATGCATCTGCGCGATCCGCGCGAGGCCGGCGTTGGCGTCGGGCGATCCCGGGTCGGCGGCCGCAACCTGGGTGAACGTCGCGGCGGCGCGATCGGTCTCGCCCAGCGCGAGGTAGGCCTGGCCCAGAAGCGACAGCGTCCCGGTCAGGTTCTTGACCGGAATCTTGCCCTCGGCGGCCTGCCGCGCAAAATACTCATAGGTCGTCGCGGTCAGCCGCGCTTCGGCCAGGTAGCCGGTCTGGTCGCCGGCCGCCTGCCGGGCCTGCGCGCTCTTCCAGAACTCCAGACCGACGCCCTTGATGTAATCGTTGCGGGCCGGATTGGCGGCGTCATGCGCGACCAGCGTGGCGACCGTGGCGGCCAGCGCCGGGTACTGTCCGGTGCGGTTGAGCGCGATCAGCCGCCATTGGAAGATCTCGTCGAACTTCGCGCTCATCGCCGGATACTGCGCCTCGTAGTTATCGAGCAGCGCCGCGACGGTCCGATAGTCGACGGCCGGCTCATGCTCGAGCAGCGTCACGAGCATGAAGATCGCGCGCCCGCGGCTGTCGCGCAGCGCCTTGCGCTGGGATTGCGGCGCGAGGCGCTCGGCGCCGGGCTCCATGCGGATCGCGTCGTTGAGGGCGGCGATCGCCTTTTGCTTCAAGGCCTCGCGGGCGGCGCTGTTCTGCACCGCCGGCGGGGCCGGCGCCGGTGCCTTGCCGCCGGCCCCCGCCGCCGGGGTGATCGCGCGATAGTAGCATTCGGCGGCGTTGTAGCGCGCCGTAAACGCGTAGTTGGAATTACCGCCAACCTGTTCGTATTGGGCCGCCGCCTGCGCGTACGCGCCCTTGCGCTGGTACATCTCGGCCAGCCGAAAGCGCGGCTCGAAGGCGTACTGGCCGTGCGGATAATTGTTGAGGTAGTCGTTGGCCGCGGCGGCCCAGCGGCTTTCGAGTTCGGCGCTGCGCATCCCGCCGCGCTCCCATTCAAGGCGCGGGATTTTATAGAGCATGTACGAGGCCCATTGCGCGTCGGGGTTCGACGGCTGCCGGGCGATCGCGTGCGCCACCTGCTCGACCATGTCGAGGCGCCCGCTCAGATAGAAAAGATCCGCCGCATACTTCCACGCCTTGGGATAGGCGCCGCTGCGCGCGGCCGCGAAATAGGCGTTGGCCGCCGGCAGAATCTCATGCTTGTAGTAGAGCACGTTGGCCAGCAGCCAGTTCTCGAAGGGGTCGCTGGAATTGCCGAACTCGGCGATCGGATCGTGCAGCGTGTCGCCCGCCGTCGCCACTACGACCGCCCAGTCGTCGCGATTGTTCTGGCGGTCGCGGGCATACGCGACGATCGCCCGATGCATCGCGGCGCGCTTGGCCGGGTCGCTCGCGGCCGCCTCCTGCCGGAACATCTCGCGCAGATGGAGCATCTCGAGCCCCGACTTCTGTGCGCCGGTAGCGCCGTGGGACAGCCGCGCCGACAGCCCCTGCGCCTGATCGAGTTTGCCCATCGCGGCGTACGTCGTGGCGAGGCCCTGTTCGGCGGCGCGATATTGCCGCGTGTCGGGACCGGCCTCCATGATGCGCTTGAAGTCGGCCACCGCCTGCGCGTATTCGCCGTGCTGGTACTTGCCCAGCTCGCGCTCGGCAAAGGCGCGGCCGAGCATGTTCTCGCGCACCAGCTCCGGATTGATAATGATCAGGGTGCTGTTGGTGAATCCGTCGACCGCTTCGTTGAGCAGGCGGCGCGCCGTGCCCGGCTCGTCGCCGTAGAGTCCCGCGCCGGTGAAGCGCAGCCACGACAGCGGGTAGAGCGCGCGCAGGGCGAGCTGTTCGGGCTGGTCGTAATCGCAGGTGCCGCCGCTGTCGAGCTTCTGGATGCAGGCGTCTTTGCGCGCCTGATAGGTCGTGTACATCCGGTTGAGCAGATCCTCCAGGCGGTCGTAGGTGCCGAGCAGCGCGCTGGTCGATCGCGCGCCGTCGGCGATCCGCGCGAAGTCGGACTCGGCCTCGTCGAGCTGGCTAATCGCCGCGCTGGCGGCCGCCGGATCGGTCATCCCGGCGTCGACCTGCGGCTCGATCGACTCGAGCCGCCGGTTCAATTCGCCGAGGCTTTGAGCCGACGCGCGGCCCCCAAGCGCAACGCACACCCCCACCGCCAACACGATCACGAGCGCCGACCGGCGCAGTTCCCTCACTGGCCTAATTGACACAAACGGTGTCCCCTGTTCGCGCGCCGCGGAATTTCGCCCGGCACCATTCCCCGAAAGCGCCGCCAGTTAAGGATAACCGACCATCCGCGGTCAAGGGAACGGGATTGCGCGCGCCGCTTCGACCACCGCGCCGAGCGCCGCGGCGTGCGCCGTGCGCCCGCAGATCGTGAGCCGCGCCGGCGCTTCGCGATCGATCAGGATCGCCGCGATACCGGCCGCTTCGGCCCCCGCGATATCCAGATGGAGCGAGTCGCCGACGTGCAGCGCCTCACCCGCCGCGACGCCCTGGCGCTCAAGCGCCGTACGAAAAATCTCCCGCGCCGGCTTGGCCCATCCGGCCTCCGACGAGATCGTCACGCTGTCGAAGTATGGACCGAGCCCGAGGCCGTCGAGAATCCCGCGGACGCGGTAGTCGAAATTCGAGATGACGCCCAGCGCGTAGCCGGCCTGCTTGAGCCGGGCCAGCGTCGGCGCGGCCTCCGGGTCGGCCTGCCAGTTGGCGGGATCGGCGAAATAATCGAAAAGCGCCTCGAAGTAGGCGTCGAAGTCGGTGAACTCGCCCAGCCCGGCGAAACTCGCACGGACCACGCCGCGCCACCATTCGCGCTCCATCCGGCGCAATTCGGCGCCGCGATAGCCCGGACCGAAGGCCAGCCCCGGCGTCTCGGCGAAGGCCCGCCGAAAGGCCGCGCTGACCGCCGCCGCGCTGGTCTCGACGCCAAAGCCCCGCGCCACCCGCGCATAGCTCTCGCCGATCGGCTCGCGCGGATCGAACAGCGTGCCCGCCGCGTCGAAGAAGACTGCCCGCAACATCGCGCGCGCCCTACTCGCGGCCCGCCGCGGGACCGCCCAGGCCGTCCCAGACCTGCACCAGCGTGCCCATCGCGGATTGCGGTGAAATAAAGAACTGGCGCTCGCCGCGCCAGTTGGTCTCGAGCCCGACCAGCCGCACGCCGTCGGCCTTGAGACGGCCGGCAATCGCCTCGAAGTCGCGCACATCAATCGTCACGTGATGCATCCCCTCGCCGTAGCGGTCGACAAAGCGCCGCACGAAGTCGTCCTCGAGATTGGGCCCCGGGCTCTGCAAAAATTCCAGCTTGAAGCCGGCCACGTCCAGATGGGCGAGCACGAAGTTGCCCTGCGACGAGCTGCGCATCGGGTAGTTCACCACCTCGGCCGGAAAATAGCGCCGGAAGAATTCCATCGCCGGCCCGATCTCGCGCACCGCGATCGCGACGTGGTCGAAGCGCGCGCGGCCGTCGTCGGCAGGCCGCGGCGTGGGCGCATCGTAATCGATCGGCTGCCACAACTGGATCAGCACGCCAAAGGCGGCGCGCGGCGAAATGAAGCAGGTCTTCTGACCGTCGGGAAAGGTATGCTCGTCGGCCACCCGCACGCCGTCGGCCTTGAGCGCCGCGATCATCGGATCGATCCGATCGACCTCGTATGACAAATGATGCAGCCCCTCGCCGTGGCGCGCGATAAACCGCGTGATAAAGCTCTCGCGGCCGGGCAACTCCTCGATAAATTCGAGCGCCGTGCCGCCGAGGTAAATATCCTGCCACTGGAAGCCGCCCTGGGCCTGCTCGCTCAGCTCCCTCGCATGGCGCGGACGGGTTGGGAAGTAGCGCTCGAAGAATGCCACGCCGCGATCGATCGATGCCACCGCGATCGAGACGTGATCGAAGCGCATGCGCACGCCGCTCACTGGACTCATCTGTCGCGTTGCTCCCGTTTCATCCAATCGCGCCGCTCCACCAGTTCGTTTCCGTCCAATCGAATCGCCCCCGTTCGTGCGCAACCCGCGGTGCCGCGCCTCAATGCCGGTCGCCGCGCCCCGGCCCGATCCGTTCCAGCACAAAGCGCCTGAGCAGCGGACCGATACTGCGGATCACCAGCGGCCAGCCGTTGATCAGCTTGCCGGCATAGACGCCGAGCGACTGCGCCGTGCGCGACCTCCGCGGCACGTCAAAGAAACTCCAGGCGCGCCTCAAGTTTGCCGTCCGCCGCGCGCACGATTATATAGCCGCCGTCCTTGAACGGCCCGGCGTTGACGATCGTCGTCGGACCGATCGTGTCGACCGCGGCCGATTCGTGGATATGGCCCGAGAGGCAGACCTCCGGCTTGATCTCTTCGATAAAGCGGCGCGCCGCCGTGCTGCCGACCGCGCGGCCACCCGCGATCCGGTCGCAGCGGGTCGCGAACGGCGGCGTATGGCAAACCATCAGCAGTGGCCGCACGTCGCGCACCTCGTTGTAGCCGCGCATCAGCGTCGCGTAAATCTCGTCTTCGGTAAGCTCGGTCGGAGTATTGAAGGGCGTGATATTCGATCCGCCACAGCCGAAGATGGCCACGCCCTCGATCACCACGCCGCGCCCGTGGATCGCGATCCCCTGGGCCTCGAGCCACGGTGTGACCTCGCGCTTATCCAGGTTGCCCGGCAGCGCGAGCACCCGGCCGCACGCGCGGCGCACCGCGTCGATCACTTTCGCGGCGTCGTCGGGACCGCCGAAATTGGTCAAATCGCCCGAGACGATAACCAGGTCGGTGCCGCGCATCACCGCGTCCATCCGCGCGAGATTGCGCGTCGCCATGTGTACGTCGCCGAATGAAACTATCCGCATCGCATTGCCCGCCCGCCGATCCTGGACCCGGATGCCGCCGCTCAAGATAGCGTACCTTCGCGCATGCTCATAGGTCGCGCGGGGCCGCCAGCGCAATACCACGCTCCGGCCGTCGCGGACGCTCGATTGCGCGGCATCGCGCACGCTAAGCTTGGAGCGGCGTGCGCACCAGCGCGCGCGTCTCCCCCACGGAAGGCGCCGATGACCCCGCTCGACAACTTCGCATTCGTGCTCGTCTCGCCCAAAGCCTCCGGCAACGTCGGCGCGGCGGCCCGCGCGCTCAAGAACATGGGCTTCGCCGATTTACGCCTGGTCGCGCCGCGCGACTACGACCCGCGCGCCGCCGCCGCGATGGCGGTGCATGCGGACGACCTACTCGGCCGCGCCGCCATCTTTGCCGACCTCGGCGCGGCGCTGGCCGATCGCACGCTCACCGTCGGCACCACCAGCCGCCTCGACCCGTACCGGGCCGCGGCCCGCCCGCTGCGCGCCGCCGCCCCGGGCTTGATCGCAGCCGCCGGCGCCAACCGCGTCGCGCTGGTCTTCGGGCCCGAGGATTTCGGTCTGAGCAATCATGAAGTCACGCAATGCCAGCGGCTCATCACAATTCCCGCCGCGCCCGCCTACCCGTCGCTCAATCTCGCGCAGGCCGTGATGGTCACCGCGTACGAGTTGGCCATGACGGCCGGCAATTCGGTGGGCGCGCCCGCACCGACCGAAGAATTCGCCGATGCGGCGGCGGTCGAGGCGATGCACCTGCGGCTCGCCGAGGCCCTGGTCGAGATTGGATTTTTGCCCGCCGACAACCCCGGCCACATCATGCATACGCTGCGCGCGCTGATGGGCCGCGCCGGACTGCATCCGCGCGAGCTGGAAATCCTCAACGGCCTGGCGCGCCAAATCCGCTGGTTCGCCGAGGGCGGCCACGCCACACTCGCGGCCAAGCGCGCCGCCGGCCGCAAGCTGCGCTGACGCGCGCGAGTTGCGCCGACGGTCGCGGCGCAGCAATGCGATCGTGACGATCCGGGCACTGGCCGCGCCGGCCGCGCCGCGCCATAATCGAGTGACGCGGACGCATCGCACGGCGCGCGGCGAGGAACCGATGGGCGAAGTTATCCAGTTGCACGAATTCCAGTTCGAGCGCCGGCGCGCGGCGCGCCGCCCTCGCGATCAGGCTGCGGAGCGCACGAGCCTCGCCCGCGCGATCGAAATCCTGAAAGACAACCTCGCCGCGAGCGCCGCCGAATTGCGCGACGCCGCATCCGCCGATCAGGACGAACTGCTCACGCGCGTCGAGCGGCTGACCGCGATGGTGCGCTATGCGATCGCGATGGCCGGTGAGGCCGAACCGCCGGCCGGCGCCGCCGACCACGCGCGATGACCTGCGTCGTGATCTTGATTCTTGAGCCCAAGGCGAATACCAAATAGGGGTTCAGGTCCTCTCCTGCTCCCCGGTAGCTCAGTCGGTAGAGCGGACGGCTGTTAACCGTCAAGTCGCTGGTTCGAATCCGGCCCGGGGAGCCATCTTTCATCCACGGTGAATTGATCCGATGCGGCCGCGCGGCGTTGTGCAAGAGTGCACGGCAACACGCGCGACGTTGCCCGGCGGCGATGCGGCGGGATAATAAAGGCGGCGCGGACCTCGCGATCCGCGCCGCCGTCAGCTTCGCGTGGGTTGACGCTTACCCGGCGACCGTCTTGATAATCTGGATTACCGCCGGGCCAACGATCACCATAAGCATCGCGGGCAGGACAAACAGCACGAGCGGAAACAGGATCTTGATCGTGGTCTTCTGCGCCGCCTCTTCCGCGCGCAGCCGCCGCCGCGTGCGCAATGCGTCGGAACTCGCAATCAGGGCGGGCGCGATCTGCGCGCCAAGCTGCTCACTCTGAATCAGGGTCGCGGCGAGCGGCTTGATGTCTTCGACCGCGGTGCGATCCGCAAGATTACGCAGCGCCTGTCCCAGCGACGCGCCAGCCGAAATTTCCGACGCGACCAATGAGAGCTCGCGCCCGATCTCCTGCTTCTGCCGTTCGCTCTCCGTGCCGACGACTTTGATCGCCTCGAACAGTCCCAGTCCGGCCTCGACGCAAACCACCAGCAGGTCGAGCACGTCCGAGAGCTGCGTGGCGATCGCAAGCTGCCGCGTGCGCGCGCGGCGTTTCAGATAGTAGGTCGGGATAAAGGCCCCGAACAGCAACCCGATCATGCCGAACAGGATTATCGAGCCGAACGGTTTGCCCAGCAAAATCGCACCGAACGCCATCAGCAGTGCCACTGCGAGCGCCGCCATCACGCGAAACACCTGGAAGGCGTGGGCCGCACTGCTACCGATAAATCCCGCCTGGGTGAGCGTATCGCTCAGTTTTTCACCCGAGGGAGTATCCAGGTTAGGCGCCGGCACACGGGCCGAGGCCCATTTGAAGAGCATGCGCCCGAGGCTCTCGTCATGCGGTTGATCCTCGTCGAAGGCGCCCTGCGACGCGCGCATCTTGATCGCGAGATCGGCAAACCGCTCCTCGAGCACGCGATGGCTACCGTAGAGTGCGACGTAGATCGCCATCCCGCCGGCGCCGAGCAGGCAGAAGACGCTAACGGCGATAAACAGGGTCGATGACATGGCGCGAACTCCCCCCCGCAAGCCTTTAATACTTGAGCTTGAGCAGCCGGCGAATCGTGATGAATGCCAGCAGGTCCATTACGATTGCGGCCTTGAGAATTTTAAGTCCGGTCGGATCGTAAAACAGAACTCCCGCATAGCCAGGCTGCACCAGGCTGAATGCGCCGAGCACGATGATCGGCAGCAGGGCGACGATCGAGCCGCCCATCCGCGACTGAGCCGTGAGGGCGCGGATCTGCAAGCGCAGGCGCTGGCGCGTACGGACGATTTCGGCGAGCCGCCCGATAATTTTCGCCAGGCTTGAACCGACGTCATTCTGCACCTTGACCGCGATCACCAGCAGCCGCAAGTCGTCTTCGGGCACGCGCTTGAGCATGTCCTCGAGCGCGCGCGGCAGCGGCAGCCCGATCCGGGTCTGCTCGAGCACGGTGCGGAATTCGCTGCCCAGCGGATCGGCGAATTCCTGCACCACCACCTGCATCCCGCGATTGAGCGAATGGCCGGCTTCGAGCGACGACTTCATCAGATCGAGGGCGAAGGGCAACTGTTGTCCAAAAGCCTTCATCCGCCGCACGCGGCGAAAGCGGATATAGACGATCGGCAGGAAGGCGAAGCCGACGCCTGCCGCCGCCGCAAATAGCGAGTCGTGCCAGATCGCCTGGCCGAGAAAGAGTCCGGCCAGGAACATCAGCACGATCACCAGCAGCATCTCCGAGACCCGCATATAGATGCCGGCCTGCCACATGTTCTCTTCGAGATTGCGCAGCAGGTTGAGCTTCCAGAGCACCGCGAGCAACTGGCCCTGCTCGCGCACGCGGGTCTTGCGCGTGATGTCGATATCGAGGTCGTCTTCGGGCCGCGCCATCCGGCGCAGCAGATTCTGCTTCTGGTCGACCTCGCCACCGCGCATTGTCAGCACGACGAGAAAGCCGATGAAGACCAGGGCGAAGACCCCGGTTGCGAGGAAAAAATCCATTACTTCACCTCACATTCGGCTGCAATTCGATGCGGTAGCCGGCGGCCGCCACACGATCCGTGTACATCGAACGGACTCCGGTAGGGCGAAACTGACCGAGCACCTTGCCACCCTGCCCTATCCCGGTGCGCTTGAACTCGAACAGGTCCTGCATCATGACCATGTCGCCTTCCATCCCGGTGATCTCGGAGATCTTCATCAGTTTGCGGGTACCGTCGGACAGGCGGCTGACGTGGACGATGATATTGAGGGCGGAGGCGATTTGCTGGCGCATCGCGCGCTGCGGAATCGAGGCGCCCGACAGCAGCATCATCATCTCGAGCCGCTGGATCGCGTCGCGCGGCGTATTCGCATGGACCGTACAGATGGAACCGTCATGGCCGGTCGACATCGCCTGCAGCATGTCAAAAACTTCACCGCCACGGACCTCGCCGACGATAATCCGGTCGGGGCGCATTCGCAGGCAGTTCTTGACCAGCTCGCGCTGGGTGACCTCGCCCTTGCCTTCGACGTTGGGCGGGCGGGTCTCGAGGCGCACGACGTGCGGCTGCTGGAGCAACAGCTCGGCGGAATCCTCGATCGTCACGATCCGCTCGTCGACCGGCACGAATGACGACACGCAGTTGAGCATCGTCGTTTTGCCCGAGCCGGTGCCGCCGCAGACCAGCATATTCAGGCGCGCCTTGACGATCGCCTGGATGAACTCGACCATGTCGGCGGTCAGGGTCTCCTTGTCGACCAGGTCGTCGATCAGGAAGCGCTTTTTGCCGAAACGCCGGATCGAGAGCGACGGCCCGTCGAGGGCGAGCGGCGGAATAATCGCGTTGATACGCGAACCGTCGGCCAAGCGCGCATCGACCATCGGCGAGGATTCGTCGACGCGGCGGCCGACCTGGGAGACGATTCGATCGATAATCAGCATCAGATGCTGGTTGTCGTTGAAGCGCACGTCGGTCAGATAGAGTTTGCCCTGGCGTTCGACGTAAACCTGGTTGGGGCCGTTGACCAGGATATCGCTCACGTCGTCGTCCCACAGCAGCGGCTCGAGTGGTCCAAGGCCGAGCAGCTCGTTTTTGATTTCCTCGACCAGGCGGGTGCGATCGGCGTCGGTCAGCAGGCGCCCCTCTTCGTCGAGGATCTCCGTGATCGCCTGGGTCACCTTGGCCGACGCCATGTTCTGTTCGAGGCTTTCCAGCCGCGAAACGTCGAGCGATTCGAACAGCCGGTTGTGGACCGCCAACTTGAGTTGCTGGAAGCCGTCGGCCATCGTGTCGCGCGGGCGCCGCTGCGTGCTGCCGATCAGGGTGGTGCGCGCAGCGGGTTGCGCGGATTGCGCCGTCTGGGAGGAGATTCTTTCGACCAGTTTCATCGCTTACACCTTCAGGCGCGTCCGCCTAGTGCAGATAATAGTCTTGCTACGAGTCCCCCGCTGGTTTCCGCCGCCACCTCCCCGCCAATTGCCAGCCGCCGGGCCAGGTCCTCAATCGAGCGGGCCAGGGCGGAACCCTGGCCGACCTGCCATAAGTCCTGCGCGCGCAGCTGGCTCCGCTCGAGGACTTTTTCGTCGCGTGGAATCTTCGTATAGATCGGCCGGCCCAGGGTATGCGTGATCTGTTCCTCGGTGATCGGATGATGGGGCATATACCGGCTCAGGATAAAGTTCGGTTCGACCCCCGACAGTCCCAGCCGTCCGAACAGATCGACGAACCGCCAGGCGCAGCGCGCCGCGGCGATCGACTGGTCGAGCAGATAGAACAGATGATCGGAGCGCTCCCACGCGGCGACCGCGTTCTCGTCAATATAGCCGCCGCAATCGACCACCACGAAATCAAATAGCTGGCGCAGCAATTCGAGTACCGACCCGATCACCTTGTCCGAAACCAGCTCGCTGTCCTCGATCCGCTTGGGCGCGGCGAGCACGTAAATTCCCGACGGATGCTTGGTCAGGGCCGATTCGAGCTGGATCGAATCGAGCTTGCGGTCGCCCTCGCACAACTGCATCACGGTGCGCTCGGGCTCCAGATTCAAAAACACCGCGAGCGCCCCGGTCTGCAAATCCAGATCGACCGCGGCCACGCGCTTGTTGAGCGTGTAACGCAGCGCCAGGGCCAGATTGCCCGCCAGACTGGTAACGCCGACGCCGCCCACCGTGCTGACCATCGAGACGATGACGCCGCCGCTCTGGCGCTCGGCCCGGCGCCGGGTCTCGCTAATCTTGAGCAGCGCACGGGTGGCGTCGCCCGCGTCGAGCGGCAGGAACAGAAGTTCGTCGGCACCCGCGCGCAGGATCCGGCGCATCAGCACCGGCGAGCGTTCGTGGGCCAGCGCAAAGAGCATCGGCCGCTGTTCGATTTCGGCTTGGGCCTGCAGGTAGTTTAGCGAGGCCTCCTCGTTGCCGCCGTTAAACAGCACCATCGTAACGTCCGGCGGCGGACCACCGTTGAAGGCGCCCCCCGGCGCCGCCTCGATGATCTCGAGGGGTGGATCGCCAAGCGCGGTGAGCGCGGCCTTGACCTCGGCACGCCGGTCTTCGGCCTCGCCGACCAGCAGAACTCTGATCGCGCCGCGCCGCGCCTCAACTTTTGATCCAAGCACTGGCACCCGATTGCTCCTGCCTGTTCTCCCTCCTAGAAGCGGGGCCGGCTGGCATCCGCCGGACTAATTTCACGAGTCCGAATCTCCGAGGCGGTCATCGGACTCCGATCCGTCGGCAAGGCTACTTGCCCGTTGTCCGGCAGCGGCGAAACAATCTGCGGCGTCACGCTCATCACCAGGTCAGTCTGATTCTCCTGATATGAAGTACTCTTGAATAGCATGCCAATATAGGGGATGTCGCCAAGGTACGGGGTTTTCTGCACATTCGAGGTCTTGGTATGCAGCAACAGGCCCGCGATGATCAGCGTCTGGTTGTTCCTCAGGCGGACGTAGGTTTCGGCCCGGCGGGTAACGAAGGCCGGCACGGTGAAACCGAACAGATTGACTCCGTGAGAAAAGTCGGGCTGCGAAACTTCAGGCTTCACGCGCAGGCCGATAAGGTCATTGCCGATCACCGTCGGGACGAAAATCACCGAGGTGCCGAATTGCTTGAACTCGATTGAGGTGTTGAGGGCCTGCGAGATAACGATCGGAATCTCACCGCCGGAAAGAAATTCGGCCTTCTCCCCCGAGTTCGCCAGCAGATGCGGCTCGGCCAGAATCTTGGCCAGGTTGTGCTCCTCGAGGGCTTCAAAAAAAGTCTGGGTCTGAACGTTGGAATTACCCGCCGCCAGACCATAGTTCACGTTGGTCGACAGCAGCAGCGGAATCAGCGTGCCGGGCGACGGCAGGGTACCGGTCGCGGTTGAGGTAGTGGTGATCGCGCTCGGCGAGCCGGCGCCGAACACTTGCGTCGCGGTCAGGTTCGAACTGCCGTTGTACTGCGTTGCGACCTGGCCGCCGAGACCAACCAGTGACACGTTGTACTTGGGCAGGGCAAAGCTCCAGTTGATCCCCTCGCCTTCAATCCGGTTACGATCGAGTTCCGCCACGATCACGTTCAGCATCACCTGTTGCGGCCCAAACGGATCGACGCGGATCTGGCGCTCGTCGTACTGGCCGCGATTATCCCATACCGCCAGCGTGGTGAACCCTTCTTTATGGCCAATCAGGTTGATCTGGTAGGGATTGATCACCTGAACGTCCGCCACTCCGGTGTCGGCGATCGAGATTCGCCTGATGCGCCGCGCGAAATCAAAAACTCGCGAACTCCCGGCCGACAGGTCAACCATGTCGTTGGGCAGATAATGCGTCCCGCCGTTTATCGACTCGGCCCGCGTGGGCGCCATGGGGTCGGATTTGTAGTTCTGGGGCGGAACCTGATCCGGGTTCGTGATGATCGACTGGCTCGGCATCAGAGAGCCGCTGTACATGCTGTCTCTGGTGTAAGTCGAAGAGGCGGGTGCCGGCGGCAGGCGCGCGCCATTCGCCGCCATCATAACCGGAGCGGGGGCTGGCGCCGCTCCAGCCATCGGGGCTGGCGCCGCACCAGCCATCGAAGCTGGCGCCGCAGCAGCCATCGGAGCGGCGGCCGGCGCGGCAGATGCGCTGGTCACCGGCCGCGGCCCGGTTGCGCCGATTCCACTTCCCGCAGTGCTGGCGATGAGCGCCGGCGCGGGGCTCGCCGGACTCGCGGCGGGAGCCGTTGCGCCAAGCGCCGCCGCGGTCATCGCGGCAACGCCGCCACCCGGAGCCAAGGCGGCATCCGCGGCGTCATCGGCACTTGGGGCGGCCATCGCCGGCTTCACGCCGACGGGCCCGGCGCTCACCGGACCGCTGCCCGAATCAAGCGCGGCGACCGCAGTCGACCGATCCGCCGAGCTGCCAAAGCTGGGGCGGCCGAGCGGCGGCGGCATCTTGCCCGGCGCGAACGGATCGGCGCTCGAGCCTTTGATCGAGTTGACTTGAATTTTGTAGACGACCGGCGCGCCGTCGGCCGACTTGACCGAGATCCTCCAGCTTCCCGCCTCGGTGCCGAGCAGGATCAGGCCGCCCGAAGGATCGCTATTAACGATCATAGCGTTGGGATTGCTGACCACATGCACGGCGGGCGTCGCATCTTTACTGACATCCTTGATGACGAAGCTCTCGCCGGCGTTGAGCGTGACCGAAACCTCGCGCGCCGGTGGCTTGGCTTCCGAGGCGTTGCCGAATCCCGCCGCGAAAATTAAAAGGCCGACCCCCCCGAGCAACGAACGAACCAGTCGCTTGCCGCTTTCTGCCTTCATTGATTTTACCTCAACCTTCTTTCCGCCAGCCTCACGGTACATCGATCGTTCTGGAACGGGGCCCCGTGTATCCGGGAGCCACCATGGTCGCAACCGGTGCGACGCCGCGGCCCAATCCGGCCGTAGCCAGCGGATCCGGGGTGAGCGAACCAGGCGTCAGCGGCGCGGGCGCGGCCGCCGTCGGGACCGTCGATCCGGCCAGCCGGGCGCGCCGGACAGCATTCGTCCCGGGCGCGCTTGGGCGGTCCGTTTCCGCCGACCGACCGGCCGGAGTCGCCGCAGGAAACACCGCCGTAGCATCGATAAAACTTTCGGGACTGGCCGCCGCCGCGGAACCGCCGTCGGACCCAATCAGGTTAGCGCCGGGATCCGCCGGTGGCGCCGCATTGCCGCCGGAAGGCGCTTTGACAAAGGCAACATGCTCGCTGGTTTTGCCGTCGCGGAGCACCTCAACGTCGACCGGCTTGGGTTTGCGCGGCGCGTAAACCCGTTGCGGCGCCATTACCGGAATTATCGCCGCGGGCTGCGCCCCCAGCAATTGCGCCATGTCGATTCCGCCGGTGACGACCAGGTTCTTGTCTTCATAATTGCGCATCGCGAGCCGCAGCGCCCCTTCATGGCTGGCGAGGGTAAGGCGCTCGGCCTGATCGGGCGTCACCAGCATCGTCACGACTCGCACCGGTTCGGGCTTGTCGTTGACCTGTTCGATATCCTGCGCGGTCGCCAGCACTTCGACGTTCTGCAAAACAATCTTGGCCAGCGGTTTGTCGCCGGAGGTCACCGAGACGAGGACGTCAACATGGGTATGCGGCAGCACGAAGCCCGAGATATCGCTGACCTCATCCACCGGCACTGAGAGGGCGCGCATGCCTTGCGGAATCAAGAGCGGCAGCACGCCGGCGTTTTTATCACCGCCGAACAGGCGACTCTGCACGATCGGTTCGTTTTCGATAAAACTGCTCTTGGTAAATTGATTCATTAGCGCGGCGGTGTCGGTGAACGACCCGGGCGGAATTGAATCGCGAGACCAGCGCACGGTCTTGACGCTGGATGGATCGAGCTTGGCGCCGATACCGAGGTCATGCGCGGCGACCACGATATCGACCGACTGGACCATCGCCTCCTGCACCTCGGTTTCGCGCTTTTTGAGCTGGGTGTAGACCACCATTGCGGCGACCAGCGCCGCAAGCCCCGCCAGCAAGACGAAAATGATTGGTCGTTTCATCTATCCCCTCCCCCACCCGAACGCACCCAGCCCGCCGGGTCAATATCTGAAAAAACCAGAGCGCGCCTACTCCGCCATAGCGGTCTCTGAACTGGTCAACTTGGTTGGAAAACTAATGCCAAGAAATGAAGTGCCCAACACCAGCTGGCTCGACGGTATCGTATAAGTGATATTGACCGTCACCGAGGTGCCGAAATTGCGCAGCGTTGGCGTGCAACTGGACGCCGGCGTCGGCGCGGCCGTGCAGCTAGTCGAGGTTGCTGAATTGGTCGAAGTTGCGTTGTTGGAGTTCGTTTCGGTGATTGAGATGGCCAGGGCGCTGCCGCACGAGGAGGGCGTGGTAATCGTGGGCGATCCGACCACCGTCATGTAAGTTGCCACCTCTGAGTCGGTGGCACAGACATTAACGGCTGCCCAGCGAGCGCCCTGGTAATTCATCTGGCCCAGCGACAGCGCCGCTTCGCCGATAATCGCGAGCTGCACGGCGACGAACAAAACAATCATCGCAACCGTCAGAACCAGCGCGAACTCCACTGCGGCCTGCCCGCGGACCGGGCGTAAGAATTGCTTGCCAACGCCGGCGCGAGGCTTCGTTAGCCCTGTGAGCAGGTTCGAGAGCTTCGAGATCATGAGGTCGCGTTCCATATTACCCCTCGATGATCGCTCGCCCATTGTGACCAATCGGCCGCCCTGATCTGAAAGTTCGACAAATCTTCCCCACGTACCACAACTCTATTGAGCGCATTTCAGTCGACGCTCCAATTTACGCCCCATAGATAACTGTAAGCAAGTATATCACCGTGCATTAAATGAAATCATCCAAACGCTCGCCTAACCGCTCGGCCTAACCAAAATCACCCTGCTCATCACGGTGCCCAATCGCAGTCTGAAATCCCTTCAAGCCGGCGGCGTATGCTCATCCTGATGAGACCCCGCCTACCCCCGTCCGCTTTAGAATTCGCGTGCGCATCCATTGGTCGCATCGAAGGCTCCGCAATCCTCGATCTTTTGATCGACCTAGGATCCCAACCAAACGTCGATGGTCTGCCATTCGACCATCGAATTGATGGCATTGCCCATGGTCTCGTAGGTCGCAAACACCAAAATTGCCACGGCCGCCAGGATGAGCGCGTACTCGGTCATCGTTTGACCCCGGGCCTTCGCACGGAAGCGCTCGCGCAGCGTTAAGAATGACCCTACAAGGTTTCTGATCACGCGGTTGCCAACCACCGAGTCCCGCTCATTCATGGCATTGACTCCAATTAACGGTATCGCCTGTCCTTCCAATGTTTCGCTGCCAACTAGCAATTTACAATCGACGCGGCACTTCATTAGCATTCAAGACAGCGTCCTTGGGGTTGCAAGCGATCCTATTCTCGGTTCTATTTCTGTGTCAACAATTGGCAATTATAGTTTTTAGCTATTTTATTATTCTTTAACATGTAATATTAGGTCTACCTTGCCTAATGTCAGGCAATGAAGGCAGTTATCTGATGCATTTGCACATCTACGGATGCTTCGATGAATCTTGTGTCGGCACCACCTGGCCAATGTGCGCCGACAACTACCGCCGTCGCGTTCACGGCCACTTGCGGTGCGCCGAATCCCAGCACGCTGGTCAGCAGCCTGACTTTGCGCGATATCGAGATCGTCAAGGTGCGGTCGTCGGCACCGACCCCGGTCGAGGTAATTTCGGATGCTTTGAGACCGCTCTGACGGGCGAAAAAATCCGCGGCGTTGATCGCCACCGCGGGGTTCGCCGGAAGATATACCGCTCCGGCCAACACGGCCGCATCGGCACTCTTCTGCAATTGCAGCCAGTTGAAGTAGAGCACACCGATATCGGTACCGAAGGCGATCATCGCAATCAGGCTCGGCAGAGCTAACGTCAGGATCACCGCGGTCTGTCCCCGGCCAAAGCGAACTGGATAACTCATCTGATTAAGACCTCCTCAAGGCTCGGAAAAAATTCGCGATAGGCCGGGCTTGCACCGATGCGACGCCTCGCGCGCCGGGAGGAGTCGAAGGGGCACAAACTCCGTTCGACCAAGCCGACAGAGTAAAGCATCTCTGATGCCACGATCGGGAATGCTTGATTATCGTGATCGTAGGCTTTGGCGACTTATAGTTCGCGCAACAGGAACGTAGCGTTGCGGCTGCGCAACAAATGGTAATTTTGGTGATTAAGGACTAGAAATAATCATAAAACGGCTCGTGGCCGATCATGTGAGTCATTTGACGAGCTATGAGGAAAGCTAGACAAAGCCGGAAGTTCGGCTGATACAAGTGCGCTCTGAGCGCCGATTCGGCGGAACGAGTGGACTAACCGTCGACCGGGGCTGACTCGCGATCAGCGATCGATTTAACGGGTGTTGGGAGAATAATCGTTGCTGGCGCTGGCGGTGCGATCGGGCCGGGCGGGGCCGTAGCCCCGCCCTGGCTGGTTACAAGGATTAAGAAGAAGTCAGCGTCGAGTCGATCTTGTTCACCATCGAGCCGATGTCCTGGCCCATGAGCTCGTAGGTCGCGAACACAACAATCGCGACCGCCGCCAGGATGAGCGCGTATTCCGTCATCGTCTGACCCTTGCTCAGGCGCTTGCCCATTTCGCGCGCCTTCACGTACATCCGTGATACGATCTCCATCTTTAATCCTCCGCCGACTACGGGTGTATTTTAGGTACGCGGTTGAACCGCGCCTCCCGCGATAAGAGTGTTTTACAGCAGTTACTGTACCAGACAATTTAGCCCGTCATCGATGAAAATACGCTAGCGTAGCTTTTGTTGCAATGCGTTGTGGTGCACTTTCACCACAAATCATGTTGCCTGTGCGCAACAGAAGCAAGTAAAACCTACGAATTTTTGTGGTGAGGAGCATGGACGAGCCTAAACTTCGGCTTGGGACGCGCTTGACCCACCGTCAGCTCCGGGCGAGATCGATCTGATCGCCCACCGCGGTGCCGCTGGCCGCTGTAGCACCGGCCGCGAGCTCAAGCGCGCGGCGCGCCCGAAAGACCATCGCGGAGACCCGCCACGGTCGCAAGCGATGACTGATATGCATGACGACGTTATTGCGATCGAGAAACACGATGTCGATCGGGAAGCGCATGAAGAACATGTGCATCCACATAAACGGATCGAGCCGGCCGCGCACGAAGAGCATCCCGGCGCCGTCGGCGAGGCCGTCGCGCCCGAGCAGGCCGTGACTCTGGCCGGCGAGGCCGCCGGCGTCCTCGAGGTGCGCACAGAGCACAGTGCCCCGGGTTCGATTGATCGCGCGCAGCGTCGTGCTACCGCTGGATTCGTGGGTAGGTGGCTCCATGGTCGCCCTCCCCTTCGGCGAAGGTTTCAGGATGCAATTGTTGAACGCGCGGCATCGAGGTATCAAGACGATTTGATTGGCCGGGGTGGCCAGCGCAGGGTCCGGCCCGGTGGCGCGCCCGTGTCAGTTAGGTTTCGGGCCAATCGATAGATTAGAATTTGGCTGGTTCGATGGCCTACCTGCCGATATTTATAGAGCTAACGGGACGGAGCTGCGTCGTGATCGGCGGCGGCGCGGTCGCCGAGCGTAAAGTGCAAGCATTGCGGGCGGCCGGGGCGATCGTCACGGTGGTGAGCCCGGCGGTCGGCGCGGGCCTGGCGGCGCTCGCCGACGCGGGCGCGATCACTCGCCTGGCGCGCGAGTACCGGCCGGGCGATCTGGCCGGGATGGCGCTCGCGTTCGCGGCGACCGGCGACCTCGCAGCGGAGCGCGCGATAGCGGCGGAGGCGGCGGCGGCGGGTATACCTATTAATGTCGCGGACGTGCCGGAGCTGTGCAGCTTTATTGCGCCTGCGGTGATGCGGCGCGGCGGCCTGCAGATTGCGATTGCGACGGGCGGCGCGAGTCCGGCCCTGGCGGGCGTGATCCGCGCCGAGCTGGAAGATCGCTATGGACCCGAATATGAGTTGACGATCGAGCTGATGGCGGCGGCGCGCCGGTGGCTGCGCGTCACGCTCGGCGACGCCGGCGAGCGTGGCCCACGCCTGATCGCGTTGGCCCGGTCGGGCCTGCGCGACGCGCTGCGGCGCGGCGACTTCGACCTGGCCAACGACGCGATGCGCGGCGCGGTGGGCGCCGGGCTGGCCGAACTCGGCTATGATCGCATACGCTGCGAAGCCGCGCTGCGCGAACTCGGCGTCGCGATCGCCGGCGGGGCCGGGAGCGCGCGCGGAAGCGGCCCAGGCGCGAGCGCGCGCGGAAGCGGGCGATGACGCGCTGCCCGCAATCGGGATGGCCAAGGATCCTACGTTCCCCAGAACTTGAGCGTCGCAAGAACCTGAGATTTCAATGATCACCGATTGGATCATCGCCGCATTGATCTGCTACGCCCTCTCGACGGCGGGCTTCGTGATGGAGCGCGCGGGCGTGCGCGGGCGGCGGGCGGACTGGGCGACCGGATTGCTGGGCGCGGGCGCGGCGATGCAGACCGGCGACCTGATCATGCGCGGGCTGCAGGCCGGCAATATTCCCGTGACCAATATCGCGCAGTCGCTGGAATTTCTGGCCTGGCTGACGGCGCTAGCCGGTAGCGTGCTGATCGTGCGCTGGCGCATGCGGGTGATCGGAGCCTTCGTCTCCTCGATTGTACTAATCACGCTGGGGGTGGCCGGTGCGATGTCGCGCCGGGGGCGAATCGTGATGCCGCAAAGCCTGCGCAGCGCATGGCTGCCGGTGCACGTGACGCTGGCGCTGGCCGGATACGCCCTGTTTGTGCTGGCCGCCGGAGTGAGTATCGTCTACCTGGTTTACGAAAAGCGGCTCAAAGCCAAGCGGCCGCTGCGGCCGGCCGACGAACGCATGCCGAGCCTGGAAAAGCTCGATCGGATCAACTATCGGCTGCTCGGCTGGGGCTTCGTGATGCTGAGCCTGGCGATCGTCACGGGCGCGATCTGGGCCGACGCGACGTGGGGCCATTTCTGGTCGTGGGAGCCACAGGAGTCGTGGTCGCTGGTGCTATGGATGCTCTATGCGGCGCTGCTCGAATCACGCCTGACGGTGGGCTGGCGCGGGCGGCGCGCGGCGGCGCTGACGATCGCGGTGTTTACGGTGCTGGTCGGATCGTTCCTGGGAATGCGCCTGGCGACGCCGGGCAAGCATGGGGGGAATTTCGGCTAAGCGATGCATGAGACGCTGTTCATCGTGGGCGTGAACCATCGCACGGCGCCGGTCGCGGTGCGTGAGCGCCTGGCCTATGCCGAGGGCGAGATCGCGGCGGCGCTGGCGCGGCTGAAGGCGGCCGGGCCGGCGATCAGCGAGGTGGCGCTACTCTCGACCTGCAACCGCGTGGAGATTATCGGCGTGGGGCAAAGCGCCGCGGCGGCGGGCGCCCAGGCGCGCGGCTTTCTGGCCGCCGATCGCGGCGTGGCGGCGGAGGCTTTCGGGCCGGCGCTCTATGCGCATGAGGGGCGCGCCGCCGTGCGCCATCTGTTCCGCGTCGGCGCGAGTCTCGATTCGATGGTGGTGGGCGAGCCGCAAATTTTAGGCCAGCTCAAGGTCGCCTACGCGCAATCGGCCGAGGCGGGCACCGCCGGCCTGGTGATGCATCGCGCGTTTCACAAGGCCTTTGCGGTGGCCAAGCGGGTGCGCAAGGCGACGCTGATCGGCCACGGATCGGTCTCGGTCAGCTCGGCCGCGGTCAGCCTGGCGGGCAAGATCTTCGACACTTTGACAGACAAGACGGTGCTGCTGATCGGCGCGGGCCAGATGGCCGAGCTGACGGCGCGCAATTTGAAGCGCCTGGGAATCGAGTCGCTGCTGATTACCAGCCGCACCTTTGACAACGCGGTCGCGCTGGCGCGCGAACTGGGCGGCACGGCCGTGCCGTTCGACAACTTCGGGCCGTGCCTGAAGCTGGCCGACGTGGTGATCGGATCGATCGCGGCGACCCGCGCGGTGCTCGGTCCCGAGGATTACGAGGGCGTGATCCGCGAGCGGCGCTACCGGCCGGTGTTCCTGATCGATCTGGGCGTGCCGCGCAATTTCGACGCGCGCCTGCATGCGATGGAAAACGTCTACCTCTACGATATCGACGATCTGAGCGCGGCGGTGCAGGAGTCGCGCGGCGAGCGCGAGCGCGAGGCGGGCAAGGCCGAGGAGATCGTCGAGCTTGAGGTCGAAGGCTTCCTGAAATGGCTCGACGGGCTCGACCTGGTGCCGGCGATCAAGGATATCCGCTCGAGTGTCGAGCAATTGCGCGACGGTGAACTCGCGCGGCATCGCGCATGGCTGGCGGCACTCGAGCCGGCGGAACGCGAACGGATCGAGGCGCTGACGCGCGGGCTGGTCAACAAACTGTTACATCGGATTCTCTCGGGCCTGCGCGAGGGGCGCAGCGGCGCGGCCGACGGCGTCCATGCGGCGGAGATCGCGCGGCGGCTGCTCAGCAGCGAGTTGGCGGTGGCCGGCGACGGGTTTGACGACGACCCGGACGACGACGAGGAATTCTGATGAGGCGCGGGGCGCGATGACGGCCTTGCGCGTGCGAATCGGATCGCGGCCGAGCGCGCTCGCGCTGGCGCAGGCCGGACTGATCAAGGCGCGGCTGGAGGCGGCGGTCGACGGGCTCGCCGCGGAGATCGTCGCAATCAGCACCAGCGGTGACCGGCTGACCACGGCGTCGCTCGCGCAAATCGGCGGCAAGGGACTGTTCATCCGCGAACTCGAGCAGGCGCTGGCCGACGGGCGTATCGACCTCGCGGTGCATTCGATGAAAGACCTGCCGGCGATCCTGCCGGCCGGCTACCGGATTGCGGCGGTGCCAGCGCGCGAAGATCCGCGCGACGTTTTTCTCACTCGTGCGACGGGAGGCTGGCGGGAGCTCGAACGCGGAGCGCGGCTCGGCACCTCGTCCACGCGGCGGCGGATGCAGGCGGTGCGCTTGCGTCCGGACCTCGCGATCGAGCCGCTGCGCGGCAACGTCGATACGCGGGTCGCGCGGCTGGCGGGCGGCGACTACGACGCGATTATCCTCGCGCTGGCGGGGCTGCGGCGGCTGGGCAAAATCGACGAACTCGCGCGCCACGGAATCACGCTCGAGCCGCTCGACGAGCGCGAATTCATTCCGTCGGGCGGCCAGGGCGCCTTGGCGATCGAGGCGATGGCGAGCGCGGCGCCAGCGGCGAACGGGCCGGACGGCCGCGCCAGCGACGGCGCGATCGGCGGTTCGCGGGCGATCGACGAGGCGGTGGCGGCGCTGAGCGACCCGCGCGCGATGGCCGAGGTCGCGGCCGAGCGCGCGATGCTCGCGACGATCGGCGCGTCGTGCGTCTCGCCGGTCGGGGTGCGCGCGGTGGCCGACGGCGCGACGATCACGATACGCACGATCCTCTTCAGCGCCGACGGCGGACGGAGCCTGACCGAGGATCTGACGGGGGCCTGCGTCCTCGGCAAGATCGGCAACAGCGGTAAGGCGATCGGCAAGATCAATACTGATGATGCGGTCGCGATCGGTGTGGCGCTGGGCGAGCGGATGCTGGCGCGCGGCGCACGCGACCTAATCGGCGAAGCGACTTGAATCCGTCATGCAAGCGAAGCGGCGATGCAATCTGACTACTTATGAGTGACGCGCGCGGCAGAGTCTTTCTGGTCGGCGCGGGGCCGGGCGCGCCCGACCTGATCACGATGCGCGGGGCGGCGGTGCTGGGGCGCGCCGAGGTAGTCGTCTATGACTACCTGGTGAGCGCGGAAATTCTGCGCCTGGCGCCGGCCGGTGCGCGGCGAATCTACGTCGGTAAAAAGGGCGGCGGCGAGCGCGTGGCGGAGCAGCCCGAGATCAATCGCCGGCTGATCGAAGAGGCCCGCGCGGGCCGCGTCGTGGTGCGCCTCAAGGGCGGCGATCCATTTATCTTCGGACGCGGCGGCGAGGAGTGCGAGGCGCTGGCCGCGGCCGGAATCGACTACGAAGTGGTACCGGGCATCAGCTCGGCGATCGCGGCGCCGGCGTTTGCCGGAATCCCGCTGACCCATCGCGAGCGCGGATCGTTCGTGATCCTGGTCACCGGGCATCAGGAGACCGCGAACGATTCCGCCGGGGCGATTCCGTGGGAGGATCTCGCGCGGGCGGCGCGCGCGCGCGGCACGATCGTGATCCTGATGGCGACGGCGCGGATGCGCGAGAATCTGGCGCGGCTGGCGGCAGGTGGTCTCGCACCCGCCACGCCGGCGGCGGCGATCCAGTGGGGCACGACGGCGGCGCAACGGAGCGTGATCGCGACGGTCGCGACGCTGGCCGATGAGGCGGCGCGCGCGGCGATCGGGTCGCCGGCGGTGATCGTGGTCGGCGAATGCGCGGCGCTGGGCGCCGAGTTGCGCTGGGCCGAGCGGCTGCCGCTGTTCGGCCGGCGGATCGTGGTGACGCGGGCCGGCGGCGGCGCGGCCGAGTTTGCCGCGCGGATCCGGGCGCAGGGCGCGGAGGCGATCGAATTTCCGGTGATCGCGACGGCGCCGCCGTCGAGCTACGACGCGCTCGATCGCGCGATCGCCGAGCGTGGCGCGTTTGACTGGATAATCTTTACCAGCGCGGTCGGAGTCACAAGTTTTTTCGATCGGATGCGCGCGACCGGGCACGATCTGCGCGAGATTGGCGCGGCGGCGATCGCGGCGATCGGTCCGGCGACCGCTGCGCGGGTGGCGGCCTACGCGCTCACGGTCGCGGCGGTGCCGGCCGAGTATCGCGCGGAGGCGCTGATCGGCGCGCTCGGGCCGGCGCGGATCGCGGGGGCGCGGATCCTGATTCCGCGGGCCGAGGTGGCGCGCGCAATCCTGCCCGAAATGCTGATCGCGCATGGCGCGCGCGAGGTGATTGTCGCGCCGGCCTACCGGACGATTCCGGCGGCGGGCGCGGACGCCGAACGCATACGAGCGCTGGCGGCGGCGGGCGCGATCGATCTGGTGACCTTTACCAGCTCGAGCACCGTGACCAACTATTGCGCGATCGCCGGCGCGCCGCCGGCCGGGCTCAAAGCGGCGGCGATCGGTCCGATCACGGCGGCGACGGCGCGCGCGCACGGCTTCACCGTGGTGGCCGAGCCGGCGCAATACACGGTCGCGGCGCTGGCCGACGAAATCGTGCGCTACTTTGCCGTCGGCTCCGGCGCGTAATCCTCAAAAGGCCCGCAACGGCGTCGCGCGCGGGGATCGTCAAGCGGGCGCGGCGCGCGGTATAATGCGCGACGAATCCCGCATCCGACGGGGGGTAACCGCCGATGGCATTTCCGATCAATCGACCGCGCCGGCTCAGGCGCACCGACGCGCTGCGCCGGATGATCCGTGAGACGCGGCTGGCGCCCGAGGATTTTATCCAGCCCTATTTCGTCTGTCCCGGACGCGACGTGAAAAAGCCGATCGGCGCGATGCCGGGGGTGGCCCAGATGTCGGTCGACAACGTGGTCCGCGCGGCGCGCGAAACATACGCAGCGGGCGTGCCGGCGGTAATCCTGTTCGGGATTCCGGCGCGCAAGGACGCGCTCGGCAGCGAGGCCTGGAACGATCGCGGCGAGGTCCAGCGCGCGGTCGGCGAGATCAAGGAGCAGGTGCCGGGGCTGGCCGTGATCACCGACGTCTGCATGTGCGAATACACCGACCACGGCCATTGCGGCGCGGTGAGCGGCGGCGACGTCGACAATGACGCGACGCTCGACCTGCTGGTGCGCGAGGCGTTGTCGCATGCGCGGGCGGGCGCCGATATCGTCGCGCCGTCGGACATGATGGACGGGCGGGTCGGCGCGATTCGCGCGGCGCTGGACGAGGCGGGCTTCAGCGCGACGGCGATCATGGCGTACTCGGCGAAGTTCGCGTCGGCGTTTTACGGGCCGTTTCGCGAGGCGGCCGAGTCGGCGCCGCAGTTTGGCGATCGGCGCTCGTACCAGATGGACCCGCCCAACGGCGACGAGGCGATGCGCGAGGTCGCGCTCGATCTCGACGAGGGCGCGGATATCGTGATGGTCAAGCCGGCGCTGCCCTACCTGGATTTGATCTACCGCGTGAAGCATGAATTCAACGTGCCGGTAGCGGCCTACAATGTGTCGGGCGAGTACGCCATGATCCGGGCGGCGGGAATCAACGGGTGGATCGACGAGGATCGCGCGACGCTCGAGGTGCTGACCTCGATCAAGCGGGCGGGCGCCGACATGATCCTGACCTATTTCGCCACCGACGTGGCCCGGCGCCTGAAGTAGCGGAGCGCGGTGCGGATCAGCGGGGCGGGCGCACGTGCGCGTCGTACCACGGACGCATCGCGGCCAGCGCGCGGCGCTGATGGTAGGCGAGTTCGTCGTCGGGGTAGCGATGCTCGGGGCCGAGCACGCAGGCGGCGCGCGCGTGGCATCGCGGAGCGCAAGCGGATTCCTGTTCGACGCGGTGGGTGAGGCAGCGCGGTATGTCCCATCCGGCGGGATAGGCGACGGCGCCGGCGGGACAGGCGGCAAGGCAGCTTCGCGTGACGCATCCGGGACACGGGTCGAAGCCGATCGCGGGGCCGGGCGCGTCGAGATCGCAATCGACGATCAGCGCGGCGCGAAACGCGATCCAGGGTCCGAAGCGCGGATGGACGACGACGCCGAGCAGGCTGGGTCCGCCGAGGCCGGCGATTTTCGCCAGTTCGATGAAGTTGAGCGTCGCACCGCCATTGATGAATGGATAGATCGCGGTGCATCGCGCGCCCGCGGCCTGCGCCGCCGGAGCGACCTCATGCGTGACAATCGCGCGGCTGAAGTCGTCGAGCGGATGGGCGCGCTCGCGCCATCCGGGATGACGATCGGCATGGTCGGTGAAGGCGCGCCAGAACGCGCCGCCGCCGTTGCCGATCAGGACGATCGATCGCGCGGCGAAGGGCACGGCGTCGGCGGGGATTGCCGCGATGCGCAGGGCGGGCGCGACGGCATCGTCGTAGCGCGCGGCGGGAAGCGCGGCGACGAGGTTGAGGCCGTGGGGCGCCGCGGCGCGGCGAATCGCCTCGAGCGGATTGGTCAAATCGAGCATCTCCGATCTATCGGACACCTTACTTGAGCGCACGATCGAACGGCTTGACGCGGGCTGGACGCCGATCGGCGGGCTCAGTCGCCGGCCACCGGCACGGCAAAGATGGCACCCTGGTTATGCGCGCCGCCGGCACTGGTCATGCCGTAGAGCGTTTGGTTGATCAGGACCACGTTGTCGATCGGCTTCTTGCCGTCGGGCTTGCCGGAAAACGAATGGAGCACCGCGTAGCCGCTGCCGTCGATCGCTATATGGAAGACGGTGCCGCCGCCGAAACTGCCGCCTTTGCCGGTCGTGCCGTAGAGGTCGGGACCATTGATCAGCAGCGAGCCGTAGGGATTGCGGCCGTCGCAGTGAAGCAAATTTTTGCACACGCCGGGATTGAACGGTTGGCTTGTTGGTCTGGTGCCGAAGGAATGCAGGATAGTGAAACCACTGCCGTCGAGGCCCATCGAAAAGATCACGCCGGCCCTTTTCGCGCCGCCCATCGTGGTCATTCCGTACATGGTCGAACCGGCGATCGTGACGTTACCGTGGTCGGTGCTTGCGCCGTCGCCGTCACCGCCCCGGAAATTATGCAGGACAGTGTGTTCTCCGCCGCCGGGATTGATCGAGAAGATCACGCCCAGGCCGCGCGCGCCGCCCTTGCGGGTCATCCCGTAGAGGTTCGCGCCGTCGGTCGCCAGGGCGCCGTGCGGGTCGGAGCCGCCGCTCGCGCGGAAGCTGAAGTTGCGGCTGTAGCCGGTGCCGTCGGGATTGATCTGGTACATCGTGCCGTGGCTGATGCCGCCGGCCGCGGTCATGCCGTACAGAATGTCGCTCAAATCGACCAAGCAGCTATACGGCATCGCACCGAAAGGCGCATGGAAATTGTGCCGGACCGAGTAGTTGGTGCCGTCGGTGGCGATACTGAAGATGGTCCCGTCGTTGCGGTCGCCGCCCTTCAGCGTGGTGCCGTAGAGCAGACCGCCGACCAGCGTCATCGCGTCGTGGCGCGGATCGGCGCCGTCGTTGGGCTTGCCGCCGAAGCGATGGAGGACGTCGTAGCCCGTGCCGTCGGAATTGATCTCGAAGATCACGCCATCGTGATGTTGGACGGTGGTCGTGGTGCGGCCGAACAGCGCGGTGCCGTCCCAGGTCAGGCTGCCGTTGGGCACCGCGCCGTCGTCGCTGCCGGTGTCGCCGAAGGAATAGATCGTGTCGTTGACGGGCGCGACGGCCGGCGTGGCCGAATTGGGCACGGCGGCCGCATCGGCGGCCATTGCGCGGCCGGCGATGCCGCACGGGCCGAGCGCGAGTGCGAGCCCGCAGACGCCGAAGAGTGCGATCGCGCGCAGGCGGCGCGGTTTGCGCGAAGGGAACGGAAACCTGGGTTGTGCGTCAATCATAACGAACTCTAGCGCCAGTTTGATGGGCGGCCCCGGATACGCCGCACGGTGACGTTGACGACATTATGCCGGTGGCCGAGGCGAACATGCGAGGCCCGCAAACGATGAAATCGAAGCTTGGAATACTCCGTACCCGATCAAATGGTAGCCGACACCCTAACCGACCTTGTTAAGACAGTTTACGCGAGCCCGGATCCTCACGCGTACGCCCAGATTGCCGCGACAATTTGGCAGAGATGCGAACGGACCAGCGCGCCGAGTGGACCCCCCTAACAGGCTTGTCGCGAACCGCCCACCCGGGCCGGCCCGTTGGCGTCACGGGCAAGGTGGCTTTTGTACGAGTGATCGCGCGCGAATGCGCGACCAATCAGTGTCGTGCCGCGGCGGCGTGCGCTCAGGCGACTTTGTAGGTGATTAGCGCGTCGGCGATCAGCGCGCCGGCCGCATCGCGGACCTCGACCGTGAGGCTCGCGACGCGGCGGCCCGCGCGGCGCACGCGCGCGTGGGCGATCAGGTCGCTGCGGATTCCCGGCCCGGTGTAATTGATCGTCATCGCGATGGTCGCGCTGCGCGAAGTCGCGGGCCTGGTCCAGACGGCGGCGCAGGCGGCAAAGTCGGCGAGCGACGCGATCGCCCCGCCGTGAATCGGCACGTCGAGTCCGCCGTCGTTGAGCAGGCGCGCCGCGAACGGCATCCGCACCACCGCGGCGCCGTCCTCGGCCGACTCGACCTTGAGGCCGAGCAGCGCCGAGAACGGCGAGGCCTCGAGCGAAGCGATCGCGGGATAGCGTTCGTGGATCGTCGGCATCGCGCGGCTCATCGGGGCGCGATGCGGGCGCGCGCCGGATCGCGCGCCAGTTCCAGCGCGAGCGTGACGGCGGTTTGGGGCGTCGCCGCGTGATGGACGCCGGCCAGCTCGCGCCAGGCGTCGAGTGCGACTACCGGGCGACCGATGGTCAGCGCCATCGCGATTTCCGAGAGGGTGCCCGACGCGCCCGGCAGCGCGACGACGGCGTCGGCGCTGGCGACGACGATCAGGTTGCGGGCGTGGCCCATGCCGGTGGCGATCGCGATCTCGATATGCGGATTGGCCGAGGCGCGATCGTAGCTCTGCAGAATCCCGACGGTGACGCCGCCGGCCGCCTGGGCGCCGCGCGCCGCGGCTTCCATCACGCCGCCGCGGCCGCCACAGACCAGCACCGCGCCGGCCGCCGCGATCGCGCCGCCGACATCAAATGCCTGCGCGATCATCTGATCGGTCGCGGCGCTGCCGCCAATCACGGCGATCGCGCTTCGCGGCGCCATCGTCATACGCCCAGGATCGCGGGCAGCTCGGCGAGGTCGCGGATGATGTAATGCGGCTCGGGGATGCCCTCGGGCACGCCGGCCGCGCCCCTGCTGATCCACACCGTGCGCATCCCGACGCGCTGCGGACCGTCGACATCCTCGCGCGGCGTGTCACCGATGAAGAGCACTTCGTGCGGCGCAAGGCGCAGCCGCTCGAGCATCTGATGGTAGATCCGCGGGTTAGGTTTGCGCAGGCCGACTTCGGCCGAAATGATCACGGTCTCGAACAGGCCGGCGACGCCGGTGTCGCTCAGCACGTCGCGTCCGCATTGCGCGTCGTCGAAGTTCGAGAGCAGGCCGAGGCGATAATGGGGCGCGAGGCGGCGGACCGCGGCGACCCGATCGGCCGGCGCCCAGGTGACCGCGCGCACGCCGTCCATGTGGACGCGCGTGAGCTGTTCGGCAAAGGCCAGACGTTCGGCGGCGGGTCCGGCGGCGAGGCGCTCGAGCGTGCGTGCGAAGCGCTCAGCGCAGGTAATCTCGGTGCCGTCGCGCTCGCGCTCGACAAAAATTTCCTCGACCACCGCGCCGTAAACTTCGATGAAGCGATCGCGATCGAAGTCAGCGCCGAGGCGCGCGGCGAGCGGCGGGAAGACCCACGGCAGCGTGGTATGCGTCGGGCGCCCGCCGAGTTCCATCACGGGCAGCCGCTCGGGCTCCCATTTCACGATGGTGTCGAACAGATCGAACACCAGCGCCTTGAAGGCGGCCTTAGCCACGGGGCGCCAGCGCCGCCGCGCTGGCCAGCAGCGCGAGTAAATTGAGCACCATCACACCACCATTGAGCGCGACCGACAGATGATGGAGCCGGTCGAACTCGGCTTTGCGCGCGGCGTCGGGATTGGGCTCCACGACCACGGCGCGGATCGCGTCGGCCCGCGGCAGGATTACCGCGCCGGCGTAGAACGTCAGTGCGAGCGCGGCGGCGAGCGCGAGCGTCGCGCAACTCCACCACAGGCGCTGGCCGCGGACGACGGCGAAGTACAGCGCGATAATCACGCTGATAATTCCGGCGACGTAGCCCAGGATGTAGTAGCGCGGAAAGATTCCGCTGACGACTTTGCCGGCCTCGGCAAGCGGCAGCACGGTGAAGATGATCGGCGCGGACAGGATTGAGAAGAAGACCATCCCACCGAGCCAGCAGACGATACACAACAGGTAGATGAAGAGCGCAATCACCATGGGAGAAAATCCGCGCGTATCCGGGAGAGCATAAGGTCGGGCAACTCGCGATGCGCCGACGGTGGAACCAAATGCGGCGACCGCGGCAATTTCGGCGGCCGCCTCAATTTAGATAAGTCTTGGGCGCGCCCGGGATCGGCCGGCGCTCCGCAAAGCCCCCGTCAATCGGATGCCAGGTGGTTACGCGCGGCTCACCGAATTGCCAGCAGAGGAAGACCACGTCGTCGCCGACCTCGCCGGGAAAATCGACCAGCCCCTGATCGATATCCTTGAGGAAGCCGCCGAGGGTCTGAATCTGGCTGGCGATTTCGGCCATCCGCGCGGTGTTGGGACGCAGGTCGGGATAGCGCTGGACGATCTCCGCGAGATGCATCGCGTCGAGACTCTGATCGGCGCGGATGAGATCCTGGATGCGCGTGCGCAACTCGGCGGCCTGGCCTTGCAGGTCACGAATAAGCACTTCAAGGGCAGGTATGAGTTCGTTCGCGTCGCTAGCGCTGAACAATTTATCAAATTGATGCGAGGACAATTCAGCCTCTGGATGAATGGCGCACGCGGCCGATCATGATTAGGTTGTCCGCACAAGGAATCTTCCTTGTGCCTCATCGGTTCGTATATTACGGTAAATCCGGGCGATGGGGGAAGTGTGGGCGGCATCATGCCGTACCGGCCGCAGGTGGCCCTGACATATGACAGATCGATCGACAGGGGAAAAACGTTTCGAGACGGAGGAAGATCTCAGCCAGGCTGAGATACCGGATATATTGCCGGTGCTGCCGCTGCGCGGCATCGTGATTTTTCCGAGCCAGGTTCATCCGTTTCTGGTTTCGCGCGCGTCGTCGCTGAAGCTGATCGAAGAGGTTGGCGGAGCGCAGCAGATTATCGGGCTGACGGCGCAGAAAAATCCCGAAGAAGAGAATCCCCATCCCGAGGCGCTGCATGTGCGCGGCACCGCCGTGCGGATTCTCAAGATGCTCAAGTATCCCGACCAGAGCGTGCGCGTGCTGGTGCAGGGGCTGGCGCGGATCGAGCTCAAGGACTTCGTCCAGCGCGAACCGTATTTCACGGCGCACGTGGAGCGGCTCGAAGAGATCTACAAACCCGAGCGCGAGGCCGAGGCGCTGCAGGCGAATCTGGTCAGCCAGTTCTCGAAATTCGTCTCGCTGGTGCCCTACCTGCCCGACGAATTGCAAGTGATGGCGATGCAGGTGCGCGACCCGTCGCGCCTGACCGACCTGGTGGCGTCGTATCTCAAGGTCGCGGTCGAAGAGCTGCAGGATCTGCTGGCGACGCTCGAGGTGCGAAGCCGGCTGGAAAAGCTAATCGTGATCCTGAGCCGCGAGATCGAGCTGCTCGAACTGGGCCACAAGATCCAGTCGCAGGTGCAATCCGAGCTCAACAAGAACCAGCGCGAATACTACTTGCGCCAGCAGCTCAAGGCGATTCAGAAGGAGCTTGGCGAGGGCGACGCGCGGTCGTCGGAAATCGAGGATCTGGAAAAAAAGATCGAAGCCGCGAAGATGCCCGAGGACGCGCGCAAGGCGGCCGACAAGGAGCTCGAGCGGCTGCGCATGATCCCGCCCGAGTCGGCCGAGCATACGGTGGTGCGCACCTACCTGGACTGGCTGGTGAGCCTGCCGTGGGGCCTCTCGACCGAAGACAATCTCGACATCGGCAACGCGCGCAAGGTGCTCGACGAGGACCATTACGATCTCGAGAAGGTCAAGGAACGCATCCTGGAATTTCTGGCGGTGCGCAAACTCAAGGCCGACACCAAGGGGCCGATCCTGTGCTTCGTCGGACCGCCGGGCACCGGCAAGACCTCGCTCGGGCGATCGATCGCGCGCGCGCTCGGGCGCAAGTTCGTGCGGCTGTCGCTCGGCGGAATCCGCGATGAGGCGGAAATCCGCGGCCATCGGCGCACCTATATCGGATCGCTGCCCGGGCGGATCGTGCAGGGGCTGCGCAACGCGGGATCGAACAATCCGCTGTTCATCCTCGATGAGGTCGACAAGCTCGGCGCGGACTTCCGCGGCGACCCGGCCTCGGCGCTGCTTGAAGTGCTCGACCCCGAGCAGAACCACGCCTTCGTCGACCATTACCTCGACGTGCCATTCGACCTGTCGAAGGTGCTGTTCGTGACCACGGCGAATGTGCTCGACACGATTCCGCCGGCGCTGCGCGACCGCATGGAAGTGCTCGAGCTGCTCGGCTACACCGAGGAGGAGAAGCTCGAGATCGCCCAGCGCCATCTGGTCCGCAAGGAGATGGAAGAGAACGGGCTCGGCGGCATCGAGATCGAATTTCCGCGCGAGACGGTCGCCGAGATCATCCGCAACCATACGCGCGAGGCCGGGCTGCGCAACCTCGAACGCGAGTTCGCGCGGGTCTGCCGCAAAATCGCGCGATCGGTCACCGAGGGCGAGACGCCGCCGGCCAAGATTACGCCCGAGATGCTCAAGCGCTACCTGGGATCGCCAAAGTTTTTTTCCGAGGTGGCCGAGCGCACCAACGAGCCGGGCGTCGCGACCGGACTGGCGTGGACGCCCAACGGCGGCGACATCATCTTTATCGAAAGCACGCGGATGAGCGGGCAGAAGGGTCTGACGCTGACCGGATCGCTCGGCGACGTGATGAAGGAATCGGCGCAGGCCGCGATGTCGTACATCCGATCGCACGCCGAGCGGATGGGGATCGCGCCGGATTTTTTCGAGAAGACCGATATCCATGTGCATGTGCCGGCCGGCGGGATACCGAAGGACGGTCCGTCGGCGGGGGTTTCGATCGCTGCCTCGCTGTCGTCGCTGCTGACCGGGCGGCCGGTGCGCTCCGACGTCGCGATGACCGGCGAGATCACCCTGCGCGGCAAGGTCTTGCCGGTCGGCGGGATCAAGGAAAAAGTGCTCGCGGCGCGGCGCGCCGGAATCAAAACGGTAATCCTGCCGCGGCGCAACGAGAGCGACCTCGAGGATATTCCGCCCGAGGTGCGCGCCGAGATGGAGGCGATTTTCGTCGATACGGTCGACGAGGCCCTGAGTCACGCGCTGCGCGACGCCCCGGCGCAAACGCCGGCCGACGAGCCCGCGCCCACGCCGCTGATCATGGAGACGCAAGTTCCCGACGAGCAGGCGGCGGCGGGCAAAGCCGGCCGTCCGGGACGCCCCGCACTGCGCCAATAGCGGCGGGGCGAACCGAGCGCTCGCGTGCATCGTGCCGCGCGCGTGCACGGATCGCATTTCGAGCACGCCAGCAATGGCTTCGAGGTGGGCACGGGCTTCCATATCAACCCGGTGCCGCCGGAGTTTGCGGCCGGGTTCCTGCGCGATGTAATCACCGGCGCCAATCCGGCAGCGGTGGCGAGCCCCAACGGCGCGTTATCGTCGTAGGCGCGCGGCAGGCACGCGCGCGCGATTGACTGGACAGCAGACGCTCCATACATCAGTGTCAGCAAGAGCACGACGCGCCGCGTTAGTGACGACTCCGCGCGGCATCGCGGCGCGGCCGGCATGGCGGGTCGGCACGCGAGTCGCGCGAACGCAAGCGAGTGAACACGGCCGGGCCGGCACCGGCGCGGAAACAGGATAGCCGGAAGCATGAGAGTTGCGATCGTAGCCGCGGAAATCGGACCTTACGCCAAGGCGGGCGGACTGGCGGACGTCATCGCCGCGCTGCCGCCGGCGCTGATACATCGCGGCGCCGAGGCCTGCGTGATCGCGCCGGCTTACGCCGCGTTGACCGAACAGATCGCGACGCGAGTCGTCGCCGACGGCCTCACGCTCACGATGGGCGCGGCGGTCGAATCGTATCGGGTGCTGGCCGCCGAGAGCGCGGCGGGCGTGCCGCTCTACCTGATCGACCATCCGGGATTTTTCGGCCGCGGCGGCATTTACGGCGAGGCGGGCGAGGAATATCCCGACAACGCGCGCCGCTTCATTTTTTTTGGCCGCGCCGCGGCCCATGCGGCGGCCGACCTGGTTCATCCGGACGTCTTGCACGCGCACGACTGGCACGCCGCCGCGGCGACGATCGCGATCCGCGCCGACGCCGGGCTGCGCGAGCGCTTTGCGCACGTGCGCTCGGCCTTCACGATTCATAATCTCGCCTACCAGGGCGTATGCGACGCCGCGGACTATCCGATGCTCGGGATCGACGCATCGTGGAACACGGTCGGCTGTCTCGAGTTCTGGGGCCGGGTCAACCTGATGAAGGGCGCGGTGGTGCTGGCCGACGCGGTCTCGACGGTGAGTCCGACCTATGCCTACGAATCCGCGCACGACCCGGAGGTCGGCTTCGGGCTGGGCGGCGTGCTCACCGCCAAGGGCGACCGGTTCATCGGAATTCTCAACGGCGCGGACTACGAGGAATGGGATCCCGCGCACGACCGGCTGATCCCCAAGCCCTACTCGCCGCGCAACCGCGCCAACAAAAAGCATTGCCTCGACGTCCTGCGCGACGATCTCAGGCTACCGCATCCGGCGAAATCCAAACCGGTGCCGATGGCCGGTATGGTCACGCGGATGACGCCTCAAAAGGGTCTCGATATTCTGGCCGAGGCGCTCGACGCGATCATTGCCCTCGACCTGCAACTGGTGATGTTGTCGAGCGGCGATCCGGCACTCGAGAAAATCTTCCAGGCGGCCGAACGGCGCTATCCCGAGCGCATCCGTATCCTGCTGGGCTTCGACAACGCCGTCGCCCATCGGATTCAGGCCGGGAGCGATCTGTTCCTGATGCCGTCGCGGTTCGAGCCGTGCGGACTGACCCAGATGTACGCGCTTAAGTACGGCACGGCGCCGGTGGTGCGCGCGACCGGCGGACTGCGCGACACGGTGAGCGAATTCAACTCACGTACGCGCACCGGCAACGGCTTCGTCTTCACCGACTACAGCGCCGCGGCGCTGATCGAGGCGGTCGCGCGCGCGGTGACCGTGTTCCACAAACCGTCGCAATGGCAGGTGGTCATGCGTAACTGTTTCAAGTCGGATTTTTCCTGGGACCGCGCCGCCGCCGAGTACCTCGAATGGTTTGAGCGGATCGGGCCGGCGGCGGAATGACCGCGATGCCCGCGCCGAAAGAGACTCATTACGTATACGCCGACGGCTCCTGCCTCGGTAATCCCGGCCCCGGCGGATGGGCCGCGGTGATCGTCAAGCCTAGCGGGGTCTCACGCACGATTTACGGCGGCGACCCCGCCACCACCAACAACCGGATGGAGTTGACGGCGGCGATCGAAGGGCTGCGGGTCGTCCCGACCGGCACGCGCGTGGTTGTGCGCAGCGACAGCCAGTACGTGGTCAAGACCATGACGCTTGGCTGGAAGCGCAAGCAGAACGTCGACCTGTGGGAAAAGCTCGACCACGAAGCCGGCGAGCGCCGAGTCGTTTTCGAATGGGTCGAAGGACACGCCGGCGACCCGCTCAACGAGGAGGCCGATCGCAACGCGCGGCACGGCGCGACGATCGCGGCCAAGAGCGGGCGGATCCATTACCACGGATTATCGATCGTCAGTGACGAGCCCAAACCCAGCCCGGCCAGCGATTTCGGCACCGACGGCGAGGTCGTGCGCGAGTTGCGCGCGCTGCTCACGGCCGACGAAACGATCCGCCGATGCGTGGGCTGTGGACGCGCCTTCGTCGGTCCGGCTGGTGACGCCGCGCCCTACTGCGCGCTGGCGGCGTGTCAGCTCAAGGCGCGCCGAGCCGCCGATACGTCGGGCGTACGGCGCAAATCGCACGACTGACGGGCGGCATAGGCAGGTCGCTGCCGGCGCGGATGCGCGGTTCGTCCGACCTGCGCTTCCTGGTGATCTTCACCGCGATCATGCTGGCGCTCGCCGGACTCAACCTCAAGCGCACGCTGTGCCGCGCGGCGCGTTCATGGCGCTGGCGGCGGCCAACACCGTAGAATTCGCCATAGATGTCGACGTTTTCCCAGCCGGTGAGGTCGAGGTCGGAGGTCAGCGCCTGCGGGATTACGCCGATCCGTTCGCGCACGCGGCCGGGGGCGCGGACCACGTCCTCGCCGGCCACCTGCGCGCTGCCGGAGGTTGGCCCAATTAGCGTCGTGAGCATCCGTGTGAGAGTGGTTTTGCCGGCGCCATTGGGGCCGAGCAGGCCGAATAGTTCGCCGCGGCGGACCTCGACGCTGATCTGGTCGACCGCCGTGAACGCGCCGAACTTTTTAGTCAGTTCGTGCGCCTGGATTGCTGCCGAGTTCGATTCCATCGCGCCGTGAAAAAGTTACTTCGGCGGTCATTCCGGGCTTCACGTCGCCGCCCGCCTGCAGCACGCGCACCTTGACGTAAAACGTGCGGATATCCTGACGGCCGCGCCGCACATCGGTCTCGGTCGCGAACTGGCCCTCCTGGCCAATCGCCATCACGCGCCCGGTGTAGACCTGGGGCGGACGGGCGGTCAGCGCGGGCTGCCCGAGGCGAATCGCGCCGAGATCCGTCTCCTCGACATCGACCCGCGCCCAGATGGTCGAAAGGTCGTCGACCGTGAGGATCGGCGTGCCCGGCGTGACCCATTCGCCGACTTGGAGCGCCTTGCTCACGACGACCCCGGTGATGGGCGAACGAATCACCATGTCGGCGATCTGGTCGCCGTAGTATTGCACGTTGGCCTTGGCCGCCACGACCGCCGCGCGCTTGCGATCGAGATCGGCGACGGCGTCGTCGCGTTCCTTGGCCGAGATCACTCCGCGCCGCATGAGCTCGCGATCGCGGCGCATCGTCAGTTCCGCCTGATCCAGATCGGCCTGCGCGGTCGCCAGATCGCCCTGCGCCTTGGCCTCCTGATTGCGCAGATCGACGTCCTCGATCAGGCTCACGGTCTGGCCCAGCTCGACGAGGTCGCCCTCAATCAAGTCGAGCCGCGCGATGCGGCCGGCGATGCGGCTGGTGATATTAACCTCGGGCGCTTCGATTATGCCGACCGTCCGGATCGTGCTGGTGTCGGGCGGCGGCCACAGGTAGATGCCGCCCAGGCGGTAGAGCCCGGCGATGATCACGACGACCCCGGCCAGGCGCAGCAGCCGGCGGATGCGCGGCTTCATCGCGCGCCGGCTCCGGCGGCGGGGCGCGCGGCGCGGTCCGCAATCACCATACGTTGGGAATCACGCCATCGGTCGTGCGCATATAGTCGGCGTACTCGTCCCCATAGCTGGCGAGCAGGGCGGCCTCTTCCTCGCCGATGCGCCGGCGCAGCACAAAAATGCCGATCACGACCATCACGATCGCGGTCAGCGGCGCGGCGTACTCGAACGGCCAAGCGAACAGCACCAGGAACTCGCCAGCGTAAATCGGATGCCGAATATGGCGATAGAGGCCGCTGCGGACGATCGGACGCGAGGCCTCGTCACTTGCGGCCGTCGAGAAATAGCCGAGCTGGATACGCGCGCCCAGCGCCAGCCACAGCCCCATCAGTTCGATCAGCAGGCCCAATGCGGAGAGCCATCTCGGCGCACTGCCGCCATAGAGATAGGTCCGCTCGAAGGGCGCCGCGGCGAACAGCGCGAGCACCGGCAGCGCGGCCATGATGCGCCGCGCGAGGTGCGGGCGATCCGCCTCGAGCGTCGCGTCCTCGCGCACCAGCAGATCGGCGATGCGAAACGCCGCGTAGGCGATCAGATATACGCTGACGTAAGGCTGGGCGGCCAGATAGTCGCTCAGGCCTAGTCCAACCGCCATCGCGCCGAGGATTGCGGCAAGAAATATGATCAGCTCGCCGATGCGTAGCGAGAGGTCGCGCGGCGCGGGTGTGGCGGCCAGCCGTGGCGCCGGTTGCGCGCCGTCGGGGCCGAGTGAGCCGGTGGCGGCCTTCAGGGATCCGGTCGCCTTGTGCGGCGCGGCGGCGGACTCGGCGGTTTCATTCGGCGGCATGGCCAAACTCTCGCAGGATACGAATGCGGAATCAAAGCGCAAAATCATCGATCGCAGCGCGCATCGCCCGATGCGGCGCAGGCCGCTGCATTCTCGACGATCCGGTCACGCGCCGCGATCCGCGTCGCGCGATTCGTGACGATTGCGATTGCGCCGGCATCGGTGCCGCGCGCGCTCGTCATCCGTGGCGCGCTTCGAGCCAGCGTTCGGCGTCGAGCGCCGCCATGCAGCCGGTGCCCGCCGCCGTGATCGCCTGGCGGTAGACCTTGTCGGCGACATCGCCCGCCGCGAACACGCCTGCGATATTGGTGTAGGTCGAGCCCGGCCGGACCTTCAGGTAGCCGGTTTCATCCATGTCGAGCTGGCCCTGAAAAATCGCCGTGTTGGGCTGATGGCCGATCGCCATGAAGACCGCGTCGGTGCGGAAATCCGAGGCCGCGCCGGTGGCGACGTTCTTGAGCCGCACGCCGCTGACGCCGGCCTTGGGATCGCCGAAAATCTCCTCGATCGCGGAGTTCCAGATGAACGCGATTTTGGGATTTTTCTTTGCGCGATCCTGCATGATCATCGACGCGCGCAGCGCGTCGCGCCGATGCACGACGGTCACCTTGCTGCAAAACCGGGTGAGGAAAATCGCCTCCTCCATCGCGGTGTCGCCGCCGCCCACCACCACCGCTTCCTTGTTTTTGAAGAAGGCGCCGTCGCAGGTCGCGCAGGCGCTGACGCCGTAGCCCATCATGCGCTTTTCCGATTCGATGCCGAGCAGCTTGGCCGACGCGCCGGTGGCGATGATCAGCGCCTCGGCCATGATCGTCGCGCCGTCGACCGTGAGCGCAAACGGATGACGGCTGAGATCGCACGCGGAGACGTCGCCGGTAACAATGCGCGTGCCGAAGCGTTCGGCCTGGCGCCGGAACACGTCCATCATCTCGGGCCCCTGGATACCGTGCTCGAAGCCCGGATAGTTTTCGACTTCGGTCGTGATCGTTAGCTGGCCGCCGGGCACCAGACCCTCGATCAGGAACGGCGCCAAATTGGCGCGCGCCGAGTAGAGCGCGGCGGTCAGGCCGGCCGGGCCGGAGCCGAGAATTACGAGGCGGTTGACGATGGCATGGGATGCGTCTGGCATAAGACCTTTGCGCGGCGGATGCGGCCGCGATGAATTGGATTAAGCGCTGCCCTATTTTACACCTCGGGCAGCGCGGCATAAGCTCTGGCCCACGACATTCTGACGGCCCCGAATACGATCAGATTGCGGCATTATCATCGGCATTATCATCAATGACAGGCAAGAAACGAAGCGCAAAGGCGGCACAGCACGGCGCTCGATTGACCCATCTCGACGCGCACGGGCGCGTGCGAATGGTCGACGTCGGCGCCAAGCCGATCACCCGGCGCGAGGCGATCGCACGCGGGGCGATCCGGATGGCGCCGGCAACGCTTGCGGCGATTACCGACGGCAGCTTGAAGAAGGGTGAAGCGATCGCCACCGCGCGTCTGGCCGGGATCATGGCGGCCAAGCGCACCCACGAACTTATCCCGCTGTGCCATCAGCTTCCGCTCGAACTGGTCGAGGTCGAATTTCGCCCAGCGCCGGCCGAAGCCACGCTGCACGTGCAGGCCCGCGCCGTGACCAGCGCGCGCACCGGCGTCGAGATGGAGGCGCTGATCGCGGCGAGCGTGGCCGCCCTGACCATCTACGATATGGCCAAGGCGATCGACCGCGCGATGACCATCGAGGCGATCCGGCTGGTGCGCAAGAGCGGCGGCCGCAGCGGCGAGTACGCGCGCCCGGACGAATCCGCATGGTCGTAGCGATTGCCGCGGCGCGGCGCGGAAGCGTCGGCGAGCCGCGCGCGGCCGGAAGCGGCCGGCGCATCGCTACGCCGGCGGCGATCGGAGCGTGCGCATGATGAAGATCGACGGGCGCGCGGTACTCAAGGCGGGTCGTGACGGACCGGTGCGCGGCGGCAATCCGTGGATTTTTTCGCAGGCGATCGCGCGGCTCGAACCGTCCGCGATGCGGGCCGGCGACCTGGTCGAGGTCGACGACAGCACGGGCCTCGCGATCGGCCTCGCCCACTACAATCCGGCGACCACGATTGCGCTGCGTATGCTCGCCTTCGACACGGCGATCGAGCCCGGCGATCTGATCCACCGGCGCCTCGCGCGCGCGCTCGAGTTGCGCAATCGCGTGGTCACCGGCGAGACCAATTGCTACCGGCTGCTGAACGGCGACGGTGACGGCCTCTCGGGCGTGATCATCGATCGCTATGGCGACGCGGTGGTCGTCCAGCTACTGACCGCGGGCGCCGATCGGATGCGCGGCGAACTGGTCGCGGCACTCGGCGATCAGATCACGCCACGCACCATCCTCGAGCGCAGCCAGGGCGCCGTGCGCCGGCAGGAGGGGCTCGACGATCGCACGGGCGTACTCGCCGGCGAACCGATCGCCGTGGCGCAGGTGGTGGAGGACGGCATCCGGCTCGCGGTCGATCTGGAGCACGGACAGAAGACCGGCGGCTTTCTCGACCAGCGCGGCAATCGCGCGACGATCCGCGAAATCGCGCGCGGGGCGCGAATGCTCGACGCGTATTGCTACACCGGGGGCTTCGCGCTGGCGGCGATTGCGGGCGGCGCGCGCCAGGTCGTCGGCGTCGATTCGTCGGAGCGGGCGATCGCCGCCGCACGGCGCAATCTCGCCTTGAACGGCTACCCGGCCGATCGCGCCGAGTTGGTCCACGGCGACGCCGTCCGCTATCTCGCCGCGGCAGCCACCGAGCGCCCGGCCGGCGAGCGCTTCGACCTGATCGTGCTCGATCCGCCGCCGCTGGCGCGCAGCCTCAAGGACGCCGTCAACGCGGGGCGCCTGTATATCGATCTCAATGCGCTGGCGATGCGCGCGCTGGCGCCCGGCGGCAGCCTGATGACGTTTAGTTGCTCGAGCCATTTCGGCGGCGAAGATTTCATGCGCGCCGTGCGCATCGCGCAGATCAAGGCCGGGCGCAAACTGCGCACGATTGGGCGGCTCGGTCCCGGCCCCGACCATCCGGTGCTGCTCGGCCATGCCGAGGGCGAATACCTGACCGGCGTGTTATTGGCCGATCTCGGCTGAGCGGCGGCGCCCAACGCATGCGGCGATCGGTAAATTAAGCTGGAGCGACGCGGATGAAACTTGAGCGGCTCGATCATTTTGGTCTCGAAGTTGGCGAACTCGCCCGCGCCGAGCGCTTCTATACCGAGGTGCTCGGACTCGCGGTGGTCGCCCATCTCGGCGATCAGACGATTCTGCAATGCGGCGATCAGAACCTCGCGCTCTTCCAGGTTGAGCGTCCCGCGCCGACGCCCGAGCAGCGCCGCGCGCGCATCGGGCGGCCGCTCGGCCATGGTCATCATGCCTTCCGCGTGAGCCGCGCCGACTTCGCCACGGCACGCGCGCGGCTGGCCGAGGCGGGCGTCGAAAGCGCGAGCCCGATCGATTGGGGCGACCACGATTGCGTTTACTTTCTCGATCCCGACGGCAATCTGCTCGAGCTGGTGAGCTACCGTTAACGCCGCGCGCCGCGCGCGGCGTCGGATCGCCGCCTCAATGATTGTCATGCGCGGCGGATTCGCCTAGACCCAACGGATGCTCAGCCGCAGCCCTACTCCTCGCCCTCACCCGATCGTCGTTTTTATCGCCGGCCTCTGCATGCTCGCCGCATCGCGCGCGATCGCGCGGGCCGAGGTGCTGCATTTCACGGTGGACACCGAGAACTCGTCGATCACCGCGACAGTCGACGAACCCATCAGCCGCATCAACGGTTCGGTCGACGGGACATTTCAGATCCTCAACGGAGAAATCATCGGCGACCCGGCCGATCCGGCGGGCACCGGCCATGTCGAGATCGTCATCAATCCCACGACCTATCATTCCGACAGCAATCATCGCGACGACGTGGTCCTGCGCGACGCGCTCGAGACGCGGACTTATTCGATGATCCGGTTCGTCAGCACGCGTATCGAAGACCTCAAGATGGAAGCGCCCGGCGCGATCGGCTCGGCGACCGTGGTCGGCAATCTCCAACTGCACGGCACGACGCGCGAAATCCGCGTGCCGGTCGAGGTAACGCTCAGCCCCGACCACGATTTCAGCGCGAACGGCGAAGTGACGTTCGATTACACGGATTACGGCATCACGCCGCCGCGCGCGATGTTCGGCGCGCTCGCCGCGGGCAAGGAGGTCGATCTCAAGTTCCACATCGCGGGCACGGTAGTGGGCGATTCGACGGCGGCACCGACGCCCACGCCTTAAGCGGCGCGCGCGATCGCGCTTGGCAAGGGCGTCCGCGATGCGGTAAGCATCGCAGGGCATTGCGCGGTCCGCGGCAGGCGTCGCGCATCAGGAGAAATCGCGTGAAATTCGGCCTTTTCTACCAACTCCCTTGCGCCCCGGATCAATCCGAAGCCGCCCGCTATGGCGAAACCGTCGAGCAGATTATCCACGGCGACAAGCTCGGCTTCGACACCGCGTGGCTGGCCGAACTGCATTTCTTTCGCCCCTTCTCGATCATGCCGGCGCCGCTCATCGTGGCGACCGCCGCCGCGCAGCGCACCCGGCGGATCCGTTTCGGCACGGGCGTCGCGCTGCTGCCGTTCCATCATCCGCTCAAACTCGCGGGCGAGGCCGCGACGGTCGATATCCTAAGCGGCGGGCGGCTCGACCTGGGCGTCGGACGCGGCACGATCGCGGTGCACTTCCAGGGCTACAACGTCTCGCGCGAGGAGAGCCGCGAGCGCTTCGAGGAGACGCTCGAGGTGATCCGCAAGGCCTGGACGGGCGAGGCTTTTGCGCATCACGGAAAATTTTTCCAGATACCCGAGACCACGGTGGTGCCGCGGCCGCTGCAACGGCCACATCCGCCGATTCGCCTGGCCGCCAACAGTCCGGAGACGGCGGAGTTCGCCGGGCTCAACGGCTACGACGTGCTGGTCGCGTCGCCGATCAATCCACTGCCGGGATTTTATGACCACGTGCGCGGCTATCGCGCGGCGCTCGAGCGCGGCGGCCATCGCGAGGCCGCGGGCCGCGCCGGCGCGCCGGGTGACGTCGCCGCGCTGTTCTTCATGCACACCGCCGACACGCTGGCGCATAGCCGCGCCGAGTATGAGCCGTCGATGATGCATTACTTCAAGACCATCGGCGAGCAGGCGCGCCTGGGCGATCGCACGCAGTACGAGGGCTCGTACAACTATCTCAAGCAGGTGCGCGATCGGGTCGCCGCGATGACTTGGCCGGCGGTCGCCGAGACTATGGGCATCTTTGGGCCGCCGGCCGAATGTATCGCGCGGATCGAAGAGATCCATCGCGGCTCCGGGATCAACCAGATCGTCTGCTGGTTCAATCCGGGCGGCCAGATCGCGCATCGCGACGTGCTCGCCACGATGGAACGGTTCGCCACCAAAGTGATGCCGGCGGTCCGCCGGCTCGGCGAGTAGCCGATCGCGCCGCTCGACTTTTCGCGCGGCGTTTGTTTTTCATTAGGGTCGGCGATACGCATCGGTCGCGCCCCAAAATAATCGCCGCACGCGCCGCTCAAGGAGATCGAATATGCCCGCACCCCATTTCTTTGCCGACAGTCCCGCCGAGGTGGGCCTCAATCCGGATAAGGTGCAGGCGCTGTTCGACCGCGCCGAGCGCGAGATCAAGGAAGGGCTGCTGCCGGCCTGCCAGTTCGCAATCGCGCGCAACGGCAAGATCGCCGCGATGCGCACGTTTGGGCATGCGACGCAGGGCGGCAGCGATCGGCCGGCCACCGACGAGACGATTTTCGTCGCGATGTCGGCGACCAAGGCGATCACCTCCGCCGCGCTGTGGCTGCTGATGCAGGAGGGCAAAATCAGCCCGGCCGATCCGATCGTCAAGTACGTTCCCGAGTACGGCACCAACGGCAAAGAGCGTACGACCGTCGAGCAGTTGCTGATCCATACGGCGGGTATTCCGCAGGCGCCCGGCCGGCCGCGCGAATGGGGCGACCATGCGCGGCGCCTCGAGCGCTACGCGCAATGGCGGCCGATCCATCCGCCGGGCGAGCAATTCGCCTACCATGTCCATGCCAACTACTGGCCGATCGCCGAGGCGATCGAACGCCTCAGCGGCATGGAGTTGGGCGAGTTCATCCGCACGCGGATCGCCGAGCCGCTGGGTCTGCCGGACTTGCGCGTCGGCGTCCCGCGCACGATCCAGGGGCGCATCGCGGATTTGACCTGGGTGGGCGAGCCGGCCAAGGACGAAGACTACAAGAAGATCGGCGTGACGCCGCCGCGCGCCGCGATGGCGTCGATCGACGAGTCGATGATCCTGGAGTTCAACGAACCGGAAACGCGCGAATGCTCATTTCCGGCCGGCGGATGTATCACGACGGCGGGCGACCTTGCGCTGTTCTACCAGGCGCTGCTGCACGACGGAAAATCCTGGGACGGGCGCCAGGTCTGGCAGCCCGCGATGTTGCACGAGGCACGGCGCATCCGCAGCGGCAGCTTGATCGATCCGGCGCGCGGGATGCCCGCGAATCGCGCCTTGGGCATCGTGATTGCCGGCGGCGACGGCAAGGCCAATCTGCGCGGCTTCGGCAAGACCAACTCGCCCGACGCCTTTGGCCATCCGGGCTTCGGCGGGCAGAGCGCGTGGGCCGATCCGGCGACCGGGATCTCGTTCGGCTACCTGACCAACGGTTTCGACCGCAACGATCTGCGCGAAGGCCGCCGCAGCGTCGCGCTGTCGAGCATCGCCGCCGCGTGCCTCTGAGCGGCTAAGGGCGCCGGGCGGCTGAAACCGCCTCGCAGGCGCCGCGCGGTCACCCGGCCGGCTTGATCTCGACGATAAACCCGTCGGGCAGTTCACGCTTGCCCGCGATGAAGTCGCCGTTGATATCGGTCACCCAGAGCTTGCCGTCACCGACAAATGCGAGCCCCAGCGGATTGACAAAGCCGGTGGCCACGCGATGCAATTGGCGGTCGGCGGTCACGCGATAGATCACGCCGTCGGGCTTGAGCCGCTGCGTCATCGGCACCGGAATCTGAAAGTCGCCCACGTCGGCGACGAATAGCTGGCCGGCATAGGGACCGAAGCCCGCCGGCGCAAATTCCATCCCGGCCGGCGAGGTGAAGCCGCGCGCGTAGGGTTTGGCGTCGATTGTTCCACTCGGCGAGACGCTCATGATCAGCCCCAGGCCGGGTGTCGGCGAGGCCGGTAGGCTAGCCGCAATACTGACCAGCATCGCGGCGCCGTCGGGCGTAAAGGTGAGTCCGATCGGCGCGCCATATTTGCTGAAATCGGCGAACGGCTTGCATTCGCCCGCGCTGGTGAATTCGTAGACCGCGTCATTGTAGGCGGTCACGGCAAAGAAGCGCTTGGCGAAGGGGCCGCCGTCAGGACCGAACTTGGCCTCGACGCCAAAGCCCGAAATGCCCTTGGCGACCGTACCTGCGGGCGGCAGCGTGCAGGCGACCGTCGCCTTGCCGGTCTGCGCATTGACCACCTGAATCACGTGGTTGAGCACCGCGCCCTCGGCTTCGACGCGCGGCTGCGACAGCGTGATCAGTTGGCCTGCATAGTTGCCGAAGCCGGGCGGGGCAAGGTCGATGCCGGTCACCGGCAAGAGTTTGCCCAGGCCCACGATGACCGAAACTTTGCCCGCCGGGCTGACGGCGAGAATCCGGCTGCCGCTGTCACCGATCTCGCCGCCGTCGTCGTTGAGCCAGACGGCACCGTCGTGGATGAAGGGAAACAGCGGATCGTAGAGTTGGCCGGGCGGGACCAGCAGGCGCGCCGTGAAGCCGGGCGCGGCCTTGATCGTCGGCGGCGTCATCAGCAGGGCGACCACCCGGCGCAGTTCGGGCTGCGCGCGGCCGACCGTCGGCAGCGCGACCATCGCGAGCATCAGCGCGGCAACGCCAAGCCGGCGTAACGTCGATCTGAAATCCATTTTTCGGCATCCTCCAGCGCCTGTGCGATTGATAGTCCGCGCAGGACGATCAATCGCGAGCGGCGCTCATCAGACCTTTGCCCGCCCGGGACAGCGGCGGATTCCGCGCTGGTATAACACACGCCCCTGCGCCAGCGACAGGCGCGAGGGAACCTCTGCACAAGGCTCTGCTGTCACCCTGAGCGCAGCGCATGGGTCCCG
>JADEYI010000473.1_pt1 | contig 55215 bp, 67 predicted proteins | sample 8542331 | NCBI WGS metagenome assembly JADEYI01 (sample SAMN16510988, study PRJNA670497) | mine drainage metagenome | isolation source: biofilm near Copperflume 1 | place: Germany: Marsberg coppermine Kilianstollen | collected 2018-02 | reverse complement strand
TTGTTGGACTCGCCAGATCCAAGCAAGACCCAATCAACCGTGGGCATGGTGCTCACTATTTATACCGCGGCCCGCCAGCCAGCCGGGGCCAAGCTATACTGTGTCTCTTTAACGTATTTATCGTACTATATGTCCCTGTATTGCTCTCAGGAAAAGAACAACTCATCGTAATCGTCCCTGCCTTTTGCTGGCCTGCAAGGAAGGAGAGTGCAAAGGGCAGCCTTCCTGTTGAGACCAGTGATGTGCACTGTCATCTGCATTAGACATTCTGAGGCACTGCATGCTGTGAACTTGTTCGCTGCATCCTGGCCTCTGATGCAAAGCAGCAGACTCTGTCGAGGGTGCTACAGTCTCAAGATATCAGACTAGCGAGGAAGAGGCCGTTGCCAGCTGTCAGCTATGTCGCGCTGAGGCTCTTCTTGTGTATGCATGCGAGTGCAGGCACTTCTTCCAGGGCGTGCACATGCTGCTGACCTTCGGGTCCAGCGCCGAGGGCCTGGGCCAGCCCTGGCAGCCCGGTGAGAAACGGACCAACAAGCTCGTCTTCATCGGCCGTAATTTGGACCGCGAGCAGCTGCGCGCCGACTTCCAGGCCTGCATCATCTGATCATGAAGTAGAGCATGATGTCCAATGAGGGAAGGCCTTCTTGGAAAAAAATTGAATTGATGAGCTGTCATTATTGGTGGAAGCTCGGCACTGAGATGATTGCGGATCTGAAGGCGCCTTGCTGGATGTCCTTCTGCAAGGGTGAGGCAGCAAGATGTTTAGGGTCTTGACAGTGACAATCAAGAGAAGCTCGCATGCAAACAAGTGTAACTATCATGGAGCTCTCTTTCTAGAAACGATCGATTTCAAGACACATTCTCCCCTCCTTGCAGAAGTGTATATTAGCAAGATGTGCTTCAGCCCTTCGATTTGGGACATAAAGTAGCAATCTCTGGCCCGCCTTAGCACGAAATGCCCAACACATACATCTCCATTAAGATGCAAATGTCAGCCTATCACTGCAATCGAGCATCACGATCGCAATGCTCTGCACGTGGGCTGCTGACGCCTGCTTAGTCACCGCCAAAGTTATTAGAGTTTGAAAGGTTGAGCGTCAGAAGAATTCACAATGTCTTGACAATATAATCAAGGAGCCCTGTGTTGATGAAAAGCAGCGAGAGTGATTACAAAAGATTTTCGCAGAAGGAGCGCGTGAGTTAGCTCAGTGTACCTGGTCAGACCCTTTCAAAAGTTCCAGGAGGGGGACCTTCTAAAACAGGCTAATAAGGGCTCTCCTTCAGCATAAAGTGATACGGGAAGGTTCACAGTTCCAGGAGCGCGCGTGCACCACATGAAAGCTCGTCCTCTTGTGGCAATGGGTGCAGTTTGAGCAGTTGACAGGTCCCCCCAAGGCTGACAGCGAGCAGCTATCGAAGAGCTTGGACCGGCCATCCACAATTGCCTTCAGATTTGGTAGATTCTGCTGTTTTTGAGTGCCGTGGAGGAAAGGCTTTGCAAGGTACACCCAACGACCAACTTTTCGCATGTACCTCTGGGAGGAAACTTGGGCTCGGATTATTAGAGAAATTTGTGCATCTCATTGTCGTGGCGTATGCTATTCAGCAGTGCTGAGGGTGCAAAACGTCGACTATGTGAACGTTTCAGAGCATTTGTGCACTTGAGCCTTGTCACCAACAGGACACCAGGATGCTGAATTATGACACCAGAGCCATCCGCTTGTCCAGGAACAGCTTCTGCATTTGAAAGAATCGAGAGGGGCTGCCTGGTAGATCGTCTGATAGCGCCCTGGAGCAGGCCATCCTGGAATTCACAGGTGCACCACCAGCAGTTGCCTCCACCCATATTCAGCGCGTGCCAGCAACGTTTTTTCGCTTATTTGAACAGACTAATGTAGAGCTGACATTCCAGACCATTTAAACGGCTGACAGTGTGACAATGAGGCAGGAATTGCACACGGATTTTTGATGGCTGTGTCTTGATGGCATGCAGGTGCTCCTGCGAGGTCGGTGGTGCTGGCATGATACATTCGTCCAGGGAGCAGCCGGGGGATGCAGAGGGAGTAGTGAGAACAGGCAGCCAAGCAGCAGCAGCTGAAGCATGCTCAAGGAACCCCATGAGTACGAAGCTCTCTTCCAGGAGGTCAAGGCCGACCTGCAGAACAGCGAGGAGAAGAAAGTGCTCATCTTTGTGTCGACCTCTGAGTGTGACTCCGTCTGCGCTGTCAGAATTCTTCAGGTACTGCCTGCACATGCTCTCTGTCCTTCTCTGCATGCACAAACTCTTGCTATTCTCATGTGGTCACAGCAATATCAGGGCCTGTCTCATGCCATTGAAGCAAGCCTGATGCTTCTGATGGCCTGAAAAGGTAGTATTCTCTTTTGTCATGTCTGGAAGGCTGAATGCTGAATTGCTTTGTTGCGCAGCTTCTGCTCATGAACAATGGCATCCACTTTTCAACCTTTCCAGTCTCAAACACAGCTGAGATCCAGCAGATTTGTGAATCCCAGCTGTCTGGGGAGGTAAGACCCTCCAACACCGCTGTCACCCCTTTGCACATCTAGAAGTGCTGCAAGACGATGACTGACGCACACTTCACAACCATCTGCTATGCTGCAAGGCTTGCTCATAGTAAAGGTGTGAAATGCAGGCGCAGACAGTCATCTTGATAAACTGTGGAGGGGAGGTGGACTTGTATGAGGACCTGAATCTAGGAGAGCTAGAGACCCGAGTCATAGTCGCAGACAGCCACAGGTGTGCAACACCTTCACAGGCGGGACCTTTCATTGGTCGTGCTATGTCCCACACAATGACACCTGAGTGAGAGATCAGCCAACCTCAAATGCCTAAAATGCAGATAAATGTGCCATGCCATTGCGTTTATGAGCACCTCCTTAGAATGGGCAATCTTGATTGAAAGGGGGGCCAAAAAAAGCAGAGCAGCCATGCCATCTTGACACTCCAATTCCTCATCTTGACATGTGAGCCAGACAGCACACACGGGTTGCTAAGTTTGTCTGCTCCTATTCAGGCCGCTGCATCACAATGCCAGCAGCCTCATGAGCGTGCACTACATGGTGGACGAAGCGGATGGATCCCAGCTGCATGCAGCCCTGCCGCCGCCAGATGGCGCCTCTGAAAGTGGTGCGACCCTCCTTCATATTTGTTGCAATCTCTCTGGAGCTTTGGAATGCAAATGGACCTGAAAGGTATCACATGAGATGGAGGACAGGGAGTTCGTGTTGCTAAGTGGGCTTCCTGAGGGAGTCATCTTGGCGGCAATTTTTCAGCACATGGTAGCAATCCTGTATTCCAGCTTGGAACATGTTACAAGGTCCATTTATCCGCCGCCTGTACATCCGTACTGTGCTGATGACATGATGCAGCTTCCATGAGATTCCAAGGCCCTGACTGTGCACGGATTAAAGAATTGTCCTAATATTTGTCTCCCAGATGACGACTCAGAGGAGGATAAGGGCGAAGGGCCCAGCGAGTCTGACGAGGATGAGGACAAGGAGAATGAGCGGCCAGCTAGGAGGTGCGAGCCTGCAGATTAGTAACCATCCTTCACAACGATTTATGAACCTGAATTGCTTTACATCACCACCTGCATGCGGCCTGAGATAGAGGACAGGCAGCGGTCTAATGACTGCAATTGCCTCGCCAGTATTCCACTCCAGGAAGCGTAGTGGTCTGATCCATAAGTTGTGAGTGTCACTGAATCTATTGTGGCATGCGCATGATTTCTTGCTAGGGACATTCTGATTGTACAACATGGCAATATTTGCGACATCCACGTGCTGTGGGAAGCGCCGGAAGGAGCAGAACAGCAACACCAGAGACCTCTTACTCAGAGTGGTGACTACAGCTTGAGCAACCCCTCACACCCAGGACCGCAGCACATGTCGAAAGGAAATGCAATGTATACTGAGGTGCTGACCACGGTCTGGCGCGGCGTGCGCAGGCAGCGGGTGTCGCCGGACGCGGCGCACCCGGGGCTCAGCCGGCGGCAGCGGCGTGAGCGTAAGCGGGCAGAGGTGCGGCGGGCGCGGGCCGACTACTACGAGCGGGGCACCTTCTGGGGGAAGCCCGCCGCCTGCACCATGCTTGAACTCGCCCAGCAACTCCACATGGACAACCGCCACTACCTCTGGTACGCAATCACTCCCTCCCTCCCCTCTCTGGCTCTCTGTTGCTCGCTCGATATTCAATCTGCCACACAGGCAAGGGGCACTTCCTGTGATCCTGCAACAACATCAGACTGCTTTGTCCTTTAGCAATAGAGTTTATCAATATTGCTGCATGTCTTGTGCACGCCAGGCCCTGGAACGTGCCAAAAGAGGGGCAGATGCCAGCAAATAAGTCTTTACTTCATGATGACCAAGTGATTGTGTGATTGTTGGATGGTCCTGCAGCACTGATGATGTCCGATAAGGTGTGTGGTGTGTCATGCAGGCTGGCCATTCTGGGCCTGACGGACCAGCACCTGCACCAGCGCATCGCCCAGCAGAGCTACGCAGAGCAGGCGCAGAAGCTGGAAATCCTGGTGGGCGCCCTTTGCTGACTTTTCATGCTGAAAACCCCAGACTGATGCCAACAGCAGCACTGCAGGAGTACACGTTACCCCTCGCACCCACCATGCAACAGCAATCTGGCCCTACCTTCCCTAGATGGCCACGGTGTCAGGCTGCGACGAGTGTGCGCGGTGTGGAATGCTCGTGAGACTTTCAAGTTCAAATGCGGATTTCGAATTTGAAGTTGAATTCGGCCGCGCAGGTGAACCAGCTGGAGGAGGCGGGCGATGAGGTGGATGACATGGAGGAGGTGCCGATGGAGGACGGCCACGGCAACGTCACCGTCGCGCGCCGACGCAAGATCAAATTCGGCCACATCAAGTGAGTGCCTCTGCGCAATCTGACTTGTAATTGATATGTAAAAAAAACCTCACACAACGTGGCATTGCTCGCGCTTCTGGGTATGTGAGATGTCACCTGAGTCCACATGCATCACATGTCAAACCGAGCAGCCCGCCTCAAGATCAAATTCGGCTACATCAAGTGCGCATTAGGCCTAGGCGCCAGCTGAGTTTCCGTTCACGGATGTTCGGAACGATGTGGCAGTGCTTGGGCTTCCGTGCATGTGAAAAATACCTGAGCCCACAAGCATGCATCACATGTCAAACCGGAAAGCCCGCCGCAAGGTTGCTTTAGGCTACATCAAGAGCAGGTGCACTACCCGCGCGGGCATCCCTGCCTCTTCTGCCTCTTTCTCCTGAGACACTTCCATCTTGAGTTTGTTATGTCAGAGCACGACACAAAGGTGTTGAGCCAAGAAAATTGAAACTAATGCCAACCTGAAACAATGCACGGTGTGCAAGAGCTCGCTCTTGGCATGTGCATTGTCACAAGAGCCCGCTCGCATGCGAGGTTGTGCAATCAGCCTGTGCAGCCACGAATAGCCAGAGTACTGTACCAGGTGTTTGTGACTCTATAGATTGAAGCCATTTAGCCAAATTTTATATCACGGCGCCACATCAGCAGCTTGAAACATTATGCCCCCGGGTGCGCAGGGCGGTGACGGACTTCCGATTTCCTCTGATGCGGCACTGGAGCGTGTACGAGAGCATAATCCACAGCCGCTATGTGGCCGTGCGCCTGGGCACTTGGCAGGACAAGGGGCGCGACAAGGTCGACGAGCTGCTTGTCAAGATGGGCCTCTCCCAGCGCGACTGCAAACAGGACTACTGTGCGTATCCCCCCACCCTCTGCCGTTGTGTCCAAATAGCTTTCACTGCTGCATGCCCCCTTCTGCCAGAAGCCTCCTCTTGCTACATATGCACCTCAACCCTTGCCAAGATTCCATACCTGTGGACTCTGGATAGAGATGGGCTGTGAAAGCTCTCGCATGGTAGAGAAGATTGGATAGGACTTTGCATGGGGAATGGCTCTATTGCAGCTGCCCATGCGGCAGGAGACTCCTGTGCTCGTCATGCAGCCGTGCGCAATTCTGCCCCTGTTTCCAGGACATCCCCTCTGCTTTGTGTGCAGCTCTGTGAGGTTCAAGCTGTGATTGGCTTTCTCTGTGAGGGGCCTTGCTCGGGCGCAAATCATCCCATGAGTATTGAAGGGCATTTTGTGCGTGGTCCCAGAAGGAGCTGTGCATGTATATACTACTATATGTATGCTTGAGGAATCGTGGGCATTCAGAGGCTGACAAGTGTGCCCGTGCTGCATGCAGGCGTGACTGCGCGGAAGTTCAACAACCTTGCGCAGAAGCTGGTGGAGCACGCACACTCTTTCCGCCTCACCGACCTCGACTTCAAGTGCGCTCAATGCCCATATTTCCTGCAACACCTTGCTGTTGTTTCCAATAAATGTAGATGGGGCTTGCTTGCTGCGCACCGCGCAAACAACGCGCAGGCTTTTGCTGCCCATGTCCAATGTCTCCTTGCCATCTGCCTTTGCCGCTGCTCTACTTCAACATCGCCACAGCGCATGCTTGACACTGAATATGGCATCTGTTCTGTTTGCAGGAGCTTCCGGCTAGCATGGGGCACGAATGCGCCGCTGTACGCAGCTGACGTGGTTCTCGCGGCGACTGCGCTGCTGGAAGCACCTCCTGCCATGCGTGCTGGGGAGACCTCGGCCCGCGACGACCGCAGCGACTGTATCTGGTGCGCCCTCCTGCAATACCACACAATCTTTGAACCCAGCAAGTGTTTGAAGGGGCCTTCTTTGCAGGTGAAGAGTGCAATTCCTGTGTCCAAGATGCCCGTTTTTGCGTGTTGAAGGTGCCTGCACGGGCAATTCGCGAGTCCTTGCTTTGGCTGATGCACATGCTGAATCCATTTGCTATATTATTCTTGGAGCAGGGCTTGAACAAGCTGAATCAAAAGGCTCCTGGTGTTGCCCAGGAAGTATGAAGCTCGAATGCCAGGCCATGATGCATCATGTGTTCATAAAATCCAATGCGTGTTGGGTTGAGCTCATGTGAAACTCTGGGTTGTGTGCGCAGGAATGCGTACGATGCCATGGCGATGCAGGATTGCGGGCAGCTCAGGAAGGGCATCGAGCTCTCCAAACGCCTGCAGCGCGCCATTCTTAGGCAAGGCTACTTACTCTCACCTGACCATGCCTGCCTCTTCCCTGTCTGATAGGCTCCACTGCGGTCTGACAGAGTGGTAGCTGTGCCTTCCATCTTCCATGTTACGACCACTCACTTAGCTTGGATGGAAGTAACTCAGGAAAGAGCCCGATTCCGAGGGCCTATATTTAGCCATCCGAGGGGGCTGGGCAGAATGAAACAGGCTAAGTGACACGGGCTCCTGTGCTGTCTGGCTTGTGCAAAGCTGAGAGGGGCTGTGTGTGGCACTGCAGCGATGGAGGCCTGCTGCTGGTGAGCAAGGCGGGGCAGGAGCGCGCCAAATTCCGCTGGTACGACATGACGCGCAACGAGGTCAGCAACAAGGTGCGCGCACGATTGGCCCATCCTGCTACCATAAACCCCCCCCTGAATCTTGGACTTCTACAAGCAAAGCACCTTTCAGGCAACGCGGCTCCAAGATCACAGCGGATATCATGTACAGCACTCACTGCATATTGTGGCATGCAAGCTGCAAAAGCGGCGCGAGAGACCCAAGTACAGGATATCTACACTTGGCTGCTGCGAGAGGTTCCTTGCAGAGTGTGTGTTTGTTCTGTCATTGAGAGGTGCAGTCACGTCATATTTCACCCTGAGTTACCTGAGGCTTTGATACACTTCGACTCTGGCATAGCTTGATTGTCTAGTTCCTGCCCTGCCTCTCGGGCAGCCTGATGCGGATCAATTAAATGATATCTACAACTGGTAATCATGCTTATGTTCAATTTAATTTTATATTCGAATTTTGTTGCTGCGCACAGGCCGTCCTGTCGCACCCGCTGGCGTTGGTGAAGCTGGGCATGTTTCTGCGCGACGTGGCGTCCATGCGGGTGACGCGAAAGCGCAAGCCCATCGTGCTCGTGGGCCCAGCCGACGGCCGCCACCAGTGCCTCGTCGTCGCCGTCACCTGCGAACCCATGTCCACCGAAGCCCAGCAGGTGCGCGCCCGACAGATCCGCTCCTTCCCTTTAGTCTTGTTGTGGGTACAGTAAGAGGATTAGTCAATGCTGGGGCATGACTCTGGAGGGCCGCGAACAGTAGCAATGTCTGATCTCAAAATGTCCGGCCCATACAAAGCAGAAAGCATGCGAATCGAAGCCCAGCATGTGCGCTGACAACTCCGAAGCTCCTTCCTCTGTAGACCACTTTTCCGTCCTCTGTAGCCGTTTCTTGATAGAAAGTGTGATGGTGTGGGCATGTCCCTGAAGGCCTTCAGCACTGGCTGATCTCAAACTAGAGTGGTCCGCACGTAGGCACTTGCTTGAGCAATTCCTAGTATAATATTCATTTAGCTGTAGTTTTGCTGTTGTTTCGAGCTCCCCAGCCCCTGTTTTTGCAGCCCGAGTTACATTTGGGCAGGCCATAGCACGACTGTCCCACCTTTCTCAAGTGCTCCTCTAGATCGGGCGGATAAAACATACGGCCCATGCACATCGAACTGCGAGCGCATGTCAGGCAAGGCTCTGCAGGTGAAATTCGCAAGTTCTGCTGTTCCATCCTGCTTGGAAGTCTGCAGGCGCTGTCAAGCGTAGACGTTCAAAGATTGAATGGACGCTCCTTAACAACAAAACATTGCATACACCACTGATAAGCCTTGCATTGCTGATGCATGTCATATATGTCGTATGTACGGTAAGTGGCGCTGTCAAAAATGTCGCATGTACATGTATTTGGCGAGGAAGCAGCCAATTTTTTGCTAGTCCATCCGCTGCTCCTTACACCATTGCTCCTGTCTCTGGTCTTTGGAGGAGACAGAGAGCGGCAGTGCGGTGGGCGTGGACATGTTCTGTGAGGCTGTTCACATGAGACCGCTAATGCCTTGGTCGCTAATATTTGTAAATTCAGGCTTACGATGGTGCTCTGAGGAGCCCAAGATTAAGATTGATCATGAGTTGAAGCCTGACTTGTCGCGTGTGTTTTGATGCAGGGGAATCCGTTTGGGGTGCTGTTTGAGAAGTCTGCTAGGAACATTGGGGCCTCCTTCGAGCACAAGGGTTTTGACTCAAGCGTCATCCAGGTGTGCCCTCTATGCTTGCTGTGTATTTACAATGCTTCCAACACTTGTTCTGGATCATGTGAATATGATCTTTTAAATGGAGAGCTATTGAGCTTAGCTCATAAGTCTGACGCACTCGTCATCTGCCTGAACCCGCCATGTTCCTGCTGCTTGGTCATGTGACATGCCAGGAATACCTCTGTTCCTCAGATCACTGGTGCCAAATAGCTCCCCTGCAAGGTGTTGCCCAGGAGGTCACTTAGTAGTGCAGGCCTAAGGATCCTGCGTGTTGAGAGCAGCTCGAGTGAGGTCTATTACTGCTGTTGCGCAGATCGCGGTCGCGGACGTGGACCGGTTTGTGAGGGAGCTAGCGGTGCAGGCGAGCGCCTCAGCTGTGCGATTTGGGCCTGCCCAGGCTGACGCTGCATGACTGGCGCGGCATCTGAACTCTACATCTAAGCTACTTCTGGGAAGGGCTGGCGCCTAATTCAGCTCCCCACTCAGTCCAGCGCAGAGAAGCAGCGTCTGACAGGACATTTCTGTCAGGATCCAATTCAAAACACTGATTTGGAGGACGGATGGACGCGTCCCTCTGAGAGGAGGGTGGTGAAGCAAATGCAGGTCAGGTGCGGAGGCCGTGGAGTTAGCATCCTGCACTCCTATCAGGCGTTGCTGAAGCCTGGCTTAGTGGGGGGGGGGACTGCATTGCTAAGGGCTTGGCAGTCCAGGGACCTCAGATATGTCAGGAATGCATGAGGCAGCTGTGTGAAGAAGGCTGGATCAGGAGATCTGCTGTGTTGGGAGGTGCACCTGGGCAGCGCAGGGGCCATCACTGGTCCTTAGAACAAAGAATGTCTTTAATATGAGGAGGAGAGAGGCGCAGGTGCCAGGATGGCAAAGCGCTGAAGTGGTCTTGTCTGGAGTGAATGGTTGCAGGCTTTTTTGCCTGCCTACTAGGCAGTGCCTATGGCCGTAGCCCTGCGCATGCGTGAACTTCAGAGTGTGCAATGCCAATGGTTTTGAATCCGCATGGACCACCATGGGCATGACTGACGTCATAGCAAATTCTTTTCAGTACTGTTTTGTGGTACTTGCTGCATGTGTCTACATGCGCACCTCGTGCAATAAATGGCTGCCGCGGTCTTACTCCGAGTCCACTGGCAGTGGCTGCAAGCCGGGACTCATCGGTTTCTGTCACAGTGTCTGTTTAAACAAACATGCATGGGAGCGTGCAGAGCTCTCGAGGAGTAATTTGCCTGTCTGTGTTATCCATTACGTGTAAAAGACTGCGCATTTTTATGCCCAAGCTGCCTGGACAGTGCAGCCGCATGGCTGTGCCCACAACCCACGCGCACATATGGCCGCCAGCGTGGCTTTGCCACGCCAGCGGCCGCATCCCCGTCGGAGGTGAATATATGGGAGGCAGCGGCGGTGGACAGGAAATTTGTGCAGTTCAAATCTTACGGGAAATTTAGTCAAATTACTCAGTGCCACGCGATCCCGAGACAACGACTCGAGATTTCAACCCGACCACCACGGTTTCACGCTCAAAGCAGACTCTACGACCAATTAGAGGGTCCAAAATAACATACAAACACTGGATCGTTACAATCTGATCGAGATCGGTTCTGCTGTGAAAACGACCTTTTTCCAGATCGAGACCGTTCAGCAGGTCTGCTGTTGGGATGTGACAAAACCCCATCATAGATTGTATGAGTGAACTTCTGTAGATTCATATCTGTTTAGTTGCATTGAACCCTTTGCCCTGTACGACACTCGCCATGTTTGAGGGAGCCTGAAGTTCACCATCAAGCAGGAAATAAAAAGCAAACAGACAAGAAGCGTCGATTGCGGCCGACAGCGTGATTTCGAGCACTTTGTTGACTTGATTCGAACAAGAAATGGAGCTCGCAGTGCCCAGGGAACAGATCGTGAAAGGTCCTGGACGAGTCTGAGCCTCGATAATACTTGCTGAGAGGAGTTGCAGATCGCACAGATGAAGCCCAGACGCAGCCCAGGAAGTGCACAACAAAATGGACACTCACACATCAACGGTGGCATGCACCTGCCCATGGGGTGCGCGCTTTATCTGCAAGCTAAGGAGCTTGCAAGCACCATCACATGTATTGCAAGTGCTGCTGTGCTACTGAAGATTTCTCTGCTCCCTTGCGTCCCTACGTCTGCTGACACTGGCATAGGCAGTTCCAGCTACTTAATTCTTCTGTATTCTGGTGCCCAAATGGCACACAAGCTTGGCTCATTGGAATCCCTCGTGTGCAGCTGCCTCCAAGCAGCATGACTATTTTTTTATCGAACCCGTGCAACAATAACAGATCTCAAGCATACGCTGAAGCAGCTGTCCTGCTCTGCCTTGCGCAGGATCCATGATGCCACGATGCCGGTGCCGCTGAGCAGCTTCGCCATGCCTGCCAGCCCGGCGCCGGGCGCAGCTGCTGGGCAGGTGCCGGGCAGCAAGCCGGCGGCTGCGGCGCGCTCGCGGCGGTGCTGCGCCGGCTGGCGCAACCCCCAGCGCTGGCTCATGCTCGCCATGTTTCTCCTGGCGCTGTTCATTTTCGGCGTCCGCTTCCACCAGAGCCAGCATGTGAGCCTTTCCCTGCACCCATCCTAAAAAGTTTGCATCATGATGCCCAGCTGTGCTGGCCAGAATCTCTGCACTTGGACATGAAACATGCTCTGGGCAGTCCCAGTGACTGTCGTGACATACAGCAAGCAGCATTTTGCCTGAGTTCAGTTCAATGCTTTCCTTTGGCCATGCATAGCCTGAAGTTGCCTTCAATAGTATCAGCTATTGTGCATATTGGTCCGACCACCGCCATGAAGCTTTTCTTACCTGTGCTGACCCTGCGACAATACCTGGTCTTGACAGTTTCTGTGCGCTGAACAGATGATGCCTAGGAGAGGACCCGGCATTGTTCCCCACTCAAGACAGCAAAGCAGTGACCCAGAGGTCTGCACAATTTGATCATCCATCTAACATGCACCTGACACAATATGCCTCTTCCAGATGCTGCGCATGCATGCACACCTCCGCAGGTCATCAAGAGACAGTGTTTCATGCAGGATGATTTGGATGCGTTCCTGGGCCAAGGCGAAATTGTGGACGAGGCTTCCCACAGCAAAGCGATAGATGCTGCAGAGGCAGAATTCCAAAGGGAGGCAGACAAGCTTGGCCTGCCCAGCAACGGGGAGGAGGAAGTTTCAGGTTTGAATCAAACCTCACTCAAATTAGCACCAATTCGAGTAGTGTCTGGCATATTGGGAATCCCATATGCCTACTGCACCTTCACCTCAGTAAACAGAAGTGAGTACTGTCTGGCAAATTTCGCATGCACAGTGTTCCAGTGTACACAATGTCTCAGAATCTGCTGAGGCAATCAATGACATAAACTGCACACATGTTTCGACACTTACATTATCGAATTAATTAGACGCTGAGGGCATAAAAGGGTCATGTGCGACTCGCAGGGGATGGGGAAGAGGCGGAAGAGGCGCCAGAGGAGACCAATTCGGGCCGGTTCCGGCCGGGCGGCCGCCTGAGCCGCTCGAAGCGGCGGCGGCGCATGGCGCGGCGGCAGCGGCCGGGCGCGGCCGGCCTGACTCAGCGCCGGGGGCCCTATGGGCACGCAAGCGGCGTCGATCGTGGCCTCGGGGACACAGATGATGCCACCAGCGAAGGTGTTCTTTGGACTCACGTATGGTTGGAGATTTTGTGTGCAAATCGTGGTTGCTTTGGTACGTGGGGTTCCCAGTTGCTCAAGCGCGCCTTTAAACGCAAATCAGTCAGGATGTACTTTCCTTAAAACATTGTGTTGTGCCCCTGATTGCCCACTCCCTGCACAAATGGCCTCATCCCAGCGCATGGATCCGAGGCATCATTGCAGGGTCTCTGAGAGCTAGTCTGAAAGGTGTCTGATTGAGCGCAGGCGCGGGTGAGGCCGAGAAGCAGGAGCTGTGGGTAGACCAGAGGGAGGAGGTCGGGGTGAGCGGTGATGTGGACACGCCGCTAGAAGAGGGAACGCTGGGGAGAAGGCAGGCCGGCGCGGCAGCCGAGTGGAAGCCGAGGCCGGCAGGAAGCTTCCTGGCGGATGGGGGCTCCTCTTCAGGCAATGTCGCTGCGGCCAATCAGCGCGCAGCCGGGAAGTTCAAATTGTCGGCGGAAAAAGCAGCAGCGGCGGCTGCCGCCAAGGGAGCTGACTCGTCGACAGGGGGCGCGCAGGGGAATAGGTTTGTTAGAGACCCTGAGGAGGACGATGACCTGGCGCTGCCGGCCTTCAAGAAGCCCTCGTCGCATGTCATGCCCCTGCTCGGATCCGTGAGTGATCCCCCTTATTGGCTGTCACTTCTTCCACGCAATACCCTGCACAAACACCTTTGAAAGGACGCGTCCAATCTTGGTGTGTAAGCAGCTCAGTGCCCTTCTTGAATGCTACTCTTACTTTATTGGCAAAGTCATGCTGCATGCAAAGAGGCGGTGGTGCTTTGTGGCGGGCAAGAATCAATAATTCTACTCTGCTGTGCCAATAAAATATAAGTAATCATTGGTCTTCTTTGGTGTTTGCCGTCCAGACAAACCAGCACATTGGCATCAACGAGGTGGTCAAGCACAGCAACAAGCCGGACGACGTGGCGAACTCGGACCCTGAGCTGCGCGTTTGGGACGCTCTGGACGCAGGCACCCACGATAACACGCTGCAGGACGCCATCCTGGAGCATATGCAGGCACGTGCCGACATGTGCCCGCACAGGCTACCCAATATTCCTGCTTTTGTTTGCCTGCGAGTTGCAGTCATTAGTGGTGCAAGGACGTCTACTTGCACGCCATGGGACACTGCAATGCTGCTGCTATTATTGTGAATGAAGCGCCAGACTCTCGCATTTTGGCATCCTGCACCATGGCCTTCTGGTTGATGACAGCAAGCTCTGTAGACAGGCGCAGCCGTGTGAAGTCGTTATCACTTTTTTGCAAGTACACGACAGACAGCAAGGGCAGCTTTATCAATCGACAGGGTTATTGAAACATAGATATTAGGATGCCCCTCGACACCGGACATCAGTTGCATCATGGCTGAGTTTCTTGAGATGCTGTGTCAGGTGGAGGAGACGGTGGGCTTTGAGGAGGACGAGGATCCGATGCTGGAGGTGTCTGACGAGGAGCAGGAGCTGACGGAAGCTGAGCTGGCGGCCGGCGCGGAGGAGTTGCCTGAAGAGGCCGCGCTGGCATTCAATGAAGTCCGCGTGGTCGGGGGAGAAAACATGATGGAGGAGCACCCTGTCACTGAGGGGCTCGCGCTATTTGACACCGGGGTCAAGGTAGGGTTTGGCTTCTGGGTTGCCTCCACATTTGCATACACACGCCTTGTGTTGGGGTGTTCCTTCAAGTGTAAGAGTTCCTGCTGTGTGCTTGATGCACACGCAGTAGCCACAGCTGCGGTCTGGTGTTCATCCAAATCCACAAGGATTTTTCTGTTGCTTGTATCTGAAGAAATGCACTGGATGTCTAGGCTTCAGCAGACTTATGCATGTATGCCATCAGCGCATGGAGTGCATTGACTGTCACTGAGTCACTGAGATGAGACAAATCCAATGAATGGCGCTTTCAATGCCGCAGGTGATTGAGGAGCGCCCACAGAATGTGGTGGGAGAGGAGCAGCCAGAAGGGGCCACACAGGCCAAGGCTGATGGGGTGGAGGATCTGGAGGGAGATGAGGAGGAAGAGGAAGGCTCATATGCCAGCAGGGAGTCTGGGGTGCTTGGCTCAATGACCCAGTGGCTCAAGGGGCTGGCCGGCGGCGCTGGCCGCAGCAAGGCCGACGAGGAGAAGGCAGCTAAGAAGTACAAGGTGCGCTGTGCCTGCCATCACATATGAAAGACTCTCTGCCACATAAATACCGGGTTGGCAGCTTTCAGTCAGTGAGCTGTTGAGTGAGATTTATGTTTTGATATTATAGAAAGGGTTAGGCGTTCGGACATGGCTTCACATTTGTTATTCTGGTGCTTTCAGGACGCAAAGGACAGCCTGAGGGGCCGGGCAGGATTTACTGGCGAGCTGACAGTTGGAGAGGGCCAGAGCTGAGGGGATGGGCCCCTGCCTTGGGGTGCATGCGCCCATTGTGTTTGCAATTTTCCCATAGAAGTCTCAAGGCCCTTTGTCTCGACAGGCGCTGTGAATGTCCAGTACAAAGTAGTGAGGTACAGTGCCGACGGCTCATCAGTATACCGGGCTGCTTGTCATAAAACCCGGATGTTTCTGCCCTTATGTGTACAGCCTTTTGAGTCAAAGCCAGCCCCAGCTGCATCCCGATTTGGAATTTGAAGCTAGCTCAGGGCATTGTGGCATGTGCCGCACGCGCGGACACTGATCCCCATTACCGAGTCACGTGTTCATGATGATCAGTGTACAAGCGACAGAGCGTTCGAGTCTATGCCTGAACGTGTGTGACTCATGCAATCCAAACTCCAGATCAGCTGATCAACTATGAGCTCCTAATTACAGTACCTCTGCGCACGTGCACGCAACAATGTGCAAATGCTTGAATTGAACGAACTTCCATTATGCAATAAGGAAAAGAAGTCTGTATATTCCCTTCTGGATACAGAGGAGCCCCTGGATCTCCTGTGGGTGCACAGAAGTGGCAGATGCAGATAAGAAATGAATCCTACTTAGGCAAAGAAATCAGGCCGAACTTACTTGGAACGTACACAGACATACGCATTATAAAGTCAAGGCGAGGGCCGGAGTAAAATAGCAACAGAACTCAGATCAGCGCGAGCAGTATCCATCACTTGAGTCGGCACACAGGACGGGTCCATTCAGGTATGCTGCTGTATCTTTACCGACTCAGCGACCTTCACAGTTTTCACCGCTGCAGTTAGTTACACAATTAGAAAGAATGCTCTTAGGCGAAACATTGTCATTAATCTCGCAACCTAGGATTCTGAAGGCCAGAGTAGCCTGCGGTGGCTGTGGAATGCTGATGCCTCGCTGCAACATGCGGCAGCACTTTCCAATGGCTAAGTACAGCTTTCTCGAATGCCGGCAGACACAAATTCAGTTTCTTTCATCTATCATGCGTTGTCCATGCGTTTTATAGCTTGTTGTACGTTTCATCGCAGAAAATCCGCTTGATCACTCACGGTTACATGAGAGTTCGGTACTTCAAAATAACACAGAAACAATCCGTAATCGCGCTCTTATATTTCGAAAGAATTCACAATAGATTTAGACGGAAGGCAACTCGAAACAGAGTAAAAGAGCGAAATAGACAGTATTGCGGAATCCCGAAAACCCTGATCTCCACTCTTGCTCGAAATCGGCGGACGTTCTCTTTATTCCCTGTTACAGATCTAGCATTAGGAAAATAAATTTGTGCGAATTTGTGCAGGATAGGGAGCCATGGGAACCAGGTCGCCTACAATGCAGTTCTGCACCAGGGCCCAGCACAGTAATCCCAGCAGGACAGTGAACCTGGTATGATACCCACGCTAATGCTTGTATCATCGCAAGCCATGTGCAAAGAATGTTGCTGCTGGACCCGACCAGTGTGACCAGTGAATTCTTCCTGCTGAGTTGTGCTTGTGTGCTACACTGTGCGCGCTTACCGGTGATCGTGGCATTCTGCAGAAGCTTGGCATGCCTCGCCCTCGTCTGACTTTCAGCAAGCAACGCTATGGCTTGACCAGGGACGTGGCAACAGCAGCATGGGTCATCGAGCCATACTCATTACCACCCCTGGATTTGGCGGCCACACCAAAATTCGATAAGGAATATGTGAAAGAGACTCACTATTTCTCTGCATTGGAAAACAACAAGAACTACGTGGCCGACTTGGCAGGGCAAGTTGGAGCCACAAAGCAACAACGGGCCTTGATGGTGGCGATTGCCATGCAGGTAATTTTCCTGCAGCTCTCCACGCAAATCTGACTAGCAGATATCGGCATGCTTGTTCTGATTATTGTAAAGTTTTTTCAGCAAGCCTGAGGCTACACCCATGACGGCATGAGGCAGCATTTAAAGCACCTGAAAGCTCCATCCAAGTCTTGGATTCCAAGATGTACTGGCTGATTAGGATCTTCACTTTCACTGTAATACTCGATTGCAAGCTTCACTGATGAAGCATGATTGCAATTTGCCTTCAGCTAACGGGTCTCTGCCCAGGTGGTCAAATAGGTCAGGTAAACAGCGCTGCTTGTCAACGTCTTATAAATTGGTTCCGTTTGCAGGAGAGCAATCTTATGAACGAGAGAGATTACAAAAAGGACAACATGGGCAAATCTAAGAATTGCAGCATTCTGAATCTCAATCTGGACCTCATAGAACGAGCAGGCTACAATAAGGGCGATGCTTGTGACAGCCTCAATCATGGTAAGAACCTCAAGGAAGCCCTGAAGCTTCTTAAGAAGACCTTTGATACGTACGGTATAAGACGTACCATTGACTTCGTTCGGGGTGGCTCTACTGCCTTGGATGATGGAGTATCGTATGGCGCCAAAGACTATCGCCGAGCAATGGCCACAATGTATGCTAAGTTCAACAAGGACCCGAAGCTTCTATACGATGATAGGAGAGTGGAAATTGATGTGAAGGGCACATGACGCCGAGGTGAAAAATGAGTGGAACCTTTGCTGATGTCGGCATTAATGTGTTTTGCTTTGCATGATTGGCATGGGGGCAGGCTTCTGTGATACTGCCTGAAGGAAGATATTGCAATACACCCACTGGCATGCGCATCCGCATGGATCTCTTTTTGTAAGGAAAGCTGCGGTATATTGTGGAGGATTGATTCCGTGGTGGAAGGTCCTCAATTATCTCATATTTTGTTAGTGCACGCATGACACGCACGTGACTGATTCAGGAGTGCAAGTCTAGACCACGCCTTCTTCGCACCATCATGACAAGTACCTGTACGAGCATGTAGACGCCGCCATTCATACACGCCGCCATCTTCTGCTGTGCATCATGCATGCGCATCTAATGCTGCAACAGTGATCCAGCGACTGTCCTCACGCTCTTCGTCATGGCCATGTGGTACCACATGCATGCTATATCATAGCTAGCATGCAAGCGCTTGCAATAGGGGCCGCAGCGGCTTGATGGCGATCCGCAACGCTAGATTTCTGTGCAGATAATTAGGTGACCTGCTCATATACCATGGCCTGGCACCTTTTCCTTTGCCCGTTGTGATAGATTATGAACGCATGTGGGTCCAGTAGCAAAGCCAGCCAGGGGCCACCATAGACAGCGTGGCTCTATCCTGCTGGCACCAGCATCCTGCATGCATGTTGTGTGATTGGGCCAAAGAAAGGCTCAGAGAAGATCACAAGTTCTCATTCAGAACCTGTATCCAACACCTTGAAGCTATCAAAAGAAACTTTGTAATAGTCAAGCCCTTCGTATCTTTCAGCAGATACCCAGCAAGTTTTGTTGAATTTTTGTGCAAAGTGACCGAAACTTGCTAATCGAAAGAAAATCCTGGTCATCCAGAGGGGCCAGCCTGGCTGCAAATGGCTGAGAGTGTGATGCGCTGAAATTGTGAGGCTTGTATTTAAAATTATCGGGTGCTGAATCTTTGAAGACTGTCCTCGCCGAGGACTCCTCGGCAGACATGGCGAACAGGTTCTTCAATAAGACAGAAGACATGGTCACAGAAGGCATCGAAGGCTTGGTGGCATCTCATCCACATCTCAAGCGGCTAGATGGATTTCCTCAGGTAATCAGGGCTGCTACAGTGGTTGCTGATGGCTGGTGGCATGCCATGAACGTGCCCATAACAGCAAAGACCTTTATTCGCATTGATCGATCACTCAATGAAACCTACATTTATAAAACGATGTTCAGCGGTGCTGACAGCTCGTTGCTGGCTCCTAGGTTAAGGTGGTCATCGATAGCGATGCAGACTCCAGCAGGGTGGCACTCATATCAGGCATGCCCTTGATCTGGACACTTCACACCGAGGCCTTCTATTTCTTACATGCCTTTGTGTTTTCAATATCCAAAAATCAATGCATTGTATCTTGTAAGAAGCAAAATCGGGCGTCCTGTGCAGGAGGAGGCAGTGGGCATGAGCCAGCACATGCAGGCTATGTGGGAAGGGGGATGCTCACAGCGGCGGTGGCTGGCGACGTGTTCGCCTCGCCCCCAACAGAGGCAGTTCTTGCTGCCATTCGCGCCGTCACCCACGCTCCCGGCGTCCTGCTCATTGTCAAGAACTACACAGGCATGGTTGCCACCACTTGCACCTGCTTGCAATGCATTGCATTCAATGTACACAGTTGCTTGACTGCCTGGCGGTGCTGAAATCTATAGTGTCTCACCTGTGCAGGGGACAGGCTCAACTTTGGGCTTGCCGCTGAGCAGGCCAGAGCCGAAGGCTACAAGGTGTGCACCCCAACCACTGCCCCACCATAAGCCCCCCAAAAAAATGCCATGTCAAGAAGTCAGGCTCAAAGGCTTATCTGCATGCTCTGTCAGTCTCACAGCACAGTGCTGTTGCCCTCTGCATACATAACTGATCCACAGTTACAGTGCAAATGCACACGGGGTCTGCCATGCCATCATCTGTGCAAGATTTATGTGAAGAACAGTTGGCTTTTGGGTGTGCAGCAATTGTTTTGAGCTGTAACAGGCTGAGCGCAGGTTGAGATGGTAGTGGTGGGGGATGACTGCGCCCTTCCCCACAGCCGCATCACTGGCCGCCGCGGCATCGCTGGCACCGTGTTCGTTCACAAGGCATGTTCTTAAATTACTCTTTACTTAATGTTACCAGCACGGGGTGTGATCATTTGTTTGATCTTCATTCTCTGGTGCCGGCCATTGCATGTTGCCCATGCAAGATACTTCGCAAGCCACCACACTCCTACAATAGGCGTTGTCTAGCTCTATATCAGGCAGAAGAGTGCAAGCCTGCCTTGCTTTTCAACGCTGGCAGTCCTGCCTAGGACGCTGCTGTGACTAATAAGCATTTAAGAGGTTCTGCAGGTGGCGGGTGCAGCGGCGGCGGCAGGCCACGATCTGGCAGCCGTGCTGGCGGCAGCACAGTCAGCAGCGCAAAGCGTGGGCAGCATGGGCGTCGCCACCAGTGTTTGTACCCTGCCGGGAGCTCAGCCTGCAGACCCACCCAGGTGTTTGTCTCTGTCGCTGTTTCTTTGTTACTTTATCACGCAGACTCACATTCCTAGTAACACTAAGCCAGCTAGTTGGAGTCTCCTACTGCTTTTGCGAGCACTCCTATGTGTTCAGGATGATCTTCAAGGCTTCTTCAGGGCAGAGATTTGTGCATGACTGCTCTGGGTTTTCAATGATTTGATCACCCTTGTGCAGGATTGGGGCAGGGGAGATGGAGCTGGGCTTGGGCATCCATGGGGAGCCAGGCGCCTCTAAGGGGCCTCTGCTGCCTGTCGACGTCATTGTCTCACAGGTGGGCTGACTAATTCATGAGGACTTCCTCTTCTAATTTAGCAAAAATAAAATCCACATTCTTCAGACGGAACTCTATCACTATAGATGGCCAAGATGTCACATGTTCTGTTGTGCCTCTTAGCACCTTTCCTTCTGATCATACTGAATTGACACGTTGGCTGCCCTCATCTTGCAACCCATGTTGCCTTTTTCTCAGCTCGCCAGATGACACCAGCGTATGGCACCATTCCCGAGCCAAGCGGCTGTGTGCAGGTGTTGGACCGCATCACCTCCAGGGAGACAGGATACCTGGATGTGCAGCAGGGTGACAGGGTGGCGTTGCTGGTCAACTCGCTCGGATCAACCACCCCCATGGAGCTGTCCATCGTGGCCCGCGCAGCACTCACCCAGCTCAGAGATACACACAAGGTAAGAGCTCTTTATACGTGCTGGCTCAATAGGGAATTTGGACCAACACACAAGGTAAGAGCTTTCATTTACTGCTGGCTCACACGGAGGTTCGATTGGCAGCTGCCCAGTGTAAACCCTGCTTAGAAACAACGTTTCTGCCGTTTACATTGTTCTATCAGCGCACTGCTGCTCTCCCTGGCCCACTTTGTAACCATGCAGAGCTTATTTGTTGCGCTGCCTTGGTACCTTTCGATCATCAACGGTTTCTGTAAAACCAATTGAGGGGATGTTATTGCTTATTTAGCAATAACATCCCCTTGTCATACAGAAATGAGAAGAGAGTATTTGTGCAGGTGACAGTGGCGCGGGTGTATGCGGGCGCTTTTATGACATCCCTGGACATGGCTGGCTTCTCACTGTCGCTGCTGCTGCTGGATGAAGCGCGCACGGCCGCCCTCCAAGCCCCCACACAGGCATGCCTGCCAGCACATTGACTGCCTGTGTGCACTTCAGCATTCTTTGCACAACGATCCCAACCTACTAAATGTCAGTGTTTGCGTGGGTACAATTCAGTCTTTTACCCAAAGAAACAGGGCTGGTCTATGTGCTGGTGGTTTGCCTGCCCCTGACAATGTTTCAAGGAACCTAAATTTTACAGCAGTTGTCTTTCCTCTTTATCAACGAAGCCATCAAGGAGAGTTGCATGGACGTGAATGATTCCCATAAATTAACCCCTGTCTTGGCGGTTCAGGCGCCTGCTTGGCCAGCTTCCCAGGGAGAGCTGCCTGCTGAAAAGGCACTAGTGCCGCTCCCGAGAGGACCGGAGGGCGGAGAGTGCAGCGGCAGGCCAGAATCCCTGACGCCATTTGGCGAGGCACTGGAACGAGCGCTGCTGGCCGTCTGCGACGCTGTCATCGCTGCTGCGCCAGATTTGGACGCCCTGGACTCCAGGCATGTGACTGAAGATACAGTAATCTTACTTGTCCTTTACAAGTAGGCTTTTTACCCCTGATAACAAGGCATGCCCACACTGTTGCTATCTGGTGAGGTCAGTGGTGAGCAGAGAGTCTTGGATGTGATTGGGATGCTGTGCTGTGCGTTGTGCCTTGTCTTTTATGCACAGATTTGCCAGATCATAACCTTCTGTATGGCGAAAGATCTGCAAAGCAAAGCTGATCATATCCCCAAGATATTGTGCACCTAGCGATCAGATGCAAGTAAAATGACTGGCGCAACGGCTGCGCGCTCAGGATCGGAGATGGGGACTGCGGATCGACACTGAAGAGGGGAGCCGAGGCAATAAAGACTGCTGTGGGGACCTCCTTGCCCCTGAACAATGCAGGGGCCGCCCTGAAGACCCTGGCCACCACGCTGCGTGTCATGGGGGGAACCTCTGGCGCTCTCTACAATATTGGAGTCACCGCGGCAGCCGGTGCGGCATCTGCCAAGTACTGTACATATTATCCCGCGCAGGACACATCAGATGGGCAGATCATCCAGATGATGAATTGATGTTTGTCAAGAGAGATGCAACAGAGGTTCTTAAGTGTCTGCTGGACGAGTTGTTGGGTGCAGATGATGCTGACTTGGCCTCACACATCATACATATTCAATTTGCGGACATACATGTCATCTGTGCTGCTTGGCATCGGCGCTTTATGTCCGTTTGGATCTTTTTCTTATTGAGGGAGTCTGACTGCCGCAGGAGAGCTTCTGAAGCACGAGGCCTCTGCAGCAGGAGCAGCAGAGGAAGACCCATCTGTTGAAACGTGGGGCGGGGTCTTTGAGGCGGCAGTGGCAGCACTTCTGCGCTACTCTGGCGCAGCAGAGGGCGACAGAACAATGCTGGACGCCCTCATACCAGCCCAGAAGGGATTTTCCAGCGCCCTGCAGCAAGGCAAGCCCAATCCTGCCCAATCCCTGCCCTCCTTTGCTTGGTCATTGTGATTTTGCAGCATTGTAAGACGTCCCTTTTTGAGGGCATCCCGTCAACATTCTGAAAAGAGAAGAACGCTTGTTTAGAGCTGAGTATCTCAAAAACGTGAAGGAGGACCATGGCGTTGGGCATCAGTATAGCGTGCACAGGCCATATCCTGGATCCTTAAGACCCAGACAACAGCTGCTCCACAGGGTATCAAGATTGTTCTAAATAGCTCATGCACTCCATGCAGGCAAACGGCCGGCGATGGCTCTGCGGAGGGCGGCGGATGCAGCAATGGAGGGAGCCGAGAGTACCAAATCCATGGCCGCAGCTGCCGGCCGATCCAGTTATGTGCCAGAGGCTCTGCTGAGGGATGTGCCCGACCCCGGTGCACGCGCAGTCGCCGTCTGGATGGGCGCTCTTGCAGCCGTGACACCTTGATGGAGTGTTGCATGTTTTTGGACGGAAGCTACTGTCGAGGGTTCGTAACGGCATGGCTTTGATGCTGCTCAGCTGCCGAGCATCATCTATAACCTTTGTGGCGGCACAGTGTGCATGTTATGGATGGCATGTCATCGTGGAGAATCGTGTTGCATTGATTTGATCCCACCGAGTGCACATATCCGCGAGAGTTCAAATCAGCATGGATGTACTATATGGTCTGTTCTCTGTGTAGGGCAACAGATACATCGCTCTGTGGAATCCTGTTTTACAGAAGAACCTCCGTCGTTATTTCAGGTGAATGACCTTTTTGAATTAATTCTTCTCTGCTACCGACAGCCATTTGCAATGTGCAAGACAGCAGCAGCTGGCCCCCTCAAGAGCCAAATGTCCTATGCCTAACCAACGATCTCATCTACTTCTTGAAAAGGAATCTCTGATATTGTGTTTTGCGCAAATCCTGGCATGCTCCTGGGGCAAGCCAATCTACGCCCACCAGGGGTTCAAGCCTGTGCGGAAGTCAGTCTCCTTCCTGTGAAGCGCAAGCACACCAACACTCAAAGTTAAACAATCAACGGAAATTGCATTTTCGAAGCACATGCTGCCATGTTGCTTAGTGAATAACGTGGATACGGGCCGTGCTTCTGGAAACCTTGTCAGTTAAGAGACATGCCAAACTGGCTATCATGCATCATGCATTCAGGGTCATGCACGAGGATGCAGAAAAAACATCATGTGAGCTGAGGCAGGCTGCAGAAGTCTCACCACTCGGTGAGGAAGACAACGTCGTCCACAACATCAGTGTGTGCCAGGGCCAGAGACTGCGAGGAACAACAAACATCAGCTCCATCCCAACCTTTAGACCTTAAGCTATTCCAAAATCTACATTGGCAAAGCAGGCATGATGGACAAGCAAACGCAACAGCCACGCCGTTTGCTCAATGCCAATGCCTAAACCTTTGTTTGGTGGCCTGGGGCTTGGCAATCCCACAGGGCAATCATGTAGGGTCTTTAAGAGAGGTTGTATGGGGGTTGAGAAGGCTCACCAGGGGAGCTGGGCCGCGCACAACCTTGCCCTGGAAGTTGTACTGCGATCCGTGGCATGGGCACATGAACTTGTTCTCGTTCTGCAGCAACAACACCTCTCAGACATTCACTTGACACATATCCAGACAGCCTTATCGTCACTTGATATCAGCAACACTGACTGCCCAATCTCAGAATAGCACTCTTGACCATATTAATAGCGTTGTTTCTAAGCTCCAAGGAGGTGAGAGCACTCACCACGTTCCAGGGCACGACGCATCCCAAGTGCGTGCACACAGCTGCAAAAGAGCAAGATGAAAATGGTCAGCACAAAAACCAATCGAAGCCATACAATAACTTCAGTACATGGGCCAGGTGGCATGCCTGGCAATGAAACATTTGAGCATCTCTCGATTCCCTCATCAAGACTGCCATGCCTTGTTGCCAGAAGGTTTTGCAGCATTTGCAGGAGAGCTTGGAGTGGCAAACAAAATTCTTGCATCCCAGAGAACAGATGTTTACCATTGATTCCAAACTTCTCAATCTCGTTCTTCTCCGTGACGACCAGGTATGTGGCGTCACCCTTCAGGCCCTGGACCAAGGAGTGGTCACCTGCACATATCATGTGACACACATTACCCACCGCAACTAAAAAGTCACTTGTAAGACAATGTCCAGCATTGCTCAGCATGCACGCATGCATGCCAAGCAAGCGCAAATGATGCGCCACTTTGCACAGGTTGCCGCGCGAGCGGAACCAAGATGCAGTCCAACAAAGAGTCAGTGTGGTGTGACGGCTTCCTGACCCCACCCACCTGCCTTGTGGGTCGAAATCCACTTGCTGCCCTTGACATCATTGCCAGCAGCGTCCTTGGCAATCTGTCCGCCTGCAGTGCCGGCAATCCTGCACCAAATTCAAACACATGTGAGATTTATGCTCACCATGGCCAGCGCGCTATTGGCGGCAGGCATCTGATTGTCCCAACACTTAGGTGACATGCGGGACAGCAAAGCGAGGCTCGAGGCACTCACTTGGGAGGCACAAGCAGTGCCACGAAGCCAAACGCCATGTAGCCAATGGGGAGCGAAGCAGCGCCCAACAGCAGCAAGTTCATGGTGGTCTGCACCCAGCACAGCATTGTCAATATATGCCAGTGTATCTGTTTGGTCCGCAGTACAGGTGTCTGGATTACTGGTAAGATTGTGTATCTTATTGGCCGACTGGTGTCGATCAGCCAGAATATAACCATTTCAGCACTAGCTGCACCGGCAGAATGGTTTAAAAACCACGATCTGCAGGCTGTCTACACTGCTCATGACTGGACAATATGGGCTGCTCCACGAGGGCTGGCAACAGCGGTGCGAGACATATGCATGCCGTGAGATGAATTCTTTCAGCAGATCGAGCTAGCTTTGCATCGATTATGCAATATTTAACCACTTTCAGCTGAGAAGGCGTGGCTTTCTGTGGACATCTCCACTCCTTATCCAAGCTCAGAATATCACAGGCAGAGCATCACCCTCTTCTGCATGTCTGGCACATCCTCTGCTGCGATCGAGGCCGCCCGAATGACCACAGGTGCTCTCAAGGCGCCTGCTGAAAGGTGGGCAGGCCTGCGCACTTGGGTGCCAAACACGCCAGCCCTCTGGCCCACTGGGGACGCAATAAGTGCTGACTGCATCCTGTCTATGCTTTTCGCTCCCTCCCCTACAGAACTTCTCCGGACTTACTGCTGCGCTAGCACAATCGCAAGCGCCCGGGCAAACCTCATCCGCAACCACACAGCTGTAGATTTTTGCAGACCCCTCAACTGCAAGCGAGGTCGAGGGTGATGAGTGCAACCCTAATAGTTGGAGCAAAAGTTCAAATGCCTTGGACAGTTCCTGCAAGATCTCGCAGTTGCCAGAGCTTGCGATCGCACAGCTGCCCTTAACAGCAGAGGCATGTTCAGCTAGCACAAGGTAAAGCACCGTGCTTATTTGCGATGGCAGGCACGGCTCAGGCCTTTCTGTTGGTCATCGTCATATGTGTTGCGTCAGCTTCGGCCGGCCCCTCAGTTCGCAGCCAGGATGCTCTCTCGACCCCTTTGTCAGCGCAAGTTATCAAGCTCGGCATGTCCGTTGAGAACAACCTTGACGCCGGAGAAAGCCGGCCGGATGGAGAGGACCTTGGACAATACCTCGGTTCTGGGCTGGCACTTGCAAATGGCCAGCTCTACAGGATGCTTATGCAAGAGACCACCGGTAAAACGATTTTGCTGAGTATGAGTCTAGGTTTAGCTGGCCATTTTTCAACCCCTTATGCTAGGTGTTCCCATCATAGAGCTGCTGATGGGGTCCAAATCTTAGTGGAGAAAGCCCCTAAAATGCAACCTGGAGTTTTGCAACCCAGATTGTTGAAGATATGATCCATTCAAGCTTCAGCACCCTTCCATCTCTCAAGATCAGAAAGACATGGAATCAATGACACTGGCCATAACATGACAGTGGATTGGTGTCAAGGATGTCTTGTCGCGGTGCCCAGGTCTTGTCGAAGGTGTCATCAAAACAATTGATGCGGACATCTCATGTGGACCGCGGTGCGCAAGCTGCAATGCAGCCACAGGACAATGCACACAGTGCTTGGATGGTGCGGTGCTTATCATGGACGCAGCATCGCCGAACCAGGCACGCAAGACTTCCTAGTGTCCCCACACAGAGCAACTGCAACTGCACATGCGCAACAGGTGCACTGCGCCCAAGATGGCAATGCAGTAACCATGCTGGTATTCCGAAGTATTGTGCAGCAAAGGACTGTCAGTGCACTGGAAAGGCTGAAGACAGCATCTCAGAATTTAAATTTGCGCCCGGGCAATTGCCATGGGGATGAATTCCCCACAAGAACATGAATCACAAAAGAAAATGCGAAGTATGCACCACCGAGGAGTACAGCACACCAAGCTGGAGTCACATCCATGCTGCTATGCCAGATAGATGGATGGGGTGATGCACACCTCTACAATGTACCTAGCTACCCGGCTTGAGATGCCCTTTCCAATAGATTGTGTTTATTTGTGCTGTGCAGCTGATCTGCCGGAGCTGCGCCGAGCTGAACTGCGCGGAGGGCGCCTGCACGGACGGCTTTGGCTGCTCCGCGTGCCCGGCCGGTTTCGGCATTTCCTCCTCCGAGCCGCCGCTCGCGTGCACTGTCCACTGCCCGCCACACTGCACCGACTGTGACAATGTCGGCAGCGCCGATTCACAATCTGATGGCGGCCGCTGCAACGCCTGCTCGCAGGTGCGCGCACCTGCCGGTTTAAGACCGGCCTCTCTGCTTATAACTGCACCAGCATTCCTGCTGACCTGAAAGATATCATTTCAATTGAAAAATTAATTTGCCGCCATCCGGATGGATGGATGTAAATTAGAGAGCCATCAAGCTGTCAGAGGGATCTGGCTGCTGTCAGTGCCTTTACTGCAGATGAAGTGCCGTGGTGGGCAGGCACAGACTCTTGGAATAAGGCCATGCGCAGTAGGTCCAACACAAAAAGGACTGAAGAAGGGAGACCTGATACCGATATTTGTGATGCAGGGCTACATGCTGACAGAGAACGGCTTCTGTGAGGAGGAGGGCATCAGCACCAGCGCTCGTGGCGCCACCCTGCAGCAGCAGCGGTCTCTGCTGCCTGATCCCTTGGACTTCCTGGCACGGCTGGTGCCTGGCATGGCGCACATAGACCCCACAGCAGATGCAGCATCTCAGGCCGACCAGGAACGGAGCATATATCTGACAGCAGCTGCACTCCGGCAGGGTTTGCAAGCAGCCCTCCCGCTGCAGTCTGGCATGGCGCAAGCCGTCAGCAGCGAGCAGCCGGCGCTGGTTAACTTCAATGACTTTGACTCAGCTTCCCTGCAGCGCGCAGCTTCCTCGCAGCAGGAACCTGCCCAGAGTGTGTTCTGGCTGCAGTGGCCAGCAGTGCCGCCTGTGAAGGGCTGCCTTCAGCATTTCCTACGCAGCCTCCTGCAGGCCTTCATGCCCAGCGGGCTGATGGGCAGTCCAGGAGAAACCAGCGATGAGCCAGCAACAGACGGCGAATCTGTGAGGGACCAAATGATAAGGATGAGGTGGTGGGAGCAAATGCCGAAGTGGGAAACAGAGGAGGAGGTCTGGATCAAGGAGCACGGGAACGCCCCCAGCAGGATGGACCCTGAGCAACCGCAGCAGCTCACAGCAGCGCAAGATACAACAAAAAAGGCCCAGGCCGCAGAACAGACCAGCAGTCACGATGAGGACCCAAGGGAAGCTACGCTCATGAACACGCTCCTGGGCTTGGCTGAGCCGCAGGGCGGTGAGTCACTCTCAGTCGAGCACGAGTCAGCCTTGCAGCCAACTGAGCAGGGCATGGTGAAGCTGTCAGAGGCCCAGCCGCTTGGAAAAGCATGGACAGGTCTCACAGCCAGCATGCTCAAGCCGGCGCTTGACGCAAGCCGAGTCTCAGAAGGAACGCAGCAGGACATGCACGGCGCAGCTGCCGTGAAGCTGACAATCCCGCAGCCGCTCGGTGACGCGTGGACCAGCCTGACCGCCGCCATGCTTCGCGCATCGCCTGATCGGGACACGATGACTAATCAGGACACGGCGCCTAATCAGGCTGCGGCGGCGGCGGCGGAGCCAGCGCAGGAGGGCGCCAGCGAGGCGGTGCTGACGTCAGTGTCGGAGGAGCCGCGCGCGGCGGTGGTCAGCCGGGACGCAGTGGCGGCTGCGGCGCGCGAGCTGGCGGCCAACACCGGCATCAGCAAGGACGCCGCTCTAGACCGGGCCGTCTCCGCCGTGCTGCAGGCCGGCAGCTACGCGGCACCCGACCTTGACCCGCTCTGGAGTAACCGGCGCTTCGGCCCTGCCGACACTGAAACTGCATGGGACACGGACGTTCTGAGAGCGGGGGGTGATGGAGTGTCAGCCACGACCATGGCGGTGCCTCCGCAGTCAGGGCCTCAGCTAGAAGTGCAGCGGAGGGGCGTGATCAGCAGGGTGCTTGATGACATCAGCGGCGCTGTCAGAAGCGCAGCCGCTGCCCTCAGCAGGCACTTTGCGGGCCGGCTTTCTACCGCTGACAGTGAGCGCGTTGTGCCCGGTGAGCTCCTTCATCTTTTTCTCCATTAAGATCGTCAGGGAGACCTTCCAAACTTGCAAGTATTTGTTGAAATGAGGGCAATTGCATGATACGTGTGAAAGCACGTGCTAAAGCTCTTAATATGGTGCAGGTGTGTCTGTTATTGATTTAGCAGAGGAGGAGCTCGACACAGCCAGCAGAGAAGCTGCAGCAGGCGCCGCCGGGAGCTTCCCGGCAGCTGCGCTCGGGCGGCTGCAGGTTGCGGCCGAGGCGGTCGTGCGCGCGCATGCCGATGCGCCAGACGATGACATCACCGCACAACCACATCGCGCAGATTCTCCTCGGCCCCTCGCGTATGCCTCTGGCAGGGGTGCTGCCTCTGCTGCAGTCCCAAACGTCTTAATCAAGTATGAGGCCACCTCTGCAGAGGCGAGCATTGTGCCGGGCGTGGCGGCGGCTGCAGAGGTGGCGGCAGGCACGGAACCCTCTCTAATGTCTGACATGGCCGTACCCGTCCAGCAGCTGCCTGAGAAGGCGGAAGCTGCTGGCGTCAGCGCCAACAGCATCAACAATAAGATTGATGAAAAAGATGTCCAGGGTGACCGTGGCCTGGCTGAATATGCTTACGCAGACCCCTCGCTGATGTCTTGACCTTTCTGTGACATTTATACACGCTGTCACAATGCGCACAGCAAAGTGTTGCAGGAGTTGCCAGCAATGAACACCCTGCTGGCAGCGAATAATCCCCCCCTGATTCTGAAAAAGTATGAATGAGACACATGACAGAGCAGCTGCATTTTTGGGCTATTTTCTCCTTCTTGTCCACTGTATTACGCATTCCCAGCGCATAGGGATTGCGATGGGTCTGGAATCGGGGTGTTGAAAGATGCAGAGCCGGATGTTTGAATTCACATCCAGGTGGTCTCTGGGGGCTTTTGCACTGACTGGGAACTCAACGCACATATGACTGGGAACACTGTATATGAAATACTGGGGACACTTTTTTAATGAGTTGATCACTGTTATGTTGCAGCACATCCGTGGTGAATAAGTTCAGCTGAATGTTCTGCAGAATGTTGATTAAGATTGCATCGGTGCCAAAAGCCTATCGTTGCTTGCTACTGTACGCTGAGGTCATTTTCACTGTCACTTCTGAAAGATGAGCCCATTGCAGCATTGTCTCCTATATCTGTGCTCCAGGGGGGCAGCTTTTCTGTTGTATATAGAAGGAATTCGAGTTCGAATTTGACAAGGGCTCATGCTCATTGAAGGGGACGTTCTGCTACAATTGTTGCCACACAAGATGTGTTCATAAATTGGGCATCCATGTTTCAACTGGGACGTGTCTTCTTCCCATTACTAGAAGAGAGTCTTCAAAGGTTTTTGCCCAGTCATCTGTGTATGTATGACAACGGCTGAACGATTGCAGCGATAGAACAAGCAGCCTGTGTGATCAGGAACCAATTTAAACAACTAACAATCACCACTATCATTTCAGGACTAGTCACGCCAGTCCAAAAATAGCAGCATGCTATCTACAAGAAGAGTCAAGTGCCGCAGCTTTCCATCACCTGGAATTTTCACAAGTAATAGGTAATTGCTCTGCAGCACACATACAATACCACAGGGGACAACACACGAATGACACCAGACAGCCATATCTAACCAACATGGTCCTGCCATCACATGCAGCTTCGTCGAGCTGCTGCAGCCTGCTAGGTTCCAGCAGACAATCAATTGCTCTTGTATCTCCTTGGGCAGCGTCTACATTGCTGCGAATCATCAAATGTGCTCATTCTACAATTTGCAAGACAGCTGAATTAGTATTGCAGCCTTGTCAGACATAGCATTTTGGACTTCAATAGACAAGACACAATTTCTAGGCGCCATCCGCAGCACACCTGCGCTTCTCTCCAACTCTGTCCCAAACAAGACACCCAACTATACCGGTTCAATTACCATGCGTCTGCTGCTGGCAAGCAGCAGCAGATCTGTCAAGAAGTCCCACAATTTCCATCCAAGAACAATACTATGAAGGCTGCGTAGTGACCATCAGGATGTCTTTTGATAGCGCACAAGGCGCAATGGCAACAGCGCCGTGCCTTGTTGGACATCAACAAATGCCACAATGGAGAGTGGCTGTTTCGCAATCAATGCACTTCTTCCATGCATGATAGGACAGTAAACTCAGCCGTGAGAAAAGAGAAAAGTCAGGCCCACAACAAGGTTTTGGCAGCCATTCGCAGCCTTGCATCTCTCTGGAGAGCCACAGGATGCCAAGTCCCAAAGGACTGGTCCTGCTGTCAGTGTGTCTACCCGTCAAGCTCGAGGAAGGCAAAGTAGCAGCGCACAAGCACAGTCCAAAAGCTTCGGGGCCATTGATGGCTGGCAGTATCATCTCTCAGACCTGGAATCGGAAAAAGGATTTTTGCGCAATGAAGAAAGGGTCAGATACTAGTATAGACGACAGACAGCCTGCCTAAGCACATGCAGCAAGGGTGGATTCTCCGGGATTGTAACAACTCCCGAGATTGTGTGACTAATTATTTGTCTGCAGCACTCTTCAACTTCAACTGGAGGATGAGCCAGCGCAGAGGCTGCTGAAGCCGATGCTGCGGTGGTGGATCAGGTCCTGCACTGCAAAGCGGCCGCCAAAAGCCGCTGTCAACGTTGCACCCGTCGCGATCACCAGCGCCAGCAGGAACACTATGATGGAGGCCTGCAGCAAGGTGCACGAAATGCATGGTCACTACGCTGCGATTTGCCTTTCAAGGGGACACCGCAAGCGGCAAGCTAGGGGAAGGGTTTGCATGGCCAAAAGAGGATTGCAGCAATGGGCCTCTGAATGCAAAGTACTGAGTACCCCTCCCGCTGTGTTGGCACGGAGGCGGAGATCTGCTTGAAGCCATCAAAAAAGAAACGAGATCTTCCCACATTGACACTTGATGAGCAGCTCGATGGGCAGCGGTGCATGTACAGTACCCTTCTGGCACTCCACATCAACAGTGGTCCCTTGGTATCCATGCAGCTGTAACACCAAAATCCACATCAGTGGATCCCTGTGAGCATGAATGAAGGTGGATATCAAGTGTGCGCACGTTGCCGGAGCGTTCGACGATGCGCGAGACGATGAGTACGCCGATGAGGGACGCGGCCATGCAGCACAGCCCAAACACCAGCGCAAACTGCGCGTTCAGCAGGTGCGAGAAGCCGAACGATAGCGCTGCTGACGAGGACGAGAACAACACCTGCACATCCCAGCCATCTCACAAAACAAAATTGTCCATCATCCTCGGGCTCAAATCCCACCTCCTCACCCTCCTTGGGCCTATGAGAGATATTGACACAGGCACAAGTGTTTCAATTCAATGTGGCCACCGTATTTTGCATGGGTGCTCGCCATCCCCCCAGCGACAGAGTCTGCTCTGAAGGGTCTAGCAGCATGTGGCCACACAGGCGCAACGGCAAAGAGCACCACACCAATGGCCAGTTACTGCAATTCCCATGAGACGATGGTCCATAGGAAAATGTGGGCCGCACCATGAGGGTGGAGGTGGCTGCGGCCACGTGCGGGTGTGTGCCAAACTCCAGCAGCAGCGGATTTACGATCATGCCGCCGCCGATACCCAGCAGGCCTGCGCGCGCCACAAGAGCATATCCAAAACGCAGTAAAGAGCCATGGGGGCATTCCCCTGAGCAAAAGCCAGGAGCAATGCTGCACCAGACACACCGCAACCCATGCGTGGGGCCTGTAGATGATTGCCAAAGTACTTGCAAAGAAGGCTGCACTTTCATTACAGTTGGATGCTCAGAGACATGCAGCAGGCGCCAGGGCGGCACCTGCGATGAAGCCGGCGAGGAGGGTGACGATGGCGGATCGGATGAGGCGCGGCAGCGTCCAGGCGGGCGCCTCCTTGTACACGCTCGCCAGCATCGGCTGCTTCAGCCGATCCTCCTGGCTGCGCTGCTTGCGAGCACTCACCTGCCGTGGCACAGAGCTTATGCATCAAACACCTTTGCACAAAACGGGCAGCACACTGATCAGCACATGGAGCTCTGCCCTGGAGGGAGAAGCTTGAGCAATCTCATTGACGGCGGCAGCATGCAAAAGGGCAGGAGTGTCATGGGTGCCATCAAGCTCACTTGCGCCATGTGCTCTCTGAAAGCTCCCCATCATATGCTGACATGCTCAGTACCATAGAGCGTCCTAGGAAAGTTTTAACAACATAAGTCTCGCAAGAATTCTGTATGATTCACAGTAGCGAGGAAGCAGGAGGGTGGGCCGCACCAGGCGCAGGAAGGCGACTTCGGCGATGAGGCAGAGGCCGGCCTGGACGGCGAAGATGGCCCAGTAGGGGCCGCTGCAGTGCGGCCAGCGGCTGAGCAGCAGCTGGAACGTCACAAAGATGCCCCAGCAGCCCAGCAGCACCACCACCTGCGCGCACCCACTTGATCAGCACACAAGACTGAGGTGATGTGCCCACTGACTTGGGGGACCATGCAATGACACAGGCGGGCGGGGTCATTCGTGTGAGCTCGAATGGCATCTTTGAACAACATGGTAATGCTTTGGCTCGGCACTCGCGCATTCAAAATGAAAATAGAGGGGAATGGCCTCCAAAATGCCTCTTCAGCAGCTGCGCAAATGCAGATGCTAAACAATACTGTATCGTTCAAAGTGTTTCTGCCAATGGGATCATGTCACCAGAGTTTTGAGGTATTTTCACTCATGGAGGGTTACTGAAGTGACAGGTGGCCGACCTGGAGCCAGGTGGCCGGCTGGCTCCGCACAGAACGGTGCTCCTGCTGTCGATCCTCATCGTGCTCTCCCTCGTCACCGCTCATGTGCCCCACCTCCGTGGACACGATCTGGGTGCGGGCGCGAGCACCACTGTCCACCTGCCAGCATGATGAACTTATCAGTTAGCCACCCGACACAGGTGGGCAATTCACAATCGAAATTGAGGCTCGAGCAAGCCATGGCGCAGGGAGTGAGAGCCTTCGATGCGCAAACTTCTGCATTTGAGCGCCGCCTGAAGTGTAGAGCAAAAGAAATTGCAAGCACATTGTATACAGCAGTGCAGCATGCTCGGGATGCTTCCGCGCTGCTGCCAGCATGCAGGATCCAGGGTAAAGAGAGTTCCACATTGCCAAGTGGCTCTGCAGCATCTTGTGCACAGCCCACAGAAGAAGGCTCACTGGCTGCTCCACTTCCAGGCTGGCGCAGGCGTGGCTGAGCTGCGTGCCCGCGGCCGCCTTGCCCCGGCCGTCCCTGGCGCCGCCCTCCGGTGCGCCGTCACTGCTGGAGCCGGCTTCACAGAAGTCCGCCGCGCGCGCAGCGGCGTCCCCCTGCTGCTGTGCGCTACTTGCGGACGCGTGGCCCTCGGAGCTGTCGGCTTTGGCACGCGCGCTGCTGCAGGTGTCGGCGGCCTGCTCGGCCTTGTACAGGACCTCGGCGCGGTGCAGGCTGAGCGCCTTCTTGACGGTCATGTGCGTCAGGAAGATGAGCAGCAGCAGCAACAGCACCGTGATCAGCCAATTGGGGAACAGCTGGTTGGCCAGCACACCTGCAACAGGGTCAACAGCATGCTTCCGTCAGCATTGCCTCTCCTCCACCCAGCAAGTGGATGACAACCCTTGCGGGAATGGCGACTCATGCGAATAGCCACCAACAGCAATGGACACGTCAAACACAAGCATGGTAAGTAGCACAAGTCGAAAAAAATTATGCCGTGCAATCCTGTGCATGCTTCCTCAGGCATGGGCAACATCTCAAGAGTAGGCAAGGCATCATAAAACCAAATATCTGAGTTTGAATTTAAGGAAAATTGAGGGGTTCCAGGTTTCATCAGCACAGCAGCGCACCGACTGAGACTCCCAGGAGGATGACTGGCAGCAGCATGAGCGCCAGGTCAAAATCAATGAGCGGCTTGCTGGGGTCGTAGGGGTGCTTCTTGTGCAGCGTCACCCCCACGCCTGCCAGTGCCCCTCCCGCAATCACCGCCTGTGAAAGCGCTGCGGCTCCCTTCACACCTGCATGCACAATGTTCCAACAGTGCTGTGGCTGTGAGGGAGCAGTGCAGTAAGGGTCCGTTTATAGCACACTAAGCGACTATGCAGAAATGCATGTGTGCCTGCGTCCCCACTCTTGCGATCGGAGGTGCATGCAGCCAGCATGAGTGAGGAGATTTAAGATTTTGATGTGAGTCATGCTGGGGCAGGGGACGCACTGAATTGCAGGAGGATGTTGAACAGGGGCACAAAGAAGGCTCCGCCTGCAATCAAGCAGAGAGCATAAGCGCAGCACACGCGGGTGGCTATTTTAAGCTTCCATCCTTTGCGCATGTGCATCTGCAGTATATTGTCATTCCCGAGCAAAAGCTGCAAAACCCACCTCCCACCCCAGCAGCTGTGGCGATTCCGCCAACCTGGAACAAAGATGGAGGCAGATATCAGCAATCTTGCATGCACTGCGAGAAATGGACATTCAGAAGCAGGAACTGCATTATACCCCGAGGTCACGGGAGGCAGCTCAGGGCAGGAAGCTGGGCGGTAGCGAGCCCTCACCACAACTGCCAGTACCAAGGCAGGGATGTTGCGAGCAGGATCCTCTAGGAAAGTGAGCTGCAGGTCCCTCTTTGTGTCATCCGAAATCCTGCAAAGCGTGAAGACCTTCCACTGGTCAGAATATTTGTCATGGCCAAAAATGAAGGTGTTGGCTGAACCCTACCAATCCTCTCTGAGTTCTGATCATTAGCGAAAGATCCCAATTGGCATCCTTAAAAGTGCCCAAGACGGTGCGGAGTTCAGGGTGCCATGTGAGCTGATGTCACACAGCAGAGGATGGCGAAGGCCACTCATGCGTTGGCCATCCTTCTGCACTAATCGCCCTATCAGTCACACAGGGAACACATACTTTAGAGAGGGGATCCAGGTGACTCACTCAAGGAGAAGTCTTTCTGTCCTTGTCAGACGCAGACCCAGAGCCCAATAACAGCCGAGGGAGAGTGTAGCAACGTTAAGTACCGCGATCCAAGCCCATCTGTCAGATTGACATCGAGACATTCCCATCGATACCATCTTGAGATTGGCAAAGCGAGCTAGGAGCGGAGGTAGCCCTCTGTCACTCTCTGGGGTACAAATCAGTTGTCCTAGAGGAAGCTAGGTAGAATCACACTTCGGTACGGGAGTGCACTTCCCCATTCATTCGACTGGCTCTTTCTATAACTCGTGGAAACAGGCTCGAAGTTGCGTGGATGCGCGCGTTTCGCCTCAAGGCTGCTGAGGTCAGCCCCAATTGGCGCACATGGTCATGACTGATCCTTGATTGTGAGTTGCATGGCCAACTGGCGAAGTGTTGGCCTTCAGCAGAATTGTCTCATCGATGTTTAACCACTTTGGAGTTGAGACAGCACAATCTAGCCAGTTCATAGCGGTCCATAGTCGTGTACGTCAGTAGGACAGAGCCTGTGCACCTGGAAGGTTTTTGCTAAACGCTAGCCTGACGGGGCAGAAGGTAGCACGGTAGGCAGTATTTTCAGAGAACTTCGCCATGGTGTCTGGGGCGGTGTTCGGAGCCATCGTTGGAGTGGGCGTGCAATTCTACAGCAATGCAGTGAGTGATCTTGCACTCAGAGATTCTCTCTTAAGAAGATTGCAATGACGTCTGCGTGCAGGTCGAGAAGGAGTATCACGATCCAGAATGTAGCATTTTGCAAGTCATGATGCCCTGTCTCGCCTGCAGCAGATACAGAGAAATACCTCTAGGGCAGTTTCCAGCGTTCTTGTCAAGCAGACAGCCTCCTCTTCTGTGTTTGCTTAAGCAAGGTATGTGTGCATGTGCAGGTGAGGAAGTTACCTGTGTGGCAGTCGCCATGGGAGCACGTGCTGTATGCAGGCATCGGTGCATATGCAGGTGCAGCTCCTTCGGTGTCATTGTCCTTTACCTGTGACCATGTCGGATCTCAGGCAGACTGACATCCTGACACACGAATAATTGTGATCTGGTGTATTTTCGTGTCTGCGGTTGGGCGGGGCATTGGTAGGGCCTAGTCATGTGCACTTCTTGCACAAGCGAATTTCTAATGTCCGAGACCCTGGTGCAGGCACCAAGCTAGTGGAATACACAGACAAGACAGCTGCAGAAGTGGATGAGATGGTCAAAATGCGAGCAGAGAAGAACAAGTTGAAGGGTGCTGCTGTTCCACCGTTGCAATGATTGCCAGATGGTGGTTCAGCGACGACAACCGGACTTGTTTGATCCGTTCTGCAGTCAGGGGCGGGGACTTACTGTCAGGAATTGGCGAGAGATTGGGGAGATAAGTGCATATTCCCTTGAAGGCGCATTAATGATGTGACATCATCATTGCTTGATCTGTCGGTTCCTTCTATTGATTACAGTATGTTTGGGCCTTTTCTAATCCTTACCGGAGAGCATTGGTGAAATTACATAGCAATCACACTTGGACGATTGGTGCCATCCTGGTCGGGCCAGAAATGCTAAAAGCCCGATCCATTGATTGTAAAATTATCCGGTAGATTAAATCACAATCTAGCAGACGTCATTCAACATCAGATCTTTCTGGGAAGAAGATCCCTTCTGTAGCCATCCACTCCTCGGTTCTGCCTGCCTTCTTCTTCCCGCAGATCTCCAGTTGGCCCCCGATTGGCCGCCCATACCTCTTGTCAGCACTGCTGGACAGGAAGCCGCCTGTCTCCTTGTGCTTGAGCTTCACCTGCACCACAGCACCAGAACATCTGGATGCGCAGATGTTGCAGCCTTGTCATAATCATTCCAATTGCTAGTCAACCTTGAGCATGTCTGTTGACAGAGTGAAGCATCTGATAAGAGGACCACAGATAACAGCATGATCTGAACATTACCTTCTGGTCTTGCAGCCATTGCGAGCCAGAGAACTGCACTTCCCAGTTGTCCAAATGGTCAGACTCCTTGTCATTTCCAAAGGCGCTCACCTGCGAGCATTAATGCAATGCATTAGCCATCAGCATAATGTGCGGCCGAACTCAGCACAGTACTTGTTACTTGAGCTTCCTTGTCGATGAGTTGCACTTTAGCGGCAAATGCAGGAAAGGTAATCAGGTGAGCGGGCTGACGGGCACCTCCAAATTCTGTGACAGTGGCGAGGGGAAGTGGTGGCTGTGCAGCCATCTTCTGGTGGCTACATGCTGCAGCCTTACAGCGGTGCCGCTCTTGATGGGCGTCCCTTGCACACATTCTGCCTCCTGCACATGCAGCGGGATATCTTGAAGGCTCTCCCTGTCAACGCTCAACGACATAGTTCTACTTGCATCATCACGCTCACATCAAGAATTAAAAGCGCCCAGATCTAGAACATTGAGGGTCAGAAAGGCCCGCACCTTGGCTCCAGTGACAACCCATAGGCTGTTAGCATCAGAGGTGTCCTGGAAGCCAGTGACTGATTGCTGCCCGCTGCCTGAGCCATATGAGATCTCGTGCGAGTGCAGGTCGAAGCCAGTAGCGGCATGCTTGAGCTTGATTACGCTTCCACAGGTGACCTAGCGCAGTTTGGAGAATTTCAGTCACAATAGAGACACTCATCACTTGATCAGACTGCTCTATGGAAGAAGCACACTCGGATATTGAGAAGTTTACCGCCCAAATCAACAAGAATATGACTGCAACGTAGACAAAGATCTGATCAAGTACTTCAGCTGCTCACCGGGACATCTTCTGCTATTGTTGCAATTGCGCATAGTGCAAGCAGCACGACTAAACGGATCATGTTTGTCAAGTCGGGAACGCTGATAAGTGTTCTTTATTGCAAAGGCAAAAGACTTCCTGGCTGATCAGCCAAGGCTCAATTCAATGGACAGAAAACCTTCAAGGTAATAGATCAGTGTCGAAGTGGCCTACAAACAAAAAATGGCCCCACCCACAAGACAGTAACTTACGGAATAATGCAACATGTTGGGTTAGGATTGATATTGAAGGTGAATTAGTGCGCTTGAGATTTCCCTCCAGAGTTCGCCGAGTCAATGAAGAAAGCATGGGAGTTCATAAATTAGAGCCTGCCCAAAGCCAGCTGGGAAGTTTCATGGGCACCCGACGCATCTGTTACAAATGCCTATAACTTGGGTGTGTAAGACTCCACCATATCCTTGTTCCATAGATTTTGCATTTTGAACATCGATCAGAACATCAAAAGATTGACCGAGATAGTAAAGTCTCTGAGACGCGCTGCCTTCTGGACTTAAGTAAGGCCTGCTGACAAGGAACGAGAGAATTGCACATAGCAACCCTGCAAGAGCGTACAAGAGTCAGTCATACACTGCTCAAGGGAACAATAAAGTTTGACGAGGAAGTACCAAGGTCTCTAAAGGCCAAGGTAAGCAAGTCAGCGCTTCTTATGACAGTGACCTGCGTAGATCGCTGGTTCTGTGGCACCCCGCACATCTGATCTACAGGATCGTTTCAGTTTGTCGTGCTTTTATATGAGCACCGAACTCACAGCACATCTCCACACGTTGACAGCCTTGCATGTGCAAGAGCCTGTCCTTGGACTCTTCAGTAAGAAGAGAGGGGAGGTGCATGGGCTCAGCACAATTGCTGCTCTGTCTGCAGGTTATCGATCCATTCCTAGGCTGAGAGAAAGCTAGGAGCCTGAGGATCTTGGTTTGATTGCCAACCAAGCCTTTACCCGCTGCTGGTCTGGCATTCCCCAGGGCAGCGCAGGGTCGGGTGTGCAGCAGAGCATGCTGTGATCAGGAAGTTGACCGAAAGTTGAACAACTGACGCTTTCACACGCGGCATGCATGAGGTTCATCTACTTATTCCTGGGCATAGCATTCGTGGTTGCGCGGTACATGACGCGCCGATGGTGGCAGCACCTCAGGTGCGCCAAGGGGGCAGCAAGAATGATTTTGCGTACATACTATGTGCCCTTGTCTGCACCCCAAGCCTCCTTAGCGGCTTTCAAAAGAGATTGTTGCTTGATACGTGACCTGCCACTGTATGCCACTCCACTCCCTGCAAAGCAGCGGTGTGAAGCACGATTGAGGCCGTATTGCGAGCTGGCAGCCTGCCCTGTTTATTGCCAGCTCCACCGTAAGCAGTGCGACCGGTGCAGTCTGTCAGTGCATGCTGGGTTCCGTGCAGGCTGAAAAGGGCGCGCAGCAGGGCTGGGTACGCCATGCAGCCGACCCTGCCGGACCTGCCGCAAGCGCCGCCGCGGTCTGAGGCTGCGAAGGAGGCAGAGGCGGAGCAGACGGCAAAGCACCTGAAGCAGCAGCTGCCTGTGGGCCCCCAGTACCTCAGCAGGGATGACCTTGTTGAGGCGGTCAAGCCCACCGATGCTCAGATGGCGCTCTGCTCCCTCTACAGCAACAGGTGATCCGCCCCTCTGTCCATCTACTCTCTTGTCCTTATATCCTGCTTGTCTCCTGCATTGTACTCAATATCTTACATTGTACTGCATGTGCACACCCACCCGCTCACCGCTGGGATGTCATGCAACAGTCTCAAGCAAGACTTTCCAATCCCTTTATTGGCAGGGAGCTTGAGGGTGCTGATCCTCACCAGTTGTCGGCTGGTTTGGCGTGCCATTGGCATGGCATGTGTGGTGACATATTGGCGGTATCTGCGCCAGGTACTACACTCAGAAGCGGCTGGCGCGCGCGTCGAAGAAGCTGGGCATTCCGGAGCTGACCGTGTATGACCAGTTTGAGGACCGCCGCGTGGGCCTGCGCATGTGCACCTTCACGTCTGAGGTGCAGGACTTGGGCGACGGTGTCAAGGTGCGCGCACACTTACACCAGCAGCAGCGCAATTTTTCCTTGCTTTTGCACACCCTAAGATAGGTTCACGTCCCATGTACCACATGGATGGGGGCCCAACATATTTTGACGCCGGGAGTCCCATGCTGCAAAAACAAGGAATGAAGTAGCTTCAGGCTGGCGCGCTGCAAGAGTGACGCAAGGTCACTATTGTTCAAATATCCTTCTTGCTGCTCTCCAATCCCCAATCCCAGGCTATTCTGATATTCCAATTTTGCTGCGTGGGGAGATAACAATGATTTGTCATCATGCTGACATGTGGCGCTGAGCGGGCGCGCAGGTGGCGGCGGCGGTGTTTGCGCTGCGGGGCACGCGGCTGACCAAGGCGGGGACGGTGCAGGCGGACATCCAGCTGATGAAGGACCGCGATGCGGAGCTGTACTACTCGCAGCGCGCGCTCAAGCACGTGCACAAGCACATCCGCCGCCTCACCCTGCAGCAGCCCCACGTGCAGTGGGGCTTCTTCACCACCGGTGCGCACTCTCTGTCATCGTTTTGTGGATTCTGGCGCCGGAATAGGACTTGCGCCAGTCTGCTTGTGTCTGGTGCAAAGGCATGTGAGCGGGAGATGAGGTTTTCTGTTGCGGTAATCTGCTTCCACTGCTTCCACCTCCGTTGGGGCATGATTGCGTGCACAAATTCAGTGCAAGGCAGTCTGACGCATTGTGCGGGCCACCTGGAATCTGTGTGACCCCATGGAGCTCTTGATCATCGGTGCATGCTGCTTCATGATCTGATCTTGCCTGAGTCCTGACAGAATGAGATATTTACATTGCACAGGGCACTCGCTGGGGGGCTTTGCGGCGGCGACGTGTCTGATCCTGTGCGACCACATCCTGACGTGCACGGCCTTCGAGAGCCCCGGGCTGACCACGTTCTACCACCGGCTGGCCGCGCAGAAGGGCGACGAGGAGTTCTGGTGCGCGCGCATCACGAACTACCTGGCCATCCCCAACCCCATCAACATGTGCCAGCGCCACCTGGGCCGCATCGTCAGGTGCGCGCACATGCCGCCCGCATCCCTTCCAAAACTTTGCGATGTGTCAGCTTTCTGAGACAGGGAGCATGTGGAGTGGTTGTAGACATGCAGTGCGTGCAGCATGGTTGCTATCTGTATGTCGGTTGTCTGACACTGCATGTCACCCAATCAGATTTAGATCGAAAGTGTTTGTCGTGGAGGAATGCTGCAGACCGCAAAGTGTGTTTATGCAGCAACTCAGTAGCTTGCCAATGGCTGCCAGAGTTTCTTCCACCGGCATGTCACACCTCTTTTCAGCCGATAGTTACCTCAAAGAAGATTTAGATGAAAAAATCCTTAAAGTAATGTGCGTGCCTCTGCGCAGGGTGCACTTCCCGCGGCTGGAGTGCCGCACGGACGCGACACATGTGCTGCGGTGCGCGCTGGGCACGGGCGTGCGCGTCCTCAACTGGGGCCTGGCGGCCAGCGCCGGCGTCTCCGCGCTCTGCCTCGCCGCCGGCATCTCGCGCTCCGCCCTCATCTGCCGCATGCTCGAGGTGACAATCTCACTGCCACTCCCCCGCTCTCTCAGCTTGCCGCGTCCCTGAGCCTGCTCCATAAGCCTGCATGCCGCCTTGCTTGAGGCCACATGGAGGACATTTCATGTGTGACAAAGGGGATGGCCAGCTTTCCTTCTTTTTTGTCAGAGACAGCCAAGGTGGTTAGACTGATGGGTTTCTCGGTCACGGTGTGACGTTCTTAATGACTATTTGTGCTGTGCTTTCTTGCACTGCCCCTGGCTGACGGGGTCCGGAACAAATACTTGGCACCGTGCCCACCATTGCGTGTTGCTTGGATCTTGCGAGTCCATCAAGGGGTAGGACTTGTGGCAGCCTTCACCTGCAGCGTTCTCTGCAGGCTCACCTTTGCCTCTGGCACACACAGCACGTTATAATAGTATGCTGGATGGGGATTTTTGAAGTTTGTGCAGGCGTGGGCGTCGGAGTGTGCGCTGGAGGTGGCGGTCCCCCCGGTGGCGGCGTCTGCGTACTGGAGCCTGAACAGTGCGGCGGCCATGGTGGCCACGCGGCTGGGCACCACGCTGCGCTACATCCTGCAGCAGCACTCCATGTGGCATATGGCCCAGGCACGATACACCTCCCCTCCCCAGATCCCCCCCCAGACTCTTCCCTGCAGAGGGTACCATACCTAACCATCATATCTAACTAGTTCAGTCCCAAGTGGGCCCTGCAAGGTCTTTGAGCAGCATTAGTCCCTCTTCAAGATTGCCAAGGCTGCTTTCCCTCTAAGGTTTCCCAGATCCTCAGGGGAATTCGCAGCTGCTGGTCGTTTTGAAGCACCAGTGGCTGCGTTTCTGCCTGCGCTTTCGGTGAGTCTTCAAGGGAGCAGTGCCGCTTTCCCTGCCGCTCCCAGCGTCGCTCTGTATAACCATGTTTTGACAAGGTCGAGTCAGGGGGATCTATGTATGGTGAGATGTCTCCTGGGCGAGTGATGTCATGCTGACGTGGCGGGTGCGTCCTCTTCAGGCGTTTGACGCGGTGGGCGGCGGCCCGCGGCAGAGCATAGAGATGGAGTCGTGGCCGCGCATGGAACGCATGACCGAGACGTTCGGCGCCACAGTTGGCCGCGCGCTGCTCGAGTCCTTCTACGCCACCGCCTCCACCGAGGGCCTCTCCGTCATCTTCAACCGGTGCGTGTGGAAGATGTCCTCTGGATACCTGGGATCCAGATAAAACTATCATCTTTGGTACGTAAAATTTGTTCAACTGACAGACCCTGTCAATGCATTGCCCCCCCGGCTGCAGGGACTCACAATTGAAGTGTCTGATTCAGAGTGCCCTGCTCTGGCTGCGCAATCATGTTCCCCCTCATGTCCAATTGTGCAATGGTGTTTTGCAGCAGATCCCCGCATATCGTGTAATTCTTCTGGGTCGCACATGTGGTAGTGGCCATCTTGTTTGACTTCTCTCTACTGTCGGGTGCTTGCTGAGCTGCATCTATGCAAAGAATCTCTGCAAGGGGTGACACGCTGCAGGCAAGTGCAATTCCAGCGTGTGTACTTCTATATCCGTCAATGTCACTGCGTGTTGCAGTGATGGCTGGTCGATCAAAGGTCTGATGTCAGCATCGGGATTGTTGCAGGACTGCGATGGTGGAAGCGCGCATCCGGCGGCTGCCGGGCTATGTGCCGGCGCGCAGCGCAGACTTCGACGACGCCACGTCGGAGGGCGGCCACTCGGTGTTCTTGTGGCGGCTGGGGGACGCGTTCGATCTGTGGGAGGAGCAGGGGGATTTAGTGGATGACACCGGGGTTGCCCCTTCCCCGCTGGCAGCTGTGGATGGTCCTGTGGATGTACCTGACAGCCTCAACACCACGGAGGTGCGCAGTGGCACGCATTATCTTTACCTTGCAGGACACGTTGTCAGGTGCAGTGCGAAAGATGCGGCATACAATTGCATGGTCTGAATGGCGTGGATGGCATGAATTTGGTTGGGACATCTGAGCGACATTCTTGAGGGGTTCCGCAGCGCAAGTGAAGCTGGAAGGAGAGTCTGCCCTGAGACCCGTGGTCTTTTCCTTGAATACGTCAAGATGTCGGTTCTCAGGACAGAGCCTCGCAAGGGCTTCGCGTCGCACTTGAATGTTCAAAAGTGTTGCACGACTTTAATGTGGTTCAATGCCATGATTGTGCCTGGAAGGTTTCAATTTTAGAGGTACATGATATAGAGCGAGGCGTTGATTTAGACTGTTTGCGTCGTCTGTGCATTCTTCCTGGGAATTGGCTGTTTGAACAGATGTTTGCTGCAGGATTCGGAGCTGTCAGGGGCGGTGCCAAATGCCTTTGGAGAGGCCGATGGCGATTGCGCAGAAGCTGCAGATGTCCCCTCCATGTTTGGCCCCTCGCCCTTCCGCGCCAGCCTCACAGGCTATGACTCAGACGACGAGGGAGAGACTGAGGGGCAGGGGCACAGTGCATCCACGGCCAATCTCAGCGCATTTGACGACTGCACCACTGATGCTGAATTGCAGCGCGGCCCCCTCACCCGCAGCTGCAGCCAATACCCTGCTTCACGCAGCTGTGAGTCATCCTTTTTGTGTGGAATTCTCAGACTGAGATGGTGGTCCATTAGCGTTCTGATCCTCAACTGTTGAGTGTCTGCATTTCTGCACATATTTTTATCTTGTAAGAGGTCAAGATCCAATTGCCAGTTAAGGTGCAGTATCTGAAACTGAACCCTGCCCTGGCTTGCAGGCGGTTCTCTGGGGCCTCGAAGCTCCTCGGCCTTCGTACTGGGCAAAACGCTGGGCGTCAGTCGTGGTTTCTCTGACAGGGGCCAGGAATCAGACTCTCTTGACGTGTCCGGCCTGGACCCCGACACCGAGGCCGACGGCGCCGGCCGCTCGGCGGACGAGTCAGCGGGTGAGTCATCGGGCCGGCGGAGGGGCCTGTTCAGGCATCGCCGCTGGCCGTCCCGCCACGCGTACGACAGCACCTCCGGCGCTGAAGGCCCTTCCACCGCTGACGAGGCGTGGCAGAAACCCCGCCACCTGCGCAGCGCCGGCGACGGCTGCCGCGGCCTGCCTTCTGCGGCACAGCGCACGCTCGGCAGCTCTTCCCTACAGACTCCGCGCAGCAAGCTCCGCTGTGCGTCGACAGATGCAGACGAGGGTGCTGGTGAGGGGCTTGGAGGCAACGCGGGGGAGACAGGGTATCAGACGGAGTCGGAGGCGGGGGAGATGACGGGGGTGGATGCGGGGATGGAGGAGGGTTTGTGGGCGAATAATGCGGCGGCCGCGGCGGTCGATGCGCCATCGGCTGCCGGCGGCTGGTTCCGGCGGCCCATACTGTGGGCCGGCATCAAGAGGGGCATCCGCCGGCGTGCTGTGCCAGACCTTGTATGAAGGCTCCTCAAGAATTCTAGAGAAAAGTTTGCACAAGGTCATGGGTCGATCATGGAGTGACCTGCTCCTGTTTGCTTAGGTTTAGGACCTGGCCTTAAGAGATTCACACCGTGTAGAACATCTGGCATGATCAATGCCTTGCAGGCCGCTCTGGCATAGTATCACTCTGTATTAAGAGCAGGTGCCTTCCAGTGATAGAATTGAATGCTGGTGAATGTGCTGGGGATCAGGATAATATGCTTTGTATTCTGTCATTGAGCCCTCAACCTAGAAAATTCCAGGTTGTAGAGGCTAGATTGAGGTGGTGTTGGTGGTCAGACCAATTGTCGGGCACTGTTAGCAATGTAACATCATGTACGTTAGCTTCAGCTTGTAGACTGCTGAAGGTAGAAACCTCATCCACATTGCTGCAAGAATTTGTGTTTGAGCTGCCATTGCTATCGCTGGAGCTCAGCTCGTTTAATATGAAAGCAACTCCTGCATTTGTCTGTCAGTTAGCACATGTTGTGAGTCAATGAGTGCGAAGCACGTGAGCAACAATATCTGCGGGTTTTGTGTAAATGGATTAATGTAAATCAAATGTAATTCTAACCTGCCAGTACTATCTAGATTCTCCACCTCATGGAGGTTTGGCATGCATGCATACATGCGCATGCCGCTGAGGTTTCATAGGATAACTTCCTAACATATTTGTGTTGACGTTGTTGAACACTTGCATCGGGATTTTCGATCTATACCGTTCTTAAGCAAACTATGATCCTTCATGGAGACACCAACGCCACATTGACGTCCTGCATAGGTATGGACCTGCCACATGCTTGAACAATGCATTCTCCACTAAGCGCTGCTGGGGGGTCCCACACATGTTATTCGAGTGTTCAAAGTAAAAAGCTTTCCTAGGAAGCGTCCTACAAGACCTAGGGGACCAACGTCCAGAAATCACCTAGCAACTTGACTTGTGCATATATTCCACTTCCAGCGGCCATTGTGCGTTGCGGCAGCACCCCTGGACACTTTTGAAACCTGAACAGGCCTGCAAAGGATGAAGCATACTGGGAAGATGCATCTAATCTAGCCCTTTGGGCCCCTTTGTGGCCTACAAACCTGCGCACAGTGCTCCCAAAGGGACAAGTACACAAGGCCACGGCATTATCAGTGCCACTACAAGGAATGCCGGTCATGTAGCATCTAAGTTATAGCAATGCAACACGCAGCCTGCAATAGGCTGGAAGCAACAGCGCCTTTCTAGAAACCACAGCCGCAGACTTAGTTTATGGACTGTACGTGCCCCATGATCTCGAGCAGATCCACAGTCTTCTCTGAGCCCTTAAGTCCTTGACTGCAGCACTGATCAATGCGGCCCACTTGCACAATTTGTAGCTATGGCTATGAGTGCGGATCCACGCCCAGAAGCAGTTTGACCTCCTCGAACACAAACCAGCTGATGCCGGCTGCAGGGGCCACCTTGGCCAGATTTGGCAGGATGCCCTGCGTTCAAAATCATGCTGGATCAAAATGTAATTCTCTAGCCAAAATAACACCTCAGCATTTCACAGCAAGCCCCGTATATCACAGACAGAGTTCCTTGTGCCGGTGGTTTTGCCATTGTGCGTTTCACACCCTGCAGCGAGTTGCTTGAAGCAGATACTTCTCATCGGTCAAGCATAGCAATCACAATATGCCTTGGGTCCTTGTGCCCAGCTTGAGACAAAAACACATGACAACATCGTGCTAAGGGTAGATCAAATGGGCACTCTCCAGGAGAAAGATTTGGCAGAGCAGGCCCTTCAGAGCATAAACAGAGCATGCCGCACCTTATAGAGGCCGCGGACGCCCTCCCTCTGCACGGCCTGCGTGAGAACGTCCATCATGCCTGTGTACTTATGTGGCCGCCCGCAGTACCCCTGCGCCTGCTCACGCAGCCACGCCAGTACTCTTCAAGGGCCACACATGTTATCGCTTTGCAGAATGTCATAGTATCATGGAAGCAATGTCTGTGACGCCAGAACAAGATGAGACATGTTGTTGATGAAGTTCGAGGAACAGCATGTATCTTGTTGAGATACTGAGGCCGTGATGGGCAACCTCTCTCATCTTTCCCCAAAGAACTTAGGAAACTCGCCCGTGAGATTGGTCATCGTTACTAACACAGCACGCACCAAAATGGCATTGCAACAGAGATGGCCCTGCTACGATCGTACAAACTCCTGGTTGCCCTGGGGTCATTTGCTCCCATGCTTCAGCAGGACCCCAGGAGGAGGCGTGGTCACCTCTCTATTCTGCGACAATCCTAGGAGCTTCCCAATACCTACCGATTCCCCCATGTCAAGAATGGGAGGGAGGGCACACCCGGAGGCAGGTCTCCATGAAGGGCAAAATCGCTTCTTTATGCTACGCTGTCACTAAACAGCAGCGGCACTACTTGCCGGGACGGAATACATCCCACCGCATGCATGTTGCTCCTTTCTTGATGAGCTCTGACGTCTTTAACATGACATAAATGAGAGATTTGCACCTGGAGGCGGGTGCGGGTGAGGGCGAGTGGGTAGGAGGAGAACTGGGCGATGGAGGAGGAGGCCATGCCGGCGGCCAGGATGGTGTACGGCGGAGGCGCGCCGTCATAGTGGTCCAGCAGCCACTCCTTCAGCACCTCAAACGTCGCTATGTCCACCCCCGCGTACGGCAATATCCCAATCTGCACCACCCCACGCTGAACTCAGTACTTGACAATATATTCTGGGAAATTGTTATCTGGGAAATTAGTAATAAACCCCAAACAGCACCTCATGGAGAACCCTGTAGCAGACATACAACATGCAGGCTGGCCCACATCCTTGGCCTTGCCCATTGGCCCAATGTCCTGACCACTAGTTGCCATTGGCGAGCGAGCATGGGAGCTTGGAAGTCGTCCTTCCAAGTGTACTGCGCACGGTGTCTTGGAAGACAAAGAAAGGGCTTGATCCTGGTGAACACAGGAGCTCTGTACAAGAGGTCCTTCACAGCTGAGAAAAGGCCCAATTGGAACACCCCCACATTCTAAGCTGCTACCCTTGACTCCCTTCCAATCACTATCACATTCTTATTCTGTTCAAGAAGATGGCCCATGCAAGCAAGACATGAGGCAGGGAGTGGGGTGGGTGCGCGCACGAGGGAGGGGGAGAGGCCGCGGTAGAAGGCACGGTAGCCTTCAAGGCGTACGATCTGGCGGAAGCAGTCCGACATGCCCCGGTACGTGCCCATCGGGCACACCGCCAGCCGCGTCCGCACCAGCTCCAACGGATATATTGTGAACTGCGCCCATAAAAAGAGAAGAGCCATCAGTCAGTGATCAAGGGGCCCTGTAGTGTCTTAAGAGACCGTGACGACACCGATGATCTGCACATGCTGAACAGCTAACGAGTGAGTTTCAAACCAGCTGCTCCGCTGCGCGTTTGGATGGTACAGAGAGATGGCCGTAAAGATGCTTGAAAGGCGACATGGTCAGGCGCCAACCTGATGTGAGACCCGCTAGTGGACCTCTGCACTTGTCCCTTGGAATTTAAATCCTTGCTCCAGCGTTTGAAAGGTGCAATGCAGGAATGACAAAGCCCACCTGTGCCACGGCGCCTGCGAGAGCGCCGGAGGCCATGCGCTGCAGCGGGGTGATGTTTTCGAGGTCGCTGGCAAAGACGCGCTTCAGCCGATCGTTGCATGTCAGCTTGATCGCCGTCTCCGGCGCGATCTTGATCACGTTCGTGCCGTTGCCGCGGAAGAACGCGCGAGCCGTGCCTGCGCTCATAATCAGATACCCTCTCAGCGCATGAGAGCTGCAATGTGAAACTCCTCCCATGAATAATTACATTTCTCGTCTTCTGGCAAACACTTTTGACTTCAAACTGTAAAGTGCCAGCATTGACTTTGGCACGAGCCTTATTCCAAAATGCCAGGCCTGTGAGTCAGCGGGTCAGAGCATGCATACGGTGCCAGTGACTGTGTCACTCAAGATCACAGAATGGGGCGCGGGTTTTCAGGGGGCGCGAAAGGGGCAGAGAGCCACCTTCGGAGACCATCCTGTTCCAGCCATCGCGCACTGTCAGCGCTGTGCCGCTGTCCTGCACCTGCAGCAGAAGCTTCACGCGGTCCACCGGCGCCGTTGCCGTACGGCTCACCGCCCCCGCCAGCCCTGCACTTGCGTAAACACCCTCAGCCAAAGTTGGCAAGCACACTGGTCGTAACTCCCTGCTCTCCTGTCTTGTTGTTTCATGCTGAAAGGCTCTCATGGAAGCTGAAAGGCCATCATAGAAGGTCAAAGCAAAACCAGAGAGGGGATATCCTGAGCATGGTATGAGGCTGAGGGAGGCACCTCCAGCGAGCAGGATCCTGAGTGCGCGCGAGGATTCGTCCATGTGGCGAGGAGGGCCAATCTGCTCGCAGCCCCCCTCCGCCGAGACATCTCCCCCCGCACTCGTTGCGCCACCCCCTGGTCAGAATCTGCGTGATGCAGCGCTCCACAATTCCAGTGACTTTGGCTGCTACAGCCAAACAGGCGAGCGAGGCCCCTCACTCCTGGGGCAATAGCTGGTCACTTGCCTCTGCGCTGCTGAAAGCAAGGCCCAGGGCAGGCTGACTGCTAGCTGCCTGCAGCTAATGGTCGGGCTGCCTGCCTGCTGCCTCTAATAAGCTCCTGATGGCAGAGGCCTGCTGCACGTAGCAGAAGCGGTCGAGCTGTCTTCTCGTATCTGCAATGCAGCGCAATCTAGTGATTGTTTTTTTTATCACGGTAGAAGATATTGGAACTTCCGCACAGTGCCGCAGCCACGAGCTTGGCGAGTACAAGAGGCAGCTACTATGGTAGAATATACTCTAGCAGCATCTGAACACAAAAATAACACGCGCAAGAGTCCAGGCAGTACTTAACAGGAAATAAAGATAACAATCTGGCCTGATCGGTACGCAGCTGTATCAAGCAAAGCCAAGGTAGCTAAGATCCTCGTTCTCTAGGTTTGCAGGTATCACACGGCACCTTTTGGCATCCCGGTGAAAGGCATGCAAGCGTAGAAACATGATTGATGAACAACTGTTCGCTCGAGAATTACCACAGCAGGGGTACCAGCAGTTGTAGCAGCAGGACCGCTCAAACTTGGTGTGCTTCTTCAAAAACAACGGTGATTTTGGCAGGATGCGGACGCCCTTTCAGAAGGGAGTCCTACCGATTGGCTGAACTAGGCTGCTGCAGTCTGCAAGGGAGCTCTGTTGGTCGACAATCTGAGACCCACAGGTGTTCAAGGATGACTCACCGGCACGCAACAATGCAGAGCGCCAAATTTGGGCCTGAAGTACAAGGTTTAAATTGAATGCAATTTGCTTGCATTATGCAATGCAAGCAGTGTTTTGATTGTCAATTTTCGACATCGTCTAATTTGCGATGGAGTTCTCCTTAGGTAGAGAGCTTCCTAGAATGCTTGCGGGGTGAGGATGCCTGATCATCACATAAGAAAGGGCTGCCCGCACAAGGTAAGTCTTTGCTGAGTTTTAGTGTTCTGCTGCTTGAGAATGCATAACAAGTCTCTGCGAAACAATCCGCCCAATCAAACTGGAAGCAGATCCTGTGCGCAACATTAAAAAAAAACTTGTCAGCCTGTTCAGGGAGGAGAATATAAGACGATGGTGACCTCCTCAACTACGAGGAGGTGCGACCAAAAGCATGTTTTCAGCGACTGCGTGCAAAAAAGAGCTTGCTATCGGATATACTATTGTTCTACCATTCATCTTGCTTGTTTCAGTGCTAGATTGCAATACTTTTGGAATCTGTTGGAGTCTGGTAACCTGTGAGCATGACGGACAGAAGAATTGCAAAGGCGTCTTAGAGCAAATCAGAGGTGTAATCTGCACTTTTAAAAGTGCTATGCTTGAGAGTATGCTCGCTGCCCTGCAGGGCACCAGGGCATGCCTCCTAGCTTGATACGTAGACGTGTACGATGGCAAGCAGCAGCAGGACCAACTGGACAGTGGCGCCAGTTGCTTCTCCTGCTACTTGCTACGAGCAGCTTCGACTTTGCATCAGGCCAAGCAGGTGAGGTACCAAGCTCACCGAAGAGCAGTGGACGTGCTCCGTTGTTACACCATATCTATTGAAAAAGCCTAAATCTGCTCCATCACCCAGCCTGATACGTTCTGCTTGCAAGCCAGGCAATGGAATGCTGGGGGCAGTCCAGCGGATTTTCAATAGGGAACCTCAACAGCAGCAGGCAGCAAGTGCACCACAGGTGGGCAACGTCCCATCGCTGGCCTACAGCCAGGGCCCCAGCAACATAGGGGGGAACCCAGACGCCTCCAGTGCTCGAAACGGGGGGACTCCTTCGAGGAACACAGCTGCTGCTGCTGCTAGGCAGGACAGCGAAGGGGAATCTTACCAGTCATCATCAATCATTGACAGGCTCAGGGTGAGCAGTTTAATATTCATTAGCCAGTACCACTATCTTGCCTTGCGATTCCTTACAAAGCTTGCATGCAGTATCTTTGGAACAGTCCATGCGCAACATTGGCTGCATGTAATTGAAGAAGAAGTGCCTGTGCATGCATGTTGGACATGCATGATCACATATTGGACTGCTTTATATTTTGCTGTGTGACCTGTAGGAGGGCATCCTGTGCACAGCAGTCGACAACTGCCTCATCTGCACTTCAAAGTCCAAGTGCCTCATCTGCAACGCGCCCTTCAAGCGCAGCTCAGAAGGGGACTGCAGTGAGTGGCGGTCCTATCACAACCATTGCTAGCAGATAATCCCTGTCTGTTTTTACTTGCATGCATGTTGATCCAGGTATGGTGAATAGCAACCGAACATTTCACTCACTTACAGTTTTCTGTGACCAAGACAACGTGTTCTGGTGCCAGCGTGCCCCAAGAACTACGAGCTGTCTTTGGATGGCAGCACCTGCAACCCGGTGTCTGACCCCTTCCACCCCTTCAAGAGCATCCAGACACAGCTCAATAATGTCAACCAGCGGGTCGACAATCTGGCGGTGAGACCCTCAGCACCCCTGTTTTGATTCTCCTCATAAGAGGCACCATCTTCTGGAGCGAGCTGTACTTACATCCTAACACCTCATGCTATGCTCTATCGGTACAACACGAAGGTCCTTCTTTGCAGAAGATTTCCAGTGAAGAGCTTTTGCTTGGGTATCATGCATTATTTAGATCACACATTGTTCGTGTATATGGTGAGGCGTGCTTGACACCTTCTGCATGTGGCTGCAGGACCAGATCACAGTGCTGACGCAGACGCTGTCAGCGCTGACTCAGTTTGTGACGGGCTTTGTCACCAACACGACGGCATGCATCCTGCAAGACCCTCTGTGCAGTACCTGCCTCGATGCCACCACATGCAAGACCTGCCGGGAGGTGCGCCATCTCAGACCGCACCTCTGCTGTTTACAATTCAGGCGCGAACAATGTCTCCAGGTCAAGACAAACACTCATGGAACTGCTGTGCCATAGTGCACTGCCATGTGCAGGCCTTGTGCTCATGTGTTAAGTAGTTCCCAAGGTGTTCTCGCCGGAAACTCAGGATACTTGCTTTGAGCAGTACAAGGGCTAATGATTTGGCCCTCATTTCAGATGACCTTCCTGCATCTGAATGCCTCATGAGCCTAGCTCCTATACAGCCTTCATGTGCAGCACCCGAACATGCAGAGAGGGTCGGTGAGTTACGAGTGCAGGAGTGACCCTTGCAGGGGTGCAAGTGATCTGCTAACCCTTTCATTACGCCTGCGCAGGGGTACATCCCGGGGGCGGACGGCCGCTGCCGCTGCGACGCGGCGCTGTCGGCAAACTGCCTGCAGTGCGTGGTGCCTGGCACATGCGGGCCCACCCCGCAGCAGAGTCTCATCGGCCCCGTGTGCCAGCCCGGGTTTGAGCTTATTACTGACCCCTCTGCGCCTGCCGAGCCTGGCAAATGCATCTGCGTCCCCTCCACCGCCGGCACCAACTGCGAGGCCTGCGTCATGCCGGGGGTCTGCGCCGCGTGCGCAGGGGTCTTTACACTTGTCGATGGCGTCTGCGGTGCGTTCCCTGCCACATCCCCTCCACTTTTTCCTTGAAAGCTGCATGCTCACTCTATTACACCAGTTCGTCTCACGCGCATGGACCGCGAGATCGACTTCTGTCTTTGACATTAGCCAGAAAAGTCTGTGTACAAGCTGGCCTTAAAGTTTGTCAGACAAAGGTAGATATCCCCATTCTTGTAACTCAATATCTTCTTGGCTGTGGCTTGCAGGCTGCCCACTGGTGAACACCTGCCCTGCTTTCCTTGGGCCCACTGGACCGAGGGGACCTCCTGGAATGTATGGCCTCAATGGGACCTTTGGAGATACCGGCGCCACAGGTACAAAATTGAGAGAGGTCCCATATTTGAACCCATGTGCATGTTGCAATTTTTGCGCTCAGGATTGCAGTGCAGTTTCTGATAAGCTTTGAAGCTTTATTATGTTAGTATATTCTGTAGGTCAGCTTTCGCCCATTACTTACAGGAGGTGTAACATGAATGTAGAAGTTCAAGGAGTGAAACAATCATAATGGCCACGTCTGAGGCTACAATGTGCCATTGCAGGCTATACTGGGGCAGTGGGAGATACTGGGGCAACTGGCTTCACTGGGGAAGTTGGAGCAACAGGCTTCACCGGCGCTACCGGCTTTACCGGGGAGACGGGCGCCACCGGCTTCACTGGAGCCACGGGCTTCACTGGCAGCACAGGCGCCACTGGCTTCACTGGCGTGACTGGAGCCACAGGCTTTAATGGAAGCACTGGCGCTACCGGCTTCACCGGCGATACTGGAGCCACCGGCTTCACGGGCGCCACCGGCTTCACCGGCAGCACTGGCGCTACCGGCTTCACCGGCGAGACTGGAGCCACCGGCTTCACAGGCGCTACCGGCTTCACCGGCAGCACTGGCGCTACCGGCTTCACCGGCGAGACTGGAGCCACCGGCTTCACAGGCTTCACCGGCAGCACTGGCGCTACCGGCTTCACCGGCGCGACTGGAGCCACCGGCTTCACAGGCTTCACCGGCAGCACTGGCGCTACCGGCTTC